>Ga0031656_10000059_pt1 | contig 26961 bp, 18 predicted proteins | sample FrelakmetDIP11DI_FD_55080 | JGI IMG/M metagenome (GOLD analysis project Ga0031656, IMG submission 55080) | Freshwater lake sediment microbial communities from the University of Notre Dame, USA, for methane emissions studies - DIP11 DI | ecosystem: Environmental > Aquatic > Freshwater > Lake >... | reverse complement strand
CCCCATAACCGGCTATCGCCGGGAAAACGGACGCATTGGCATTCGCAATCATGTCCTTATCCTTTCGGTGGACGATATTTCCAACGCAGCTGTTGAAGGTGTGGCATCCTTGATCCGTGGAACAACAGCACTGCCGCATCCTTATGGAAGATTACAGTTTGGTGCCGATTTAGAGCTGACTTTTAACACTTTGATAGGCACAGGTCGCAATCCCAATGTCGCGGCTGTGGTCGTGATTGGCATCGAGCCAAAGTGGACAGATTATATCGTCAAAGGAATTGCTGAAGCTGGTAAACCCGTAGCGGGTTTCAGTATCGAACGCTATGGGGATCTGAAGACGATCGCAATGACTTCACTCAAGGCGAAGGAATTCGTCCAGTATGCGACTGAGCTACCGCGTGTCCCTGTGAAATGGGAAGATATCTGGGTTTCCACCAAGTGTGGTGAGTCAGATACAACCAGCGGTTTGGCTTCCAACCCTACGGTTGGGCGTGTCTTTGAGCGACTGGAAAAGAATGGCAACACCCTTATTTTTGGTGAGACCACAGAGGTGACTGGTGCTGAAGATAAAATCATGAAACAATGTGCCACACAAAAGATAGCCGCCCAGTTCAAAGCTGCCTTCGATAACTACCAGGAACTGGTTGAATCGCAGGGCGTCAGCCTGCTCGGTACCCAACCGACGGAAGGCAACATCCGCGGTGGTCTTTCGACCATCGAAGAGAAAGCTTTCGGTAACGTGGAAAAAATGGGACGTTGCACCATAGTGTCATTCCTGCAGCCAGCGGAAGCCCCCAAAGGACCTGGCCTACACTTCATGGACTCATCCAGCGCGGCCGCTGAGATGGTCACATTATGCTGTGCGGCTGGTGCAGTACTGCATCTGTTTACCACTGGCCAGGGAAACATTATTGGTAATAAGATTGAACCTGTGATCAAACTCTCTGCCAATCCGCTGACGGTTGAAACCATGTCCGAACATATAGATGTTGATATCACTGGTCTGTTGCGATTTGATTACAACCTGGATGGTGCCGCTGATCGTACGATGGAAATGATGGCACACACCATCAATGGTCGCCTGACCAATGCTGAGACCCTGCGCCATGATGAGTTTGTCATCACCAAGCTCTATCGCAGCGCTTAACCTGGCTTTCCTGAAGCATATCGGTGGTGGGTTTTCACCATAGATATTTAGTGTATTTTTCAGATTGAGTTATTTCTTTACTTCACCCGTCGGATGAGTTGGGTATGCTAGCATTTTTCAAGGAATATTGGCGCACTCTAATACAGGAATTGCAACAAGGATGGGTTGGACTTCACCTGGTTCTTGGCGTGGCGATTGTCAGTCGCTTTATTCACGATTTGATTTCAAATCCAACGCTTAATAAATCGATCAGTGAGATCCTTATTGCAATCCTATTGGGATTATATCTGCGCAATTCGATCGGGTTGGGTGAACGCGTTAAACCAGGGGTGCAGTTTTCAATCAAGCATATTTTACGGCTTGGGATTGTCCTGCTGGGACTGCGCTTGAGTTTTCAAGATGTTATCGCGACAGGTGTGACATCCCTGGTTCTGGTCGTGATATGCATCATCACTGCGCTGATTCTGGCCTATGCTGCTGGTCGCATCTTTCATGTACCTGCCCGCCTGGCTGCGCTGATTGGTGTGGGCACGGCAATTTGTGGGAATTCGGCCATTATCGCCACTGCCCCGGTGCTGGAGGCGGATGATGAAGAGGTGAGTTTTGCTGTAGCGACCATCACACTCTTTGGTTTATTGGCAGTGCTGGTATACCCCTTGGTCGGTCATATGATTGGGCTTTCTGATCACTCTTTTGGTCTGTGGGCAGGCACAGCGGTCAATGATACCTCCCAGGTGGTGGCAGTCGGGACAATTTACGGGGAAGCAGCTCTCGATGTGGCAACCATTGTAAAATTAACCCGTAATACTTTGATGGCCCCTCTCATCATATTGTTCGGATTGGTATATTCGCGTGTTTGGAACCGGAAGATGAGCACCAAAGCGACAGAAGCCGCCCATCTTAATATAGGGAAAATCATCCCAGGTTTTGTGATCGGTTTTTTGATCATGTCGCTCATTCGAACAGTTGGAGTTGCCCTGGGCTTCTTACCGCAGAGCGTCTCCCATCCAGGCGATTTGCAATTGGCGGCAGATATACTGAAAGCCCTCGATGAAGTCTCAAAATTTGCCATCCTGATGGCGCTGGCAGGAGTGGGTCTGAATACCAACCTGGCTAGCTTGCGACGAATCGGCTTCAAACCGTTGATTGTCGGTACTTGCGTAGCTATTGTCCTCGCTCTCTTTAGCCTGGGNTTNATNTTATTCACACCGTTAGGGGTGTAATGGGATGGAAATTAAAGTCCCCTATGGGCGATCGTTCCTGACAGCCAAAATTCCCAACGATTACAATGTGGATATAATCGAAGCTAATGCGATTCCACCAGCCACGGATCCAATTGCCCTTGTTCAGTCAGCACTAAATAACCTGCTAGGAGATATCAGCTGGGCAAATTTCTCACAGGCATGCTCCGTGGGGATTGCCATCAATGATAAGACACGCCCTGTTCCGCACCACCTGCTTCTACCCCCGTTATTGGAACGCATTGCTGCATTGGGTATTCCCAATAGCAAGGTAACCTTGTACATCGCCATGGGCGCTCATCCGCCCATGACCCTGAATGAATTCCCTTCCATCCTCCCTACTGACATCTTGCAGCGTTACCATGTAGTCTCACACGCTTCAGAAAATGAGGAATTATTGGTTTACTTGGGAAGAACCTCCCGCGGGACTCCGGTATGGGTGAATAAAGGCTTCTATCAATCGGATTTCAAGATCGTGATCGGTAATATCGAGCCACACCAATTTGCCGGCTTTTCCGGTGGCGTAAAAACCGCAGCCATTGGACTTGCGGGGTTGAAAACAATCACCAGCAACCATTCCCTGATGACCCATCCCGATGCACAGTTAGGCGAATACGAAACCAACCCCGCTCGCCAGGATATCGAGGAGATTGGACAAAAAATCGTTGTTCACCTGGCACTTAATGCCATCCTCAACAAAGATTATCAAATCATATATGCTCTGGCGGGAACGCCGCGTGAGGTAATGCTGGCAGGGTTGGAACTCTCACGGCAGGTCTGTCAGGTAGCTGTCCAACAAAAATATAAGCTGGTGATTTCCGCACCTGGCGGGCATCCAAAGGATATTAATGTCTACCAATCCCAAAAAGGGCTGGCCCATGCTGCTTTGGTGACGAGACCTGGAGGAACCATCATTCTCGCTGCTGCCTGCCCCGAAGGCACGGGTAGTTTGCATTACGAGAAATGGATGCACGAAAAACATTCTTACACCGAAGTGCTCAAGTGCTTCTCTACTGAGGGTTTCCGCATCGGCCCGCATAAAGCCTATCAAATCGCCCGGGACGCCTCGCAGGTGCATTTGTTGGTCTGTTCTGACATGGATCCGGCGTTCGCACGTACTTTACTGCTCAATCCGGTTCAAGACCTGCAAACTGCTATTGACATATCTCTGGTAGACATACAGCTTGGCGAGTACATTGGTATCATCCCGCATGCGTCATCCACCATTCCTTATTTTCACAAGTGATTTTGTATGTCAACATCCCAATCGGAGTTTCAAACAAAAATAAAGCTCCTGCGCACACTCCTTGAAAAACATGGCATGGACGCAGTCCTATTACGCCGGATGAGCAGTTTTGCCTGGGCAACATGCGGCGCAGCCTCCTATGTAAATACTGCTACCACTGAGGGTGCAGCCACACTACTGATCACACATGATCACCTCTATCTGGTAACCAACAATATCGAAGCCCCACGTATGGAGCAGGAGGAGAAACTGGCAGAACAAGGTTGGGAATTTCGCGTTTCCCCCTGGTATATGCCACTGTTGGCATTAGAAAACCTAATTTCCAACCTATCATTGATTTCCGATGTGCCTTTCTCTGGCTCGATAAATGTCAATGAGGAAATTGCGCGGCTTCGCTCCCACCTGACTCCCGAAGAAGGCGAACGTTTTCGGTATTTGGGACATTTATGTGCAGATGCTATGACAGCAGTAGCTCAGGTAATGCGTCCTGGCATGAGCGAGATTTATTTGGCAGGATTGCTCGCTTTTGAAGCCCAACAACGTGGAATACAGCCAATTGTAAACCTGATTGCCACGGATGATCGAGCCTACTGCTTCCGTCACCCTTTGCCCACAGGGAAAAAATTGGATAAATATGCCATGTTGGTATTGTGCGGGCGTTGTTTTGGATTGGTTTGTTCAATCACCCGGTTGGTGCATTTTGGGACTTTGTCAGAGGATTTACACCACCGGGTTTCAGCCACTGCTCAGGTAAATGCCACTTTGATCGCAGGCTCACGTCCAGAACGCTGCCTGAGTGACGTCCTTGCTGAGGCACAACTATCATATTCGAATGTGGGCTTTCCAACTGAATGGCAACAACACCATCAAGGTGGCATAGCTGGTTACGAACCACGGGAAATTCTTGCGATGCCTACCAGCACAGAAGTGATTGTTGAAGGCCAGGTTTTAGCCTGGAATCCTTCCATTGCTGGGGCAAAAATGGAAGATACCATTTTGGTTGGAGTGCATTCCAACGAAATATTGACACCCACCTCGCTATGGCCTGTGTTGTCTATTAATATTCCAGGTATGCCTGGTAATGTTCTATCCCACTTGGTCCTGGAAATCTAAAATTATCTTCAGGAGTATTGATATGTACGGATCGAATGAAAAAATTCTAAGAGTAAACCTTACAACAGGTAGCCTGGTTCAAGAAACACTTAGTGAAGATTTTTACCGTCTTTACCCGGGTGGGAAGGCACTGGCGGGTTATTTCCTTTTGAATGAAATTCCACCCCATACCGATCCGTTTGCACCAGAGAATGTACTTGTCATAGCTAATGGGTTGCTCACTGGAGCGCCGATCTCAACTGCAACACGCTACATCGTATCAGCGCGCTCACCCCTGACAAACGGATATGGAGAATCGGAAGCAGCTGGCTTTTGGGGACCAGAGCTCAAGATGGCTGGTTTTGAAGCCATTGTCATTACCGGACGCGCCACACACCCAGTTTATCTTCGGATTCATGATGGTCAGATCGAGCTCCGCCAGGCAGGTCATCTATGGGGTCGCGAAACCGCTGCAGTTCAGGAGATGATCCGCCAAGAATTAGGCGATGAGAAGATCCGTGTACTACAAATTGGTATTGCTGGCGAAAATCTCGTTCGCTTTGCCGGTATCACCAATGATCTTCGTCACTTCAACGGGCGGAATGGCATGGGCGCGGTAATGGGTTCAAAAAACCTGCGCGCTGTAGCCGTCCGAGGCAATCAGCGATATCAGGGGATTGCCCATGATCCCGAAACGCTAATGGAATTAGGACGTAAAATTGCAAAAAATGTGCGCGAAAATCCCCTCAGCTGGGACCTTCAACAACGCGGCACACCAGGTCTCGTTGAGCCACTCAACGCGGGTGGGATTCTCCCAACGCGTAATTTTCAACAAGGTGTGTTTGAGGATGTTGATAATGTAAAATGGGAGGCTTACGAAAAACAGATCCTCACAGCAAGGCGCAGTTGTTATGCATGTGCCATCCGTTGTAAGCGTGAAGTAGCCATAGAGGGCCGGGTTTCCCCTTACGGGGGTCCTGAATATGAGTCGGTTGGTGCTTTCGGTCCTAATTGTGGGATCAGTGATCTACAGGTCATTGCCAAGGCTAACGAGCTATGCAATGCGTACATGCTGGATAGCATCTCTACTGGCTCGACAATTTCCTTTGCGATGGAATGTTTTGAACACGGCCTGATCGATCTAGAGGATACCGACGGCATCGAGTTGAGGTTTGGTAACACCGAAGCTATGTTGCAAATGATTGAGCGTATTGCCCATCGTCAGGGTTTTGGCAACCTGCTGGCTGAGGGCAGCTTGCGTGCAGCCCAGAAAATCGGCGGTGGAGCTGAATTCTTTGCAATGCAGGTCAAGGGACAGGAACTGGCAATGCACGAACCACGCGGGAAATATAACGTCGGGATGGGATATGCCATATCTGAGATTGGTGCCGACCATCTTGTGGTCACCCACGATCCAGCCCTCGCGAATCCTGATTCGCTTTCTTTCAAAAATGCCCAGGCTTTGGGTATCACTAAAGCTCAGCCACCGCGCAGTTTAAGTGACGAGAAGATGAATCAATTCTATATCCTGGAAAGGTGGAACAGCCTGGAAAAGGTGGTTGGCTACTGTTTCTTTGGACCTGCCCCACGCTCATTAATACTTCCTGAGAATGTGCTCGCATCAATTAATGCCGCCACAGGGTGGAATATATCACTGGAAGAAGCCTTGCAAACCGGTGAACGCGCCACAAACATGGCAAGAGTCTTCAATATTCGGGAGGGATTTTCGCGTAAGGATGACACACTGCCTGAACGCATCTTCCAGGGGCTACAGAATGGTCCTTTGAAGGGCATACCGTACCCACGGGAAGAATTCACGCAGGCTTTGACTGTTTTATATAATCTGAAAGGTTGGGATCCTGAAACTGGGCGACCTTCACGGGAACGGCTGGAGGCGTTATCGCTTGGTTGGGCTGCAGACTTGATGGAGAAAAATGAAGCTTAATTTGGGAGGTCAGTTATCTTTTTACCTCCCCGGACATCCACGCCAGTTGGAAGTGCAATTGGATGGACCAACCTGGCTAAGTGATGTGCTTACCAACCTGGGAATCCCAATCGCCGAGATTTATTTAGTTGCTGTCAATAATGAAATGGTTGATCCTCACAATACACTTGTTTCACAAGAAGACGAAGTCAAGCTCTATCCACCAGTGGATGGTGGATGAAAGGAACATCCATACAGCCCTGATGGAATAAATCCTTCCCTGGCTGTCTTCCTTCACTCATCCATCGAATTTCTTAGGTAATATTTTTTTAATGAGATAATTTTTTGTGCATTCTGGATGGACGGAATGGTTGCAACCTTACAGGTTGCGCACGGTTGCACACGATCTTAGTTTTTCTCCCTATCACCTCACGCATATCCCCATATGTAGGCATGATATACATGAATCCCCCGCAAGTGGGGGTATTCTAGTGGACTTGGCGGGATTCGAACCCGCAGCCTCTTCAGTGCAATAGATGAGCAGGTATGGAAAAAGGGGGAAAAAGCTGTCTATTACGTCTAAGATGTGCCAAAATCACCATACAACTTGCTGCTCTCCTTGCATGATGTGCTAGCATATCTGTACCCGAATTGTTCCCCAATACGCATCGGTATGAAGCAAGGAAAGGCAATCCGTAGCTTGTATGGTCTAAATAATCCATCTGCACCTTCTGGATAGCCTTTCATCCTAAGTAAAGTGACAACTTCATTAGATTGCATCAGCTTGCCAAAATGTGGTAAGCTTTTTGACCTGTAGAACACAATCTCTTAAGGGAAAGTTCATGATCTTTACATTGCTGATGTCATTAATCTCTATATTTCTCGACCTGTTGGCTATTTTGGGTTTTGCCAAATGTGATAAAGATATGGAGATCATTATCCATCGCCAACAGGTGTGTATATTACAACGCAAATTGAAGGCGTCTCCAAGGATTACTTGTCCCGAAAGAATAATATTGGCGGTACTCATGGATAAATATACCCGATTATCGGATGGTGCACGCCAGCATCTTTTTCAATTCATGTTGATCTTCAAATCGGATACGATCCCTCGCTGGCATCGAGAAATAGTTCGCCGTAAGTGGATCTTCAAACAGAAAGGAAAGGCTGGTAGGCCTAAGATATCGTCTGAACTTGATGCACTGATTGTGCGTCTGGCGAAAGAAAACTCGCATTGGGGCTCTGGAGCATCCTTGCTCTGTTATAATCGACGGCAGGTGAGCCAAACCGTTAGCCCTCTCGGTAACAGGTCAAATCCATTTTCGTTTGCTTGAGAGTAGGCAGAAATGTCCAATACTGTCAAAGTAGGCGCAGCCAGAGCGCCCAAGAACTTTGGTATTTTCGATGATTTTGAGACCGACTGGTTTTTCAAGAGCAGTCTCGAGTACATGGCTGTGAAGGGGGCCGAGATTGGCGAATGTCTGTATGCCGCCCGGCGAATTGATGAAAAAGACAGTGAGAGCTGGATGCGCGAGTGGGCTTCACTGGCGGAACGCGTTGAAAACCAGGCGAAGGTTTCATTGGCCGGGAATCACCTAATCAGCGCCCGGGAATCCTTTTTGCGGGCGACAACATATTACCGGCTCGCTGAGCATGGGGCAATGCCCACCGACCCGCGCTTTGACGCTTATTGGCAGAAGAGCGTAACGTGTTTTCAGCAAGCATGTGTCCTCTTCGATCCTCCCATCCAGATTTTGGAGATCCAGTTTGAGGGTCGCGGGCTGGCTGCCTATTATTGGCAGCCTGATGAAGATAATGGAACAAGGCCGACCATGATAGCGGCAGGCGGGAACGATTCATCACTCGAAGAACTTGTCATGGGCGCTGGCACGGGAGCTGTGGCGCGTGGGTATAACTTCTTCACCTTCGATCACCCGGGTCACCGTGGCGCTATACATCGTTACCGGGATTGCATCAAACGGCCAGACTATGAACTGCCATACAAAGCTGCGCTGGACCTGCTGGCAACTCTGCCGGGGGTTGATGCACGCATTGCCTTGAGCGGATTCAGCTTTGGAGGCTTTACCTGTAGCCGGGTGGCATGCTTCGAAGAACGGATCAAGGCACTCATTCCCGATTCGCCCATAATCGATAGTTATCGAATTGCTGCCTCCTTTTGGATGACGCTGGTGGGTAAAATGCCAGAAAGGTTCTACTTCAAAGCAGTGGATTTTGCTCTGCGCCGCAAACCAATCCTGAAAGCCTACAAGGCCTATACGGATACAACCAACGGTACGCTAGGAAAATCCCTAAAAGAACGCATCGAGCTTGCCAAAACCCAATTTTTCCTCTCAAAAGAAATTTTAGCCCAGATTGAATGTCCAACCCTCGTGCTGGTGAGTAAGGATGAGGGGGAGGAATTCGTCAGGCAGGCGGAGGAATTCTACGACAGCATTTCATCCAAGAATAAATCGATGCATGTTTTTAGCCTGGACGTTGATGGCAGTAATGATCATTGCCAGCTTGATAACTTCTCCAGAGCCAGTCAGGTCATTTTTGATTGGCTGGACGATGTATTTGGCTATTATGCACCGCATAGATAAAATATCATCGTTCTTGTCACGAAGTCAGCGGGCTAACACCGGCTCCANCTGACCGCCTTCGGCGTGGGTACGGAGCATCATTTTGCGAGAATTCGAGCTAAAATGAGTGTGTCATCTTGCATGATCCGGCGGTGGTTGAGCCAAACCGTTGGGCGGGGCGATAGTCCGAACGAAATTAATGATTGGATTTCAGTAGAAAGGCAAGATAGTATGTCCAGTCTACGTCTAATGACAAGCCTCGGTTTTGTAACATTGCTGTTGGCAGCCTGCATTACGCAGTACCCGGAATCCTGCCCGTCCACCACGCTATAGGTCTGATGGATGCCGATGAAATCGCCAGTGATGACAGCCTACCCTTCCGGTTCCCGCTCGATGAGTCCACGATTGATGGCACGTTCTGCTATGGTTGGTTTGGCGTTTCCAATAAATGCACCCCCGGTATCGTGGACTGTTACGAATATCCTGTGCGCCAATTCCATGCCGCCGAGGATTACAAGGCACCGGCGGGTACTCCGGTCTACGCCATCGCGGACAGGCACATCACTTTTTCAGGGGCGACGGGTGGCTACGGATTGCTGATTATCAACGACCACCCGCAGGTAAACCTGTACTCGCTGTATGGGCATCTCAGCCCCAGCCGTTGTAAGTTGGAGACAGACACAGAAGTGAAGCGGGGTGACCTGATCACCTACCTGGGCGACCCCGATGAAAACGGCGGTAGTGCCGAAAGCCCAGTAGTGCCCCATCTCCACTTTGGGATTTGCGCCGGTCAAACCGCAGACTATCCCACTAAGGCGAGTGGCGTTTCATGGCGGGGTGGATCAGGCTTTGCCCGTAGGACCTCGGCTGGCTGCAACCTTCCGTGGTCATCACCAGCCATGAAATACCTGCTGGAGGATATCCGCAGCTAAAAGTGGGGTTCCTGACTCGCTGGGGATTCGAACTTCTCGTTTCCGGCATTTATGCGGTTGGCGGAGCAGGTATGTTTGTTTATGCAATAAGGAAGAAATCGCGTTTATTTTTGATCTTCCCAGGTATCATTGCGATTACGGCCGGGATAGTGTTCCTCAATAATGGAATGGTGAGCACCTACGCTTTGCTAGTGGATGGAATTCTGATAATGGCGTTTGGATTTTATCATTACATCCGACGACTCATTCCAATACGGCTTGACCAATCATAGCAATCGCAACCTATACAAGTTGGCTATGAGGAGTGTCATTCAGGATTGTGAACACACCGCCTAACAAGCAGGTGAAGCTGACCACCTTCGGCGAGGGTATGCGTGTGCTCTGAGGCACGCTGTGGTTTGGGTTTTTTGGAGGTGTCTTGCCAGAGTCGGCGGCAGCTTACCCGCAGCGTTATATCAGCTCTCTTATGCAAGTTCGAGGATCGCAAAATGGACGTATGTATAAAATAAAAGTTGACGAACATGACCCCAGCCTTTACTCCCTCAGAACTAGCTGCCATCCAACCCATTGTTCAATCCCTTGGCGATGGCTGCATGGTGCAATAATTCTATCCTTTCCGGCTACTTCACTCATCCATCGAATTTCTTAGGTAATACGTTTTGGTTAATGAGATAATTTTTCTGCATTCTGGATGGATGGAATATTTGCACCTACAGGGTGCGTTCAGTTCGCGAAGTGTGCCTCGATAAAATCCTTGTGCTGAATGATAATCATCTCCATCGAGTACTCAAAGAGTATGCCCAGTACTACAACCATGATCGACCACACCAAGGATTAGGACAGCATTTCCCAGTATAGAGGTTATCAAGGAGAATAGATGGATCCATCCAAAGGTGAGATGTTCTGGGAGGGTTGATCCATGATTACTATAGGCGACCTCACTTAGAGGAAAATGCCTATGGGTAGAAATTGTACATACTACACGCCTCCCAGGCCGATCACAGCACAGGAGTGCGACGTGTGAGAGCATGGGATTAGTTAAGGACGATTTTGGGGGAATGTCAATTGAATTTCAAGAAGAAAGTTCCTACTTTAATAGCCCCAGCTCGTGAGCGCGCCAGATGGCTGCGCTGCGCCCATGTGCACCCAGCTTGCCACAGATGTTCTTGATGTGCGTTCGCACAGTATGGGGCGAGACAGTCAACGCCCTGGCAATCTCTGGTGCTGAGAGCGGACCGTTCAGAAAGCGCAGGATTTCCATTTCACGCCCGCTCAATGGTTCGACCAATGTCTGGGCGAACAGAACCGATCCTGGGTGAGGCTGTGCCTCAGATGCTTCGAGCAGACGCCGGACAAAGCTGGGCAAGGCCGGTGCAGACCATTTTGATTTTGTCAGTGCCAGCTGCAGTAGTTTTTTCATAGCTGGTCCTTGGCGCACAAAAGTTGCCACCATGTTTTCGGGTTCAGCCAGCGCTAGCGCCTGCTGCAGCGCAGAAAGCGCCCGACACTCATCTTTTTTAAAGTAGAATGCCAGAGATTGGAGCACGATCAATCGCGCAGCTTCGAGCGATGAGTTCTCCAATGCTTCAGGCAAGGCCTTCTCCACCAAGGCCAGGACTTCATCAAACCGATCCTGCTGGAGCAGTAAGCGCGCTTCCAGCGTGGCGGGGATTCGGGCACCTAGCACGACCGCAAGATGGACCGCCTGGGCGGTATCCGCTGCATCTAGATAGATAATCAATTCAAATAGATCAACACTCAGCACAAACCATGGGGATACTTTCTGGGCAATCTGGCGGGCACGCTGGATCACCTGTTTGGCAGACACCTCCTCGTGGGCCAGCGATAGAACGTTTGCCAGGTTCGACAGGCAAAATACTTTGGCATCCACCTGTCCCCATTGTTCGCTCAAGGTCAACCCTGTACGAGCTGCCTGGAGGGATTTTTCAGTTTCTCCCCATTCACCTAATATAATAGCTTGTTCTGCATAGGCGCTCGCGGCTGCTGCCAGAACCTGTCCCTTACATCTCTGATACGCATCGGCAGCCTGGATGGCTTCCAGGCAGATCTCATGAGCTTTGTGCAACCTGCCTAACTGAAAGCAGGCATAAGCCAGCGCTGTGGCAGCCAGCATGAAAACATGAGATTCATCCGCCTGTCGCGCCAGCGCCAAGGCTTGCTCCAATACTTCCAAAGCATCCGGGTTACTCCCGTACTGCGTCAGGGCGTTACCGAGCGTGGTCAGGTTGAGGGTGCGTACTGCAATTTCCTCAGCCGGCAGCAGGGATTCGGCTTCTGTAGAAAAATCCACCGCTTGTTGCTGGCTGCCATGCACCCAGACCACATACGCCTGCACTGCAGCAATATGGCCCATCATTCGGCAACGCTCATCCGCAGGCAGCGCCTCCAGATGTTTTCGAGTCAAGGATAAGAGTATGCCAGCCTGTTCCATCTGACCGGCATAGGCGAGCGCCCAGGCGTGTGCCACCCCCAACCAAGGCAATAATTCGCGCTGCTTGCGCGGCACAGCATCCATGCGCATCAGGATGGGCGCAAGATCATTGTGCTCAACCAGCGCCAGCACATTCGCCGAAACCAGGCGAGCCGCCAGTTCCATATCATTTGCCGCTAGTGCATGACTTAAGGCCAGGGGAATCATATCCTGCGCTTCGAACCAGCAGCATGCCCGGCGGTGCAGTTCTACAGTCAATCCTGGGTGAGTTCGTTCTAAAACAAGCCTAAGCAAATCAGCAAACAGATGATGGTAACGATACAGGCTGCGTTCATCGTTGAGCGGGGTCAGGAACAGGTTGCTCCGCTCTAGAATATCAAGCAGGCGCGCCGCACCGCCATTCATTTCGGTTACGGCATCGCACAGAGGAACTGAGAGTTGATCCAACACCGATGTGCAAAGTAAGAACTCGCGCACTTCAGGCGGCTGGCGGTTTAGTACTTCTTCGAATAGATAATCGAAGATAATGCGTTGGCTACCGGCAAACGCTGCCACAAACGCTGATTTGTCTACTCGCCCGCGCAGTGAGATGGCTGCCATTTGTAAACCGGCAATCCAACCATCGGTGCGGGCGTTCAGCGTGGCAATATCAGAATCGGTTAACTGCACCCCAGCAGATTTTAGCAAAAACGCAGCGGCTTCTGGCGTTGAAAAACGCAGATGTTCCATGCGCAATTCGGCTAGTTGCCCAGTCACGCGCAGGCGCGCCAATTCCAGCGGCGGGTCATAGCGTGTCAATAGAATGATGTGTAGGTGCGGAGGAATGTGTTCCAGAAAATATCTCAGCGCGGTGTGAACAACCTGGTTTTGGATCAGGTGATAATCATCAAGGATCAGCACAAATTCCTGCTTCAGCCCCATCAACCCTTGGATAATGTCGGAGAGAAAGGTTTCTACTAAGGCAGCTTGGCTGCTTGACGATGAAACCGGACCCATATCAAGTTTAGCACCACCATCCTCGAGGCAGGCTGCCAGGTACTCTAGAAAGCGTTCGGGAACGTTATCCCCATCATCCAACGACAGCCAGCCAAAAGCGTGTCCATGTTTGTGCAGCGACCGCGCCCAGGCGCTGATCAGGGTGGTCTTACCCGCCCCAGCCGGGGCAGATACCAACGTCAAGCGGTGAGTCAGTGCCTGGTTAAGCTGACCAAACAACCGCGGGCGCGTCACAAACCCGTCAGGCACAGGCTGCGGGTAAAATTTGGTCAGCAGGAGTAGGGTCATACCCTGATTATAGTGCAAATGCGCTCTCAGGGCACAAGATTGTCTAGAAAATCAGTAACTGCCTGGAAAACATTTTGATCGCTAATGATGCTAAAATGGTTAGCGTCTGCCACCAGAAGCAACTCGATTGGCACATCTGCAGCTTGCAGCGCTGCTGCAAATGCCTGCGATTGCTCTGGCGGGATACTCTCGTCCGCTTTGCCGTGGATGATCAGGAAAGGTGGCTCGCTGCCATCAATCCAAGTGAGTGCAGAGGCTTCAGCCCAGGTATCGAGAGACTCAGCCTGGGTGCTATTTAGGTAGCGGTTGACGTAATTGGTCAGGTCACGTTCAGCAGCCGCGCTGGCGTAATCAAAAAGGCCTGTGTAAGTGATCACCCCATGCAGCCCACTCGTTTCAGGCAGGGAAGTTGGACAGCTATCCATGAAAATGCCCGGGGAATCCACTATGCCCAACATAGCCACCAGAGTACCGCCGAAGGAGTAACCAAGCGCGAAGACGTGCTGCGAATCCAGGCGGTAAGTGGCTGCGTTGGCGTGGATCCAAGCCAGGCCGCAGAAGGCATCCTGCACCGCAGCCGGGTAGGTGAATTCGGGGTAATCGCGAAAGTTGAGCGCGGCTGCTGCATAGCCTTGCCTGGCCAACTGCGCTGCCATGCTCGCCATGTCGCGCTTATCCCCCCCACCGCCGTGCAACAGTATCACGACTGGGAAAGGCCCTAGCCCTTCGGGCGGCAGGGTTAGATCCAGCCTCTGCGGTGGTATAGAATCGGGGTGAAAAGTCAGGTTACGAAGGGTTACGACAGACGGTAATCGTGTGGAGGTTGGGGTAGGCGCGGGAGTTTTAGTGGGTGGTATGCTGGTAAGAGTGGGTGGGATGAGAGTTGGTTGGCAGGTAACAACTGAAGTCGTTACCACATTGGGGGTGATGGTAGGGGTAAATGTAGGTGCGGGTGTGACTTGTGCACACCCACTCAGCAGCACCGCCGCGATTAGCATCCAGGTGATAGGTTTCTGTGAGTTAGCCATTATTTCCTTTACTCTACTGGCACCAACAGCAGCCATATATCAAATGAGCCGGCGCCAAAGGAATTAGTTTGCCCGGCCAGGGCAACAGCGCCATCCGAAGACAGGGCGATGGCGCTACCCCATTCAGAGCCGAAATCGCCAAAACCTCTGGCGTCGAGTGTCACGCCTTCACTGCTCAACCGAGCTAGGAAGATTTCGTTATTATTTGATCTGGTCTTGGTCGCGCCAGCCACCAGGAACTCGCCGTTTGGCAGCTCAATTACGGCGTTGCCGTAATCATAGAACTGGCCGCGCCCGGTGGATGCTGTCCAGAGCAGCTTGCCCTGCGTGTCAATGCGCACCAGGTAAACGTTCATCAATTCGCCACTGGTAGCCTGGGTGGAGAGATTAGTGTTACCAACAATCAGGTAACCGCCAGTGCTGACTTCGATGATATCGTTGCCCCAATCGAAACTTAAAAAGTCGTCGCTCTGTCCGTAAAGCTGTGACCATAGGATATTTCCATCTGGGTCAAGCTTGATCACGTACACATCCCTCTTGTTTGCCTGGAAAGAGCCGGTTGCTCCCGCTACCAGATAATTCCCCTGGCTATCCACCAGGATATCCATCGCCAAATCTGGTTCTTTGTCACCGTAAGTCTGCGACCACTGCTCGTTCCCGGCCGCGTCTGTTTTGACCACATATACATCGTCTTTACCAGCGCCATGCGAGTTGGTGTAACCGGCCAGGAGCAAGCTGCCATCGGGCGTTTCAGTCACAGCCTGGGCTACATCTTGCCCAGCACCGCCGAAGGTGCGCGACCACAGCTCTTTGCCCTGGGCATCTATCCGTAGCAGGTACATATCCATTGAACCAGCGCCGCTGGAGGTGGTATAACCAGCAGCCACAAAACCACCGTCGGCTGTCTCGGCCACCGAGAGCAGATACTCCCAACTTAGCCCACCATAAGTGTTGGACCATAGCAGGCTACCGGCAGCATCGGCACGGACCAGGTAAGCGTTGGCGTAGCTAGCGCCAAAGGAGAAGCTGTAGCCGGCCAGGATAAACCCTCCGTCGCTGGTTTGCAGCAACGCTTGTGCGCCATCCGCGCTACTGCCGCCATAGGTGTGTGTCCAGGCAGTATCGCGCTCTGGGATTACAAAGCTGACCGTCTGAACTTCCTTGATGGGATCGGATGGATCGCCTGCCAGTTGATTCTCCAGTGCTGCTGCCACAGCGGTGCAGTTTTCCTGGTTTGAATGCAGTCCTTCAACCGTGGTGACGATGTTTCCATCAATCACCGGCAGAATTTCCTCGCCCAGGTAGACNGCTCCAGCCGCCTGGTATTGCTCTGTATACCGCGCCTCGCCGGTGATCTGGTGCCCTGCCAATACCCCTGCCTTGGCCAGCACACTCACCCCGCCACAAGCGGCGAAGATGGTTGTTCCGGCCTGATCGGCAGTTTGCAGCAGAGATAGGGCAGCCTGGCTGCCCGACAGGTCGGTGAAGGCGTTGGCGTTCTTTTTGGTAGCGGGCATAATGGCAATTACTTGGAACTGGCTCAGGTTGGTGATATCATCCACCAGTCTATCCACCAGCACATCCGGTAACCCGTACCAACCGGCCGCCGTGGGGCAGGGTGCAATTGCTTCCTTTACACCAGCCAGTGTGATCAGCCAACCATAGGTTTCAAAGTTGTCAGCGTTCAAGTACCAATTCGGTCCCACACCATTGGGTAGTAGGAGCAAGGCCTGGATATCATTCGGTCCTGGGACGATCACCTGCGGCCAGGATGTGGGCGTCGCGGGGAGTAGCGTGGCAGTTGGCGGCAGGGTTGTGCTGGTGGAAGGAGGTAGGTTATCCGTTGGTAGCGGCTGGGTGTCTGTGGGTTGGCGCCAGGTTGGCAGCGGAACAGGGAGAACTGCATCGGTTGAGGCAGAGCTGAATGAGCTGGCTTGGCTGCAAGCTGTCAAGATGGTCAGCCCAACGAGTAAGAAAAATATGGTTCGCAGATGTTTGTATGTGAACATTTCTTCTTCCTTCATAGTTTTTGAGCTTTATGGTGAGGGGAGTGCCCAAACGATCACCGTGCCAGGGTCGGATGAACGATTGTATGCGCCGCTGCCGGTGGATATATATTGACCATCGGGCGACCAGGCTACGCTCCACACCGGCAAGCGGTTGTGGAATACCTGGCCGAGTTGTTGGCCTATGGTTGGATCCCAAATACGCACCTGGCGATCTTCACCGGTGGAAGCCAGCCAACGCCCATCCGGCGACCAGGCGATGCCACGCACCCAGCCCTGGTGTGCAATCATGGTAAACAGCAGTTGGTGCCTTAGAGCATCCCACAGCCTCACTCGGCCATCTTGATGTGCTGAGGCCAGGATTTGGCTGTCCGGTGACCAGGCTAAGCCGTTAACGTCACTCCTCACAGTTGTATAGCCGGTCAGCGAACCAATTTGTACGCCGCTTTCTACATCCCATAGAATGATGGCGCTATCCAGGTGTCCGGCGGCAATCATTTTCCCGTCTGGCGACCAGGCAAGGCTAATAAGCGGTGAAGCACCATTCATCTCGCGTATCTGCTCGATAGTCTCAANATCCCAAATCTGGATTGTGCCCGCATAAGTTCCAACGGCCAGTTGCCGGTTGTCCGACGCCCAAGCTACGCAAAAAGCCCTANCGGTGTTGAAATGGGCTGATTCTATATAAGTGTTGGTGTCCCATATCTTCACCGTCCCATTCTGGCTGGCCGAAGCCAGCCGCTCCCCGTCCGGCGACCAGGCCACACCCCACAGATATCCAGGATGAGACAGTTCTGCTGCTCGATTGTAGGCGGCGAAGTNCCAAATACTCACCTGGTTGTATCCTGCTATAGCGAGCCAGGCTCCGTCCGGCGACCAGGCATGGCTGTATACTGGGCCTTGTTTATTCTTTAGATCAGCCGTTTCACGCAGAGGAATGAATGTGGGAGTAGGCATGGGTGGCGTGGGTGAGAATGTGGGGGAAGGTAAGGATGATGGCTGGGGAGTGGGGGAAGGGGGAAGAAATGTGGCGGTTGGAAAATCGGGCGTAGTGGTGGGTAGTCGCATGGCGGTCATGGATAATGGGGCAGCGGTTGCAGCTGGCTGACAACCAGATGTCAACCAAGCTAGAATCACTGCATAGATGAGCATCTTAACTACAGTTTTTTTGCATGGTGTAAGCATTTTAGTTTCCTCAAAAGAAGCGCATTAAGGGCACATCGGGATGAGCTTATTTGATTCACCTACGACAGCATCCCAGGTAAACTCCTGATTGTCGCTGAAGTAGTAATAAACTGTGCCGTTTGGCATCAGGGCAATCACATTGCCGCTGAAGCCTTGCATTTCGGCCACCCAGAACTCACAAGCAAAGCCATTACTTGTGGTATATTGGTTAGCCCAGAAGGCGTTGTTGTACATACGTTGATCGTCAATCCTGACACCGCGGTCAGCCGAGTCGTGCTGCAATGCAGCGGCCAGCAGGCCNGGGTGCAATATCTGTTGCCCACTGATCTGGCCGTTTGCCACGTTGAGCAATATGCCAATCTTGGCAATATCATCTGGGATCCACCACAAGCCATAGCCGCCTTCAGCCTGTCCATGCCAGTTATCGTCGGCGGTGCGCAGGGTGGTGAAGAACCCTTGACCGATACCCAACGGGCGATACACCTCGTCCACCACAAACTGGAAAATGTCAGCATCTGGTCCTTGCTGGGTTTGCAGGTAGTTGTGCAAAGCGCGGGTCAAGATGAAGGTATCGCTGGTGTGATAGATCCAGCGCGTACCCGGCGCGGTCGCATTCGGCCAGATGAATGCAGCCGCGATGCGATCGGCATAAGGCTGAGCGCTGAGGAACCCACCCATCCGGGGGCTGTTTTCATCGGTCATAAATCCTGGCGAGGTGTAGTTGCCGGTTGCCATGTCAATCGTGTGGTTGAATGTCACAGCCTCCCAATCGCCTGCGCTGGTGACATACTCCGGGACATAATCCTTGATCAGCAGGTCAGCCACTTCCGAACCGTATAATTGTGCCAGGCGCATCAACGCTAAGCTGATGAAGGCCGATTTGGCGGTAGAGAAGGAAGCAACACGCATGGATTCGCAATATGGATAAACTCCAAAACGAGTCTCGCAGCCCCCCAGGTAGTTAACCCCATTCACCACGAAGCCATACCAGGTCATGTGGGCAGAGCTAACGCCGCGCCCAAAGGCGGAGACGTTCACACCAGGATAATCCTCCGCTAACATGTCGATAGGTTTGACCGGCAGACGGGCGGCCAGCTCGGCAGCATAATCCGCCTCGATCTGCTCTTCGCCTGCTACCGGCTCTGGATGATATACTGCCTTCACCACCCCCCAGAAGTTAGCCTGCGTGTATGATGTAGTTTCTTGGGTGATCTGGTACCAAACCTGTGAGACTTCCTGATCATTGAACAGGAAGGTCATTGTGCCGTTGAAATTGCTGTTGCTACCCTTGGGTACTAAGGTGAAGGGGAAAGATGCGCGCGAGTAACCGCCATCGCTGGGCTCAGACCAAACTCGCCCCGCTTCTAGAATGATATTCCACACCGGGTGGTCAGCGATGATCAGGTCGCGCTGCCGCGGAATCAGGTAGCCATTGCTTTGCACAAATTCATAGTCGAATTCTGGTAGATATGTGTATTCTTCGCCTAACTCGCCACGTAGAACCTCCATATTCCGGCATTCATCTTCCCTGATCAGTTCCAGCCGCCCCTCGAAAATATGTGCTGGCGGGGCAGCCTCGGCCGGTACTGCAATGGCGCTTTCTTCCACTGGCGAGTTGGCTGCAAAGCCGGTCATTAGCTCATCGTAAGTCAAGATTGTGCGAGTGCTTTCTGCCGGTGTGGCAGTTGGTGAGGTGAGTGTAGCAACCTTGGTGGGGGCGGCGGGAGTTGACGGGGGTCGCGTGGCAGCCTGGGTAGGCGGGGCGTTGGTCGGTGTGAGTAAATTTATTTCCTGGGCTGGTGCAACACAAGCTGCCAGGAAGGCCAGGCTTANAAGGGTGATTAAGCGGGCAAAGATGCGAGTTGTTGGCATTGTAATTACTCCCTGCAGCGCACACGCGCTTCCCATTCCTGTTGGATGACGAGGATTATTGGCACACCCAGGTCACGGATCTTGGCAAACAGGCCATGTAAAGCAGCCTGATCGGCAACAGCGCCGGCCAGCAGGGTATCACCGTTGACATGGGTGATGGTAAAACCAGCAAACCAATCCTCCCAAATTGGATCAAGTCTGCCCTTCAGACGGATATAGTAATAGGTTGATTGGTCAAATTGGCTGTGATCTGCCATCTTGGGTCTCCACTTGGAATTTCGAATCAACACCCCTATCATAACGATAAACATGTGGAGAGAGCATCCCCTAATTGGGGTATTTAACTGGGGTATATCCTATTGAATATGTCAGCAAGCAAAGACGATGTTGAATTTTGAACTTGTATGGTGCAAATATTCTATCCACAGCCAGAAACCGATGCGGAAGGCTGCCTGTAATCATCGTGGTTGACACCTCCCAGGACATCTCGTCTACGAATCCTTCCTGCTGTCTTAGGTACTGGCTCAGTTACAGGAAAGTGATAACCTAAGCCCTGGTGTGACCAGGCGTGGTTGTAGTATTCCCCATACTCTCTGAGAACGTGGTGAAGGTGGTTTTCATTCAAAACCACGATATGTTCAAGACACTCTTTACGAATCGATCGTACCCCGTATGGTGCAAATATTCGATAACAGATGGACCTGGCGGGATTCGAACCCGCGGCCTCATCAGTGCGATAGAGGATCAGGTAGGGGAAAAAGGGGAAAAAGCCGTCCATTACGTCTATTTTGTTCCAAAATGACCATACAACTCGCTGCGCTCCTTGCCTGCTCTGCTAGCATATCTATACCCAAATTGTTCCCGTAGCATGAAGCATGGAAAGGCAACCCTTAGCCCTGTCCTGGAGTGGAATTATAAATTTTTCGCATTTTTTACATGATCATTATTCCTGGACTGACTCGAACGCTCAACCAATTAATTAAGATTCAACAAGGGATGGCTGCCAACAGCCCCAGTCAATGGCTATGGATAGAATTTTTGTACCATATAACCATCCAGAGATTTAATAATAATACTCGGTTTGTTTCTACCTATAGAAATGATGGCAAAGCCTTGCCTCCCAATCTATTTCTATCTGTCCCTGCCAGATTTGAAATATCAATCGCCTGATTCAAACTGATTAGGTCTCTATTAAGAGCCAATCTGCATTCAAATATGACCTGTTAATTACTTTAATGTAGTTAGGCATATAGGCCTCTCTCCCCTTACCTCCAGGCATATCTGCCCAACCAGGTGAAGTTGTCCAGAAAACGATCATATGTCCCTAAACAGGTATATTGCGTTTACATGCTAATACCCGATCCATAGTGGATGGATGCTCAATTTTATATTTTCCAAACATTCGCAACCTGGCGATGTTCTGGGCAGTGATAATCCTTACAGCAGACCGTTCTCCGACTACAGAACACTGACCTATCTGCTTGCGGTCAGCGCTCATCTTCTGACTTGATCCGCCAATGGTAGGACCCAATTTACTTATGCAATCTAAACATTAATACCTTAAAAAGTGGATGCTGATGTTCCACTACTGCCTTATTCTCTGTCTCCCCCTGGGCATATATGCCTGAGTATAAGGGGGCACAAGCCTATCTGTACGGCTTGGCATCCGTTTCATCATCCTAAAGACAGTAAAAACACCAAAATCCTTACTATAAGGTTTCCTATTTGGGCTGAATTGGATTTGAATGCCCGAACAATGACGAGGACACTACTACAAAAACGCTTCTCCGATCTAATGTCCTGCCATTTCTGCTATCATAAATTGGACTCTAGACATGGAATGACATTGGACGTGGTTCTTAAGGCCTTTTCAACCCTAAGATTCTAATAGACGTCCACTTGATTCGGCTTTCATTTGATACAAGGAAATCTGGCTTCAATACGAGATTATCGCATCACGGTGGAATTAACTTGAGAATCGATGTGAACAAGAGGAGTCCTTTTCTCTTTCTAGGGTAGTCATGCAACCAGGGAATTGGCATCCTCATCTTACATATATACCACCATTATGTGATGCTGTTGATTTGATCATGTTTAATTTTAAGTGAAATCAGTTATCTGGATTTTCCATTAATCGTAATAACTAACATCAAAACGAGATAATATTATAACTCCTGGTGAACACCCATCGTGAAGACTATTCACAAATTATCAGGATCAGAAAATCCGTTCAAGCGAAGAGCGGGCTTTTTAGTTAGTCTTCAATTCTAAGCTTCAATAAAGCTCTTGTTTCATCTCTCAGTTTAGCTTTAGCCCAATCTTTTTGACTTGGAGTCAAAAGTTCGCCAATGCCTGTTAATATCCGACGATTATTTATACTTTCAAGCTGAAAGATGCATTCATTGACCAACTGGTTAAAGGGCATCTGGGCACGACTTTCCACAATGTCCTTATTTATTGGCGTACGTGATTTAAGGAAAAACCACACATCGTATATATCCCGGCTTGTCTTCTCAATACGCTCATACATCGCCATCAGTTTGTGGGCAAACATATCCTCCACCACCATCACCTGCATGGAAACTCCCAGATAGGTTTTTATTTCATACCTGGACCCGTATTGCCTACGGTTAATTTCCACTTTGATGTGGCGAACTTTATCTTCATATGACACAAGGATGAATAAACTAAACCGCTTCCGACGAGCCTCCTTGATGGTTCCGTATCGCTTTACTATCTCAATACTCCGGTTAAAAACATATTCCTCCCGATTTTCGTCCAACAGGTCAAAATCCAGGTCCACCGAAAATCTATCCAAACCATGAAACATCAAGGCTGCTGTGCCACCTTTAAATCCCAAAAAAGGAGAGACATTGGTATCAGAGTAGATGTCTTTCAATATTTGGAACAGAATGGTTTTATGGGTGGCGATATCCAGGGTCATGATGAGTTGTCGTTTAAGGTTTTATACAAGCCGTTAACTTCCTTTTCCAATCGCTTATTGGAATAAATCGGTAATATTTCAAATACTTTCTCCCAATTTACACTGCGGAGATTATCGAACTGGTAATCGGAGTTAACATATAAAGTGTCGATGAAGGCCCGCTCTTTGGTAGCAATTGAGGTTTCGCTAACGTGCTCCACCCCCACAGGGTTGACCAACACCTTGGTTTTTAGTTTTCGGTATGAATAGGTTTGCTGATCAATATTAATGACTCTGTTTAAGTAAGAAGCGATAGTGATCTTTTCGTAATATTGAAATATCATCCCTTCTTTTACCAAAACCGTTTCAAAACTTACGTATGAAGGTGTATATATCCGAGTGGCTAACTCAAGCCGATTATAGTCCTTGTCTTTTGCATATAAACCTTTCCGGATACGATAAAGCTCACCCCTTTTTATGTAATAAGACAAACGCTCCCTGGTTGCTGATGTGCCCGGAATATGCCACATCAAAGCAATGTCTTTGGAGGAAAAGACAGTCTTGTTGGACCGCAAAATAGAAGTGAGGAAATATCCTTTGTTCATTTTCTTGAACTAGTTGTCAGGATAAACCTGACAACTAGTTCAAATAATACTGGGTAACTAAATAAAAGTCAAGAGTAAAGAAATTTTTGAACTTAATACCTGAGTCGCAACCAAATCCTACTCGAAGCGCCATCGGAACCCCAAAAATGCAACAGAAAATGAATGGTGATCTTAAATAACCACTATAAATAACAAAAACCGGTTGAATAACCGACTATATGGGAGAAATGCATAAAATTTTGTGGACCTGGCGGGATTCGAACCCGCGGCCTCTTCAGTGCGATAGAGGAGCAAGTAGGGGAAAAGAGGAAAAAAGCTGTCTGTTACGTCTATTATGTGCCAAAATCACCATACAACTCGCTGCGCTCCTTGCCTGCTGTGCGAGCATATCTGTTCCCAAATTGTTCCCGCAGTATGACAAAGCAAGGAAAGGCGATCCGCAAACATGTCCGAATGGGTATTTGATGCAAATGATATCCTTGAAAAACATCGTCTTCATTTTTCTCTTTCGTTCCCCTGATCAAGAAACCCATTACAGTTAGCGCAATAAATCCTTCATAAAAATAGGCGATTTTGGGTAAAGATTAATTATCACATCCTACTCAACTATCTTGACAGCTTGGGCATATATCATTATTATTCACAACATGAATAACTCTTATTCATCACCTGAAAAGTATTTAGAACGCTGGATCACCCCCTCCCTGCAACAAGCCAGCCGCGATCACGCTGTCGTCGTCCTGACCGGAGCGCGCCAGGTCGGAAAAAGTACATTGCTGCTCAACGCTGAACCATTCCGGGATTGGCGCTATCACAGCATGGATGAATTCGATGTCCTGGACCAGGCTCGCCGGGACCCAGAGGCATTATGGGCTGGCACAGACAGGGTCATCCTGGATGAAGTGCAAAAAGCCCCGGATCTATTAGTGGCCGTCAAACGGGCGGTAGACCGGAATCCAGGGAAATACCGCTTCGTGCTTTCAGGATCGACGAACCTTCTGCTCATGAAGCAGGTCAGCGAAAGCCTGGCCGGCCGGGCAGTTTATTTCATCCTTGATCCAATGGCGCTTGGAGAGATCCACCAAACAAAACCACCTGACATCCTGACTCGTCTACTCGCCGGTGAATTCCCTGCCGAAAAGAGCCTAGATCAGNCCCTCTCCGATCCAGATGAGATTCTGATGCGAGGCTTGATGCCAGCTCTGCTTACCCTCGATAGCCCACAATCCTGGACCCGCTGGTGGGATGGGTACGTATCCACTTATCTGGAACGCGATCTGCGCCAGGTGGCGCAGATAGATGCACTGCTCGATTTCCGGAAAACGATGGAGCTGGTCGCCTTGCGATCCGGCCAACTGCTGAACCAATCCGAAGTGGCACGTGATGCGCAGCTAACCCAACCGACAGTCCATCGATATTTGAACCTGCTCGAAACGACGAACCTGTTCGAACGCTTGCCAGCTTATACAGTTAGTCATACAACCCGGCTGCTCAAATCCCCAAAAGCCTTCCTGAATGACCCGGGGCTGGCTGTCTTTCTTTCTGGCTATTATGAATTAGAGGATTTAAAGAAGTCGCGCGAATATGGCGCTTACTTTGAAACGCTCATCTACCATCACCTGCGCCTTTTGTCTCGCCTGATAACCCCGGCTGGTCGGCTTTCCTTCTGGCGGAGGCGCGATGGGACGGAAGTCGATTTCGTGGTGGAGCACGGCCGGCGCATCATGGCAGTCGAAGTGAAGGCTACAAAAAACCCGGGGTATCGGGATATTGCCGGATTGCAGGCCTTCCTGAAAGAACATCGAGGAGCGGCATCCGGAATTCTTCTTCACAGCGGACGAGAAATCAAGCGCTTGGACGAAAAAATTGTTGTCGTACCCTGGATCATGGTGACCGGATAGTTTTGTTGGTTTCATTGCTTATCATTGGGAGGTTTCAGCACTTGCTGAAATGAATAACCATAATGCCAGCACGCCATGACTTCCATATATCCATTTTGAAAAGACAGTAAGGCTTAGACGTAGTGGATACACAAAGCTAGAAAAAATGGGATTGCTGCGCCAAATATGCTGCAAACATGCCAACAATTACGATCTGATTTCAAATAATTTCCGATGATTTCCGAAATCTTTCGCTATGCGCCAGATATTTCCCAAGGGATCAAATTGAAGCTGATTATTCGCGACGGTATAACGCATAAACTATCGGACAATCCCGAGTATGAGAGACCTGAACGATATTAACCGATTGATCGCTGCAACCGAAGCAGAACTCTCAGAAATGAACAATCGGCGATCTGAACTCATAGCGCGAGTAGCAGAGTTGCAGCGTGAAAAAGCTGCTTTGCTCCAGCCAATTGCATCGCCTGGTCTTGATGATAAGCAGCCAATTGTTACTAACCAATCCTCACATGAAGAAAAGATAGCTCTGTTTCGCAGCCTGTTTCGTGGGCGTGAGGATGTATATCCCAGGCGCTTCGAGAGCATGAAAACAGGCAAGAAGGGCTACCAACCGGTCTGTCGCGATGAATGGGTCAGCGGGATTTGCGAAAAACCAAAGATTCGTTGCGAAGATTGTGCCCATCGCGAATTCATCCCAATCACAGATATCGTTGTTCGAAACCACCTTCAAGGTTTCGATCCTCAAGATATATCAAGGCGCGACTTTACAATTGGCGTCTATCCGATGCTGACAGATGAATCCTGTTGGTTTTTGGCAGTGGATTTCGATAAGGCATTCTGGCAGAAAGATGCCCGTGCATTCCTGGAAACCTGTTTGTTATTGAATGTTCCTGCTGCGTTGGAGCGGTCACGTTCAGGTAGTGGAGGGCATGGCTGGATATTCTTCACCGAACCAGTTCCAGCAGCTCTGGCGCGTCAGATGGGAGCTATCCTGCTTACCCAAACCCTGGAGCACCGACCAGAGATTGGGTTGGATTCCTATGATCGCTTTTTCCCCAGTCAGGATACGCTGCCCAAAGGTGGCTTTGGCAACTTGATTGCATTGCCATTGCAAAAGAATCCACGCGAGAATGGGAACAGCGTATTTGTGGATGAACAGTTTATTCTTTACCCAGATCAATGGGCCTTTCTTGCCACACTGCGTCGGATGAGCCAGTCAGACATTGAGGCCGTGGTTAAGGATGCAGAGAACCAAGACGAACTGTTGGGCATCCGACTGCCCGTGGTAGATGAGGATAACGATCATCCTTGGGCTGTGCTGCCTTCCAGAAAACGCAAGAATGCACCAGTCATTGGACCGCTACCTGAGCAGCTCGACCTGGTGCTGGGAAACCAAATCTATGTTCCCAAGGCAGATTTCACGCCTTCTTTACGGAATCGTCTAATCCAGCTGGCCGCTTTTCAAAACCCAGAATTCTACCAGGCGCAGGGCATGCGGCTGTCCACCTTTGGTAAGCCCCGGATCATCAGTTGCTGTGAGG
>Ga0031656_10000058_pt1 | contig 27099 bp, 21 predicted proteins | sample FrelakmetDIP11DI_FD_55080 | JGI IMG/M metagenome (GOLD analysis project Ga0031656, IMG submission 55080) | Freshwater lake sediment microbial communities from the University of Notre Dame, USA, for methane emissions studies - DIP11 DI | ecosystem: Environmental > Aquatic > Freshwater > Lake >... | reverse complement strand
AGCTGGAGGAGCGCTTCAGGAAGACCAGGGTTCGATCCCATGCCAGGCTCGCTGCGGCTTGATTGTAGGCCTGCGGGCGGTCAGGTTCAAAGAACCAATGTTCGCTATCACTGTAACGATAGAAAGTCACCTGGCGGCCAAAACGCCTTAGGGAATCCTCCAGGTTGTCGACGTTGGATTGCGGCTCAAACTCATCATTCTCGGCGAAGTGACCCAGATAGGCTGCTCTTGAGCTGCTAAAATCACCGCCCCCTGTCCCGTAAAATAAGACGACAGAACGAATATGTTCGGGGTCGGCAGCGGCGAGATCCAGCGCATAATAAGCACCCAATGAGAAGCCAATCACTGCCAGGCCGTCCTCATTCTGGTCAGCATGTGTGTTGAGAAACATGGTTGCATCCATAATCTCGGCCTTGGCTTGCCGGTAGTTGCTGTCGAGCGATTTACCAAGGATCTCTGCATCGGCAATATTGTCGGCGGCTTTGCCATGATAAAGGTCAGGGGCAAATACCACGAAACCAGATTTGGCCAGTCGAGTGCAGAAGGCCTTTATGGTGTCGTTCAACCCCCACCAGGCATGCAGGACCAATACACCACATCCCGTGCTGGAGGGTGGGACGACGAGGTAACCCTCAGGTTGAGAAAATGGCATGGGAACTCCTTACAGGGAATGTAGTGGATCGCACGGCTGCCTGGCGGTTTGGATTAGCCGCAAGTAGGCGGGACAAGATCCGGCTTGTTTGCCGATATGAATTTGTAATCCAAAAAATGCCGCTGCTTAGCGGGGGTAAGATAACCCGGTGCAAGCAGAAAAAGCTTCTACAGGTGGTCATAGACGTAGAAAATGTAATCTTGAGACGCAGTTTTGATGCCCATATCATGAAGTAATCTAAGAAGTTGTGCGCGATGATCTGTACCGTGATTAACCACATGCAGAAGCACTTGCCACACGATGAGATCTTTGTCTTCTTCTGGTTCTTTTATCGGCTTATCGAACAACATATCGTCCCGTAATGTCGCAAGATAATCGCGCATACCCTGCTCAACGCTGTCCCAGTGGGCGCGAATGATTTCTCGATCGTCAAGGTTGGCGGGAGATAATGGTTCTGATGGTTCAACGCCTCGCAGTTCGCTGAACCATACTTCGTCCACGCTCATCAGATGAACGATTTGGTCTTGAACTGACCCATGCGAGTAGTCCACAGCTTGGGTGAACTGTTCATGGGATAGTGAAGCGATGTTCGTAACCCATATTTTGCGATTTTCAGTGAAGTGATAGTCGTAGAAATGGCGAAAGGCATTGGCATTCATGTCGTAATTTTCTCTTCTCTATGTGTCCATATGCATTGGGTACGATGCACAAATTAAGTCATACGGTATGCAATCTTATCCGTGCAATGAATTTTACCCAGCGTCAATTTTAGTGTCTAGATAAGAAGCCCTCAACATCCTTGATGAATTTCAACGTCTCTCTCTCGATTTGTTTTGTTAATCCACCCAGGTCATTGAAATCCGGAGCCTCAACCAAAACGTGCTCAATAATAGCATNATAGCCTTTCGTGGTTGGAACGATGTGGTATTGATTCCAATCGCTATCTTTAATCATTTTCCAATACTGCGTTTGAACCCCTTTATTCACTCCTACTAACCAGGCTTCAAACCGTAATGTTTCATGGATTAGCACGATGGCAATTTTCAGCTTTCGGTCCTTCAATGATTTTGGGAAAATGGGGAAATAAGTCATATCCATGTATCCATAATAAATGCTGCTGGGTACGGAATAATCAGGATATTTGTTTTTAAAATGCGTTCTCAAATCCATGACATATTCCATTAATCCTTTATATGCCTTTTGAATTGCACCCTTCTCAAGTTGTTTTCTATACTCATCGATATATGCATGAAAGGTTTCCATATTCAATTCCTTATTTAATGATATTTATACCATATGTGGCTAAATGGTACGCGTTAGCTGTAAGTNGCAGGCGTGGAGTCAATCTGAGCTGTGAGAGAATCAAAGCCAGAAAATGGCTAGTAAAANGCACCGCAGCCCACTCATTGGCAGTAGGCATGATTACCCCGCNTTTTCCAATAAGATAAATATTCTATTAACCGCAATGAGNCAATATTAATCGCGATTCATTGACTGAAATTTGATAAATCAAGCGCAAAATAAACATTGCCATCCAGAAGGTGCGTTTCTTGAAAACCAAATTGTTTATAGAACTCGATAACTTCATGCCATGTTTCCGTGGTTTCAAGCACAAGGCGTTTATATCCATTTAGTTTTGCCTGCTCGCATAATCTTTGCAGGATCTTTCTCCCGACACCTTTTCGACGCTCGTCATTGGCAACGGACATTCTAACAATTTCTGCTGTATCTTCTGATTTGGGAACAAGTGCGCCTGTGCCAATTATTTTGTTGTTTTTCCAGGCAACCAGAAAGACTGCATTAGCATAGGTAAAACCAATGTCACGTAAATCGGGATTCTTGGTTTGGTCAAGGGTACCCCAATGTTCTGCTAATCCAGCTAAAATCAGATTCATTACTTCGGATTGATTTTCTAACTGAAAAGGTAGAATAGTGATTTCTTGGAATTGATTCACCATGTGAAGGTCTTACCAGGTTGAAGTCATTGGGATTTGACTTTGCTCTGAATTAGTTTTGTATACAGTTACAGGGCTGACGGTTTGGGTTACCTGCGTGTGGGCGGGGTTGACCTGCTTGAGAGCCGCATAAACTCGAAGCCAGCCTGCCCCGGCGGTCTAGGTCGGGAAAAATGCTTGGAAACGGCGACGAATCGCAAGCGTCCAGTACACTCCTGGTTAGGCGGCTGATTGTTAATCGAATACCCTTTCCAACAAAGAAGAAATGTATGCTTCACCAAGTACAGCCAAAATAAAAGTTATCGTTGGAAGAACTAATGCACCGAAAAGCCGACCGATGGTTGAAAAGGGAAGGCAAGATTCTGGTGCTTTACAAATCAAATCTTGAATATTTTCTAAACGAAGCATATCACTATGTTCTTTTTCACTGAGGTTCATCAATTGGTCAAACATATTATTTAATCTCTGTTGTATTGGCAATATTTCCCTTTGCTTGGTTTTCTGAACTATTATTTGTAAAAAGTACCTTGGGAGAATCACTGCAAGAATAATAATTGCATAAACCGTCATTACAAGAATAAGCCATACAGGATTAGCCAGGTATGCTGAACTTGGCAATAATATTGCTGAACTGGCAATAAAAACTGTAATTACTAATGATGTCACNAGGCCAAACTGATTGTAACCAATAATTGCTTGTTGAAGGGTGTGGGTTTCTAATGGATTGAAGCGGAACAGTTCNTGTTTCATGCCCGAAAAATTTTNTGNCTCAAAGCACATCAGTAAATTATTACAGGCGAGTTCTCCAATTTGGTATGAAAGAAAACCAATAACCAATAAGTTGCCCCCTGGAATGACCACACTCAATCCTTGGCGATTGATGTAACTCACAGAAATCAGCATTATTACTGATGTTAGGGCTCCAACAGTTCCACCAATACGCAAATTAAACCAGCGTCTGTCCCAAATGATTTGACGCTGGATCGCATCATTATCTACGACGGTATGACTGATTGAACATACGTTTAGTCCGATTCCGTAATACAAGTTATAGCTCGTGCCGACTACCAAGCCAAAAATGATGGCAATGATTGTCCAGGATCCGATGGGAGCTAATACCCATTCATCAAAAATAGCCGTAACAGACAAGGGTAAACCAAGGAATACAAAGATGTAGAAAATAAATATTAATAACTTCCCAACTCTACTTTGGGGCTCGATGTGGAAACGGCCCAGGATGTAGAATGGTATGAACCAAGCCAGAATGGTTTTTTCAAGTTTGCAATGTTGATCAATCCATTGCTGAGTTATGGACTCTTCGTGTCTGCGCTCGGAATTTTGCGGGTTATCCTTAAAGTTTATAATCATCATATTCTCCTAGTGCTTGAATCATTCTCCATAAATACTAATGGTCAACCGCCCAATGATTACTAAGTCTCTTGATCGTTATTGGATGATACTGTTATTGTTTATCATTCTTCTTCCACTCCATTATTTATGTGGTAGCTTCTTATGGTGCGAGTGGGGCGAAGCCGAGATCGGTTAGAATACGCGCGATGACCTCGTTGCCTTTGTCTGAGGGATGTGTGTAGTCTTTGCCAAGCAGATCCCCCGCAGGCGTGATACCGTCGGATCCGTTAAACGCTTGGTAAATGTCTGCACAGGCAAAGCCATTTGCTTGGGCCGCTTCGCAGATCATCGCACTCCACGCATCAACAACGATACGTGTTGCGTTCGTGGATTCGGGTGGATTGGTCTTGCCATTCTCGCCTGTCCAACCGATCCAGTCATTGTAGCGGTTTATTGTTCGGAAGATCGTTGGCTTACCTTCTCGCAGGGCAACGATCTGGGCGTAAACACTCTCGAGTTTTACGCGGAAGACCTCCACTGCTGCGACTGCACACGTCTCGTTGTACTTCGACCAATCAGGCTTGTTGCCGTTCGGTCCGTCGCACGGATCATCATCACGATTCCAGGGAGCATCGTTGAAGCCGATGCTGACGATAATGATGTCCGCATTGGCAAGTGCATCCCGCCGATAAGCATCAGGTTTCAGTTCTTCGAGGAGACCATCAATCTGGAGCCCGCCTACGGAGAGGTTCCGGACATTCACAGGGTGACCCGTTGCCTTTATGAGGGCTTCTGCGTACCGATTGACGAAGCCGGTGCAGCCGGAACAAATCATCGCACTATTCATGGCAATCGAGTCGCCTACTGCGACGAGGGACCAAGGAGTCGGTGTTGGTACGGATATTTCTGTTGCAGGTATTAAAGCAGTCGCACAACTACTCAATAAGACCAGTATGAAGATAAATGCAAGGGACATTGACCCGATTGATATTTTTATAACATCATCTCCTTATGATTTTATTGCCCAAGATGGCACCTCACGGTTTGTGTTACTGGCAGGTGGGCAGGTATGGACACTGCTTGAGAGCCGCATAAACTCGAAGCCAGCCTGCCCCGGCGGTCTAGGTCGGGAAAAAATGCTTGGAAACGGCGATGAATCCCACCAGTCGGATGCGCACTTTGTCAACCCGCCAGGATGATATCCCGATGCTCGACATCATGCCCCGTCATCACTTCGATCAGGTTCTGGATGGTACCCCTCTCATTCCAGGGATACAACATCTCGATATTCCATTTTTCGGCTGGCATTGTCTCCACGAGCAACTTGAGTTGGTCATAGGATGCCTCATACTCTGACCAAACCTGCTCAATACTCCAATTGCGCCGCGTATCGACGGCTAAGCTATTGTACTCATCATATTTTTCCTCTGCGATGCAATAATACTCGCCTCCCTTGGCATGCGCGCGCAGCGACCGGGCTGCCTCACCATTCCATACACCAAGGTGTCCTACTACATCACGGACGCGCCATGCCGGGTTGTCGTCATGGACAACACGATCTGGATCGATACCAGAGACTGCCAGTCGTGTCTCTCGCCGGGTAACATCGAGGTATTGCCCCATGATTTTGCGTGCTTCATCAACATTCGTATTCATGGAATATTCCTTTCTTATACATTGCTGCCTGTTTTCAAGATATAGGAAGGTTACCGATTTGGTTGAGCCGCTGTCCGACTATAGCCGCTGTTGGGCAGCGCCATAGTTCAATTATTCCTTTTTCACTCTTGCGATACGAATTGGGATAATGAAAGGTGTGTCATTTTTATAATCTACGTATTCTTTTCCAAATCTTAATTCTAATTCTTTCTCCTCCACCAACTTTATATAAACTATTAGAATCATCGTAAATAGAATTACGAATAAAAGAGAAGTATACGATCCGATCATTACGACGATTCCTGAAAACGCCATTATTGTTCCTAATGTCATTGGGTTTCTGCAATATTTAAAGGGTCCAATAATGATCAATTTCTTTGTTGGTAACATTGGAAATGGTGTTCCCGATGCCAATTTTATTTGCGCGAATATTGTCCAAAAAGCCAGGATGCTGCCAAATAGCAGTGATATTATGCCAATCATAATATTTTCAGATCCAATAAAGAAAGATCCTATTCCAAACATTTTGTCTACTTGCGGAAGCAATATGACTAGGACTGCTGGAATAAATATAGGAAATATCAATGCTCCTATACCCAGGAATAACAAATACTTTCTCAATGAATTGTCCTGATTTTGCCATTTTTTAAATGTATTCAAATCATCCTCCCTGATGGACCTTTTTGCTGCCCAGCTATTGATTATTCAGTCAATCGCTTACCATAATTTCACTGCTTATCCATGCCCGGAAAGAAGGATATTCTGTATTTTGCCAGCATATCCAATCAGACCTCGCTGATTAAGCTTAATCGGTCAATTTCAATTCCGATCAATATCATCTTCAGTATATAGGATTACCCCACGGTTTGCAATATGCTACTATAAGTTACCTTCAATTTTCCCCATACAGCATTTGCCTGGTTGGGGCAACAAAGGGTACACCTTCCGCACAGGCTGGTCAGCAAGCAAGGTCCTTAATCCTGTTATCAATTATGAAAGGTTTTATTATTCGTTAAAAATGAAGATGTTATAATTATCATTAATGAATCCTTAAGCACGCTCAAGGAATTATCCAAACTTATGATTCCCGAATAATTTAATAAATTCGTATCGATGTGGAGTGACTATGAATGCACAATATCCCCATCTCCTCGCTATAAAAGAAGGAGCCTCTGCAGGAAAGACTTACCCGTTGGAAGGGATTGAAATCCTCATCGGTCGCGAGCCAACTTGCACCCTCCAGATCGATTCTCCCGGTATATCACGCAGGCATGCCCGACTCCTATTCCAAAATAATCAATACCTGCTCGAAGACCTTGGCAGCAGCAATGGCACTTTTGTGAATGGAGAACGGATTTCAGCCCCCTGGTTATTAAAAAACGGTGACATCGTAAGTATGGGGAAGATGATCCAGCTGGAGTACCAGGTGGCGTTGCCTCCAGTGTCTGCGACGATGATCGAGAGCGAGCTACCTCTGGTAGGTGGAACCATCATCGAGGCTGCCCCTGAGAAACCCTTCGTACCCACTCAACCACCTCCAGCCCCTCGGGCAGCAGTTCCACCTCCTTCGGTGGCAATTCCACCCCCTCAAGAACCACAAATGACGATGATCGGCCAGGAACTGCCCATTTCACAAGAGCTCTCTCCGCCACAATTGATCGTTACCATCGCTGGCCAGGCACTCAAGACATATTCTTTGGTCAAAAACCGGGTGACCATAGGTCGCCTCGAAGAAAATGAGATCGTCATCGATTCACGGATTGTCTCGCGTCATCACGCTGTCCTGGAGCGCTCGCCAGCCGGTTACCTGCTGACCGTAATACCAGAAGCGGGAAACCCTGTGTTATTGGATGGCAGGCCCTTGACCGCTTCGCATAAACTCCGACATGGCGATATATTGCGGATTGGCAGTCTCGATCCTGGCATGATGGTTACGATGACCTATGTCGACCTGTCCCAGGCAGTAGAGACACAGGCTTCCCCGATCCAATTTAGTGAAAAGAATATCATCCAGATTGGTCGAGATGCCAGCAATGATGTTGTTCTGAATTCACCTGTGGTCTCAAGTTACCATGCACAGATCGAGCGTGTCGGTCAGCGTCACCGCTTGACCGATCTGCGCAGCACGAATGGCACCTTTATCAATGATAAACGGGTCGAAGGGGATGTTTGGTTGCAGCCCAGCGATGTGATTCACATCGGCTCTTTCCGTTTTGTGATGGGCGAGGATGAGCTTGGCCAATATGATGAAAGCCGTGGTTTGCGGGTGGATGCACTCGACCTGAATAAATGGGTGCGCAAAGACTTAAACATCCTCAAAGATATCTCGCTGGCTTTTAAGCCACGCGAGTTCGTAGTTGTCGTGGGACAATCGGGCGGTGGAAAATCCACCCTGGTCGATGCGATTGCCGGGTATCGTCCAGCGACCCAGGGTGTGGTGCTGGTCAATGGTACGAATATCTACTCAAACTTTGATGTGGTTCAAAATGAGATCGGGTATGTACCCCAGCGCGATATCATCCATTACGAGCTCACAGTCTACCAGGCATTAAACTATGCTGCCCGCCTGCGTATGCCCAGTGATATTAAAAAAGCAGAACGCCACCAGCGCATCCTGCAGGTGCTTGAAGACCTTGACCTGGTTGAACGCAAAGATACCCCCATCAGCCGGTTGAGTGGTGGGCAGATCAAGCGTGTCTCAATTGGTGTGGAGCTGTTGACGAAGCCCGGGCTATTTTTCTTGGATGAGCCCACTTCTGGCCTGGATCCGGGAACTGAAACCGCCTTTATGCACCTGATGCGCCGGCTGGCAGATCAAGGCCGGACCATTGTCATGATCACGCATGCAACCAAGAACGTGATGCTGGCCGATAAAGTTGTTTTTCTGGCACGCGGCGGCTATGTTGCCTGGTTTGGCCCCCCGGAAGAAGCGCTGGATTATTTCAACCAATACCGCTCCGAACGCGAGCAGCGTGCCCACGAGATGGAGTTCGACCAGATCTATGCCATCCTGGATGATCCAAGCAAGGGGAAAGCACAAGATTGGGCAGAACGCTACCAGCAGCACCCGGCCTATCAGAAATATATCGTCGATGCACTGCAGTCTGCACGCACCCTGGTCATGAAAAGCCCCAAGAAAAAACAGCAAGAAAAAGTTGCCCGCTCAAAGAGCAGGTCGCGTGTCTCAGGATTTCGCCAATTCTTGATCCTCTCTGCCCGCAATATCAAAATCCTGTCTCGCGATCGAACCAGCCTGATCCTGATGCTTTTGGTTCCAGTCCTGGTTGCCTCGCTGGATTTTTTCCTGGCTCCCGCCATGGGAAAGCAGTTATTCGATTACAAGATCGGAAATGCTGCCAATGCCTCTGTGACGATCTTCCTGTTAGCCATCAACTGCTTGTTGGTGGGAGGTTTCTCCCAGATGCGCGAGTTTGTTAAAGAAGCGGATGTTTACAAACGCGAGCGCCTGGTCAATTTGAAAATATTCCCCTATGTCGCCTCGAAAACCTGGGTGGCGTTGATGTTATCTTTTTATGGTGCTGCCGCATTTCTTACCATTCGATTTCTGGCGTATGATATTCCCGCAACCCCATTAATTATCGGACTCTATTTTATTTCCATGGTGCTGGCGGTTTTAGCCGGCAGCATGAGTGGCTTGCTTGCCTCTGCCATCTCAAAATCTCCCAGTGTTGCACCTTTATTGATGATTTTATTGATCATTCCGCAAATTGTATTGAGTGGCAGCCTGGCGCCTTTGCCCGAAAAAGTCACCGCGATTGCATCGACTCGCTGGGCTTTCCAGAATTTTGCCGGTCTCACCGGGATGGGTTCCGATGTTGCAGCAGATCCTTGCTGGAAGCTAACCAAAGCAGAACGCGATCTGTTGTCCCTTGAACAAAAAACAGCTTTTGGTTGTAAGTGCATGGGGTTGGCGGTCTTTGACCCCAATTCATGTAATTTCCCAGGTGTTGGTCAGTTCTATAAACCGGAAATTGATCAACCTGCTCCTGTTGAACCTGCTGATCTCGGTCCTGAACCTGCAGAACCGGTCATCCCTCCCGCTCCTGAACCACCTGATGATCAGAATGACCAGGTGGCGATGGTCCAGTACATGAATGCCCTGCAGTCTTATCAGGACGATGTGAAGTTGCTTCAAGATAAATTTAGAAGCGAGATGAATTTGTATCGATCCCAGGCGGATCTCTATACCGCCCAAATGCAGGATTATCAGACAGACAGGATCTCATACGAGGCTACCCGTAGTAAAGCAGTTAGCTCTGCGGAATCATTGATCAAAGCTAGTATCGATAAAATAGGCTGGGCATTTGTCGATATCCGGGATATAAATACGTTGACAACCTGGGTAACCAAAACCTGGACCGCCCAAGTGATCATTATCGGCGTATATTTTCTGCTTATCCTGGTGTTTATCAAACGCAAGGATGCCTCCGCATAAGATGACGGGATTTCAATGAGGGTTCACATGAGAAAAAACCATTACTCTCCATTCAAGACAGGCTTATTACTGTTGGGCATTCTGATCTTTCTCCTCCAGGGCTGTGGAGCGGGAACGCAAAACGCCTCATCGGATGCAACCTTGATGGCCATCAGCCGTGCGATTGCAGGGACAGCCACAGCTGAGAAAGCAAATGCATCCAACGCGGGGGATTTGGCAACTGCACAGGCTGAAGCAACCCTCCAAGCCCAGAACATTTCTGCCACCCAAACAGCCCAACTCGCCAATCGAGATGTATCCAAGCTCGCCACTGCCACCATCGCCGCACCGATTATCGCTGAGCTGCCTACCTATGGTTTGGATGCTTCCAGTGGAAAAGTTGGTTGGATTCATAACCCGCTTACTTTGGAGGTCTCTGGTTATCAACAGTCTACTTATGGGAATGATTTTATGAACGTAACGGCGAAGAATTTCGTCCTGGCTGCGGATGTGACCTGGAATACCCAGTATGGCGATTCAGGCTGTGGTTTCATGTTCCGTTCGAATGGTGATCAAAAAAATCCGAGCCAATACATGCTGATTGCCACCCGTTTTGCCAATGGTCGGGTAATTTTTACTGCTGTAGCCGATGGTGAGCTTGCCAATATCCATGATTTCTATCCCAAGGATGCCGACCGTTCTTTCCAGTGGCAGAATGATACGACCAATCGAATTGCGATCGTGGCGCGCGATAACCTGATCGAAATTTATACCAACGGAACGAAAATTGGTGAAATCGACACCACCCAACCCCCTGAGCAGATGACGCTGCCGGCGAAGCCATTACCACCGGTCGATAACTCGGATACGGCTGCTCAGCAAGCATATGAAGATCAGTTGGCAGCTTATCAACAGTCCATTGAGCAAGCTCAACAGAATTTCCAGGTTGCCAAGGCGAACTACCAGGAAGGAAAAGCTGTATTTACAGATGGATTTTTAGGAATGCTTGCTGCCACGCAGGGTGGTCGCACGATGTGTAAATATGATAATGCCTGGTTATGGTTGCTAGAACCTTGATCATCGGAGGATATAAGTGAGTAATTCGAACTTAGTCGGACAAACATTAGGTGGAAGATATCAAATCCAATCTCTGATTGGCCAGGGCGGCATGGCATCGGTTTATAAGGCATACGACCCCAACCTGCGCCGGGCGGTGGCAATCAAGGTAATTCATCCCCATCTTTCCAGTAACCCGGAATTCTTCCGTCGCTTTGAAGAGGAAGCCACGGCTGTTGCTCACTTACGCCATCCTAACATCGTCCAGATGTACGATTATAACCACGATGGCGATCTGTATTTCATGGTGATGGAGTTTGTGCTGGGCGAAACCCTCCAAACTCGGTTGAAACGGCTGAATGCCTCCAAACGCCGATTGAGCATCAAAGAGGTGATTACCTTCACCGCAGAGATTTGTGATGCGGCATTTTATGCCCACCAGCGGGGCATGATCCATCGTGACATTAAGCCTGCCAATATTATGTTGGATGTTGATGGCAAAGCCATCTTGATGGATTTTGGTATCGCACGGATGGTCGGCGCTTCTCAACACACTGCCACAGGTGCCGTGTTGGGAACCGCAATGTATATGTCTCCTGAGCAGATCCAGGGACTTCAAACCGACGCCAGGGCCGACATCTATTCGATTGGAGTCATGCTCTTCGAAATGTTAAGCGGGAAACCCCCCTTCGAAGCCGATTCTGCCATGACCTTAATGATGATGCACCTGAATGATCCGGTTCCCAATCTCCAGGATCTCCAACCCGATACCCCACCTGACCTGCTGGTGCTCACCAATAAAGCACTGGCAAAAAAACGGGAGGAACGCTATCAATCCGCCAGCGAGCTGGCTGCTGCCCTGCGTAAATTGCCGGATCAAGCTCAAAAGACCCCTCCTGTTATTTCCCAACCACTGCCAGGCTCTCCTGAGGCCACCCTTATTGAAGCTGCGGTTCTGATAGATACAGGGGAAACCATCATCGAAGCTCCTGGTCCACTCACCCCGGCTAAAGAACCATCAAAACCCGTAGCCGCGGTGGTCAAGCCACCTCCGGCACAACCTCAATACCAGCCGACTCTTGTCGAGCAGGTTGTTCAGCCTGTTCAGCGCACAGCCCCACCTGCTGCTGAAGTCATTCCTGAAAGCATGCCCGGCGAGCGTAAGAAAAGTAAAGCCTGGATACCGATCCTCGTGGTGGTGTTGATCCTATTTGTAGGTGTAGGAGGTTACTTCGCCTACAGCAAGTTTTTTGCTGGTGGTGGTATAAATTCTCCAATCGCTTCTCCCACCGTGGATGCTGGAGCGTCGTTACCGTTACCCATTACGACCGAAGCGACTTTACCGCCGACTGCCACTTTACCGGTTCCCACACAAACCGAAATCCCCAGTCCAACCCCAACCGAAGCGCCCACTGCCACACCCGCTCCCGTCGTGATCGGCGGAGCAGATAAGATTGCCTTTTTCTCGGGGAAGAATGTTTGGGTAGCCAACCTGGATGGTACCGAGTTGACCCAGCTTACAACGGATAACACCGAAAAGACCTACCTGCGCTGGTTACCCGATGGGCAGACATTATCATATATCAGTGGAAAATGCATCGAAACGGTCTCCCTCTCGGGTGAAATTTCTCAAATAGCCTGCTTCAATAATGCCGATAAATTGGAAGGCTTTGAAGTATCACCGGATGGCAAACAGGTTGTCATCGGCTTGGATAGTCAAGTTTACCTGTTGCCGTTTGACCTGGAAGCTCTGTCTACTGCCTATTCACATGATAGTTTGTCAGCTTTGGCTACCTGTGCGAACATGGCGCCATACACACGTAATAGCGCTCGTTTTGCACGTTGGTCTTCAGATAGCCAAAGGTGGGCGCTTGTGGCTATGGTCCCCTATAATGGCATGCGCGCCGATGTTGTGGCAGTCTTCCCGGTTGACACCTGTTATACCGATAACTATGCCGCCTTCGAAGTTCAATTTCCCCCGCCTCACTTCACCTATCCAGGCTACGAAAAATTTCCTTCGATCCAGGATCTGGGCTTTGACGGCAATTCCTTATTTGCCCTTCACGGAATTGTACGCAACGATGGCTTTGGTGATCTCCATTTCTTCAATATGGATACCTTTACTTTTAGCGAGAGCGTAAACCCGATCAATAATACCTGCTGCTACCGGGATGCGCAGTTCAGTCCCGATGGCAGCTACCTGGTATTTGCTTTCCAGGATATCACCCTTGGGCAAGCCAGCACAACCAGGCTGTATTACATCCCGTTTGGAACAATTGGCACCGGGCAGATCTATGAACCCTTACCCTTACCTGAGATCACCGATCCGAAGGAACGTCCGCAACCGGTGCTTAGACCTGCCATTCCATAGAAGTGGCAGTCAAATCAGGTTCTGAACAATTTTTCAGCCCCAAAAAATAGGCTCAGGCAGGATACTACCCCTGACTCATCCTGGGAAGGGCTAACAAGCCCATAAGCCAACGGATGCTTCGGAATCAGGACTGCAGTCGTCCTTTTTCTGACCTCAATCCCCCCTTCCCATAGGCAGGTTTGCTTTCGTTACACAGTCTGGATTTCAACCACCAGCACAACTTTACGCCTGGGGTCGATTGCGAGAACGAAGAGCTAAAAGGGATAGAAACTCGAATACCAGGTTCGCTGCCAGGATCGAAGTTATATCTGCGTGGTCGTATGGGGGGCTCACTTCCACCAGGTCGAATCCCACAACATTTAATCCTTGCAAGCCACGTACGAGCTGTAAGATATGATAACTGGATAGACCTCCCACTTCTGGGGTGCCAGTACCAGGCGCAAAAGCTGGATCAACTGAGTCGATGTCTAACGAGATGTAAACTGGCCGGTCACTGATGATGGCATGCAGTTCCTGTATTATTGACGGAATTCCTGCTTCGAAAACCTGATCGATCGTAAAAATGCGTGCCCCCATTTTTCGCGCCTCAGGTAGATCATTGGCATCGCTGACGGGTCCGCGGATCCCAATCTGGATATAAGCATTGGTATCGATCAAGCCTTCTTCAATTGCCCGGCGAAATGGGGTGCCATGGCTGTATGGTTGCCCTGCGTACTCCTCGTCCCAGGTATCGGGATGTGAGTCGAAATGGATGACGGCCAGGGGTCCAAATTGGGCTTTATGCGCACGTAACAACGGCAGGCTGATCGAGTGATCGCCACCCAGGCTAATCACCGTCGTACTTTTCTGGAGGATGTCGCTGATTTCCTGGGTGATATTCCCCATAGTTTTTAAGATCTCAACCGGAACTACCTCGATATCTCCGTAATCGACGATCGTGAGTACATCTGTAGGTGAGACACCAAGGACATTGTTGAATCCCCACAGCAACAAAGACGATTCGCGTATCTTTCGAGGTCCAAAGCGTGCCCCGCTTCGATAACTTGTACCACTATCATAGGGGACACCGACGATAGCTACATCGACATTTTTTAGCTCACGACTGGCAGGCAGGCGCATGAAAGTTGTAATTCCATGAAATGGTTCCAGATGCGCACCGTAAGCTGGATTTGGGTTTTTATCATTCATGCATGGCTTCCTATCTTCGAATCTGGTGAGAAAAAGTGGAAATGGACTGGTAGCATATCTAGGTATTAATTGGAGCATTGATTATCGTTTATATTTTCAATTTTATTATACTAACTCTGTTCAATTGTAGATTCTGCTTAAAGATATTCATGATAGGAAAGAGCCTTATTATGTAAAAAATACCCATCAACAGCCACTTACTGCTGGTTGCAATCAACTTTCAACTCACTACCACCACCACGTTCACTTCCTTTGTCCTCTTTGTCGGGAAGGGCACAACATTCCCATCAATGGGCACACCATCCACCGATAATGATGCATGATTGCCACTGCCAGCCCGCTCCACCTCGATAAAGTAGGTCACTCCGCGGAATATTCGCCTGGCTTTGAAGCCCTTCCAACTTGGCGGGATGACCGGGGCAATTTTCAAGCCTCGATAAGTGGGTCGTATACCCAGGATCCACTGGGTACCTGCCACATAGGTCCAGGAAGCCGTGCCAGACAGCCATGAGTTGCGCCCATAGCCAAATTGAGGATGCTCTCGGCCGCAGATATTCCCACAATATACGTATGGCTCAACTTTGAACACCTCATGATCGCCGCGAGCCATCGGGTTGATCTGCTGGTAGTATTGGTATGCCAGGTCGTTTAAACCCAGTCGGGCAGCTGCAATGATCGCCCAGGTGTTGCTGTGGCAGAAGATTCCGCCGTTTTCCTTAGCACCGGGTGGGTAGGTGGTGGTGCCACCGATGCGCATGTCCCCGTGGGTATATGCGGGTGCCAGGAGCGCCAGGCCGAAGGGAGAATTGAGCCGTTCATGCGCACTGCCCATCGCTTGCCTGGCGCGTTCCTCGGGAGCGCACTCCCCAATTACTGCCCAGGTCTGTGTGTTCAAGCCGATCTGGTGATATTCCTCCGCCTGCACTCCCACCGGTCTTCCCTCGTCGTCAAAAGCGCGTGCGTACCACGCCCCATCCCATGCAACCCTGTTGATGATCCCTGCCATTTCACCGTGCAGACTCCGGTACTGTTTACCCTCCTCCGCCATTCCAAGCTGGTCGCATAGCTCTGCCAGGTCGAGCATTACCCGGCAGAACTGCTGAGCTGCCATCACGCTCTCAGCTTTACCCGAGCCATGGTCCAGGTTCATGGTATCGTCCCAGTCCGAAAAACCCAGGCGCGGCAAGCCTTGTGGACCTCGATGTGTCAGCGTGAAATCCACCCCACGTTGCATATGCCCCCACACAGAATCATCGCCCTCATCCGCATATGGGATGCGTTCGTCTAGGTAGGAAAAATCTCCCGTCTCGCGCAGGTAGGCGCACACCGCCAGCACCAGCCACAGGTGGTCATCACAGAACCACTGCGGTTTTTCAGGGTACTCGGCTGCCAACCCGGCTCCGCCTTCCCCGGTCAGTGGGAAAACCTGGTGCCAGGTATGCCCATCCCGGAACTGCAGTTTCCACAGTGTCGACAGGTTTTGGCGCGCCCGCTCAGGCGCATTCTGTACCACTGCCAATGTATCCTGGGCTGAGTCGCGCGTCCCCATGCCTCGTCCAAGCCCTGTCTCATACGCCGAAGCAAAGCGCGACCAGAACAGTGTTGCCCGGCATTGCACCTGGTTCCACACGTTCAACATGGCATTCATCCTGGCATCCGGGGTCTCAACCTGGAATTTACTCAGGTAGTTATCCCACTCAGCTTTTTGGTCAGTAAAAGCCGCTCGCACATTTTCCGCTTGCATGTAATAGGCTACCAGTGGGGCGATTTGCTCCACTGCCTCGCTTACCCCCAGGATGTAGATGATCTCCTTCTCCTCGCCGGGACCCAGGCGGATTTCATGGCACAGCACGCCTACGTTATTTCCTCGCCCGCTCTGTGAGTTATTGAATGTTCCAGTCTCCACCACGGCCGGGTTCGATAGATCCCGGTAGCCACCGATAAATGTCTCCCGCTCCGTATCGAAACCGCTCGGAGGCAGGCTGCTGGCAAAAAAACTGGTGGTGGGGCGGAATGTGGTGTTGACGTAGATGATCCCTTTTTCTACGCGGCTGTGCAGCACGTGCTGTCCCCAATCCAGGTTGTTCAAGTCGGCCTCTGCATTCCACATGCTGAACTCAACGTAGCTGAAGGAACGCAAAAGCCGCTGCCGCCTTGATGCATTGCGCAGGTGCATTATCCACAACTCGCAGGCTGCTTCCGCTTTATTCGATGGATTGGGTGCAGGTGTATGCGGCACAAAATAGGTTAACTCACATTGGATTCCCCGATAGCGGCTGGTGATGCGTGTATAGCCCGGCCCGTGGCGACACTCGTAAGCCTGTAGCTTCCGCTCGGGGATGGGCTGCCAGGTCGGGCTCCAATACACACCACTTTCCTGGTCGCGCAGGTAGACATAGCGCCCGGGCTGATCAACCGGGACGGCATTGTAGCGGTAGCGGGTCACACGCCGGTTTTTAGGATCGCGATCGAAGGAGTAGCCCCCGGCAGTGTTCGAGATGATCCCACCATAGCGCCCTTCGCCCAGGTAATTGATCCAGGGCGTGGGTGTATCCGGTCGCGTGATCACATACTCACCGCTGGCCTCATCGAAAAATCCAAATTTATTGGCGATCTTTTCGTTCTGCATGGCTTTACTCCGGGTGGCACAATGCCGAATAGATGAGAGCTGCTTAGCAGCTCTCATCTATTCGCATGGTTAAATTTACTTGTGATGGGCAAATGATAAAGGATAGCTCGTTATATTGAGCTGCTACGCCCGCGCCTATTACCGCTTAACTTGTTTGTTGACTTCCGCCAGGACGGCATTGACCTTTTCCTTAGTAATACCGAGCTGTGCTGCTTGCGGCATGGAGAGGATCATGTTAAGGGTCATACCTTTTGCCATCGCCACCATTGGGTTATTCGCAACGCCTGGCATTTGTTTTTCCAACACGGCTTTTGCCTGTGGATCGTTTAAGAGTTCTCCGAGCGTGGTATCGAGTGTGAATGCCATAAATAGCCTCCTAAAAAAATATATTAGATGAAGTTGAATGTTTTCGAGAATCTTGAGAAAATTTTATCATGAAAAGTCTTCCCAGCCTCAGCACCTGGTCCATTAACCGGTGCCTATGCTTCTTCACCTTCCATGCGATCTGCAGTACCCTGATACAACTCCCATCCTTGACTCAGGATGACAGCTTGAGCCGCCAGAAGCCACAGGAAAAACAATGTCAAGACGATGGCTACCCCATTTAGGATGGTGGTTAGGTTGGCCTGAATGTTGGCGAGAAGTGCTGTTACATTATCCATCGATGATTGAGATTGAACGACCATCTTTTCATACTCACCCAGGCTGGATGAAATCACTCCAACCCCATCTGACATGGTCACCAGATTTTCTTGTATGGATCCCATATTGTCATCGGCGGTACTGAGTTTGATCGACATTTCAACAAATGTATTCGGCAGAGTTTCGAGGTTTGCTGCCAACTCGCCTAATGAATCCGCCAAAGGTTTCTCCGGGTTGTAGGATTCACCCGTCTGGCCCACGAGATTACCCAACAACGGTGTGGCACTCAATATAAAACGAAAAGCATCCAGAGATTTAATCGTGCTTTCGAGAACTTGCGCAGCCTCTTGGGCAGTGTACAGCGAAGATGTGGCTGCTTCCAGTGTGGAAGGTACGGTATCAGACATGATGGTGTTGATATCCATGAGCATTGGCGTGGTATTATCCACCGTGGTAGCAGTCGTACTCAACATGGTTGATAACGCATCCAGGCTATCAACAGTAGCTCCCAATGCCTGTCCAGTAATTTCCATGACATTTTGGCTGGTGGTGACACTCTCGCTGAGCGTGTCGATGGTGGCATTTGCAAAGCTGGTCACGGTTGGTTTTGCTACCCACACTGCAATAAGCCCAGCCAGACTGATCCCTAAGCCCAGGATACCAGCGATCATGACCAATACCCCCAGGATCCGACGTATGATTTTCATAACACCTCCTTTTCTCTCTTTAGTGTGTTCGGGTTATGATGTAAATATACTACTTAATCGAACAGATCACCATTTTGATTTTCCGTAATGACTCACGGCTCCGCATTTTCACATCACCTGAAAATTTTTTGAGAACCCTTATTGGAGATGGGTGGGTAATTACGATTATATAAAAAATGAAAGACCGCCTTATCCATAAAGGGAAATCTCATTAAATTTAAAATCTGCTAATTGATATTGAATATATATATATCTAAAAAACGATCATTCAGAATCTCTAACACCACACATGGGGTATACTAAACCTGTTATCAGATCGATCTCACAAAATCCAAACATGATATAGACATGTACCAGGCTGCGATTTAATCCTTGACCAGACAGGAGACTATTAATCATGCTTCACAATCGTGAGGAAGTTATCGCCCGCGCCATCCGGGAGTTTGAGCTCCTGGATAGTCTTCTTGAAAAACTGGCCAACGAAGATTGGGACAGGTTGCTGATCCGCCCCGAATCAAAAGACCCCTGGACGGTGAAGGATGCCATAAGCCATATCACCTATTGGAAAGCCGACAAAGCCCGCTCAGTCAGGGGGCAGCCGCGCCGGCCTGATTGGCGTGGATTGGACGAAACCGAGGAGAACCATAACATCTACTTGATCTGGCACGACCGTTCTCCTCAGGAGGTGCTTGCCTGGCACAGGCAAGTTCAGGAGGATGTACTGGTCACCCTGAGAGAAGCGCCCGAAGAATGGTTCAGCTCTAAAGAGCACAGGCCTGACTGGCCATACGACCTCGATGGACATTCTGCCTTCCATCGGGTCAAGGACATTGTACGGACGCTTAAAACCAGGTCATGAGCTGGGTGGTTGGTGGCGGTCATTGACTGTGCAGGTTAATTTTTAGCATTTTATCTGCTGAGTAAATCAATAAAAAGGATAATAAATCATGAAGAGAATTTGTATCGTGGGGGCTTCCGGTAAGCTTGGGCAGTACATGGTTCAGCACGCCCTAAACCGGGGCTACACAGTGGTTGGTGTATGTCGAGAAAAAAGCGTCCCCAAGCTTGAGCCGTTCAAAGAGCAGATCACAATCATTCCTGGGATGACGAATGACCCCCAGGTCATCAAGCAGGCGGTTGCAGGGTGTGACGGAGTACTCACCGTCTTGGTACCCTGGGGAACTCACCATTACTCGTCGGGAACAGCCCAGGCTGTTCTCGACCATTCGAAACCCGGAGCGCGCCTCATTTTCTCCTGTGGTTGGCATATTACGCTGGACGGCAAGGACATCTACCCTCCGTCCTTGCAGAGAGAAGAGAAACTTGCCCGCTGGCTTGGGCGGTTGATCCGCATTGTGGATATTGATGACCAGGTAGAAGCCTGCCAGCGGGTGTTTGCATCCGACACCAACTGGACAGTTGTGCGGGGAAGCGACCTGGAAGAAGGCGAGAGCCAGGGATTACCTGTGTGGAGCAGGCATGTCGGTGACCCCATCCTCGAGAGCAACCTCACCCGACGGGTGGATTATGCCCTCTTTATGGTGGCAGCTCTCGAGAATGACGAACTGATTCATGAGGCCCCCGCTATCGTAGGTTGCCAGACCCCCTCGGTCCTGGCTGCCAGCGCACGAGTCAAAGCGTGACAGGCTGGATTTATAGTCAAGCTTTAACGTTGGGTTATGATAATTGGGGCACAGGGTGATAAATTGGATGCGAGTCCAATAGGTTTCAAAAAAAAGAAAAGACCCTGAGGACTTGGAGATACTTCCTCAGGGTCTATAAATTGACTGAAGCACTTAATGTTCGAACATGCTTTCCATCGCCTGGTTTGCCTGGAGTGGTGTTGTCCCCATCGAAAACACCCATTCAGTGAGCAGAGATTTTACTGCCCGTTCTAGAATGGATTTCTCCTGGTCATTCAACTTGGAGCTGCGCTGGTAGTGTTTCAAGTCCCGCACCACCCGGCAGATTGAAGATAACTGCCCATCTTTTAATTGGTCTGTGAGCTGCTTTTTTCGCAGAACACGGTCCTCCAGCAAATTCTCATTCGGGCTGGTCAGGATGGGTAAGGTATTGATAAACTCATCGGGTGGGGTGGGTTCGCGCAGGCTATTTTGCCCCTCATCATTCATGGGAATCCAGATCGTCATGTCATTCATCCGAACAACATAACAGTTTTCCTGTTTTCCATTGATGGTCTTTTCCTCAATTTGGGTGATCTCACCAAGGCCAAATGTACAATGAATTACTTGATTGCCAACTTGAAAGCCCATGATACACCTCTCTCCCTATCCAATATATAAATCACGGATCAGGATGTAGGGCACCCTGATCCGGTGAAAATATGGTTTAGTTTACCAGCGTCGGCTACCGTACGATTTGCGAGGGCGCTCTTCGCGCGGACGGGCAATGTTCACCTTGATCTCGCGGTTATCCAGCATTTTTCCGTTTAACATCCGGATGGCGTTCTCCGCCTCTTCCTGGTTGTTCATCGTCACGAAAGCAAAGCCCTTCATGCGTCCAGTATCGCGATCCTTGATCACTTCCACTGCAACAACCGTCCCAGCTTCAGCGAATTTTGCGCGCAGTCCGTCCTCGGTTGTATCGTAGGACAGATTTCCAACATATAATTTTGCATCCATTCTTTTTTCCTTTTTTTAAGTGTGCAACTAACCTCAGTCATCCCGGCATCTAGGCAGCTGTTATAAGAGCATCCAGGATCAACTTCGAAAAAAGAAACCGCCATTCGATGCAGAATGGCGGCGTTTATAACCGAGCGCGAATCTGGAGTCCGTGTAAAGGTAATTATATCAGACTTTGAAGGGATAACAAGGTTTGGAAGATTATTATTTGCTAATCTTTTTAATTATCTTCCTTTCCATTCGCCGGATGACGAACGTTTTCCTCGGTTAAATTGATTTTGTAATCCAGCTAGAAAACCTTCCATTCTATTCAAAATACCTGGCTTTTCTTCAACCGGTGGCGGGAGTGGGGGTTTCTCCATGATCTTTCCATAAATGTAGCGGAATACCAGGTTTCCCGTGGCAATTGCCGGGGTTGCTAAAAGTGCCCCCAGGATCCCAAATGCCCCGGCTCCGGCGATGGTGCCAATTAAAACCACCAGGGTGGGGAGATTGACAGCCTCACCCATGATTTTGGGTACGATCAATTGATTTTCCATTAGCTGGACAAGCACGTAAAAAGCAACCACAATTAACGCAAAAACCAGATAGTTAATTTCAAAATTGGTGGATCCGAACAGCAGGGCGAGCAGAACCGCTGGGATAGCCGCCAGCGTCGGACCGACATTGGGGATCAGTTCCATCACTCCCGCAATAACACCCAGTAAAATCGCTTGCGGCAGTCCAAGGATCGTCGCCCCCAGCCAGATGACAAAGCCGATTAACAACATAAGCGTCATCTGACCGCGCAGGAAACCGGTCCAGGTCTGGCGGATGTTCGTCAGCAGCCCGTTAAGCTCCGGGCTATAATCCGTAGGGATCAGGTCTGCATACCAGTTCGTAAACGCTTCCGCGGTGAGTGACATTTGCAGCGACATCAACAACGAGAAAAATAATGATGCTATAACTGAAAAAGTGGGTCCCATTATATTTGCCAGGGTGCCCATCGCCTTTCCAAATCCACTGGTCAAATCAGCCACCGACAGGTTTAAACCTGAAACCCCAACCTGGCTCTCGGAGGCATAACTTTCCAGTCTTATAGAAAGGGAATCCAGGGTGGGTTGTAATATCGCTGATAATCCGGGGCTGGCTTGCAACGTACTCGATAGGGATTGGATCACCTCACTCAACTGACGGGCCACCAGCTGAGTGTCGATTTGCGTGACGAAGTTAAACGCCTGCACCAGCGATGGGACAGCCAGTAGGGGGATTAACACCACAATGGCTACCACAAGGAAATATATGAGTCCCACTGCCAACCCTTTTTTCATCCGCATGCGGCGCATCATGAACCGGATCAATGGATCAACCAATAAAGCCAACAGCGCTGCGCCGATCACCATCGGTATCACTGACCGCCCGATAAACAATACAACGATCACCGACAGGAACAGGAACACACCCATAATGTAACGCGTGGGGGCACTCCAGCGGTTGCTGGCCGGCGATGCCACCGCAACTGCGGTTTTCGCCACTGGTAGGCTGATTCTGGATGTTAACCCTGCTGTCGGAACTGCGGACGAAGCAGTCGGCATTTGAACCGGCGCGATTGTGGATGGATTCCCAGGTGCGAGGCTTATCTGATTCGATGATAAATCGGTTACCTGTTCAGCAATCTCGGTGCTGCTCGGTTCACCATCCACGCCGGGTTCGAAAGGTGGCGGTGTTTGCTGGAAGAACGCTTTGATCCGGTCTGCGCGCGAAAGAACCAGTGAAATCACAGCCCCGATGATCGCCCCGATTGAAAAGACCATCAATGCCAGCCTGCCATTACGTGATGGGTTTTTGTCATTGAGAGCATCATCTGTTTTCATACAGTTCTCCATGTTCTTCTATGAAAGTAATGTGTACCATATTTAATTGCATCAACCTGATGATGAACTACCCATGTAAAATAGATCGTTGAGCACAGGGCACCTCGAACGCTCAACCAATCGTCCGATTTAGTCTCTGTTCCCAGGCAGACCCACTGGAAATCAATTGACCTTCAGCGGGTCTGCCTTTTATCCGATGGCTTCTGACGAAAAATTAATAGTTGATCTTGCGCGGCAGAGTTTTAGCTTGCTCCACCCACTCCTGCACCTGGTTGAGGACGGGCAGCCTGCGTACAAGCTTCTTCTCCTCGTTCACCAATCCCAACTTGGCAAACAGGTTGTCTGGGTTGCGCTGGGCCAGCTCGACCACGGTGTCCACTCCCGCCATCTCCAGCAGATCGGCGTACTCTGACCCCACCCCTTTAATCCGGAACAAGTCGACGTGGTTGACCCACTTCAACACCAGGCTATGGCTGATTCCGGCAGCTGCGGCAATCTCTTCCCTACCCTTAGGGAATGCGCCTTTTTCCAGCAGGTCGAGCAGGTTGATAATACCAATTGTATTCAGCTTGGCGGCATACACCGGGCCTATGCCTTCGATATATTCCAGGTTGGATTTGAATTTATCGTCATCCTCCCCACTGATGGCAGCAACCTTGCTATCCCCAGAAAAAGCCTCAGCTGCGAGAGGTTCAACGGGCACTGCTGCAGGGGCAACTTCCTCGATTGTCTCAACTGGGGCNACAGGTATAACTGGGGCAGGCTCCTGCCTGGTTTCTTCAACCGCTGCAGCCACACCAGCCGCACCGACTACCGCTGCAGCCGGTTCGACCATTACAGGTTCTTGTTTGATATCTTCAGTAGCGGCGACCACACCAGCCGCACCGACTACCGCCGCAGCGGGAGCAGCCTCAACCGAGGCTGGCATAGGGATCTCTACAGATTTGACCGGTGTCGCAGGCTCAACCATGGCAACCTTGCGGGTGCTCCTGGCTTGTACAACGATCCCAAAGATCACCAGCAGGAGGAAAACGATGAGCAGAAGCGGTGAGGTATCGAGCATCACCTTCACCGGATTTTCCAACAATAAGGACACCGGTTTGAATAATGCTGTGTACACACCCACAATCAATCCCGCACCCAAAACAGACGAGGCAATGATGATCACCCACTTCTGCAGGTTGAGTATCAGGGTCACCGCTGCCATGGCAATCGCCACTACGATTCCAATGAGCCACACGAGCCAACCCCACGGCATACCGAGCCACAGCAGCAGCCCCACGGTCACAAAATAGCCCAGCGATGAAGCGATGATTGCCACTCCGAAGAGATAGAATGGGAAGGCGAGCACCGCAAACAGGATACCGACCAGTAAACCGACCACCCAGCTTGTGATCGTCGTCAAGAAACCCTCATTAAAAAGCACCTGGATGGACTGTGCACCTAACCAGAGGCCGAAGAAAAAACCCCAGATTGGTAGCAGGACCCGGAAAAGTTTATATCCGGCAAATGCGAGCGCCAACCCGAATAAGGACGCGATCAGGGCTGTGCAAGCCAGGGTGAAGAATAAATCCGTTGACATGTTTTCCTCCTCGAAAAATTGGTTTATTGGGTTATTAATTAATGAGTAATTATAAGACCGAAACAACCAATTCACAGACAGTATTCCAATAACTACCCCCTTGAATACAGAAGAAAATCAGAATCACTCAATTGACAGTTTTCAATTCGGCAGGAATATTTTCCGTTCAGCCTCAATCACCAAAGCCTTTTCCGCCTGACCGCCTAATTTATAAGCCCGGCTTAGCTGGGTGTACAGATCCCTCAAATCTTCTTCATCTGGCAATTCTGGCGGAACCGCCTCCCGCACAAATTGGAGGGCGTGTTCAAAGTGGATGACAGCTTCACTCACTGCCGATAGACGCAGTGCATCTCGCCCGGCAGCTAGGCTATACTGGAAGGCAGCCTGCCTCAGCCCGGTAGCCAGCGCATGGTGGGCCAGCACGGCTGCTAACTCCCCATCCTTTTCGAGAACTTCCAATGACCGCCTGTGGAAAAGTCGCCGTCGCGCATCCCCGGCTTCGGTGTACACCACATCGCGCAGCATATCATTGGTGAAAGTGTACGCACTGATCACTCCTGGCTGGATGGTTTCCAGTAAGAGCCGACCGCTGATCAATTCATCCAGGGCGGGTAGAGCCAGATCTTCGCTTATGTTTGAGATGGCGCACATGCGCTCAAAGGTGATCCGATACTCAAGCGCAGCTCCACTCGCTAATAGGCTGAAGGCGTTCGGACTGAGTCGATTCAAGCGTGAGCGGATTACATTATGCACAGTTGACGGGACACGCACCGCCTGCCCAAGATCGTGTTTATCGTCCACGGCAAAGGTCCATTGTCCCTCCGCGCGCCGCTTTGGTTGCAATATATGCCGTTCGAGCAAATCCTTGAGGGTCTCAATCAGGTAGAAGGGCTGTCCATGTGTTTCATCGTATAACCACTGAGCGAAGTCAGCATCGGGGGGTGATAGGATGGATAGTAGCATTTGCACTGTCTCATGTTCCCCGAGCGGCTCCAGCTCAATATGAACCGGCGTCAATGCGCGCCCCATGCCTTCCAGCCATTGGCTCAAGCCCTGCGGGCTGTCTCCTGGCTGGGGCTGGGTCATGGGGTGCAAAGCTTCCGATCGCAGNCTGGCCAAAAACAAGANCCGTGCCGAGCTATCTTTCCAGCGGCGGATGGCATATTGCAGCAGGTCTAATGTGGCGCTGTCTGCCCACTGTAAATCGTCCATAAACACCACCAGTGGCGCNCGTTTGGCCAGAGCCAGCATAAATTGCACCAGGGGTTCGTACAACTGCGCCTGGCTTTGATCTGCTTCCGGGTAAGGAGACTCCACAGGCGTGGGGGATAAATTCGGAAAGTGTTGGCGCAATTCTGGCAGCAGCTGACTCAGCGGCGACAACCAGATCTCATCCACCAAATCAACTAACGAGCTTTCACCCTCGAGCTTCAGCCGGAGTGCTTCTACCAACGGTTGAAAAGGCAAATGACTGCCACTCTCATAGGCACTTCCCAGCAGCAATTCTGCACCTTGGCTAGTTGCCCAATCGAGAAATTTTCTGGCCAGGCGGGTCTTGCCGATCCCAGCCTCGCCGCGTAGTACTAAAAGCTGAGGCTGGTCATCAGCAGCGCGCTCATAACATTTTACAAGCTCCTGGTACTCGCGGTTGCGCCCGGCAAATAGGTTTCCCAGAAAAGCGACCGAAGTATCCGCTTGTTGTGGACGAAGGCTGGACCGACGGTCATAAGGACGTTTAAGGGATGGCTGTGTGCGAATACGTTCTGCCAACACAGTTGTATCCGGTTCTGGCTCGATGCCCAATTCGTCTGCTAAAATGGCGCGACATTCCTCGAATGTCTCCAGTGCCTGCCCGCGCTCACCGGCTGCAAAGTGTGCCCGCATCTTGCGGCGATAGGCAATTTCGTTCAGTGCATCCAGGGCAATCCAACGCGAAGCTGTCTCTGTGGTGCCGGCAAACTCGCCCTGCGCAAATTGGATTTCGGATAGGCGGTCAAGGATCAAACCCAACCGGCGATTCCAGACCTCGCGCTGAATGGCAGCCCAATCGTCGAAGTCAGGCGCATCTCCCAGCGAAAATCCTGCCAGGAAATTACCACGCTGACAGACTGCCGCCGATTGTAATAAAGGCAGGCTGGTTGTACCCTCCGGCAGTGTCCGGCTAGAACGTTCAGCGCGTGCCAGCGCGTAAGCACGTTCTACCGTTCGCAGATCAAAGTTGATATTGGCATCTGGATTCAGGCTCAGCGAATTATGTGTGACGAGAAGATAGGAGGTTTGAGCCTGACCACTCGCCTGGCGTAAGGCCGTTTGCAGGTGATCGAGGGTATTACGAAGCGATGCATGGCTACGCTCAGGGCTGGCTTCCGGCCACAGCAGGG
>Ga0031656_10000057_pt1 | contig 27402 bp, 25 predicted proteins | sample FrelakmetDIP11DI_FD_55080 | JGI IMG/M metagenome (GOLD analysis project Ga0031656, IMG submission 55080) | Freshwater lake sediment microbial communities from the University of Notre Dame, USA, for methane emissions studies - DIP11 DI | ecosystem: Environmental > Aquatic > Freshwater > Lake >... | reverse complement strand
CTCCGCGCGGCATATGACGTACGGCGTGTTGCAGCAGATAGGGCTTGGAGCGGCAGGGATAGCGCTGAGCGGCACAGAATACGCGGACCTTGCGTTAGGTTTCGGCGCTGTCGGCAGCAGCCTCCTGCTCCTGAAATACAGCAGGGACGATGAACTGGAGGCAGACAGGCTTGGTGTCCAGTATCTGGCGCGGCTCGGCTATGACCCGAACAACGCTGTCAGTGCGCACAGGAATCTTGAGAAGATCTCAGAGGAATACATGCGGGCTGCAGGGAAAAACCCGGCTGAGCAGGGGTTTATGGAAGACCTGCTCTCCACCCATCCGAGGACTTCCGTACGGATTGAAGAACTTCAGCAGATGATAGCCTTAATACAGCCTGTCCGCGTCATTGGGGACGGCACAGCCCGGACACGGTATCAGGACATGAGCGGGCCCACCAGGAAAACAAACAGGATCTATCTCGATTACTATNATAAAGCGGTCAGAGAATATCAGCAGGGGAATCTCTCCGAAGCCGAATCATTACTGACCAAGGCTCTTGGCGCGGACAGCCGACAGCCGGCCTTTCATGCCATGAACGGATTTATCATGCTGAAGAAGAAGGACTACACAAATGCGCAGAAATTTTTCGATGCTGCCCTGGCAATCGACAAAGAGTATGAGCCGGCATACAGGGGGCTGGGGACCCTCAGGTATCTCCGGGAGGATTATTCCGGAGGGATTGAGTATCTGAAACAGGGCCTCTCCCTCTATCCCCAGGATCTCAACGCCCATTATTTTCTGGGCATGAGTTACTACAAAATGAAGAGGTATAAAGAAGCGACCCCTTATCTGAAGACAGTTGCAGCGGGGAATCCGAAACACCCGGAAATCCACGGGGTCCTTGGCATGTGCTACGAAAACAGCGGAGACATTTCTTCGGCATACAATGCGTATACCGTGCAAGTGAAGGTGGCTCCGGACAACGAAATCGGCAGACACGCTGCCGCACGTGCAGCGGCATTGAAGCCTGCCGTCGAAAAGAAACGTTAACCCGTATTATTCACAAATAGAGAGAATGTGAGACGGGGAGAGAGTATTTGAGCGGATTTTTTTGCCGATAGTCGAATATATATTTATGAAATCAAGAGGCAAAAGCCTCGCAGGGAGGAACGACCGAGAATGAGCGAAAATACTCTCTCTCCGGCGATTTCAAGAAACACTAGCCATGAATATTGAAACACTGAGAACCATCGGGAAAAAACTTCTGCAGGAAATTCTTCCGCAGAAAAAATTCCTTCGGACCCCTCTCGGCACCGGCGCATCAGGGGATAAAACCTATCCGGTCGATAAATTGGCCGAGGACATTATCCTTGCCGGCCTCGATGAATCAGGCGAATCCCTCACCATTATTTCCGAAGAAGCCGGCATGAAGGAGATGAAAGGCGGGGGCAGGCGGGTACTGATCGATCCGATCGACGGCAGCAGAAACGCGGTAGCCGGCATCCCCTTTTTCTGCACATCGATAGCAGTTGCGGACGGAGACACCATTGGAGATATGGAACTCGCGTATGTCGTGAACCTCGTCAATGGCGACGAATTCTGGGCTGAGAAGGGCAGAGGGGCGTTTCTGAATAGTGAAAAAATACACGCGCAGCAAGACGAGGTTTTTTATCTCACCGCATACGAAGCGCAGTCTCCCCATCGCGATATCCCCCGGATCATGCCGCTTCTTTCGGAATCGAGGAAGACGCGGTGCCTCGGCGCTACGGCGCTTGACCTTTCTTATCTTGCAGCCGGCGCGATCAGCGTCTTTGCGAACCCGTCACCATCGAGAAGTTTTGACTTTGCGGGAGGATGGCTGCTGGTCAAGGAATCGGGAGGGGTTTTTACCGATATGAACGGCGACCCTATCGACTCCGTCGGGATCGGCCTGAAAAGATCCGTCTCTTTACTGGCATCAGGAAACAGGCGGCTGCACGAGAAAGCCCTGCGCCTCCTGCATGCCCTTAACAACACCTAACCTATAAGCCATAATTTTTCATGAGAGATCGGGCAATCAGTATTGGAGCGGATTTTTTTGCCGATAGTCAAATACCTATATTCAATAATAAAGAGTCAAAAGCCTCGGAGGACCCGGCTTCATCGGGGCCGAGAATGAGCGAGAATACTTGTTGCCCGACTTGTATGCCATATTTCATCAATAATCCGGGCTTATTCAGATGGCGGAGAATCCGGCGGTATCTGCTCTTCCTGCTCCGGGGCTGCTGCCTGAGGACTTTCAACGACCGGCTGAACCGGTTCTTCACCGAATTCCTTCGCATAGTAGTAGCTGAAGATAATCGCGATGATCACGAGGCCAAGGTAGGTCTGGAACAGGTAAGACATGAACGGGAAAGAGAAAAACGCGCCTATTATGGGGACCAGCGTAAAAGGATAACTGATAAGCCCGAGGAAAAAACTGGCGACCAGATACCCTATGAAAAGCACGGTATAGAGCCAGAACCCGTTGGGATAGCGGACGAGAAACTTTACCGCCTCACTTATGGATTTGAAGGCTCCGGTGCCTTTGAAGTAGAGGGAAGCAAATCCGTAGAGTGTTACCGAGATAATCCCGAGGATAAGGGTGAGAGCCATCATTACGATAATGAGAGAAAAAAAAGTGACGAGAAACAGGGCGATCGTTGAATCCATACTCTGGGCGTATGATATCAATGAAGCTACCCCACCCCCGAAAATACCGAGAATAAAAAAGACGCCGATAAGAATAACGCCGATTACTGAGGTGAAGCCGAGCATGCGGAGAAAAAGCCTTTTCGCCTCTTCGAGGAATGCACGGGAGGTGAACTTCCGGGTCTTATCCCGAATAGACCGGCCGATAACGCCTATGGACCCTCCGAACACGTATATGCCGAGCAAGGTGACCATAAGAAAATAAAGGATGAAACTCGCAAGAACAATGAGGATAAGTCCAATATATTTCGACAGGAGGTCCGAGGGGCCGCTCAGTATTCTGAAGATGTCCTTCAGGTCCGTGAGCTCGGTAAGATCAATACCGAATATGATAAAGGCTATTGCGAGGGGTATCCCGACGATGATGAAAAAACCGATAATGCTGATAAACATCATGCCGACCTGAATGAGCACAAGCGGCCAGTGCCGGTTAATCAGCAGGAAGCCGTCTTTCATCGCCTCAATGTATTTCATCGATGTCTTCTACCAGAACCTCTTCATAAACATCAGCGGGCAATTCCCTGATAAACCGGGATGGTCTTAAAAACCCCAGGCCGTGCCATTCTTCAGACGTAATCGGGTAACAGAGATACAGGTCGTCCTTCGCCCGTGTGACCGCAACGTAAAAGAGCCTCCTCTCCTCCTCTTCATAGTCTGTTTTCAGCGACTTGGCCGAGGGGAACCTGCCGTCATTCAGGCCTATGATAAAAACCGTGCTCCACTCAAGACCCTTTGCCTGATGTACAGTAGAAAGTATAACACATTCCCTTTCGCCGTCCCCTTCCTCTGCTTCCCCGCCTGATGCGCTCTCCAGGCTCATTTCACTGACAAAGGTTTCCATGGAGGTATAGTGCAGCGCAAACTTCGTCATCTGTTCGATGTCTTCGATTCTCTCTTCGGCATTTGGATACCGGTTGTAGAGATAATCTTCATAGCCGTGTCTGAGAATTTGGTCTATGGCTGAAGAAGGGGGCAGGAGGGCATTATCCTGCCCGCCGCCCCTCAATGCCTTTATGAGGGAGAGGAAGAGAGAGAAGCTGTCTGCGGCCTTTCCGGGGACAATTCTTCCCACCCCCTCTATTGCGTCAAGAGGGCTCTCCGAACTGCTGATCGCCTCCCAGAGTCTCCCCGCTGTAATGTTCCCTATCCCCGGCATGAGCTTGACGATCCTTTTCCAGCTGAGCTCATCATAGGGATTGATCACGACCCTGAGGAANGAGAGGATGTCCTTGATATGCGCCTGNTCGAAAAATTTCAATCCCGACCTCACCTCAAACGGGATCCCCCTTCTCTGGAGTTCCATCTGGAGTTCCATCGATTGATAGTGTGAACGGTACAGCACCGCTATCTCGTTCAATGTGGTACCTTCGGCGTTCATGTCGAGTATCTTCTGGGCAACAAAGTCCGACTGCTGAAACGTGTCTTTAAGCGGGACGAGGCAGGGCAGGGAGCCCCTGTTCTTCACCGAATGGAGTTCCTTGTGAAACTGCCTGATGTTCTGAAGGATGCTCTTGTTTGCAAGATGAAGTATCTCGGGTGTCGAGCGGTAATTGATCGTTAAACTGAAGACCGTCGCATCAGGATACCGGTCGGAAAATTTCAGGATGTTTTCGAAATCAGCTCCCCTGAATGAATAGATCGACTGGGCATCGTCGCCCACTACCATGAGGTTTCTGTTTGTGCCTGCCAGCAGATCGACAATCTGCGCCTGGAGCGTATTCGTATCCTGGTACTCGTCAACGAGGACGTGCATAAACTGTGAAGAATAATATTCGCGTATATCCTCATGCTCGAGAAGCAGCCGCTTCCAGTTTGTGAGCAGATCGTCGAAGTCCATCAGGTTCAGGGCCTGCTTCTTTGTTTCGTACCGTTCGATGATACGCCCTATTTCGTCGATGACAGCGCTGAAATGAGGGAACCGCAGGGGAATAATTTCACTGAGAACGCCTTCCTTATTTTTCATCAGGCCGTATATCTCGCAGAGCACCGAGCCTTTGGGAAGGATTGCCTCTCTCTGTTTCACCTCGGCGAGGCAGATATCGAACAGGTCCTTTGCGTCTTCCCTGTCGAGGATCGAAAACCCTTCTTTATACCCGATAAGCATGCAGTGCCGCCGCAGCAGCATATTGGCAACATGGTGAAAGGTCCCTCCCCTGAGCCCCTGTGTATTTCTGCCGATGAGAAATTCCACCCTCCGCATCATCTCTTTGGCGGCCTTATTGGTAAAGGTCAGGAGGAGGATATTTTCAGGCCTCACGCCCGTCTCTATCAACCGGGCAACCCTGTAGGTAACGGTCCTTGTCTTTCCTGTGCCGGCCCCTGCGAGTACAAGCATCGGCCCTCCGGGGAACATCACGACCGCATGCTGCTCGCTATTGAGTTCCTTTTCGTACTGCAGCCGGGGGCTTGAGGCTTGCCGGTGGAGATAGTACTTTTTCATTGTTCCTTATTCGTCATGCTCCAGGAATTCCCCCTTAATAAAGGGGGGCAGGGGGTTGTTCTGTAATCGCCGGAGACAGAGTATGTTCGCTCATTCTCGATCGTTCCTCCCTGCGAGGCTTTTGCCTCACCTCCCTTATATTCCCCCCTTGGCAAGGGGGGATGAAGGGGGGTAGTGGACTATCGGCAAAAAAATCCGCTCAAATACCCTGTCTCCATCTCACATTCTCTCTCTTCTTCATTTCAGCCTCGCTGCAATCTCCTGTGNAAAATTTCCCAGAGAGTCATCGCGCGCGCCAAAAACCACATAATGGTCCCATTCCTGTAACCGGTCGAAGAGCTGTTTTCTGTCGGGCAACACTTCTGCCGAGTTCCCCGCCCTCTGAATTTCTGTTAGCAGGTCTTCGCTTGCTATGTCCTTTTGTGACGTCCCGCCCGCGTAATAGATCGGGAGCAGGATAAGATGGTCTTCCCTGCGGAGATACTGTATAAACGTATCGATGTATCCCTGTTTCATCAGGCGCGTCGGACCGAACCCGTGAGGCTGGAAGATATAGCAAATACCCGGAGAATTTCTTTTCACCGTTTCCATCAGGGCCGCTATCTTATGCGGGTTGTGGGCGTAATCATCGATCACCAGATGCCTGCCGTCGTTGAGGTGAATATCGAACCGCCGTTCAATCCCCGAGAAATCAGGAAGCACTCCGGAGATATCCCTCAGGGGTGTCCCCATTTCTGAGAGCAGCGCAATACATGAAAGGGCATTGTAGCAATTATATTTCCCGGGCAGAGAAAGCGTAAAGGCGGTACCATGCAATCGAAAGGTTGTGCTGAGGGGGTGATATTCGATTGCCTCCGGCCGATATGCTGATTCCGTATCGACAGAAAACCACACGGGATTATCAAAGTGGCATCTGCTCAGGTGCGGGTCATCGCGGTTAACGACGATCATCTCTTTTGTATTCCTGCCGAGGGCCTCGAACATCATGGAAACCTTCCCGATGGTAATATGGTCAAGACTCACATTGGCAATGATCGAAAAAAAAGGGCGATAATTGATAATCGATCCATCGGATTCGCATGCCTCGATGACGAGAAGATCCGAACTTCCGGCCAGGGAATTTCCTGGATTGCTTTGCGTTTTGAACTGCCGTACCCTTCCGCCGCCGATGAAGTTCGGCTGCAGCCCGAGTTGCTTCATTAAAAATGCGAGCATGCCCGCGGTGTCGATTTCCCGCTTGTTCCTGCCACCGCCACTGTCCTGAACGCAGATACGATTTCAGCGAGATATTCGGGTCGGGTTTTCATCGGAATGTCAAAGCGCTTTGCCTTGACAACCTCCGGCTGATTGTCCTCTACCGCGGTGCTGAAGATTGCGGCATCAAATGACCTGTCAATCCCTGAGCCGTCCTGAGAGACTATGACTGCCCCTTTTGCCTTGAGAATGGTGCAGATGGGATGATCGGGAAATGCGTCGAATAACCGGTCTGAGCCGGCAACACAATGCCCCCGGTCTGCCATAAAGCCTGCGATGGCCGACATACCGCTGCCGCCGATCCCTGAGAAGAACAGTTTTAGCATATGAATTTTTATTGTAAGACAAATAATAGTAAAGAGCAAAGCGCAACACAAAATGTAATCTTTCCGTAAAGGGTACATTTCAGGTAGCCGGAGGCTTTAGCCTGCGCCCGGGACGCAACCTAAAGGTTGCGGCTACGCCCCGGTTGAATGCTTCCTCCCGGTAAATTCTGTGAGTTGATAAATATTCTCCAAAGAAGGTATAGTAACAGTTAAATTTTTTGGAGGTGATCTATGCTTCTCACTTTGATAGATATGGCGCATGCAATGGGAACCACGCCGGGCGGTGGAGGACAAGGCGGCGCAGGAGGGCTGTTGGGAAGCCTCCTCCCTTTGGTGCTCATATTCGTTATTTTCTATTTCCTGCTCATACGGCCGCAGCAGAAAAAGGCAAAAGAACATAAAAACATGCTCGATAACCTCAAGAAGGGTGACAAGATCATCACTTCCGGGGGCATTTATGGCATTATCGAGGCTGTCGGCACCAATACCATTACGATTAAGATCGGTGAGAATGTAAAGGTCAAGCTCGGCAAGCCCTATGTCGCCGCACTCAGAGCGGCTTCGGACGAAGACTAAGCAGATCTCATATGTTATTTGCGGAGGCTGAATGAAGAAGAATATTCTCTGGAGATTACTCCTGATAGGCGTAACCGTTATCCTTGCAGTTATTTTTTTCCTCCCCAATACTCCTGTGTTTCAGTATATGCCTGAGTGGTGGAAGAGTACCATGCCGGATAAGGGCATTGTTCTCGGGCTGGATCTCCAGGGAGGACTGCATCTCGTATTCGAGGTCGAGGGCGACAAAGCGGTCGAGATAACAACAGAAAGATACGCGGCGCGGCTGAAGGACCTGTTGGCAAAGAAAAATCTGCCCGCTGATGTGAAGGCAAGCGGCCTTGACATTACTGTGGCCGCTTCCAATGCAGAAACAGCGGAGTTAGTGAAAAATACATACACTACGCTTGTCCCTGTTGAAACAGGCAGCAGGCTTGTCTACAGGATCTCAGAGAAAGAGGCAACCAGGATCAAGGACAGTGCCGCTGATCAGGCGCTCGAAACAATCCGCAACAGGATCGACCAGTTTGGGGTTTCCGAACCGACAATCCACCGGCAGGGTGAAAACGAGATCGTTGTCCAGCTCCCCGGCGTCAAAGACCCGAAACGCGCCATTGACCTCATCGGAAAGACCGCTCAGCTCGAATTCAAGATGGTGGATGACGATGCCAAGGTAGCTGCTGAACTGCCGCAGTCCGTCGCGCCCGGGGAAGAAGAAGCAGTTCTGCAGCAGTTTGCCGGCAGGATTCCGGAAGGTACCGATATCCTGTTCGAGAAAAAGGTGAACAGCGAGACGGGTGCGATCCGGAAAATTCCGCTTCTTGTTAAAAAACAGGCCTCCCTTACAGGTGAACTCCTGAGCGATGCAAAGGTGAATCTCGACTCCCAGTATAATGAGCCCTATGTCTCTATATCCTTTAACGCCGACGGCGCAAAGCTTTTTGAAGANACAACAGGNGCGAATGTAAAAAAGAGGCTTGCGATAATCCTCGATAATACCGTCTACTCNGCCCCTGTTATCCAGGAGAANATAGCGGGAGGCAATGCACAGATAACCGGGAATTTCACCATGGACGAAGCGAAAGACCTCAGCATTGTATTGAGGGCCGGCGCGCTGCCTGCCCCGCTGAAGATGCTCCAGAACGTGACGGTCGGCCCTTCCCTCGGAAGAGACTCGATAGAGGCCGGCAAGATGGCCGGGATTATCGGGACGATAGCAGTGGTTATATTCATGATCTTCTACTACCAGCTTTCCGGTGTCATTGCAGACTTTGCCTTGCTCCTCAATATCATCCTCCTTCTCGGCGCAATGGCTTCCCTGAACGCAACGCTCACCCTTCCGGGTATTGCGGGGATGATCCTCGCCATCGGTATGGCGGTTGACTCGAACGTCCTGATGTTTGAAAGGATGCGTGATGAACTGAGGGCGGGAAAGACGCCGCGGGCCGCGGTCGATTCAGGGTATCATAAGGCGTTCTGGACGATCTTCGACTCCCATGTTACGACCCTGATCACCGCAGCGGTATTATTTCAGTTCGGCACCGGTCCGATAAAAGGGTTTGCCGTAACGCTGAGTCTCGGCGTTTCGATAAATTTATTTACCGCGCTCATCGGTACAAAATCCGTATTCGACATCATCAACAGCAAACGTGAATTAAAGAAGCTGAGCATATAGGAGAAAAGAGAAGAAATGATAGAACTGATCAAAAACCCGAACATCAATTTCCTCGGCAAACGATATATCGCTTTTATTGTCTCCGGGATTTTCTCGATCATCGGCATTGTTGCCATAGTGCAGATCGCCACCGGCCATGCAAACCTCGGCATCGATTTTGCGGGGGGAACCGCCATACAGTTAAAGTTTGAAAAACCGGTTGTGCTGCATGAGGTGAGGGTCGCCCTCGAAAACAGCGGGCTGAAAGATCTCGATCTCCAGGATCTGCCGAGCGAAAACAAGGTCCTCATCAGGGTGAAAAAATCCGAACTGGAACTCAGCAAGGTATCCGATACGATCACCGGCATCCTTACCCAGAGGTTTCCGGACAAGCCTTACGTGGTCGACTCAACAACAGCCATCGGACCAAAGGTAGGCGGAAGGCTGAGGGCTGATGCGGCAAAAGCGGTTGCCGTTGCCATCATCGGGATACTCATCTATGTCGCGTTCCGGTTTCAGTTCAAGTTCGGCGTTGCCGCAACCATCGCAACGTTCCATGACGTCCTTGCCGTGCTCGGGCTCTTCTTCATAATGGGCAGGGAGATCAACCTCATCCTGGTCACCGCATTGCTCACCGTTGCAGGTTATTCCCTCACCGATACCGTCGTTGTGTTCGACAGGATAAGGGAAAACCTGAAAGCACGACAGAGGGAAAGTGTTGAAGCGGTAATGAATATCAGCATTAATGAAGTGTTGTCGCGGACCATTATAACCTCTACGACTGTTCTCATCACATCAATAGCGCTCTTTTTCTTCGGCGGTGAGGTCTTGCATGATTTTTCCCTTGCGATGATAATGGGTGTTGTCATCGGCACCTACTCATCCATCTTTGTGGCAAGCCCGGTAGTCCTCGTCTGGGGCGGCGCAAGACCCTTTGCAAAGAAATAGCATAGGTGAATCGGTGACGCGGGAAACAGGCGCGTTTTCAGTCTCTTTCTTTCCACATGTCAAGCCTCTCATAATTGAATTGACATTTATCACAAAATCTCCCCTTACCCCTCTTTACCAAAGAGGGGATTATTCCTCCCTTTGGCAAAGGGAGGTTAGGAGGGATTTTACAAATCATTCCCTTTCCCCGGGTAGTTGAATATGCACCGCCGGTGGCTGGTCAACAGGACAAACCCCGCGTTCATACAGCACCTCTCAACCACCGCTTCTGTTTCACCCCTCCTCGCGCAAATCCTCATCAACAGAGGGATAAAAACAGCCGGGGACATACGCTCCTACCTGAACCACGGGCTTGCGGACCTCTCGGACCCTTTCGCGATGCAGGGCATGAAAGAAGCGGTTGTCCGGATTATGGAAGCCTCCCGCAGCAAAGAAAAGGTCCTCGTTCACGGCGACTATGACGCGGACGGCCTTACGGCGACAGCCGTGCTCCTCAAAGCGTTAAAGCTGGCCGGCATCGAAACCTGCTATTTTATCCCGAACAGGATGGAGCATGGATATGGGTTTCATCCCGCATCAATAAAAAAGGCAAAACTGTCAGGGGCTTCCCTGATCATAACGGTTGACTGCGGGATAACATCTTTCGAGACAGCGGAGATTTGCAGGAGGGAAGGAATCGATCTCATTATCACCGACCACCATGAACCGGCTGCAGCACATGAGACACTGAAACCCGGAGACGGGGAGACTGAGGGGAATGAAGCCTCTCACCGGCACTTCAGATTACCTGCTGCGCTTGCTGTTATCAACCCGAAACTATCGGCTGCCGACTGTCGGCTTTCGATATTATCCGGCGCCGGCATTGCATTGAAACTCAGTCATGCCATTTTCATGTCCGGAGATAACGGCGATTCGCATTCAATGATGCGCGATTTACTGGATCTTGCCGCAATCGGTACGACTGCGGATGTCGTGCCCCTGACCGGTGAAAACAGGATTATTGTCAGGGAAGGCCTGACGCTGATCGGGAACGGAATATGTCCGGGGATACAATCCCTGAAAAGGGTTGCAGGAATCGAGGGGAAAAGACCGTCGGCGGGGCTGCTCTCATTCTCTCTGATCCCGAGAATCAATGCGGCGGGAAGAATGGCCGATGCAAACGACGTTGTAAAACTCTTTCTCACCGATTCCGTGGAGGAGGCGGACAGACTCTCGCTCTGGCTTGATACCCTGAATTCCCGGAGACAGCAGATAGAAGAAGAGGCATATCAGGAAGCCCTCTCCCTGCTCGGGGTAAAGGGGACAGGCCCTGCGATTGTGCTCGCCTCTGAAAAATGGCATAAGGGGGTCGTCGGCATTGTGGCCTCGCGTCTTGCAGAGGCATTTTACCGGCCTGCGTTCATCTTCTCAATTGAGGACGGCATTGCGAGGGGTTCGGCAAGAAGCATCCCTCCTTTCAATCTCTATAATGCCCTGACAGGGTGCAAAGAGTTCCTCAGAAGGTTCGGCGGGCATAAGCTGGCAGCAGGTCTGGAACTGGAAGTGAGAAACATTTCCTCCTTCGAGAAGTGCATGAACAGCCTGGCAGAAGAGAGCCTTTCGGAGGCGGATCTGGTTCCGTCACTCGAAATCGACGCGGACATAAATTTTTCCAATATCGGGTTTCACCTCACGGAAGAGTTTACAAAGCTCGAGCCTTTTGGCTATGGCAACCCGGAACCAATCCTCGCATCAAAAGAGCTTGAGATGTTATTCCCGAAGATCCTGAAAAACGCTCATCTCAAAATGAAGCTCAGAAAGAATAACCGTTCCCTCGATGCAATAGGGTTTAACATGGCCCCGCTCCTCGATAAGCTCGGCCCTGCAGGCACCGTTGACGCCGTATTTACCCTTTGCGTCAATGAATGGGAAGGGAAAAGCTCCCTGCAGCTCAACCTGAGGGCTTTAAGGCCGAGCCGGTCTAAAAAGTAGGTAGCAGATAGTAGGTCGTAGGCAGGGAAATTTTCATATCATTACCAGTGCGTCCCATCTGTATCCTCTTTCCTAATTCCTACATTCTACCTGCTGATTCCTACCTGCTATCCGTCGCCTGCTGTCTACTATTGAACAAAATTGTATAATAGGGCATGGAAGAGGAACTTGTAGACATTGACCTTCTCATCAAGAAAGTTCTTTCCTATAATCCTGACGCAGATATTGAACTCCTGAAACAGGCCCATCTTTTTTCGAATAAAGCCCACGGCAGTCAGACAAGAAGAGAGGGCTCCCCGTATATAGAACACCCCCTGGCCGTCGCCTCACTGCTTGCCGACATGAAAATGGATGTTGCGACAATAGCAGCAGGCCTTCTCCACGACACCATCGAGGATACAGAAACAACGGAAAAAGACATCAGGGACGAGTTCGGCAAAGAAATAGCCTTCCTCGTAGCCGCACTGACAAAACTCTCGAAAATAGAGTTTATGACGAAAGAAGCAGCACAGGCGGAAAATTTCAGAAAGATGCTTTTAGCCATGTCCGAGGATGTGAGGGTAATCCTCATAAAATTTGCAGACAGGCTTCACAATATGCGGACCCTGCAGCACCTTCCGGAGAACAAGCAACGGCGAATCGCGCTCGAAACGCTCGACATTTATGCGCCGATAGCCAACAGGCTCGGTATCGGCTGGTTGAGGACAGAACTCGAAGATCAGAGCTTCAAATTCCTCATGCCCGAACTCTATAGCGAACTCGTCAGAAAAGTCGCGAAAAGAAAAGAAGAGCAGGAAGCCTATTTAAAAGAGGTGACCGAAATCGTTACCGGCAAGCTGAAAGCAGAAGGGATCCCCGGGAAACTATCATGGAGGATAAAACATTACTACGGCATTTACCAGAAGATGCAGCAGCAGGGGATCACCTTCGAACAGGTCCATGATGTTCTCGGCCTGAGGATAATTACCGACACAAAAGCCAGCTGCTATGCGATTCTTGGGCTCATCCATTCCCTCTGGCAGCCCGTACCCGGGAGATTCAAGGATTATATCGGCGTGCCGAAATCAAACATGTACCAATCCCTGCATACCACAGTGATAGGCCCGAAAGGGGAACGGGTGGAGTTTCAGATAAGGACAGCCGAGATGAGTATGCTCGCAGAGCATGGCATCGCATCTCACTGGAAGTATAAGGAAAAAGGCAAAATCGATGAAAAAAGCGACCGCTATATCTCCTGGCTGAGAGAGCTGATCACCGCCCAGAGGGAAATGAGCAATGCGGAGGATTTCATCGAGGCTGTCAAAGGCGAGGTCGTCCCGGAAGTTATTTATGCCTTCACCCCAACGGGAGAAATCAAGGAAATGCCTATCGGTTCAACCCCTGTTGATTTTGCCTACAGCATCCATACGCAGGTAGGTAATAAGTGTGTGGGCGCAAAGGTGAACGGAAGGATAGTCCCGTTACGGTTTATTTTAAGAAACGGTGACACCATCGAGATACTCACCGCACCGACTCAGGGACCAAGCAGGGACTGGCTCAAATTCGTCGTTACCCAGCGCGCGAAGAGCAGGATCAAACAGTGGATAAAGGCTGAAGAACGGAAACAGAGCATCGAACTCGGCCAGAAACTCCTTGAAGGGGAGCTGAGGAAGCACGATCTCGGACAAGCCATCCTTAAATCCGGGGAGATGCACAAAGCCCTGGAGTTCTTCGGCGCCTCTTCCCTTGATGACCTCTATGCGTTTATCGGGCATGGAAAGATCTCAGCCCATCAGGTCGTCAATAAGTTATTGCCGGAAAAACCTCTCGAAGAAATTCCCATAACAACGTTCACGAAACCGAAGGAGCAGAAGGGGATAACGATTAAAGGGGTGGACAATGTCCTCTATCACACCGCAAAATGCTGTTTCCCCATCCCCGGTGACGGCCTTATCGGCTTTGTGACAAGGGGAAGGGGCGTAACGATTCACCGGAAAGACTGTCCGAACCTCGACAGACTGGTTGTTGAAGAAGCGCGGCTGGTTGATGTTGAATGGAAGGCAGCAGGGGAAGCTACATCCCCTGTCCGGCTGCTTATAGAAACCGTCGATCAGCCCGGCATGCTTGCAAGTCTCAGTGCGCTTATATCTTCAGTGAACATCAATATCAGCAACGCAACAGTGACTTCAACGGAAGACAAAAAAGCCCATATCACCTTAATCCTCGATGTGAAAGATAAAAAACAACTGTCGGTGTTATTCCAAAAAATCGCCCAGCTCGAGGGCGTGCTGAGACTCAGCAGATAGCGGCCCGGCCTACTCAAATGCCGGATCTTCCGCATTAAATTATATGGATTTTCTCTTCATAAATGCCCGGCAGGTCTTCAGTATGATATAATGGTATGTAATGGGAGAAATAAGGATAGGGTGTACGGGCTTTTACTATGACCACTGGAAGGGAACCTTTTATCCTGAAGATGTCCCGAAAAACCACTGGCTTGAATACTACAGCAGGCACTTTTCTACCGTCGAGATCAACGTCACCTTTTACCGGCTTCCCGAGCGTGAGGCCTTTGCGAAATGGTGCCTGTCAACGCCTGACGATTTTATCTTTTCCCTGAAAGGGAGCAGGTTCATTACGCACGTAAAAAAGCTGAAGGATTGCGAAGAGCCTCTCGATGCCTTTTACTCCCGTGCCTCTGTTTTAAAGGAAAAACTGGCCGTAATTCTCTGGCAGTTCCCGCCGACATTCAATATGGACGTTGAACGTTTAAAGGAGTTTCTCGAGGCCCTGAAACCGTATTCGATGAGAAATGCCTTTGAATTCAGGAATAAGAACTGGATCAACAAAAAGGTCTTCCACCTGCTCGAAAAATATAATGCCGCCGTATGCATGGCTGACCATCCCGACTATCTCGCTGACGTGCCGGTCACCGCTGATTTTCTCTACATCCGGAGACACGGGAAGGAAGGGAACTCATCGACGTCTTACAGCATGGACTCGCTTAAGGAAGATGCAAAGTTCATCAAGACCCATGCAAAGCAGAAGAAGGACGTGTATCTCTATTTCAATAACGATGCCCTCGGCTATGCGTCGAAGAACGCGGCAGAAATCATCAGCCTTCTCGATAAAAAGAAGCGATAGGCTATTTCGCCCAGTCCATCCTGATCTTCTTTCTCTTGTATAAATATTTCTCTGCAGAGAGCGCCGCGATGCATCCATGGGATGCTGCAACAACAACCTGGCGTATCTCGGTGCAGGAGACATCACCTGCTGCGAAAACCCCTGGGATGGAGGTCTCCATCATACTGTTGATAGGGAGACACCCGTCTTCGCCGGTATCAAGCGCTCCGAAAAGAAAGTCCACAACAGGCTTGTTCCCGTAGAGGTAGACAAAAACTCCTGAGAGTTCCAATTCGGCTTCTTTCCCTTCAGGATCGAGCATTCTTATCCGTTCCACCACTTCCCTGCCCTCGATTGCCGTAACCTTATAGCCTGATAATACTTTTACATTCGGCTCCTGGAGAACCGGATGATCACCGGAAGCGAGTTTTGCAGCCGGAGAGATGAGATACACGGTCTCCGCAAAGCGTGTGAGCACTCCAGCTTCCTTTATCGCTTCTTCGGAATTGCCGATTACGCAGACCTTCAGCCCCCGGTAGAATGCCGCATCACAGATAGCGCAATAACTGACGCCCCTGCCAAGGAATTCCCCCTCGCCCTTTATAGAGGGTTTTCTGCCCATAGAACCGGTTGCGATGATCATGGTTTTTCCGCTGTACCCCCTGTCCATGGTAATCGCTTCTTTCATTTCATCCGCCACATTGACGCCGACAACCTGCATCTCCCGGTATTCGGCGCCAAATGCAATCGCCTGCTGCCTCATGGTATCGAGCAGTTCTTTTCCGGAGACAGGGCTCGTAAGCCCCGGATAGTTTTCTATCCTGCTCGAATACGCCAACGCGCCGGCAGTCGGTGATTTATCGAGCACGATCGTTTTCAACTTCGCCCTTGCTGCATACTGCGCCGCTGTCAGACCTGCCGGCCCTCCGCCGATGATAATCACATCATAGATGCCTGTCTCTTCCGCCATGAATCCTCCCGTTATCAAATTATGTTAACCGGATCGGTGTAGATGTTCCTTATCCCATCAGGATATCCAGAAGCCTGTCGAGCTCCTCAAGGGAATAATATTCGATCTCTATCTTGCCCCTCTTTCCTTTGTTCATGACCCTCACCTTTGTCCCGAGATGTTTGATCAGCTTCTCTTCGAGCGAGGCCACCTGGGGGTCTTTCATTTCATGCGCCCGGGGAAGCGTTGCGACCTTTTTCGACAGGAGTTCGGCCTCCCTCACGTTGAGCCCTCTTTTTATTATTTTCCTTGCCGCTTCGATCTGGTTGGCCTTTCCTTCTATCGCAAGGAGCGCCTTTGCATGCCCGATCGTGAGTGACCCATTGAAGAGCAGCGATTTTATCTCGTCAGGTAATTTCAGCAGTCTCAGATAATTCGCAATCGTGGCCCTGTCCTTGCCGACCTTTTCGGAAAGCTCTTCCTGCGTCAGGTGAAACTCGGTAATCAACCGGTTAAAAGCCTCGGCAGCCTCGATGGGATTCAGGTCTTCCCGCTGGATGTTTTCGATAAGGGCAATTTCGAGCGAATCTCTGGAAGCAACATTTTTTATCAGGGCAGGGATTTTTTTCAAACCGGCCAGCGATGATGCCCGCCATCTCCGCTCTCCGGTAATAAGCCTGAACGTCCCGTCGCCGACCCGTGAGACGATCACAGGCTGCAACACCCCCCTTTCTTTTATGGAGGCTGCGAGTTCATTGAGGGAATCGTTTCTGAACGTCTTTCGCGGCTGCTGTTCGCCGGGGAAGATGCGGCTGATATCCAGATAGACGATCTCATCACCCCGTTCGGGGATTAAGGACTCAAGCCCTTTGCCTAACGCTGTTTTCATGCAGTATCTCCTTTGCAAGGGACAGATAGCTCTGCGCCCCCTTTGAACGGATATCATAGAGAATCGCCGGTTTCCCATGACTCGGCGCCTCTCCCAGGGTAACGTTACGGGGGATCACCGTCTGATATACCTTATCACCGAAATGTTTCCTGACCTCTCTGGCGACCTCCTCAGACAGGTTGTTTCTTGCATCGTGCATCGTAAGAACGATGCCTTCGATTTCAAGGTTGGGGTTCAGGGAACCTCTCACCCTGTGCAGGGTATTCGTCAAATGGCCGAGTCCTTCAAGGGCATAATATTCGCACTGCACGGGAATGAGCACGGAGTCCGCTGCCACAAACGCATTCAGGGTAAGCAACCCCAGCGACGGCGGGCAATCGATAAATATATACCGGTAGTTCTCACGGACCAGATTTACCGCATTATATAATATACGTTCCCTGTCCTCTTTTCCAACAAGTTCAACCTCTGCGCCGAGCAGATCTATGGTGGACGGCAGGATGCTGAGATGCTCGACAGAGGTCGTCTGCAGGGCATCTTCTATGCCGCATCTCCCTGCATACACATCATAGAGACTTTTCTCGATGCTATCCCGCGGTATGCCGAGTCCGGATGTGGCATTCCCCTGCGGGTCCGTATCGATGAGGAGGATTTCTTTTTCAGCAAGGGCGAGGGATGCGGCGAGATTGATGGCCGTCGTGGTCTTCCCGACCCCGCCTTTCTGATTGACTATTGTTATAATTTTTCCCATAGGTTTTTGAATATGAACTCGCTTATTATACCAATAATGCATCCTCATTGAGTAAAAGCTTAGCTTATTAGCCCCTCACCCGGAACGTTTCAGAAGACCGGAGAAGCGATAGCTGCCTCCTACAGAGAAAAAGCGGGGAGTTCCATTCTTTACCGGGCAGACAAACAGAGCGAACAAACGATGCAGCGCCATATTTGTGATATAATTTCTTTAAATAAGAGGGGGGGAACGTCTTGTTAACGATAATTCTTTCAATTTTATTCGCGCTTCTGCCTGTTTCCATTATGGCAGGGGCAAAGGGGGATACAATGCTTAAGGACATCCACTGGCTGGGGCATGACACATTTAAGATCGTAGGAGAAAAGGTTATCTATACCGATCCGTTCAAGATCAAAAAGAAAGACATCGCAGATATTATTCTCATCACCCATGAGCATTATGATCACTGTTCACCTGCTGATGTTAAAGCTGTCCAGGGACCGAATACCGTTATCGTCGCTCCATCCGACTGCGCGAAAAAGCTTTCAGGGACAGTGAAGGTCGTCAAACCCGGTGATAAAATAACCGTAGAGGGCGTTGAGATCGAGGCTGTCCCTTCGTATAACACAAACAAACAGTTCCATCCGAAAATGAACGGCTGGGTCGGTTATATTTTCACGTCGAAACGGNGGATNANTTCNNNCNATACNGATTNTATCCNCNAATGAANNNCTNNGTCGGNNATATNNTCACNTCNNGAGNCCGGCGGATTTATTTGGCGGGCGATACCGATTATATCCCCGAGATGAAAACCTTCAAGGCAGATATCGCTCTCCTCCCGGTCTCCGGCACCTACGTTATGACAGCTGATGAAGCGGTAAAGGCAGCGCTCGATATCAAGCCCAAACTTGCGATACCAATGCATTATGGTTCGATTGTCGGTTCTGAGAATGATGCTAAGGTGTTTTCCGACGGCCTGAAAGGAAAGATTGAAGTAACAATACTCAGGGAAGAATAGTGAATGTCGCAGACATAAAAGCGCAGGTAAAAGGCATCATCGGCAAAGAGATCTTTTTTTATGAAACAGTCGGCTCGACCAATACCGTTGCAGCTGGACTGTCCGAAAAAACTTCCGAAGGTGCGGTTGTACTGGCCGACAGTCAGGAAAGGGGAAGGGGAAGGCTCGGCAGAACCTGGATTTCCCCTGCCGGCGTAAACATCCACATGAGCGTTATCCTCAGACCGAAGACGGAGCTGAGGGATGCAACCCTTATCACCATAATGGCTGCAGTTGCCTGCGCAACAGCACTGAGAAAAGCGACGGGGCTCGATGTTTCGATCAAATGGCCGAACGATCTGACAGTATCCGGCAAAAAACTTGGAGGGATACTCACTGACCTCAAAACAGAGAAGGGTACGATCGTTGCGGCGATTGTCGGCATAGGCATAAATGTGAACTGCGATACCGATGTATTCCCCGGGGAAGTGAACAAGATAGCAACGTCGGTGAAAAAAGAGACAGGGGACCTTTCCTCAAGGGAAAAGATTACCATTGCGGTCCTCGACGAAATGAACAAGTGGTATACAATTTTGCAGGGGGGAGATAACAATGTGCTCCTTTCTGAATGGAAGCGGCTGACTTCCACTCTCGGCAAAAAAGTCGCCGTAACCATCGGAGAGGAAACCTTGAACGGCGTTGCAGGGGATATCGACGATGAAGGGAGGCTTCTTCTGCAGCTTCCTTCAGGAGAGATAAAAAGGATAAGCTCAGGGGATCTGACGGTATTGAGATAGATGCTGATCGCTATAGACATCGGGAACTCATCAATAACTATAGGTTATTTTACTGAAACGGGCCTGTTTGTTCAAAATATGAACACATCCCCTCTTAGGGCACCTTCGCAATACGGCCTCCTCTTTTCCCGGTTCATGAAAGAAAAAAACATAGACAAAAGACCTGAAGGAAGTATAATATCTTCTGTTGTTTCAGGCCATACCAAGGTCTTTATGAAGGCCTTGAAAACGTTGACTTCTTCGGAGCCTTTGGTCGTCCGCTGGACGCTTAAAACCGGCTTGGAATTCGCCATCCCGAATCCGGAGGGACTTGGGTCGGACAGGATTGCAAACGCAGTTGCGGCATATGAATCGTATAAATCACCCGTGGCCGTTGTCGATTTTGGTACCGCTTCAACCGTAACCGTCGTCGGCAGCGACGCACGCTATATCGGAGGCTCGATATTGCCGGGGATACGGCTGATGAATGCTTCACTCGCAAAAGGCACTTCCCAACTGGAGGAAGCGCCGCTGGCACCCCCTGCAGCGGCTCTGGGCATCGATACCGCACACGGCATTCAGTCCGGTCTGTTTTACGGAACAGCAGGGGCCGTCGAACGGATTCTCTGCGAGATTGAGAAAGAAAACGGTTTTAAGCTGAATGTTGTTGTCTCGGGAGGATTCGGTGAACTCATATCAGGTTTTCTTCACAGAAAACATGACCTCCGTCCTCATCTGACCCTGGAGGGACTGAAATTGATCTATATGAGGAACGCCGGTGCATGAACTGAGGAAGGACATCCTGCTCGGAAGATGGGTCGCCATACGTTCGAACTCAAAGGCGCCGGCAGAGTATCCCCTCACACACGAGGAAAGAAACGGGCAGGACAACTGTGCTCTCTGTTCCGGTAATGAAAACGAAACACCCCGGGAAATAGCGTCTATCAGAAGGCCGTCTACCCAGAGGAATGCCCCGGGATGGTGGGTGCGGGCGATTCCGAGCTTTCATCCCCTCTTTCAGATTGAGGGGGAACTGGGAAGAAAAGGGGTTGGGATTTACGATATGATGAACAGTATCGGAGCAAACGAAATCCTGATCGAGTCTCCTGAACACAACAGGAGGCCGGAAGACCTTGGTATTGAACAGATGAGCCGGGTCATCACCCTTTACAGGGACCGGGTAGCCGATCTTCATAAGGATGCGCGTCTCAGGTATGTTCTCATCTATAAAGACTCCGGGAAAGAGGCTGGTGCGATCTTTTCCCATCCTGTTTCTTTTCTCATGGCAACCCCGGTCATCCCCAGGACGGTGAAGGATGAACTCGATAATGCAAAACAGTATTATTCTTATAAAGAGCGGTGTATATTCTGTGATATAATGAGTGAGGAACTCAGGGTAGGTGAACGGATCATCCTTGAAACGAGGAATTTTGTCGCCTTTTGTCCGTATGCGGGTCAGTTTCCTTTTGAGTCATGGATCGTTCCGAAACGTCATTGTTGTGCCTTTCATGAGATCACCGATGACGAAATTGAAGACATGGGGCTTATACTGATGTCCGTATTGCAAAAGTTGAGGAAGGTATTCAATGACCCTCCGTTCAACTACTATATCCACACAGCCCCGAATAGGGTGCCACGGAGGGGGCACTGGCATACGCTCGGCGAGGACTTTCACTGGCATCTCGAGTTGATTCCCCGGCTTGTCAGGACAAGCGGGTTTGAGTGGGGTTCAGGATTCTACGTCCTGTATACATCACCGGAAAATGCAGCAAAATACCTAAGGGAGGTTGAATAATGGAGATCAAAAGCATTCTTTTCCCGACAGATTTTTCTGAGGGAGCGTCTCAGGCCCTGAAGTACGCAACTGACATGGCAAAGAAGTACGGAGCAAAGCTGCATATCGTACACATTATCTACGATATCGCAAAGGCATCCGGCTGGTATGTCCCGCACAGGTCAGTCGACGAAATGTACAAAGAGCTCCAGGATGGGGCAATGAAAGAACTCGAAAAGTTTGGAGTCGCGGAGTTAAGCGGAATAAAGGACATAGCGCGCAGTGTGCTTACGGGCGTTCCGCATGAAGAAATTATGAATTTCGCCAAAAAGAACAAGATCGATCTCATCATCATGGGAACACACGGGAGAAGCGGAATCGACAGGATCCTGTTCGGGAGCACCGCGGCGCAGGTCGTTCGCTATGCGCCATGCCCTGTTCTTACCGTAAGGGTCCCGGCGTATTAGGAATGAACTATCATGCGGGTATACCTCTCTGAGAATGCGTTTCTCGATCTCCTCCTCAGCTCTGCAGAGGTGTACAAAAAGGAATGCTATGGCCTGCTCCTTGGCTATCAGCTGGAAGACAGGTTTATCGTTGAGCACGCCTTCAGCGTCCAGACCGCAACGCGGCATCACAAAGGAGTTGAATACACCAGCAAAAATCACAAAAAAATAGAACCGATACTCGCGCGTTTTAAAAAGCTGCAGAAGATCGGCGATTTTCATTCCCACACGCAGTTCGGTCCCACAAAGGGGCTTCCGAACCCGAGTGAAGAAGACATTAACGGAATGATGCCCGATCATATATACCTGATTGTCGCGATCAACAATAACGAGAAGACCCTGTCGTGGGGTGAGAAAAGAGACGGCACGATTTCAGGTTCGGTGAGTGAATTCTTTTTCAAGATTTCTGCCCATTTTCTGAATGGCGGCTCATCAGTAAAACGGGCGAAGATACACTGTCCTTTCCCGCCGGGATTTTGATAACCGGAAAACAGGAGAAGCGGAGAAGGGGAGCATTTTATCATTCGCTGTTTCTCTGTTTTCCGGTTTCATCCAAGCAGTATTGAGTTGATGCGTTTCTTATAGAATCAATGAGACTCAGTGCGAAAGTTCTTATTATCGGCAGCGGTCCTGCAGGAGCCTCGGCTGCGCGGTGCCTTGCGGCACACGGCAGAGACGTTCTCCTTCTCGAAAAAAACCTCTCCTTCGAAAAACCGTGCGGTGGAGGGCTTTCCCTCCGTGCGTTTGAAGAACTCGGTATTCCTAAAACTGCAATAAAGAGAGAAGTGCACAGGATACGGATCGTTTCTCCCCACGGAGAAAGCGCTGAGATCGCGTTGCAAGGCTGCGGCCTGGCGATCGTCGGACGGAAGGAGTTCGACGGCTCGCTCCGGCAGGAAGCTGAAGCAAAGGGGGCAAAAATAGTCGAGGGAGAATTCACGGAGATACAACACTCAAAAAACTATACGGTGAGGGCGGTCAACGGTGACGAACAGCATGAGTTCGACGCGGAATATGTCATTGCCGCCGACGGTGTGAATTCCAGGGTGAGGACCGCCCTCGGGATAAAACCTTCCCGGTCATTTTTTACGGTATCCGAAAAGATCAGGGATGTGAACGCAGATGTCTGCGAGTTCTGGTTTGGCGGTGACCATGCGCCTTTCTCCTATTCATGGGTATTCCCTGGTTCAGAAGGAATATCAATCGGTACCGGGACCTTTCAGACGGGAGCGATAACAGCTCTCCTGCAACGGTTCAAAGAAAAAAGAGGGCTCCATGCAGCGGGGACAAAGAAAGTCTATAGAATCCCGGCATGGAAAGGGGACCTCTACAGTAAAGGGAACGTGCTCTTCGCCGGCGATGCGGCGGGGCAGGTGCTGCCGCTGACGTATGAGGGAATTTACTACGCGATGAAGTCAGGGGAATTGGCAGCACAGGCTATAATAGAAGAAAGGGTTGATACCTACAGAAAAGTATGGAAGGCACGGTTTCAGAGAAGATTTGTTCTTATGGATAGACTCAGAAACTATTTTTTAAAAGATGACGCCTCTGCTGAACGGCTGGTTGCCCTTCATCGCAGGCCGGAGATACAAGAGGCATCCCTGCAGCTTTGGGGCATGAACGACAGTGACCATAAAGGCCTTTTGCATTATATAAAGCTCTTCGGGAAACTTCTGCGTTGAATTTGCAGAAATTCTTTATCTATTCGTCTGCTGCGCACATTTTAGTCTTTGCAGCGCTTCTTTTTCTTATCCCAGCTGAACAGGCAAAGAAATCAGGGGGCGATTTTATTACACGTCTTGTTTCTCCTGAGGAAATGTCTCCTCATAACGCATTGCCATTACCGGCTCCGAGGATGAGGTCCTCACCCGCCATCACGCGACGCACAGCACCGGTGGCTCCTGCACCGTCACCCGGTATCAGGGAGAGCGGCAGGCCCGGGGATGACCGGGAAAGCAGATCTTCCCAGGACGCCCCCCCTTCCTTTTCTTCCGGTCGCGAAACCGGAAGCATACCGCAAAAAGAGACAATGAGTCAGAAAGGGATGCCGGCGCCTGATGCACGAGGTACCACCCTGAGAGAAAAACTCTTTGACAAAGGCATCATCGGAGATCTGGCAAAAAGAGAGGTGGAAAAAAAAGAAAAGGAAACCAAGGACACGAGCTTCACCTTTGACGCACGGGAATATAAATTTCTGCTGTACAACAGACGCCTGAAAGAACGCATCGAGAGCATCTGGGTCTATCCGCCCGATGCAGCCGCTCAGGGAATTTATGGAGATCTCATCCTGAGATTTACGATCAAGAAAGACGGGAAGATCGGAACAGTCGAACTCGTCAGAACATCGGGCCATAAAAATCTCGACGATTCTGCAATGAGAGCCCTAAAAGACGGCTCTCCGTACTGGCCTCTGCCGGACGAGTGGGGCATGGACAGCTACACAATAGAAGGACACTTTGTTTACACTCTTTATGGTTACTACATCCGATGACTATTGTATAACGCGTCTCGATGAAGCAACGATTATATCTCAAGATCGGCGACAGTGTCCGGCATCTGCATTATTCTGCATGGGGCGAAGGTGAGGTGGTTGAAGAAAAACACTCAATCCTTCCCGGAGGGATATGTCTCGTGAGGATACTCTTTGAAGACGGCATAGAGAGATCCTTTATAAACGACCTCAACCACGAATGCTGTTGTTACTACGCAGGAATACGAATCAATTGATTTTAAGAAATAGATTAAGTTATTGCTGTAACGCTACATAATAAAAGAATTTTCTTGACAAAATAGTGCTGTGATGCTTTAATCTTTCTGATGGGTCCTTTTGCGCATCTTATCGAAACGGAAACTCCTTCGATTCTGGTAGTCGACGATGTACGGTCCAACCTTGAACTGATGGAGGCGGTTTTCCTCAAAGAGGGTTTCAGTGTGCATACCGCTCTCGGGGCAAGCGACGCTATCGACCTGTTCGGCAATACTTCCATTGACCTCGCGGTACTCGATGTCATGATGCCGGGAATTGACGGCTTTGAGCTATGCATCAGGCTTAAGGAAAAGTCAGGCAAGCGGTTCTTCCCCGTCATTCTCCTCACCGCCCTGACAGACAGACAGAGCAAAATAAAGGGGATCCAGTCCGGCGCCGATGATTTTATATCGAAACCGTTTGACACCCTTGAACTCATCCTGAAAATACGTTCACTCCTGAAACTCAAGTCTCTCCAGGAAGAGCTTGATCACTCAGAAAACATTATTCTGACACTCGCGGTTGCAATGGAGGCGAAGGACCCTTATACAAAAGGGCATTCGACACGAGTCAGCGCTCTCGCGACTGATTTTGTAACATTTCTCAGCCTTCCCGACAAAGACAAAAGAGAGATGAAAAAGGCGGGTATCCTCCACGATATCGGGAAAATATGTCTCAGTGAGTCATTGCTCCGGAAACCCGGACCATTGTCGGATGAAGAGGTCGGTATGATCAAGACGCATCCTCAACTCGGGGAAGAACTCTGCCGTCCGCTTGTTTCGATGAAGAGAATACTCCCTGCTGTGCGCCATCACCATGAGCGGTGGGATGGGAAAGGGTTTCCCGACGGCATTGCAGGGCAGGAGATTCCGCTTATGGCGAGGATCCTTTCGATTATCGATACGTTCGACGCAATGGTCTCTGTCCGTCCCTATCGTGATCGCAGGTCTGTCAGGGTTACCCTCGAAACCATGAAATCAGAGCGGTACAACGGCCAATGGGATGCCGAACTGCTCGGGTATTTTCTCGACCTGATGGTCCCAAAGGCTGAAAAGGGTACGATATGCTTCGGTTAGCGATCGCCGGTGGAAATATCGGCGCCAGTGCGCTGCTTTCCCTGCTCCGGGGAGACGCCAATACGGAATTGATCGGACTCTATGAAACGAAACCAGACTCGCCAGGTGTTATCCTTGCAAAAAAATGGAATATCCCAGTCTTTGAAAACGTAATCTCGTTTTGTGCCGCCGGCCCGGAAATGGTCATCAACATAACAGGAAACAGCGCCCTCAGCAACGACATCCGCTCTGCTTCTCAAAACAAGATCGAGGTGATCGAAGGGGTCGGGGCGCGTCTTCTCTGGGAGATGATCGAAAAACAGAAGCGTGCGAGGGTTGAAGCAAACAAGACGATCGAGGACCAGCAGACTATTTTTCATCTTATCACCGACCTCCCGGAATCCGGTCAAATGAATACTTTTCTGGGCCGTATCCTCGAAAAGGCGGTCGAATTGGCAGACGCCCCTGCCGGCAGCATCGCTCTCTTTGAAAACAATGAGATGCGGTTTGTTGCCTCGCGGGGATTAAGCAAAAAGTTCGCCGAGAACAGGTCATGGGGGGTAATCCCCGGCGGCCTTACTGATGTGATTATTACAAAGAAGGAGATTATCGCTGTCCCCGATACCTTAAAGGCTGACTATACCCGAAACAACCCCGCGCTCATCACTGAAAAAATACGGTCGCTGCTTGCATGCCCTGTTCTTTCAGGGGATACGGTGAGCGGAATCCTCTATATCGATGACTTCAAGCCGAGGCAGTTCTCTGAAAGGCAGAAGGCTTCATTGAGAATCCTTGCAGGTATGATCGGCGTTTATATTAATAAGTTCTCGTTGATCAGGAGAGCCGAGGATCTTTCACTCAGGATATCGGGCCTTATGGAAACTCTGAGCGAAGCTGTTGTGATGACGGATGCCAAGGGTTCGATCACTGTGGTCAATACGCGCGCCGCCGATCTCCTCGGCTATTCAAAAAAACATCTCCAGGGGAAAAATATCGGATTTTTACTAAAAGAAAACCTCTGGGATGGTATCAGGAAAGAACTGGACGGCAAATCCTTCGTCACCGGCCATGAAGCCACGCTCTTCGGTTCTGACGGCGGGGAAACCGATATGCGTATAAACGGCGTCATCCTGAGAGACGCTGCAGGGACATCTTCAGGGTATATTATCACCCTCAGCAGCCGCGAAGAGGAAAAAGCACTTCAACACTCGATCGAAGAGAAGAAGAAAGAGCTTGAAGATCTAAGGAATAATCTTGAAAAGAAGGTCCTGGAGCGTACAGGGGAACTTGAGAAGGCAAACAGGGAACTTGAATACGCCAACCAGCTCAAGGGGAGGTTCATAGCGAATATGAGCCATGAACTCCGGACCCCGCTGAATTCGATTATCGGATTTTCCGACGTCCTCCTTGACTACACCTTCGGCAGTCTTAGCGAAAATCAGGAGCGGTATATCAGGAATATCTTCTCTTCGGGAAAACATCTCCTCGAACTGATCAATAATGTCCTCGATATCGCAAAGATCGAGGCAGGCAAATACGAAATGGTCTATGAGACATTCTTCATCGACAACATCATAGGCGAAGTCATCAATATTATGCGGTCACTGGCAGAAAACAAGTTCATTGAGTTCGTTGTTTCGATGGGTGAAGGGATCAGTACGGTTACTGCCGACAGGGTCAAGCTCAAACAGATACTCTACAACCTTCTTTCGAATGCCATTAAGTTCACGCCTGAAGGCGGTACGGTAAAGATACGCGTTTCGAAAGAAGAATACATGAATGGACGTTTATCGGAACCGGCGTCAGAACCCGAATTCATAAAATTCTCGGTCCAGGATACCGGAATCGGCATAGGGCCTGAGGACAAAGAACGGATTTTCGATGAGTTCGAGCAGGCGGGCACTCCTTTCTCTCAAAAATACGGCGGGGTCGGTCTCGGCCTTGCCCTGACGAAAAAACTCGTTGAACTCCACGGAGGAAACATAACCGTCGAGAGCAACCTCGGTGAAGGGAGTAC
>Ga0031656_10000055_pt1 | contig 27408 bp, 26 predicted proteins | sample FrelakmetDIP11DI_FD_55080 | JGI IMG/M metagenome (GOLD analysis project Ga0031656, IMG submission 55080) | Freshwater lake sediment microbial communities from the University of Notre Dame, USA, for methane emissions studies - DIP11 DI | ecosystem: Environmental > Aquatic > Freshwater > Lake >... | reverse complement strand
AAGTTCTTCCAATTCGTTCTCACGGCAAAGAGTTACGTGACTTTTGATTAAACTATACTGCTCAATATTAAATTTTCTCCGAATATTTTCAATTTCAACAGATTGGCTTTCATCGACAAAAAGTGTTAATTGGAGCCGTTTTTTAGTTATTTCAGAACTGTTCAATACTTTCTTCTCTGTTTTAATTGAAAAATATTTCCCTCAGGATCTTCTCCATCGCAAGTAAAGAAATCATAATTTTCAAAAGCCTTCACTTCATTCAATTTGACATTTTTACCAACCAGGTATTCTCTGACATGTTTCACATCATCTTCGATTTCAAAAACAATTTTGGTATTAGTCTCAAATTTGTCTGTTCCTTTTTTGTCCTTTAGATACTGCTCATCAATCTTATGAAGGCCAATACTACAATTACCCGCTTTTAATAGTACCCATTCCGACTTGAACTCCTCAACAACCTCGAGTTGAAAAATATCGACGTAAAAGGATTTCAATAAATCCAGGTTTTGAACGAAAATTATAATCGTATCTAAATTAAATTTCAAAATACAAGTTATTACAAAAATAAAAATCGAAAATCTGTCCGGTCCTGGTTTTAGTTTTTAAGATAAAACCATCCAGCATTAGCCGTTTTGAACTTTTTCAAATACTTCGAGTTCCGCTTCCAGGCTTTTTGTTTTATGGTATTCTTCCTGTCGGTCGAGGTAATCCATCACCTGTTTAACCGCACTCGGGCTTACTGAATATGCTGCATATTCCTCTTCCCATTCAAAACCCTGTGGTAAAAGTTGGGTGGTATTCAGCCATTCTGAACTTTCCGCTTTTAACTGGCGTATGACCTGGGCCAGGTTTTGGGCAGGATGCAACTGCACAAGCACATGTATGTGATCTGCCGCACCACCTACCTGTATGATCTTTATGCCTTTTTCCTCTGCAGTCTTTTGCAGGTGAGCAAATAAAACCACCCGGATGGGTTTGCTCAACAGGGTTTCTTTGTTCCGGATACCCCAAATCACGTGTGCGAACAGGTAAGTTTTATACATGAATGGAAAGTGACATTTTATTTTAATGCCGTTGCATTATCAGCTGTTCATGATTTTATTCTGGCGATTGATACTTTCCATGTGAACAGCATCAAGATAACGGGTGATGAATTCCTGGCTCAGTCCCAGTTTCTCTCCTTTTCCAAAAGCCTTTTCAAGGATTTGGTTCCAGCGGTTGGTCTGCAGGATGGTTACACTGTTATTCTTTTTGTATTCACCAATCTTATCAGCGATTTGCATCCGCTGCCCGAGNAATTGCATCAGTTCATCATCTATATGATTAATCTGTTCACGGAATTTATCCAGTGCGGCATGAAAAGTTTCGGAAGGAACGTCTTCTTTTCTCCATTTGATAAGGTCGAGCATTTCGGCAAGGCGCAGGGGAGTCACTTGTTGTTTGGCATCGCTCCATGCGGTATCCGGGTCAAGATGGCTTTCTATCATCAGCCCGTCGAAGTCAAGGTCAATGGCTTTCTGTGCCACTTCCAAAAGGATATCCCGTCTGCCGCAAATATGTGAAGGATCATTTATCATCATCACCCCCGGGTTCCTTCTTTTCATTTCAATAGCGAGATGCCACATGGGTGCATTGCGATATTCTGTATTTCCGTAAGAAGAGAAACCTCGATGGATCAAACCAATCTGCTTGATACCGGCGCGGGCTACCCGCTCCAATGCACCACTCCAGAGTTCAAGGTCGGGATTGATCGGATTTTTGATCAGTACCGGAACATCAACACCCCTCAAAGCATCGGCCACTTCCTGAACACTGAATGGGTTTACCGTGGTTCTTGCCCCAATCCATAGCAGGTCAACATCAAAGGTAAGCGCATCCTGTACTTGCTTTCCTGTAGCCACCTCTACCGCTGTTGGAAGGCCCGTAAGTTTTTTGGCTGCCTGCATCCAGGGTAGTCCCTTGGCACCTATGCCTTCAAACATGCCAGGCTTTGTACGTGGTTTCCAGATGCCTGCGCGGAGCATATCAACTTTTCCGGTAGCAGAAAGTTGCTGGGCCGTTGCCAGCACCTGCTCTTCTGTTTCTGCACTGCAGGGACCTGAAATAATCAGCGGCCGCTTCTCCCATTTTTCCCGGATGATCGATTTTGTGTTGGATTCGATTGTTTGCATGATATAAAATTAATAAATTACAAATTGCAAATGATGAAATAGTGTAGTTTGTTTCCTTGGGGTTAATGAATTTATTTTTGATTTTAAATACAGTTTAAACTTACTCCTCCCCCTGAAGCACGACAACACTTTGTTTCTTTAAATTAACCCCCTCCAGAGGGGGATAAAACAGCCTTCCCCATTGCTTTCCCGCTTCTTTTGAATGAATGTATTTACTTTCGATTTGCCACTTTCGATTTTCGATTTACTTTAGAATCCTTCTGATTTTATTTGCCCCTTCAATCAACTCGCCCATGTATTCCCAGTTCTCTTTCTCCAGGCAACTTTTAAACTTTCTCAATTGAGTGATGTGTTCATTCAAAACATCCAGTATATTTTCGCGGTTCTGCATGAAGATCGGAACCCACATTGAGGGATTGCTTTTTGCCAGCCGGACGGTACTTTCAAAACCCGCGCTGGCGAGCTCAAAAATAGCATCATCCTCTTTTTCCTTTTCAAGAACAGTATTGGCTAATGCAAAAGACGTGATATGTGATATGTGACTTACATAAGCCGCGTGCAGGTCATGTGCTACAGCGTCCATTTCGAGCAAATGCATGCCAATTTTTCCAAACATTTTTTTAGTCCAGTCAACTGCATCCGTATCACTTCCGTCCGCATTGCAAATGATGACTGCCTTATTTTCGAATGCGCCCCTGACCGCCGCCGTTGGGCCGCTGTATTCTGTTCCCCACATAGGGTGCGAAGCAACATAACGACCCCTGCGCGGATGATCCGAAACTGCCTGCAACAGCAAAGACTTGGTTGAACCCAGATCAATTACCACCTGTTTCTCAACAATGTCAAGAATACCGGGTAATAGCTTCACAAGACTGTCAACAGGTATAGCGAGTATTACCACATCAGATTGTTGAACGGCCTGATCCAGGGGCATCACTTCATCAACCAGGCCAAGTTCAAGTGCTTTTTGAGCATGGTCCGAACTTGCATCCACTCCTATCAAGCGTGAAGCCAGTCCCTTTTCATTTAATTGAATGGCCAGCGATCCGCCAATTAACCCGAGGCCTACGATTGAAATTGTTCTTCTGTCCATCTAATTCTATTAAAAACTTTTATCCTTTAGTGTTTTTATAAGCCGAAATCCTAATGATGGCTTCCTCTATTTTAGCCTCAGGGCTGCATAAACTGACTCTCACAAAACGGTCGCCACCACTGCCAAAAATTCCACCCGGAGTAATAAATACATTTGCCCCTTTCAAGACTTCATCACTTAGCGCATAACTGTCATCGTAACGTTCAGGAATACGCGCCCAAAGAAACATTCCGGCCTGTTTCTTGTCATATTTACAATCAATAAGGTCGAGCAGGTCGTAGGCTTTTTCACGGCGCCTGCGATAGACAGCGTTAACAGACTCATACCAATCGGCACCAAGACCAAGAGCCTTTGCTGCTGCCAATTGTACCGGAAGGAACATTCCACTGTCCATATTGCTTTTGAATCTTAATACTTCGTCGATCCTTTCTTTAGCGCCGCAGAGCATACCTATGCGCCAGCCGGCCATATTCTGAGATTTGCTCAGGGAATTAAGTTCGAGTACGAGTTCATCCGCACCTGGCAAACTGAGTAAACTCAAAGGTGAATCATTCAGGATGAAACTATAGGGATTGTCGTGCACGATCAGCACCTGGTATTTCTTAGCGAAGTCAAGCAGTTTTTGCAGCATCTTTCGCTCAGGCAATTGCCCGGTAGGCATATGCGGGTAATTCACAAATATCAGTTTGACTTTCCCCACTCCCGCTTTCCCTTTGTGTGTTTCCATATACTCTTCCAGCTCAGCAAAATCCGGGAACCAGTTTTCTTCCTCGCGTAAATGAAATTCTTCCACAGTTCCACCAGCAAGTTGTACAGCACTGCGGTAGGTCGGATAACCGGGATTCGGAACCAGGGCTATATCCCCTTTATCAAGATAGGTCATACAGATATGCATGATCCCTTCCTTACTGCCTATCAGCGGAAGTATCTGTGTTTCNGGATCAAGCGTAACGCCATACCATGTCCTGTACCAGTCGGCAACTGCATGGCGAAGGATGGGCGACCCCTTGTACGACTGGTATGCATGTACGTTAGGCCGTGCAGATTCTTCCTGCAGCACCCTGATAACATCGGGGTGCGGCGGCANGTCCGGACTGCCTATTCCCAGGTTGATGACCTGGAGGCCTTTTTTATTCATCTCATCNATCTCCCGCAATTTGCGTGAAAAGTAGTATTCTCCTATTCCTTCGAGCCTGGATGATGTTTGTATCATTTCTTGATTATGATCAGGTATTCTTATAATTAAATGAGTTTTCCTTTTTTGTATATGCCCAGTATCCTCAAAGAGTCTGTATGTGGTTTAATTTCTTCTACCACTTTGTTAAATTGGCCAATACTGTCAAATTCCATATCTGCATGGAAACTGTATTTGAAATCACTTCCCTGGATTGGAAAACTTTGCAATTTGCTGAGGTTTATGCCACCATCAGCAATTCTTGTAAGTACTCTTGCAAGGCTTCCCCGCGAATGGTCTGTGTGAAAATTAATGGAAGCCTTATCAGCATCCGGGTTGACACCTGATTTATCTTCCCTTTGCAACACTAGAAAACGGGTGTAGTTATTTTTCATTGTATGGATATTGGGTGCAAGTACTTCCAGTTGAAACAATTCAGCAGCAAGTTTGCTTGCTATTGCAGCAATATGTTTACTTCGATGCTGGTGTACAAGTTTCGCACTAAGGGCCGTATCCTCGGTTTCAATCAGCTTCCAGTTATATTTATCAAGGAACTCCAGGCATTGTTGTATAGCCATAGGATGTGAATGTACTTCACGGATATCTTCTGCTTTCACTCCGGGGTTCACCAGCAACTGTTGTTTGATCTGCAGGTATAGTTCACCGGTAATTTTAAGGCTGGATTTTTGCAACAGGTTGTAGTTTGGCAGAATGCTGCCTGCTATTGAGTTTTCAATTGCCATTACACCACCCTCGCTTTCCTGTTTTGATGAGGCGATTTTTACAACCTCCCGGAAAGTNGCACAGGGAATCACCTGGACGTCTTTCCCAAAAAACTGGCGGGCGGCAACCTGGTGAAAGCTTCCTTCATATCCCTGGATGGAAACCCGGTATGGCTTCTTTTCGATTCCTTCTATTAATCTTCGTTCCATTGCGGTTAAGATTATATAAATTTTGTAAAAAAAAATCCCGGCGTTTGCCGGGATTTTTTATGTTGAGTTCGTTCTTTTTTAGTTTGCAGTCAACAATAGAAATCCCGGTCTATTTGTAAAATAGAAGCTAAAATAAAAACCGAAATATATGTTGTTGAGTGACATGCCTGAGGCGAATGTAAGAAATTTTATTAAATAAAAAAATTAACCGCAAAGAAAAAAAGAACGCAAGGATCTTAATCCCTTCCCCTTGGTGATCTTCCGCCACCTGATTCGGCATCATTCATTCGGATCACCCGGCCTTTAAACTTCTTACCATCAAGGGCTTTTATCATCTTATTTGCTGCACCGGATTCAACCTCAACCCAACTATTCATTTCTTTCATATCGATCTTTCCCAATACTTCCTTTTTGAGGTCGCTCATGTCAAGAATGAACTGCAGAAAGCTAGCTTTGTAAAAGCCATCCTTGGTTCCCAGGTTCACAAAAAGGCGCTGCAGGTTTCCACCACTACCGGCGCCACTGCGACCAAAGGTTCGGGTGCGTGGCTCACTTCTGTCGCCTCTTTCAATTCTTTCCGTTCTGTCACCACGGTCTCTTGAAATCGGGGTACGTTCAGCCCGTCTTTCTTCCCGTACATTAAGATCAGCTGCATTTTCATAATACTGGAGGAAGCGGTCAAATTCCAATGCAGCAACACGCTGAAGTATCTCTTCTTTTTCTACATTAGCGAATTTCTCTTTCAGTACCGGGAGGTAGGTTTCATATTCGCCATGACTGATATCGGCTCCGAGCATTTTATCAATAAAGTGGAAGAATTGCTTGCGACAAACATCTTTACCTGAAGGGATATCCATTTTGTGAAAGCGGTTATTCACCATTCTTTCGATCTGTTTAAGACGGAATACCTCTCTGTTGGTAAGCAGCGAAACACAAACCCCACTGCGGCCGGCGCGGCCAGTACGACCGCTTCGGTGGGTATATACTTCGAGATCGTCGGGAAGCTCGTAATTAATAACATGGGTGATTCCTGTAACGTCAATACCCCTTGCTGCAACGTCGGTTGCAATGAGTAATTGAATACTTTTATCACGGAACCGGGCCATAACTTTATCTCGCTGTACCTGGGTAAGGTCACCATGCAGGGCTTCTATATCATATCCTTCACGGATCAGGGATTCTGTTACAGATTGCGCATCAGCCTTTGTTCGTGTGAAAATGATTCCGTAAATACCAGGGTTAAAATCAACTATGCGTTTAAGTGTCTGGTATCGGTTATTCCCGCTGGTTACATAATACTGATGGTCAATATTGGTGTTGGTAGCGTTTACTTTACCGATGGTAATCTCAAAAGGTTCTTTCATGAACCGCTTGCTGACTTGTTTTACTTCTGATGGCATGGTTGCGCTGAATAACCAGGCGCTCTGCCTTTTAGGAGTATTCTGGAGAATGAATTCAATATCTTCCCTGAATCCCATGTTAAGCATTTCATCAGCTTCATCGAGCACGATGTAATGAATATTATCAAGCTGGATAGCTTTTCTTTCGATCAGATCGATCAGGCGACCCGGTGTGGCAACCACAATTTGAGGCCCTTTTTTAAGGTCACGTATTTGCTCGCCAATAGATGCCCCGCCATAAACTGCCGTTACGCCAATTCCGGCTTTGTGTTTTTTAAAAGTTCCAAGGTCCTTTGTGATCTGCATACACAATTCCCTGGTGGGACATACGATCAGTCCCTGTGGGTGTTTTTTTTCCTTATCGACCAATTGCAATAAAGGCAGACCAAATGCGGCCGTCTTGCCGGTTCCGGTTTGGGCCAGTCCCACAAAATCCTTGGTACCACTTAACAAAACAGGGATGGCTTTTTCCTGGATGGGAGTTGGTTCTGTAAATCCCAGGGCTTCTATCGACTTTAACAAACCTTCTTCAATACCTAACTCGGCAAAATGCATATACGTAAATTTTGTGCAAAAGTAATCTTATTTGAGGAGAACGGGGACAATAGTCAATAGTCAATAGTCAGTAGTCAACGGCCGGATGTAAATAGTAAACCCTGCAGTAAACAACTGTAGGATGACAGTCCAATAAAACAGTGATAAAAAAGGAAAAGCGCTTCAATTACTTGAAACGCTTCCAAATTCATTTCTTCATTTTAGAACAATCATCGTTGCCTTTTCACTTTCGATTTTCCACTTTTCACTTTCCACTTCTAAAAAAGAGCCATTCCGTAGAAACGGAACGGCCTCAACGATTGCTTGCCATATGAAAAAAGGTAATTACTTTTTAACTTCTTCGAGCTTAGCTTTAGCTGAATCAACAACTGCACCAGCAGTAGAATCGATTGTAGCTTTAGCTGAATCAACTACAGCAGAAACTGTAGAATCAACAACTGCAGTAGCTTCTTCAACTTTAGTTTCAGTGCTTTCGTTAGAACCGCAAGAAGCGAAGAAAGCTGCAACAGCCAGGATAACTAATAACTTTTTCATTCGTTTGAATTTTTTTGTTTGAAAGGAATAATACTGATTAATACAAGGATTAAAAGAAGGTAACCCGGGTTTTAAAGGTTTTTTTTTCGTTGCTTTGGGTTACAATACCTGTTAAAAAGTATTAATATCGTCGGGTGAGTACATTAGAAAAGGAAAAAGAACTGCTTAAAGGACTGGCTGACAACAACAAAGAAGCTATTGAGGCCATTTATCGGGATAATTATAACCTGATACAGAACCTCATTATCAATAATAACGGAACGGAAGACGACGCCCGGGATATATTTCAGGAAGCTCTTATCGTTCTATATGAGAAGTCAAAATCCAGTTCCTTTGAGTTAAACTGTCAAATTAGAACTTATGTATATTCCATATGCAGGCGATTATGGCTTAAAAAGCTACAATACGCAAAAAGATTTGAGTCTCAGGTTGAAAGCCTTGAGGAGATTGTTTCGGTTGAGGAAGACCTTGAAGTTCACAATAAACTGAACCATCAATACGGGATCATGAGATCCGCGATGGGTAAGATCGGGGAACCTTGTAAAAGTCTACTGGAGGCCTTCTACGTACACCATAAGAATATGCTGGAAATAGCAACCTTCTTTGGGTACACTAACGCAGACAATGCCAAGAACCAGAAGTACAAGTGCCTTATGCGATTGAAAAAACTATTCTTTGCGCAATATAAAAATGGGAATTAATGGACCAGATACTTTTATTAGAAGCTGTTGAACGTTACCTGAGGGGCGAAATGAACGAAGATGAAAAGAAAATCTTCGAGGAGATGCGTAAAAGTAATCCTGAACTCGACCAGATGGTAGTAGAGCACCATTTTTTCCTGGAAGAGATGGACCGTTATGGAGAAATCAAGCGATTCAAAGCTAATCTCTACGACACCCATCATACACTACAGGAGAATGGCGCCATCAAAGAAGTCAACTCCAATGCAACAGGTAAAATCGCCTATCTCTGGAATCGTTATCGCAGGGTCGTGGCGGTTGCAGCATCGATTGCCGGTATTACCGCATTGGTTATTAGTGGACTCACCGTGGCCTTTTCACCCAAAACTCCGATCCGTGACATTGAAGAGTTGAGGCGTAAAGTAACCTACCTCGAAAAGAAAACGAATACCCAATCCCTTCAGATTAATGATGTAAGGAAGAAAATTGAGCCGGGAACCCCGATTAAATTTGGCGGCACCAGTTTCCTGGTTGACAATAAAGGATACCTTGTAACCAGCGCACACGTTATCCAGGATGCCACAAGAATATTTGTTCAAAATAATGATGGGAAAGACTTCAATGCGAGTATCATTTATACAGATCTTGAAAAAGACCTCGCCATTTTACGTATTGAAGATGAAGAATACAAAAGCCCAGGTACCATTCCCTACAGTATTAGCCACACTTCAACCGAACTCGCAGAGCCGGTTTTCACCCTTGGTTTTCCCAAAGATGAAATTGTTTATGGCGAAGGATACCTTAGCGCTAAAACAGGTATGAAAGGCGATACTATGGCTTACCAAATATCCATTTCAGCTAACCCGGGAAACAGCGGTGGCCCTGTTTTAAATAAAAATGGTGAGGTGATTGGCATTTTGAATGCCAGGCAAACAACCGCAGAAGGTGTGGTCTTTGCAATAAAATCTAAAAACATCCACCGGGTTATAGTTGAATTGAAGAAAAAAGATTCTACCCAACACATAAAACTTTCGAACAGTACAAACCTTAAGGGGCTTGATCGCGTACAACAGGTTAAGAAGATTGAAGATTGTGTGTATATGGTGAAAGTGGTTTTGAAATAAATACTAATTGATTATAAAAACACCAGGCTGCCTTTTGGCAGCTTTTTTTTGTTTAAACCCTGAGATAACTCTATTTCTTATACCAGACCCCTCCCTTCATTACTGCTGTCACTTTTCTTACCAAACTAATTTCTTTGGAAGGATCCCCTTCCACAATGATGAGGTCGGCCAGGAGCCCTGATTTGATGCTTCCTACCTTATTCTTAATTCCAAATATACTTGCATTAACTAATGTAACTGAACGTAATACGGCAATCTCGGTCATTCCGTATTCCTTCATTAATTCCATTTCCCGTGCATTATCGCCATGGGCATAAACGCCAACATCTCCCCCCATTCCGATTGTAACTCCCGTTTCAATGGCCTGCCGAAAAGACAATTTTTTTTCGGTGATTCCAGGCGGATCTCTATCCTTGCCTTTCACCCATCCGCGGTATTGCAAAATTGCTTCTCCGGCAGCCAACGTCGGGTAAAGGGCAATATCCTTTTCTTTCATTAGGCGATAAATTTCCGGCGTTGCACCATCGCCATGTTCAATTGTCTTTACCCCGGCAAATATTGCTCTGCGCATTCCTTCTTCCGTGACAGCATGGGCCACAACCTGCCGGCCACTGCTGCCTGCTACTTCAACTGCTGTTCTGATTTCAGCTTCCGTGAATGTTGGCCGGGCTTCCCTATTCAGTCCCCATCGATAATCGGCATAGATTTTTATGATATCCGCACCCATTCCAATTTGCATCCTTACTTCCCTGGCCATACCTTCCAGTCCGTCTGCCTCGGCCGCGCCTTTTGGCAAAACAAGGTCAGGTGTATTGGCCGGACCATAACTACCAGTTGCTACAATCGCACGGGTAGCAATGATAAGCCTTGGCCCGGGAATAATTCCTTTTTCAATGGCCTGCTTCAACCCGGCATCGTCGTACATGGCGCCTTCGGTACCAAGGTCGCGCAGTGTCGTAAATCCGGCCAGCAAGGTTTCCCGGGAATGATTTACAGCCCGCGCCGTTCTTTCCGCCCGGGATTCTTTCAATACCTGTTCGTCCCATGGCGTTTCATTATAAGGATGTAAAAAAAGGTGACCGTGCCCTTCAATCATCCCGGGCATGAGGGTCTTACCAGGGAATTCCATAACCGAAACTGTTTTGGGAAAACTAAAAGATGTAGCCGGACCGGCAGCTTTTATCATGCCCGAATCCACCCAAACCCACCAATTGGAATGCATGTCTTGACCATCGAAAACACGTTCCGGCTTTATCAGGAAACCAGTAGATGACTGACTAAATGTAAATAAATATACTAATGACAAACAAGTAGTTAAATATATTTTATTGATCATAATATTGAAGTATATATATAATGTCCATACGAAAAAGTGCTGCATAAACTTAGTTAATTCAATGCATATTTTTCTTTTAACCGCCAGGAAACGAGGAAAATAATGAGTGCAAAGAAAAAGCCGGACGTATCCGGCTTTTAGAATTTTATTTTAGGTAGTTCGATTTAAATGATTCTATACGTGGACTTTACTTGCCCATAAGGCAGGCGGATATTCCTTGCTTTGCACCAGGCTGTTTACACTTTTTCTTACTTCCGGTGCATCTTCCTTATAAGTTACACCAAACCATAATGCTGAAGTTGGGATTACTTTTATCACACCAGTACCATCCTTGATGAACTGGTCAGCTACTATCGGAATGAAGAATTCCGATTTCTGTTCATGGATATGTTTGGTTAAAAAGTCATGGAATAATTTTCCCGAATAGGCAAAAACAGATGGATGAAAACACCAGAAATTCATCGATACCTGGGAGTCACGGGATAATTCTTTCGGTTGAGCATTATCGTCACATATTATTTTACCATCCTGCATGCTGATATTCAATCGTTCAGCAATGGCGCTTAAGTTTCCTTTGGCATCAACCTGGCATACACCCCGGTTAACAGTTCCGTTATCAGATAAAGTTTTCAGCAATTCATATCCAATAATGGAATATGTGTTTTCAGAACAGTCTTCCACCAGGAATTTATAGGCTTTCTGAAAAGCATCACGACCATAAAAATCATCAGCATTTATTACTGCGAAGGGCTCCCTGACGGCATCTTGTGCACATAATACCGCATGAGCAGTACCCCATGGCTTGGAACGGTCTGCCGGCAAAGTAAATCCATCGAGGTAAGAATTCAGATCCTGATAAACATAGTCAGTCTCAACCCGACCCTGAAGTTTAGGTTCGAAAATGGCTTTGAAATTATCGGCAAAATCTTCCCTGATTATGAATACTATTTTTCCGAAGCCGGCACGGATAGCATCATAAATGGAATAATCCATGATGGTTTCTCCACCTGGGCCAAAAGATTCAATTTGTTTCATGCCTCCATAACGTGAGGCCATTCCGGCTGCTAAAATCAAAAGGGTTGGTTTCATCAGTATGTTTTTATCATCTTTGGGGAACGAAAATAAGTAATTCTAACAAAGGAATCCCCCGTTTCTTCCTTCTAATGGATAACGAAATAAGCTTACAAAATTGTATAATCCAGCAGGTTATTCCTGAAACCAGGGAAAATATTTCCATTCATTGGGATCTGCTTCGGCTTGATCTTATTCACCCTGTTGTTTCAGGAAACAAATTTTTTAAACTCAAATATTTCGTTGAGAAGGCAATCCAGGCCGGGAGCAAAGGCATCCTTAGTTTTGGCGGGGCCTATTCCAATCATATCCTGGCAACAGCCTTTGCGGCCAAAAATGCCGGTTTTGCCAGCATTGGCATTATTCGGGGTGAAGAACCCTCAAATTGGTCACCTACATTGCTGGATGCACGCGATCAGGGAATGCAATTCATCTTTACAGAACGAAAAAAATATGCTGAAATATCCCAATGGAACCTTGAAAAAATGGAAGCCTCCTTTCCTGGTTTCACAGTAATACCTGAAGGCGGATATGGTATTACCGGAATGCAGGGTGCCGCAGAGATATATGATTTAATACCGGCCGAAAGCTACGACTGGCTGGCTTGCGCATGTGGCACAGGTACAATGCTGGCCGGGCTTACTCACAGGGCAAAACCTAATCAAAAATTATTGGGTATCCCCATATTGAAGAATTATTTCGAAATGGAAAAGAAGATTCTGGCAATTCTCCCAGTTACCTCAAACGTAGAAGGGTTACACCTGGACCATTCTTTTCATTTTGGGGGCTATGCCAAAAAAACGGCGGAACTGACCCGGTTTATGAATGATTTTTATCATTTGAACGCCATCCCGACCGATTTTATTTATACCGGCAAGCTGATGTTTGGCATTAATGAATTGATAAGGAAAGGTTTTTTTGCGCCAGGTAGCCGGATTTTAGCCATTCATAGCGGCGGATTGCAGGGAAACAGATCGTTAAAAAAAGGAATTTTGGCTTTTTAAGGGTGCCACTAATTATCTTTGCCCATAACCTCAAATAACCACCTTCTTGTTGCGTTGAAACTAAATGAAATTAATTCGTCCCTTTGGTATCCTGATCATTGTTCTTTATTCTGTCCTGACTGCATATAGCCAGGATACCCTCCCCGATTTCACCGTAAAAGACCGGTTTGGCAAAGTCATTGTCAGTTGGACCAATCCCTTTGATAGCCTTGTTCAAATTAGCATTCAACGCTCGCCGGACTCACTCAAGGGCTTCAAAACCATACTAACCATTCCTGACCCCAGGGCAATAACCAATGGTTTCCTTGATTCAAAGGCGCCTAATACTACCCAGTTTTATAAATTGTATATTCAGCGCCCGGGTGGCAGGTACTTTTTTACCAAAGCGCAAAAACCAGTTGTTGACAGTTCAAGGACAGTCAAGTATGAACTGGCCAGCAATAAGAGTTCAGGTATTAAATATATCAACGGAGCCCCGCAGCAGGATTCCGCCAAGATAAAAGTTCCTGATATGAAAAATGTTTTCACGCCTTCTATTTTCGTTTATACGAACACGGAAGGTAATGTAGTGGTGGTTTTACCGGAACAAAAGAGCAAGGCTTACAGCTTAAAATTTTTCCTGCCCGACGGAACGCCTGTTTTCCAGATGAGCAAGGTTAAAGAATCCATGCTGACACTGGATAAGTCAAATTTTCAGCGCTCTGGCTGGTTCAATTTTGAATTATATGAAAATGATCTACTGAAGGAAAAAAGTAAATTATTCATACCAAAAGACCGGCAGTGAATATCCGGCAGCCGAAAACAGTTTCAAAATGATGCTGAACTTTCTCTTTAACCTCCTCTAACGGAACCGGATAACCTAATTCCCGTTGCAAAGAAGTCACCTGTTTGTCTCTGATTCCGCATGGAATGATCGCATCAAAATAACTGAGGTCGGTATTCACATTGAAAGCAAAACCATGCATGGTGATCCAGCGGCTGCATCGAACCCCCATTGCGCAGATTTTTCTCTCATGCCCCGGCTCAAACGGATCAAGCCAGACGCCGGTTTCACCCGGGCTCCGCTCACCTTTTAGCCCGTATTCCAACATCGTTCTAATCATCACTTCTTCCAGGTTGCGGAGATATTTACCGATATCGGTAATAAATTTTTCCAGGTCGAGTATTGGGTAGCCAACAAGTTGCCCCGGGCCGTGGAAAGTGATGTCCCCTCCCCGGTTGGTAGGATAAAAAGCTATCCCCTTTTCAGCACGCTCGGTTTCATTAATGAGCACATTTTCCATCTTTCCGCTTTTTCCAAGCGTAAATACAGGCGGGTGTTCACAAAAAAGGAGGTAATGAGTGGTAGGTACTTCATCAGGTACATCTTCCCCTTCTCTAAGTCGCCGGCTGAATTCCATCTTTTGTTCAAGATTCTTTTGCAATAATTGCTCCTGCAATTCCCAGGCGCGGGCGTATTCTATGAGCTGAAGGTCCTGTAAGAGGATGGATTGTTGCATGTAAGAACGAAGGTAGAAACTTTTATAGTATGAAAAAATCAATGTAAGACACAATCGTTTTTTTATGGCGGCTTCTATCCCTTGCCCTCTAATACCTGTGCATTTGTTTCCGNGGCCATCAACTTCATTCATTTCTTTCAATAGATATTACCTTTGCCAAATGAAAGATATGCAGCTACCAGGATCGGAAATGGACAATCAGCTGGAAAGCGGTGAAGGTTCAGAAGAACTTTACGAACGGCTCTCGCTTACGGTAGATAAAAGACAGGAACCTTTGCGCATAGACAAATTCCTGATGGCGCGTATGGAAAATGTCACCCGCAATAAAATCCAGCGGGCAATCTCTGCAGGTATGATCCTTGTAAATGGCAAATCAATTAAAGCAAATTATAAAATACGCCCTGCAGACCAGATCATTTTTTATTCCGACAATGCACCGGAGGTATTTGATATCGTACCTGAACAGATGGACCTTGACATTGTTTACGAAGACAATGAGATCATCGTTATCAATAAAAAAGCTGGTATGGTTGTTCATCCCGGCAGCGGCAACTATAGTGGTACGTTAGTGAATGGTATGGCCTGGTATCTCAAACAGCAACAACCCGAGCTAACCGAACATGAACTTCCACGCTTTGGCCTCGTACACCGTATAGATAAAAACACAAGCGGGCTTTTACTTTTAGCCAAGACAGAACAGGCCGCAATGGATTTAGCCAACCAGTTTTTTGACCATACCGTTTACCGACGTTATATCGCGCTGGTCTGGGGTGATTTTGAAGAAGATGAAGGCACCATCACCGGCCATGTGGGCCGGCACCAGCGGCTTCGTAAGATCATGGATGTATATCCCGATGGCGAATACGGCAAAGAAGCCACTACTCATTACACAGTACTTGAAAGATTAAAATATGTAACACTGATTGAATGCAGGCTCGAAACAGGGAGAACGCATCAGATCAGGGTGCATATGCAGCATGCAGGCCATCCATTGTTTAACGATGACACTTATGGCGGTGACCGGATTGTGAAAGGAACCGTCTTTACAAAATACAAACAATTTGTAGACAATTGTTTTTCGATCTGCCCACGGCATGCATTACACGCAAAATCACTCGGCTTTATACACCCAAAGACCCGCAAGGAAATGCGGTTTGACTCCGAGCTACCAGATGATATGCAGCAAGTGATTGAGAAATGGAGAAGATATATAAAGGGGAAGACCGGTCAGGAGGAGTAGTTGGTAGGAACAGCCGAAGTCAAAAATACCTGGTCAGGAATCATTGACAATAATGCGAACTGACAGAATTTGAAATGCTGCAAATTGAAAATTCATTCTCCAAGTTTTTAACAAAAAAAAATAAATAGGATTATGTCGTTTAGTCCCATAATGCTGAGCGTGGCGGAATTTTTTTTATCTTTTTTTTGATTCAAGGTAAAATGTAAAATAGATTGAAACGTGTTGTCCTATTGAAATGATCATTAAACAATACCAATGAATTAATAATAGAAACCAAATGAGTTTGAATATCTTATTGTCACATAATAAAATCCTTCTCCAGCACTGGCGGGACGCCAATGACACATCACGTATCTAATTGAATATCAAATTGATAAAAACTGATTGAGATGCGTTATATGAATGTCTCTCCACCGCGGCGGCGCGACATTCTTATTAATCGACAACATCACTTATAAATGTGTCATTTTCAAAGAACTTTGGTTCGACTTATTATTACTCAGGTTGACAAGTTGGGGAAAATAAGTGATTTTGGATCACTGTGATTTATCACGCTCTTTCAAACCTATTTAAAATGACCCTGAAAAGCATGGTTTAATATATAGGAAAATATTCTTTCTCAACTCATTGAATGAAATTTCCGCAGATACTATAAAAAACTCCTGGTTCGGATTATCTTTATTCAATGCGACCGCGATATTCAACAACAGTTTCCTGCCTTTTATTCTGCCTGATTTTCTTTTTTGCCTGTGAAAAGGAAAATAATACCATCGGGGATCCTTCAAAGGAGATCATTTCGGTAACATTGAAAAAATCAGACAACTCAATGTTCAAACCCGTGAACTTTCTGTTGAAATACAGGACAATAATATCAAAATCACGGTTCCTTATAATACAAACCTTGATGCCCTAGTTCCCGATTTCGAAATCAAGGGCGTATCCATACAGCCGGCCAGCGGGGTTCCACAGAATTTCAAATCCCCTGTTGTTTATACGGTCACAGCGGCGGATGGCAGCATTAAAAAATATACAGTTACTGTGATATGGAGGGAGGCCGCCCCGATAGTATATTTTGGCAGCAACGATAATTATTTTTACGCTGTTGATGCAGGCACCGGTACCCTTGTATGGAAATATAAGGGCGATGGTTCTTTCGTATATTCCAGCGCTACATACGGAATCGGTACCGTATATGTTGGCAGTATCGATAATAACGTATATGCTTTTGATGCCTTCAACGGAGACCTAAAATGGAAAAATAAAATCAGTACAACCGGTATTGAATCTGATGCTGTATTTGCTGATAACACGATATATGTTGGAACGAATGATGATGAGCTTTATGCCCTCGACGCAGCGAACGGAAAGGTGAAATGGAAATTCCTCACCGGGGGAAATATCAGCGCCAGCCCCACAGTATCAAATGGCACGGTTTATTTTGGCTCTTCTGATGGGAGGATTTATGCACTTGAAGCTGCTACCGGCCAGCAAAAATGGTTTTACCAGACCGGTGCAATGATCAATCAATCAGGACCGGCATTGGTCAATGGAATTATCTATGTCGGTAGCCGGGATAGTTATCTCTATGCCATCAATGCATCAACCGGAGCCCTAATCTGGAAGTATTATGCCAATGGAATTTCATTGGAACAGTCAAGCCCCACTGTTGCAAACAGAATTGTATATATTGGAGGCTGGTATGATCTTACATTTAGTGCAAAGGGCAGTCTTTACGCAGTTAATGCGACCACAGGCCAATTGATTTGGGAAAAATTACAAAACACGGGCATCAGTTCAAGTCCCTTTATTTCCAACGGAAGGGTCTACATTACATCAGACGACCTCAAAATCCATGTTCTCAATGCATCAACAGGATCGGAAATCTGGCAAAAGGAACTATTAGCAAATTCAGCCAGTCCGCTTGTATATAACGGTGTCTTATATGTAGGAGGTGGAGGCAACAGGAATTTTTATGCATTCGATGCCTTAACAGGAAATGAAATTTGGAAATTCGCCATTCCTGCCGGTCTTTCTACTTCCAGTCCATTGATCGTTACCCACGCCGGAGAGCCACAATATTCTGGTGATTCAGGCTCCCTTGATTAACTTACTGATTGACAAAAAATGCGGATGCTGTTATTTTTTTTGAACCCGGGACTTCCACAATTGACAGCGTGAAACACATTCCGCATTACCTGATAACAGGCACAGGAAATACCAGCAATAATGAATTGATTTCTCAGGCCACAGAAAACCAGTAATAAAATCTAAATTGCAAAAGCAAACACTAAATCATTCAAAATGCTTTCCAATTCAAAATTCTCGCAGTATTTATTTTCACTGGTTATTACTTTTTTTCTATTAAGCTGCCAGAATAACCCTATAAATACGGAAGAGGAACGCAAAATAATCATTACCACTCTTGATTCTTTTAATGAAGCAGCAGCAAAATCAGATTTTAATGCCTATATGAATTTTTTCGCGGATGACGCAGTTTTCATCGGCACCGATGCAACAGAAAATTGGCATAAAAAAGATTTTATGGAATGGGCCAAACCCTATTTTGATAAAGGAGAAACATGGAATTTCAAATCAATTGGCCGGCATATATATTTTGACAAAACTGGTACAGTTGCCTGGTTTGACGAACTGCTGAATACCCAGATGAAAATCTGCAGGGGCTCCGGCGTATTGACAAAACATGCCAATGAGTGGAAAATACAACAGTATGTTCTGTCTATGACTATTCCAAACGATAATATTGATTCGGTAATCAAGATCAAAACGGCCATAGAAGATTCGATCATAAAAAGCCTTATAAAAAAATAATTTCAACCTCCAGCAATTGCCTGTGATCCAAGCATTTTAGGAAAATAAAACATTTTATACCTGAAAAAAATGCCACTAATCCAACTTACAACTACCATAAACGCTCCAATTGAAATATGCTTTAATCTGTCGCGGGATATTGGCGTACATCAACTGTCCGTCGCAGGTACAAAAGAGAAAGCAATAGCCGGCCGGACTTCTGGCTTATGTGAGTCAGGTGATACTGTAACTTGGGAAGCTATCCACTTTGGGATAAAACAAAGAATGACTGTTCGGGTTTCAGCAGTTAACTCTCCAACTTATTTCGAAGACCAAATGATAAGCGGGGCATTTAAAAGCATGCGCCATAAACACATTTACAGGATGGAAAAGGGAAAAACCATCATGAAGGATGAATTTAAATATACTACCCCCTTTGGCATACCTGGCAAACTGGCAGATTATATTTTCCTTGAAAAATATATGAGAAATTTTTTATTGGTTCGTAATGCATATATCAAGGCAGTAGCGGAAGAAAAGGCTGCCGGTCATACACAGTAACCTGATTTAAAAACCAACAATCATGATGGACCCTCAATTAGAACAAATTCGAGATCAACAAAAAGCATCCTGGAACAAATTCTCCCCCGGTTGGAGAAAATGGGATGTACTCATGATGGACTTTCTCCATCCGATAGGTGACGAGATCATTAGCTTACTCAATCCCAAAAACGATGAAATAATTTTAGATGTGGCTTCAGGTACCGGGGAGCCAGGGCTTACCATTGCTTCAATGCTCCAGGGTGGAAAGGTGGTTATAACTGACCTCGCAGAACATATGCTTGAAGTTGCCCTTGAACACGCACAGCAAAGAGAAATTACGAATATTGAAACCCTGGCTTGCGACGTGTGTGAACTTCCCTTTGCTGACAATTCGTTTGACGCTATAAGCTGCCGTTTTGGATTTATGTTTTTCCCGGATATGTTACTGGCCGCAAAGGAAATGGCAAGGGTGCTTAAACCAGGCGGATGGATAGCAACTTCGGTATGGAATCTTCCTGAGAAAAATTTTTGGGTGACGGCCATTGGTGGCACTATAAACAAAAATATGCAGATCGCCCCGCTACCGCCAGAAGCACCGGGGATGTTCCGCTGCGCAAAATCCGGTTTAATTCAGGATCTATTCAAACAAGCGGGGTTAAAAAATTGTACCGAAAAAGAGGTTACAACCAAATTGAATTGCAGAACAACCGATATTTACTGGAATATGATGACCGAAGTGGCCGCGCCTTTTGTTTCCGCGCTCAGCAAAGCGGATGATACGATGAAGGAAAAAATCAAAAACGAAGTATTCAAGCTGGTAAGTGAAAAATATCCCGATGGAAATGTCATGATAGACGCAAGTGCACTTGTCGTATGTGGAGAAAAATAATCATATCTTATATTCGCACAGATTATAAAAGAATTTAAAGCAGTTATTTATTTTGAAATCGAATCAATTCAAACCGAATAATGAGTAATGCACAGCGATCTCAATAGTAAAACCGGCACCCGGGCTGTGTATTTTTTACAATTTTTATACCTTTATTTAAATATGTAACAAATGAATAAATTAATCGGTTTTATATTGATTACTCTGGTATTTATTTCCTGTGGTTCAGAAAAATCTAAACCTGCTATAGAAAAAACTTCTTTACCGATAGCAGGAACNTGGAAACTTATTAGTGGAACCCTGATTGAAAAAGGTGATACAGTAGTTACGGATTACACCCAAAACAAATCTTTCCACAAGATTATAAATGATACTCATTTTGCTTTTTTGATGCATGATCTGAGTAAAGGCAAGGATTCAACTCCTGCATATTCTTCCGGAGGCGGGCCTTATACGCTTAAAGACAGCACCTACACAGAGCATCTCGAATACTGCACAGCACGGGAATGGGAAGGAAATGATTTCACGTTTACAATTGTAATTAAGGGCGATACCCTTATCCAAAGCGGAATTGAGAAAATTGAAAAGGAAGGAATAAACAGGCTGAATATCGAAAAGTATGTAAGAGCTGGAAAAGAAAATTAAGAATCATTCCTTAGCATCAAAAATAGTGGCTGTAAATACACCCCGCTCCTTCTTTTTAAATGCAACTCCCCAATTACCATTGTACCGAATAACTGAAGGAACCAGGTACTTGCCCGCATGCGTCATTTCCACTTCCATTGCAACTTCAAAATTGTATATGCCGGCATTATAACTCATGGAATAATTCCGAGCCAGCACTTCAAAACTTTTATAATCAAACCAGGTGACCATTTCATCAACTACAATTTTGCCTTCTTCAAAACCGCTGAGTGTTGGTTTGGTTGTAATCGAAAAAACATAACATTGCACTCCTGCCCTTTCCCGGATATCGATATCAAAATCATAAAGTTTAGCATGTTCCGGGTCAAATATCTGTACCTTATCCCCCATTAAAGGTATACCGGGAATATCAGAACCCGGGTTGAAGAAAAGCATCTTTAACTGCTCTTTGTGTTTGGCGATACCGGATTTCCCTTTGATACTTAACACTGCATCCTTCACCCGGTTATGCTCTCCACATACCGTATCAAATGAAAAGAATAATCCATCATATAATTCCGCCGTATAATAATTATAGCGGCCTTTCTTATCATAGAAATCACCGGTATGCTTTTCCTCGACCTTATGTGTAATGCGGCAGCCCTGCCAGGCATCCTGCTTCGTCCTGCTGTACAAGCTGGCCTTCAGTTTGCCCTTCTTATTCATCATCCGGATATCGTTGAGGGAAGAATAATTGAGGATACGAAGATTACGGAAGGCTTTGTAGAAAGTAGTATCGGCTCTTACCCGATCAATAAAACCAGTCACATTAGTGCCTGAGCGGACCATAACTTCAGAAAGGGTTACAATCCTGCCTTCCGTTTCGACAGTATCTTTTTGCTGAGCATATATAACAATACAAGAATGCAGAAAAAAACAGGTAAGTAAAAATTTCATGCAGGCACGTATTTATGTTCTTCGCGACACTTCGCTTCTTGCTGCCTTTGCGGTTATATCTTCTGAAACATCATTCGATAATCAACCTTCACTTTACCTTTGGAAATATCATCCAGTTTCTTTTTGATGAGTTTTTTCTTGAGCAGAGAAATATGGTCGATAAAAAGCTTCCCTTCGATATGATCATATTCATGTAAAACCACCCGGGCGGTGATGCCATCAAAAGAGCGGGTATGTTTGAGAAATGATTCATCATAATATTCAAGGGTGACCCTCTCTTCGCGGGACACATCTTCCCTGATCTTGGGGATACTCAAACAGCCCTCGTTATACGCCCAGCGATTCCCTTCCAGGTCAACAACATGAGCATTGATAAAAACCCCTTTCATTCCCGGCTCATCGGGATAGATACCTAGTTCATCCTCGTCAAGATTATCAAAGATCTGGGTGCTGTCTATCACAAACAGGCGAATGGAACGGTTTATCTGCGGCGCGGCAAGTCCTACCCCATTGGAAGCATACATGGTTTCCCACATATCTTCAATCAGTTTATCCAGCTGGGGGTAATCTGAGTCAATATCTTCAGCTACCTGGCGAAGCACGGGATGGCCATAAGCCACAATCGGTAAAATCATGGGATCAAAGTTAGTTAAAATCAGGAAAACTAAACAGCAGTGCCGCAAAGTCGACGTGGAAGGGTTAATTGGATAAAATCAGATTTAGTTACCTAATTTTATACATTTAACCCTATTCAACGATTGAAACATTTCTTATTCTGTTTTATTTACATCTATGTGCATGCGACTCTTTTCGCTCAGAAAAAAAATGAAGGCTTTGTACTGCAAATGAAAAAGGCTTCATCCTCCATTTCGGTTGATGGAAAACCTGATGATAAGGCCTGGCTGGATACGGACGAAGCGGCAAATTTTTTCATGATAACGCCCATGGATACCAGTAAAGCTACTGTTTCCACCAGTGTGCGCATGTGCTATGATGATAAGAATCTTTACCTGCTTGCGATCTGTTATAAAAGACTCAATGGCCCCTATATGGTTGAATCCCTTCGCCGGGATTTCATTTTTGGAAAGAATGATAATTTCCTGGTTTTCATTGACCCATTTGATGACCAGACCAACGGCTTTGCTTTTGGAACCAATGCCGCCGGTGCTCAATGGGACGGCACTATGTTTGATGGCGGAAAAGTTGATTTAAACTGGGATAATAAATGGACATCCGTAGTAACCAACTCAGACAAAGCCTGGATCCTGGAAGCGGCTATTCCTTTTAAAACAATGCGGTATAAGAAAAGCATTACCCAATGGGGAATCAATTTCAGCCGTCTTGATATCCGGGTTGCTGAAAAATCAAGTTGGGCACCGGTGCCAAGGCAGTTTCCCAGTGCCTCTCTTGCCTATTCCGGCATTTTGAAATGGGACAAAGAACCACCACAGGCAGGTTCAAATGTATCGATCATACCGTATGTACTGGGAGGTGTCCAAAAAGATTACAATAATGACAATCCTGTAAAATTCAAAAACCAGGCTGGCCTTGATGCCAAGATCGGAATAACGTCTTCTCTCAACCTCGACCTCACTGTAAACCCTGACTTTTCGCAGGTGGAAGTTGACCGACAAGTTACAAACCTCGACCGTTTTGAACTATTTTTCCCGGAAAGAAGGCAGTTCTTCCTGGAGAATGGCGACCAGTTTTCCAACTTCGGTTATGTTAATATCCGGCCCTTTTTTTCCCGCCGGATAGGCCTTAACGCGCCCATCATTGCCGGAGCAAGAATTAGTGGAAAAATTAATAAAGACTGGCGGCTGGGTGCGATGAATATGTTGACAGGCAAAGTAGATTCCGTGGAACTCCCGGCTCAAAATTATACAGTGCTGGCCTTGCAAAGAAGGGTCTTTGCCAGATCCAATATTGGTTTCATGTTTATTAACAAACAGGCATTTGAATATGATAACGGTAAAGACACCGCGAAATATACCTACAACCCTTATAACAGGAATATAGGACTGGAATACAATCTCGCATCCATGAATAATTTATGGACAGGTAAAGCAATCCTGGTGAAATCCTTCTCGCCAAACAAAAGTGGCTCGGACTGGGTACATGCGGCCAACCTCCAGTACAGTAACAAATATTGGACAGTTGGCTGGCAGCATGAATATGTTGGGAAAAATTATACCGCAGAAGTAGGCTTTGTACCACGTAACGACTATATCAAGGTAAATCCCGCTGCCAATAGGCTGTTCTTTCCCAGGAGCGGTCCAATTCTAAGCCATGGAATCCGGCTTAGTTCAACCTATTTTTTCGATGCTAAGTTGACAAAACAAACAGATAATGAGACATTCCTGGCTTATACAATGAGTTTCCGAAACCAGACGGTTTTCACCAGTTGGGTGGCACATGATTATGTGAAACTCTTACAACCTTTTGACCCAACAAATACCGGCAGGGATACTTTAGCGAGGGGCACCGAACACAGCTGGAATGCCTGGGGAACCGAATTCGTTTCCAAACCACAAAGTGTTTTCACATTCGGTTTTTCTACCCGGTACGGTGGATATTATGAAAATGGGACGAGGTTGGCCTTTACTACAGAACTCGGCTATCGAATTCAACCCTTTGTTAGCATTGCACTCAGCACGAGTTATAATGATATCCGGTTACGCGCTCCCTGGAACCGCACAATACTTTGGTTGATTGGGCCCAGGATCGATATAACGTTTACGAATACCTTATTCTTTACTGCTTTTTTGCAATATAACCAGCAAACGAAAAACGTCAACCTGAATACAAGATTTCAATGGCGGTACCGGCCTGCTTCCGACTTATTTATTGTCTACACCGACAATTATTACACCGATCCAATATTTGTCAGGAATAGGGCATTGGTGATAAAATTAAATTACTGGTGGAACTTATAGAAAGTGGAAAGTTCAAAATCGAAAATCGAAAGTTAAAGACAAAATTGGATAATTATTAAGAATTACTTTGTGCTCTTTATTACTTTTTGATAAAATATAATGAAACCAGAACTGGTGCTTTTGGGGCAAATATGATTAAAGTCATTTTAATATAGATCTACCTGAATTAACTTCGCATCTGACAGGAATACCTGAACTTTCAATACAAGCTTACCTTCTCTTCACCTTCCCTCTAGCCACTGATTTTTGAAATAGTCTTTTGTTCAGGGCTCCATCGATCACTGCAATTTCTTTAAAAACTCAATGGAGTGATTTGAAAAGAATGATTTACAACATATTAAATTAATACTGATGAAAAAGTTCTTCATTGTCGCAACAATGCTGAGTAGCTCATTTGGATATACACAGGTGAATGTTAGCTGGTCAAATTACCCTGGAGGAGTTGCTGTAGCCACTGACTCATACAATAATGTATATACAGCAAACTGGGATTATAATCCTGCCGGAGACATCACTTTAACCAAACGTAATCAAAGTGGTAGTATTCTTTGGAATGCCGCTTATAACAATACTGACAATACAAGACACGAAGTGGCAACATGGGTTGATACTGATAATGCAGGCAACATACTGGTATCCGGAATCATTCGTTCCGGTTATTCAAACCCGGTGAATGCAGCAAGTTTGTTGATGAAATATAGTCCGGATGGCACTCTGCTATGGCGTGTGATTTACGAAAACTCTTTTGATGGCTCCTCTACAAAAAAATGCCTGGTTGATGTGAATAACAATATCTATGTACTTGGCAAAGGAACTGGGCCCAATGGCCAGGTTACCAAAGTTAAAAAGTTCAATTCTTCAGGNACTCAGGTTTGGAACTATTTCGATGCAGGAATTGGCGGACCAGTTAATTTCAAATTCACTCCTGATAATAACATTACAATATCACACAGAGGAATAACGGGCAGTATTAACGGATATTCAAAAATTGATTTGAACGGAAATCTTATCTGGAGTTTGGCAGGTTTTAACAGCTTGTCCGTTGGCGATGCTGCCGGTGATTCATTTGGAAATACCTATCTGGTAAATGGCAATTATGGAACAACTACAACAGGCAGCATAGTTAAAAAACTATCTCCTGCCGGTACATTGATTTGGGGAAAATCGATTGCAAACATGACAGGGGTGTTTGTTGAGGTTGGTTCGGATAATAATCCTGTTATAGGAGGGACACCTATTGCTGGATACGGTGTGGCTTTTACGAAATATGACAATAACGGCAACCGGCTTTGGCAAAACCTTGATGCAGATGGCCCTGCGTTGGCATTATTGGCTTTGGCACAAATGAAACTTGACGGATTTAATGCAGCATATATAGCGGGGAGTACGATGTCACAAATGGGTGTAAGCAAAGTCAACAGTAGTGGCACATCCGTCTGGACAGCAACAATGCCAAGCGGTTATCCCGTTTGTCTTGATTTTGGTACAGATAATAGCGTTTATGTAACGGGGGGGACCACAGCCAGGCTTACTCAGTCAGGATCAGTTTCTTCCCTAACGGCCCCTTCAAACCTAACTGCGACTGCAGGCAATGCTTCAACAATAAATCTCAGCTGGACCGACAATGCGGCTAACGAAACAAATTTCGTATTGCAACGCTCCTTGACATCTGATAATGGTTTCTCCACTATTGCTACTTTGCCAGAAAATACTACTGCCTATTCCAATAGTGGTTTAAAACCTTCCACTACCTATTATTACAGGATACAAGCTTTAAACGCCGCTACGGGGTCGCCATGGAGTAATTTGGCATTTGCCACAACAGCCGCAGTTCCTCCTGTTACAAATCCTGCAGCACCATCAAACCTTAAAGTAACTGCATCAATTTGCAACCAATTAAATTTAACATGGACAGATAACTCAAATAATGAGGACGGTTTTGAGATAAGTCGATCTACAACAATAAATGGGACCTACACTATTGTTAAAACAGCAACTGCCAACAGTACAACATTTACAAATACCGGGCTAACAAATAACAAACGTTACTATTACAGGGTACGTTCTAAAAACAGTGTAGGTTCTTCAGCCTGGAGTAATAAGGCCAATGCTGTAGTAAGTTGCCCAACATTATCAAATATAAGCGGGACCTCAAAAAGCCTTACATTGTATCCTAACCCGGCGACCAATGGTCAGTTTAATTTAATCCTGCCTGGCAATATAGCATTGCCCGTTTCTGTTGAGATTATTTCACCACTTGGACAAAAAATATATTCAAAACAATTAAATAATTACAACAATATAATTCAAATTAAAGATTACATTAAAGGGTGGTATATTCTAAGATACCACGATAATGAGTCTATTCAAACAATGAATTTTTTGATCAAATAGCATTTTCAAAAATCAGACAATTTACAAATGGCATTTCAGATATTTGAAGATAAATATAATTTTCCCCGCTACTAACCCATCCCTTTGCAAGGATGTTACCTAAAAGAAATATTCGCATACAAGATCGTTTGGAACGATTGCTGTATGCGAATATTTTTTTTTTAATCGATAAGACTTTGGGCTCTTTCAATTAGCCATTTTACAAAATTCATTTTAGCCCATTTTCGAACAATCCATTTACTTCAATATCAGACAAAGCTATACCATCAACTGCAACAAATTTCAGAGTATTGACTACATCCAGCGCAAACTGTTTCTCCATATATTGATCTGCATTATTTAATGACGGTGTTTCAATGGTTATGGAGCTTCTTTCTATTTGACTGCTTATCTCCTGATCGCCCCTTTTAAAATCCGGCATGCTTATTTCCACCATATTTGCTG
>Ga0031656_10000053_pt1 | contig 27769 bp, 26 predicted proteins | sample FrelakmetDIP11DI_FD_55080 | JGI IMG/M metagenome (GOLD analysis project Ga0031656, IMG submission 55080) | Freshwater lake sediment microbial communities from the University of Notre Dame, USA, for methane emissions studies - DIP11 DI | ecosystem: Environmental > Aquatic > Freshwater > Lake >... | reverse complement strand
AAAGTCAAAAGGGACTTTCCGAAATAGAGGACTATCTTCATAAATACTTTCCAGATGATATTAATCTCCTGGACATCCAGGAAATGCCTGAACGTTTCCATTCAAGGCTAAATTCAAAAGGGAAAAAGTACTTATACCGGATTTGGAACCATCCTTTTAAAAAAAATGTTTTCAACAGGGGCTATTATTTTCATATAAAAAAACCTTTGAATATTGAAAAAATGAAGCAGGCTGCGGATTTGTTTGTTGGAACCAAAGACTTTCGGAGTTTTACAGCCTTGAAGTCCAAGAACAAATCGACCGTTAGGACAATCTCAAAGATTGAAATTCTTAAAAAAGAAAGTGAAATCACTATCAATTTCTCTGGAGATGGTTTTCTTCATAGAATGGTCAGAGTGATTACTGGGACGATTATTCAAGTTGGGTTAGGAGAGCTTTCTGTTTCAGAAATTAAAGAAATGTTTGAAAAAGAAAAACGCTCAGCGGCCGGCTTTACAGCTCCGCCTCATGCCTTGTTTCTGGTTGAGGTCATTTATTGAACCTGGAAACAGTCTGTTTCTTGTTTTTTAGTTTTATTTTTGTAATTAGCAGTTTTATAATGCGCAATTAAATATCGAACTGGTCATGTTAATGTTATGCTTTATTTCTTTTGTTAATCATCAATATTTCAGTCCAATCGGATTATTGCTTTGTAGGTGTACTTCGCAAATGTTTTTCCTTTGGAAATTGTCATCTGATATAATTCTGCGTGAGGTATAAAAGACGTTCTTGGAAAGAAATAGTTGATCCCGCCTTTGATAAATTCATAAAACTGTATTTGGAGTTTCTTCATAAGATACATCTTCCCGGCAGTGAAGGATATTTAGCTTTGGAGCTTGAGGAAATTGATTTACGGACGATGGAAGTTGAACATTATCCCGGAATTGCTTTTCTATATGAAAAGAATAAGCCTGAAGACGCAATAAATGATCTTGGAGCATTGTTGGATTTTGAAGTTAAGAAAAGTGATATTGAATTATTTCAGGGAATCTTTAAAGGCAGGCAGGCTTTTTTTGAATTGCTGACCGGTGCTATCGATGAATTAGATGAAGATAGCAGGAAATATTATTTAAAGTCATTTGATTTTTTGAGTTCGGAAGCAAAGTTTATAACTCATTATTCGGATGGTGATGCAGAGAAAAAGAAAAAGATAAGACAATCTTTTGTCAGTGCTATTCTTTCGTTATTGTGGCAAGGGGTAGTAATTGAAGCAGATGCCCTGAGAGAGCTGATAAAGGTGAAGAAAGCTCATGATAACTTGAAGGATAGAGTTCGTAAGCGTCCACGAATGTTGAGAAGGAATATTTTTGTCATTTGGGATACGGTATCTCTATTAGTTCATAAACAGTCAATGCGGGGGTTGTTTGCCAATGCAAAGAATGAGAAGAGTGAGGATAGGGATCAATCTTTATTCAAGCTAATGCAGGTTGACAAGACTATCTTTGATCATGACTGGGTTAGGGAGAGGATTAGAAAAGCTGCATATTCAGGAGACTGGCAGTTTTTTGATTCATTGAGCAAAGCATTAAGAACGGATCCTTTGGCAAATAGAAAACTCTACCGTGAGATTTTATTAGTATCGCTGGCTTTTTGGAAATCAGGGTTACACATGCTTACAATCCCACAGCTTGAACAGCTTTATAATGATAGTGGTATTCGTACAGACTATACCAAATTTGATTTTAAGAAATTTATAGATAGACAGATAAAACCACATTTCAAAGATTGGTTGACTGTTCAAAAATAGGGACATTTAAACCGCCTCTTAACGTCCTATAATCTACCCTTTTAGTCGTTCTATCCTAACGGCATGAACGACGAAATCAACTATCAATCCTTAGCAAAACAAAAATGCTCTACGTGCTACAAGAACGATTGGTGCATGCTTTCGCCGTATCAGAGGGTTGAGGAATGCTTAGGCCCTTTCCGGGACGTAGAAGACAATCTGGAGAAGTTTAGGGCGTATTGCAAGCAAGAGGAAAAGAAAGCAGATTTGGACAGGGTTATAAGGGATGTAATTCTGAATAGGTATAAAAGGAATAGAGCCCTATTCGATGATTGAAACAATGAGACAGATGATAGCCTTATACAGGTTGCTCCGGCGGACTGCACGTTGCCAGACTCTTGCTCTGGCACTGGCAGGCAGCCGACAGGAGAGGCAGGGGATTTGCTGGGTAAGAGTAATCACCAGCAAATACGTTACTAACAATTTCATAGGAGGATATCTATATGAGTAAGCAGGAAGAATTGTTCTATATGCATCCTCTCACAGGTGAAACACATGGACAATTTACATGGTGTTTGCATTGTGAGCGTGTGCATAGAACACAAGATTGGGAGAGCAATGAATGGGATTGTCCTAATAGCACCTGCAGGGGAAGTGCATTGGATGCTTTTCCCTGGTTCAATGGCAATCTGCCAAGGAGCATTCATCCAGAGTATCCAGAATTCCCTGAAATAGGTGGTTATTATCCACTTTAGTGGGTTTTAGCGCACATTGTAATTATGATTGATTATCTAAGCCTAACTACTCAGGAACCGCCCGATAAAAGCTATCTCGAATATTATGGAGAGATAACAGAGGATAGCTTTCTATCACAGATGTATCGGTATATGTGCGAATTGGATAAGGCAAGGGTTCGTTATTATCCACATAAATTCAAAGAATCTACAAATGCAAGAATGCCTTTTACCAATATAATTGTAAATCCAAAGTATTTCGACTGTTATGAAGAAATGGAAGATTATATTTTTGCAATTATAAATAATTCCAATCTGAGTTTAGAGGATATAAATATATCAAGGATTGATGTGGCGGCTGATATTGAAGATGTAAATATTAAAGCTGTAATCGCGACGTTGCATGTAAAGGGGATTAAGGCTTTCAGGATTATTAACGACACTATCTATGCAGGAAAAAATCCAAAGGTCAGGATATATAACAAGCTTGCTGAAATACGATACCGTCTTAAAAAGAACAAGAAGGTTACAGAGGGAGAGGAGGGCCTTCTTGAGTCATATAAGGACTTGACACGATTCGAGGTTGCAGTAAGCAGACCAAAAATAAATCTCAAACAGTTAAAAGAAAATCCCGTATGTTTGGCTTCGTATTTTGATAAGCTCAACTTCATTCAGATAAGCTGCAGTAATCCCTGCGGGGTGATGCAGGTCATGTACAAGCAAGTAAATAGAAAGTTCAGAAAGCAAATAGAATCGCTTCTGAATACACCGCTATTGGATAAAATCAAAGAGGCTTATACAACAGAGGTCATCCATTGGTTCGATCTCAAGGAACCATATTAGGGTATGGGTGACACTCAGAAAATCGCTCTCCGTGCATTTGGTAAAGTCAGATTGACTGCCTGCCACATCATTTCTCCGGAATAGCCACAAAATGAAGCTCGTTGGCGTCAAAGAAGTATCAGAAGTTCTCCACGTAAGGCCCTCTACCATTTATCAATGGGCAGAGTTGGGACAGATACCCTGCATCAAAATAAACGGTGCCCTCCGGTTCAACATGGATGACATAAAGAAATGGGTGGATTCTTGTAAAAAGGAAGTATCTTCAGGGTATAATCCTGTAGCCCAGACCATCAGAAGTCCCAGGAAGGAGGGCAGGCAATAAGTGGGACTCTACAAAAGAAATAAAGTCTGGTGGTATACAGTTGTCCATAAGGGGCAAAGGATACAGGAATCCACCAAAACGGATAATAAGAAACTTGCCGAGAGGATCTATGCAAAGGTGCTGTTCGACATTCAGGAAGGCAGATGGTTTGAGAATAAGGCAAAGAGGAAGACCCTCAAAGAGATGATCGACAGGTATGAGAAGGAATACACGGACTCTAAAACGTATTATCAAAAGAAACGGGACAAGTCCGTATTCAAGCATCTCTTTTCGTTTCTCGGTGAGAACTGCACGCTTGAAGATGTTGAGAATAAGATCGGCGGGTATGAGATGTTCAGGAAATCAAAGGTGAGACCGTCTACAATATTGAAGGAGCTCGCCCTACTCCGCCGTATATTCAACGTCGCCCGCAAGCAGTGGAAATGGAAGATCCCGAATCCCATCTCAGACATCGAACTCCCAAAGGTAAACAATTCACGGGTGCGTTATCTAACTGATGCAGAGCACGTAAGACTGATGACTACACTTGATCAGGTTGAAGAGCGATGGTTAAGACCCTATGTGGTTATCGCACTTGAGACCGGACTCAGGCTTTCCAATATCTGCGATCTCACTTGGGATGAGGTGAACATGTCTAACCGGATGATCGTCATCAGTGCCGAGAAGATGAAGAACAGGGACTATATCGGGATTCCCATTTCTGAGGATGCCTACAACACGTTCAGAGAACTTCAGAGAGTCCGGAGCATATCAAGCTTTGTCTTTCATGATAACGGCGAGAAGCTCTATTCTGTGAAGGTACAGAGGGCGTTCAGGAAGGCATTGAAGAAAGCAGGGATAGATGATTTCCGGTTCCATGATCTCAGACATTCCTTTGCATCCTCTCTCGTGCAATCGGGTGTGGACATTTACGCGGTGCAAAAACTCTTGGGGCACAAGGACAGCAGAATGACCCAGCGGTATTCTCATCTTTCAGTTGAATATTTGAGGGAAGCAATGAGCAGGAAGAAAAGATCTGCTACAAATTTGCTACATTCCGATGGGTCGCAAAGGGCAATATCGCCGTAAGTCATTGATTTTATTGGTAGTCCCAACGGGATTCGAACCCGTGTTACGGCCTTGAGAGGGCCACGTCCTAGGCCTCTAGACGATGGGACCAATCCGACAAAAGTGAAAAGTTGAAAGTGAAAAGTGAAAAGTAACTTTCCTCAACTCTTCATTTTGAACTCTTAACTCTAACCTCTGAGTTTGGCTGGGGAGAGAGGATTCGAACCCCTGTAAGCAGATCCAGAGTCTGCCGTCCTGCCACTGGACGACTCCCCAAAGGTTATGCTTAAAAAAATAGAAAAATATTATACCATAATTACGAGTTGACCACTGTCACTCAGTCATCACCTTATCAGGCAGTTCATCCGTATCACCAGGAGTAATGGGAAAATATTGTGCAAGGAGTTCGCCGGCTTCTCTGATAGCGCTGCACAGTGCATCACATGCATGGCCTTCTTTAATCCCCGAAGATACCAAATGTGCAAATTTGTTCAGTGTCTTCTGTTCGATCTTTTCATAAATACCCTTATCGGCGAGAACCCACACCTTCCTTTCAAATAAAGAAATGAAGAATAAAACCCCTGTATTTTTCTTTGTTTTATAAAGCTCCTTTTCGTAAAAGGCCCTTACAGCCCTTTGCATCACCGTTATTTCTTTCCTCTTGAGTCCTATGAAGCCGGCATGAAGGGCAGGGAATTGTTGGAAAAGATACCGCGATGGGAAAAAGAACAGGAAACTGAATATGATATATGCCCAGATGGATGCATGGAACAACGAAAGCGCGACAACAAGAGCCAAAAGACTTCCGAGGAATAGCCCTCCTAATACTTCTGCCTCCCGATATTGATCACTGCGATCAACAACCATAACAGCAACCTCACCGATTGTATGGGATTCAATGATATCTATTGTTTCTTCGATTCGATGTTTTTCTTCTTCAGAAAAAAATGTATCTGCTTTCATATGATATTTCCTCACCAGCCTCCTGATGCCCCGCCGCCGCCAAATCCGCCTCCTCCTCCGCTAAAGCCGCCTCCAAAATCACCCCCGCCTGAAGCGCCACCGCCTCCCCAGNAAATACCACCCCCGGGCCATACTCCTCCTCTTCTGCTGTGTCTTCCTGCAGAAAAGATGAACGGAATGAAAAGACCAGCGATGAGGCCGGCAATGGCAAGGATAACGGTCAGGATAATTCCAACGGGAAAAACCATTTTGGCAAGCAAGGGGAGTCCTATAGCACCTGATATGCCTCCCATTACCCGTGATATGCTTCCGAGCAACAATATCATGATTGTCCCAAACACAAGAAAACTCAGAAACTGTGATATTCTCTCAGGCTTCTGAACGCTTTTTCTCTCATCTGCCTGAAACTCACCCCGGGTGGCATCCATAAGTGCATGAACACCTGCAAAAAACCCTCCGTCATAATCACCCCGCTTAAACCTCGGCTTCAGAACAAGATCGATAATCCTTCCGGCCATCATGTCAGTCAGTCTGCCCTCGAGACCTCGCCCCACTTCAATCCTTATCTTTCTCTCCTGTTGTGCAACAAGCAGAATAATACCGTTATCTTTATTTTTCTGTCCGACCTTCCATGAGTCTGCAACCCTGATACTGAATTCTTCCAGCACTTCTCCTTCAAGAGAAGGAATGGTCAGGATGACGGCCTGCGTTGAGTCAGTCTGTTCAAAAGCCCTCAATTCATTTTCCAGTTCTGTTTTTGTCTGAGGAGATATCATGCCGGCATAGTCATTGACATACCCCTGAAGCTGAGGTACTTCAAGGGCAAAAACGGTCGATGATAAGAAAAAGATACAACATGCAAGACATAAAATAGATATCGAGTTAACCCAGGGAATACCTTTAAAAAGTGTAGATGTTGTGAAAAAAATTAGTTTTCGATACCGTAGTGTACCTTTCACTGATGGTTTCATGAATATTTTGAATCTGAAAGCGCTGAAAGATATTTCAATTCAATCATCGAGTTAAATAATTTTTTGAGCAATGTCTGCACTTTTTGGGTTAATCAATAGAGAATCCTGATCAGAACTTCACCTGAGGGGCTTTCTCAGCTCCCGGCTCAGCCTTAAACGGTTCTTTGAGTTTTAAATGGAGCAGCAGGCTGTTGGTCATGCTGTTCGGGAAAATCCTGATCGACGTATTGAACGTTTCAACAGTTTTGTTATATCGTGCGCGTGCGACATTGATCCTGTTCTCTGTGCCCTCGAGCTGATGCTGAAGATCGAGGAAGTTCTGGTTCGCCTTGAGGTCAGGATATTGCTCCACCACAACAAGAAGCCTTGAAAGTGCACTGGTCATCCCAGCCTGTGCTTCCTGAAATTGTGCAAAGGCATTGGGATTATCGATCATATCCTTTGACATCTGTATCGTTCCGACTTTTGCTCTCGCTTCGGTAACTGCCTCCAGAGTTTCCCGCTCATGTTTTGCATATCCCTTCACAACTTCAACCAGATTCGGGACCAGGTCACTTCTCCTTTGATATGCTGATTCAACATCGCCCCATGCAGCCTTTACCGCCTCTTCATTCGCCTGCATAGTGTTGTACCCGCAACCGGATAAAACCAAAAGAATAAAAACAAAAATCATACACAGCCGATGTTTCATAAACCCCTCCCTTTCAGTAGTTTCATTTTGACATATATCCGGGGCATCCCTCGAAGCCCCTGCATCCTGCTTTTCTCAAACGGCACGATGCATTTGAACATATATTCTTGTGATTGATCTCAGGTGTCTTGGAAACAGATTGGACATCTCCTTTACGCTTCTTCTTGAGACATGTTTTTGCCTTGATTTCTGTTCGCCTCACCTTCCTCTTTTACATCACATCTTATCATGATTTTGCACGATAGAGAAAGAATATTACCAGATTTTCAGTGACTCATCGTGTTGACTTTCAAGGGTAAAAGAAGTATTATCTGAGTAAAGGATTTATAAGAAAAATGTTTGAAAAGTTCACAGAACGCGGAAGAAAGGTAATTATCTACGCAAAGGAAGAAGCCGAGAAGCGGCAGAATGATTATCTTGGCACCGAGCACCTCTTGCTTGCTGTTCTCAAAGAAGATGACGGGTTGCCGATAGCGATCCTGAAAAGAATCGGAATTACACCCGAAGAGGTTCGCCTGGAAATCGAGAGGAACCTTCCTCAGGGAACCAACCTCATGACATTCGGCGATATCCCGTTTACTCCAAGGGCCAAAAAAGTCCTTGAACTCGCTGTTGAAGAAGCCCGTCTTCTCGGTCACAGTTATATCGGCAGCGAACACATATTTCTTGGTCTGATCCGCGAAGAGGAAGGTATTGGCGGCAAGATTCTGAGAAGCTTTGGAGCCAATCTTCTGGGTGCAAGGCAGCTGACCATTAATTTTTCCATACGTGCGCATACTCAGGTAAAAGATAAAAAAAGCTCAACCCCTGCGCTTGATGAATTCGGCCGGGACCTTACCCTGCTTGCAAAAGAGGGGAAACTTGATCCCGTCATATGCAGGGAAGACGAAATCGAACGGCTCGTCCAGATACTCGGAAGAAGGATAAAAAACAACCCTGTTATTATCGGAGAACCCGGTGTCGGTAAGACCGCCATCGTTGAAGGCCTTGCCCAAAAGATTATTTCCGGCGACATCCCCGACAGCCTTTTGGGGAAGCGCATTATATCACTCGATCTTGGCGCACTCATAGCCGGGACAAAGTATAGAGGCCAGTTCGAGGAGCGACTCAAGATTGTCATGAAGGAGATCATCCAGTCAGACAATGTCGTCCTCTTTATCGATGAATTACATACCCTGATCGGGGCGGGCGCTGCAGAAGGTTCTGTCGATGCATCGAGCATGCTGAAACCGGCACTGTCACGGGGTGAGATTCAATGCATCGGTGCAACAACTCCTGATGAATACAGAAAACACATTGAGAAAGACGGTGCACTCGAACGCCGGTTCCAGCCGATCCATGTGCAGGCGCCCAACCTGGAGAACACAATCAGTATCCTCAAAGGGCTCAAACCAAGGTATGAAGCTTTCCACAAAGTCAGGATAAACGATACCGCTATCGAGATTGCTGCACGGTTATCGGACAGATACATCTCCGACAGATACTTGCCGGACAAAGCAATTGATGTTATTGATGAGACCGGTTCGAGGATCAAGCTGAAGAGATATACCCCTCCTCACGAATTAAAGGAACTGGAAACCGATATCCAGAGATTTACAAAAGAAAAGAATCTTTATATAAAGCTTCACGATCTTGAAAAGGCTTCGTCAATCCGGATGGAAGAAGAGAGGCTCAAACGGCTCTATGAACAATTGCACAAACAATGGATTGATAACCTGAATAAAGAGATNCCCTATGTGAGGGATGAGGATATTGAATACACCGTATCCAAGATGACCGGNATACCTCTCTCAAAACTCGAGGAGAAGGAATCGGANAAACTGATCAGGATGGAGGAAAACCTTCATCAGAAAATCATCTCTCAGGAAGAGGCAATAAAGGCTGTATCAAGAGCCATACGGAGGTCACGTGCAGGACTNAAATCCAACAAGAAGCCGATAGGTTCTTTTTTCTTCCTCGGGCCNACAGGCGTCGGCAAAACAGAACTCGCAAAGGCCCTTGCATGGTTCCTGTTCAACGATGAAGCCTCTTTAGTCAAGATCGATATGTCAGAGTACATGGAGAGATTTAATGTATCCAGACTGACTGGTGCACCCCCGGGCTATGTTGGGTATGAAGAAGGCGGACAACTTACGGAGAGGATAAGAAAAAAACCTTATTCTGTTGTGCTCTTTGACGAGATAGAGAAGGCTCATCCCGATGTGTTTAATATACTCCTTCAGGTTCTCGATGAGGGAACGCTTACGGACAGTTTCGGGAGAAAAGTGGATTTCAGGAACACCGTCATCATTATGACGTCAAATTTAGGAGCACGATTGATCGAAAAGGCAACCCCCCTTGGTTTCCAGAGAAACTTATCTGAAATGGTATATGAGAGGATTAAGGAAAATGTGCTGAACGAACTGAAAAAGACATTCAACCCTGAATTCCTGAACCGGGTCGATGAAATCGTTGTGTTCCATCCGCTCGAAAAGGACCACCTCCTGGCCATTATCGATTTGCTCATCGACGAGACAAACAGACTATTAATCGAACAACAGGAGCTTATCCTGGAGGTCTCAGATGAAATAAAGGAATGGATCATTAAACACTATTACCAGCCTGTCTATGGCGCCCGACCGATGAGGAGAGCCGTCCAGAAGTTCATTGAAGACCCTCTTTCTGAAGAACTGCTGAAAGGAAAATTTAAGAATGTACACAAGATCAGGGTAGTCCTTGAGGATGAAAAACCCGCATTTGTTGAATCTGAAGAATCCGTCCCGATTCTGACCGGTGCCAATTAATTTCAACGGACACCTGTCACCTGTCATTACGAGAGGTCACAATCACGAGGAGTATTGCCATCTGTTCAGTGCATGCCCGGGATAATCTTGAGGAACAATGAAGCCTAAAGCTCTTATCCTTCTGTTCATCATTGTCATAGGAATTATGGCTGCGGTTTTTACCATAAAACCTGTGCGGAGTCCGAAAACTGCTCATGTCGGCAGCATAACTCACGATTTCGAACTCCTTGATCCTAACCGGAACAGGATCAGTCTGTCGGATATGAAAGGATCGGTTGTCTTTATCAATTTCTGGGCTACCTGGTGCACCTCCTGCATTGAAGAATTGCCGTCAATCGAGCGATTGTCCAGGAGCCTGTCTGAAAGTTCCTCGTTCAAAGTTGTAACAATCCTGTATAAAGATGATATGAACCGGGCGCTCAGTTTTATGAAAGAAAATGGTTATACCTTTCCGGTATATCTCAACCCGGATGAATCTGCTGCCAAAATGTTCGGGATCACCGGCATTCCTGAGACATTCATCATCGACAAGCACGGTTTGCTCAGGAACAAAGTTATAGGGCCTGCTGAATGGGATTCCCCGCGTATCCTTGAGAACCTTCAGACCCTGATCAACGAATCAGAGCATTGAGACCCACTTTCCTGATACCACACCGGGCCCGGATCAATAAATATCTTTGATGAATAGGGTCAAAGAATGTGAGCCGGCCCTGTTATTCGTCGGGATGCTCTATTCTGATCCCGCAGTATTGAATCATGTGCAACAAACACTTGAGAGAGAATTTGGTGGCCCCCTACTGGTAAGCCCTTCATCAAAATGGGATTACTCTTTGCACTACAAGGATGACCTCGGATGGCCGCTCTTACGACAGTTTGTCTTTTTCAAAAATGTGATTGACCCGGAAACCCTTGCCGATATCAAAGTCAAAACAAATGAGATAGAAGACTCTTTTTCCGTCAACGGTAAACGGCAGATAAATCTTGACCCCGGCTACCTAACCCTCGCAAAAATAGTGCTCGCATCAACAAAAAATTATGCTCATCGGGTTTATCTCCGGAAAGGCATCTACGGTGAGATAACACTTTTTTATCAGGATGGGATATTCAAACCGCACATTTTTACCTACAGGGACTACCAGGAAAAGAGTTGTGTAGACATGTTTATGCGTGCACGCACGCTTTTCAAGAAACAGTTACATGACAGCTGATATGCTATACCAGCACGAGATTATCCCTGTGTATCGCTTCTTCTGAGTATTTATATCCAAGGATCTCTTCGATCTGTGATGTTTTTTTGCCCCTGATTCTTTTTATTTCTGACGANGAATAGTTTGTCAGTCCTTTTGCAATCCGATTGCCTTTAGAATCCACGCAGTAAACNGCATCTCCGGTATCAAATTCACCCTCGACCGACATGATTCCCGAGGGAAGGAGGCTCTTTCCGCCTTCCATAAGGGCGCTCACCGCACCATCATCAATGACAAGGCTGCCTTTGGAGCGGCTTCCGTATGCAATCCATCCTTTCCGTGAAGACAGCTTTTCCGCCTTTGGTTTGAAGAGGGTGCCGCTCTGTTTTCCTTCCAAAAGATTTGTAAGGACGTTCTCTTTTTTCCCACTGATGATATGAACGATAATGCCATGACTTACCGCTCTTTTCGCTGCAAGGATCTTTGAATACATCCCGCCGGTACCTATGGAACTCCCGGCTCCTCCGGCTTTCTCCTCGATTGCAGGCGTTATTTCCTCCACATAATCAATCAGCTTTGCCTGTGCATTGCTTCTCGGATCGTCGGTATAGAGACCTTCAACATCTGACAGGATGATGAACCGCTCGGCTTCAATGAGACTTGCGACGAGAGAGGCGAGATGGTCATTGTCACCAAACTTAATTTCATCCGTTGCAACCGTATCATTCTCATTGATTATGGGGACAACTTTATAAGAAAGGAGAGTCAGAAGCGTATTTCTTGAATTAATATATCTCTTCCTGTCGGCAAAATCGTCCCGCGTCAGGAGAACCTGAGCAACTTTTTTTCCAAAATTTCCAAAACTTTTCTCATATGCCCACATGAGCGCGCTCTGGCCGACTGCTGCTGCTGCCTGCTTGAACTTTATATCCTTTGGTTTTGTCTTTAAGCCAAGTTTTCTCATTCCGGCAGCAATTGCACCGGAGGAAACAACAACCACATCATACCCTTTATCCTGCAAATCTGATATATCACGGCTGATGGCTGAGATTCTCCTGGTGTCGAGACCATCTCTCTCGTGAGCGAGGATATTACTGCCTATTTTGATCACGATCCGTTTCACGAGGTATGCCCCCCATAAATAGTGTTCACGCCGGAAATTATCATTCTGAGATGTTTTGGGAATTATACACCGGCAGCGATTCTGTTGTCATCTGAGGGGAATACATGAGACCGTGGATTGCAGATCCTGCATTCCGATAAAAAATAGGGCTAACTATCAGATTGCTGAAAAAATATCGATGAAAACACTTTGTCATGCTGAACTTGTTTCAGCATCTCACAGAATCAACAGGTTAGAGATCCCGAATCAAGTTCGGGATGACAATAGACTTTATCAGTACCTATTAAAGCACTCTGAGCGCTACCTCTGCGACTTGGGGATCAAACTGGGTGTTCGTACACCGCGCAATTTCGCGGAGAGCGTATTCTCTGCCTTGTGCAGGCCGGTAGGGTCTGTCAGTGATTATGGAATCATATGTGGTAGCCACATGAATAATCCGGGCTCCCAAGGGAATCTCATCACCTTTCAGTCCGTCAGGATANCCCTTCCCATCCATCCTCTCATGATGGTGCCTGATAAGAGGCNGGACGTCCCTTAATTCTTTCGCTTCTGTGAGAACTGCAGCCCCCTGCTCAGGATGTTTCCTGATGAGTGCAACCTCATCGCTGCTAAGTTTTACCGGCTTGTCAATCAGTTCATCATAGAAGACAGATTGCCCTATATCGTGCAGGAGGGCACCAAAATGCAACATTCTCTTTTCATCTTCATGAAAACCCATGTCTTCCGCAATCGTCAATGCATGGGACGCTACCCGCTGAGAGCGTTCCCGTGTCCACCATCTCCTGCTGTCGAGAGCATTAACCATGTCTCTCACCAGGGTGCTAAAGATATTTTCCATTGTCCTGTGTGAAACACACACCTCATCAATAATGCCGAGAAGGATATCCTTGTTCCGCTCGGCTTGTTCAAGCAAGAGACGGATATGTGTCTCGTTCTCATGACACGCTTCTGCATTTTGTTGCTGTAGTGTTATATCCCTGACAGAGCCCCTGAAGTAAATCACACCACCTTTTTTGTCCCGGACAGAGCGGACACTCTCCGATATCATTATCATGCTTCCGTCTTTTCGATAAGCCTGTGATTCGAATCCTGTTACGATACCTTTTTTCATGAGAATACGACATAATTTCTCCCGCTGCTCAGGCTCACAATATAATTGAGCCCAGGGATTTGAGATATCCGTTGCAAGTTCTTCGGGTGATTCGTACCCGAATGTAAGGGCGAATGCAGGGTTGGCAGCAACAAATTCTCCTCCGGGAGTAACAAGATAAATCCCTTCAACAGCATGCTCAAAGATCGTGTGATAGAGTGCTTCTGTTTTCTTTTCTGTCATGCATANACCTCTCTGTGTATAGTTAAANCTCATGCTGAGAAGGATACCAGAGAGAACCCGGGAAGTATGTCGTAAAAATTCTATTTAATTTGTAGTATTTTTATTTTTTCCTTGTAGTATTTTTTNGAAAGACNGGAGCGAAATTGTACTACACCATNGTAACGCTCATGGCACCAATCCATTCTCGATTGCATAGCGGATAACCTGTGCGATGGACTGCATTTTCATTTTTTCCAAAATACGGGACTTATACGTACTGATCGTTTGTGAACTCAGGGATAATTCACCGGCNATCTCGCCTGTTGTCTTTCCCCTNGCAAGCATGCACATTACCNGAAATTCNCGATCAGAGAGTTGTGCATGGGATGGTTCTTCTGTTGGGGGTTTCCATGCAAAAGGCAGTTTCTCAGCCAGTGAAAGGCTGATGTATTTGCCGCCTCGTGCAACCTTCCTGATAGCGGTGAGTATTTCTTCGGGCGTGCTCTCTTTTGTCAGATACCCTGCAGCTCCGGCCTTGAGACACCGCACTGCATATTCATCCTCAGAATGCATGCTTAAAATCAGGACAGGAAGCTTTGGATCATGTATCCTGATCTGTTTCAGGATGTCCAGACCACTCCGTCCAGGCATTGAAATATCCAGCAGTACTACATCATACATATTCTTGCATATCATGCTGATCGCATCTGCTCCGTTTGCAGCTTCATCTCCGACAATAATATCACTGGTTGCAGACAGAATCTGCCTCAACCCTCTGCGAACAACCGTATGATCATCCGCAATGAGTATCTTTATCTTTTTCATAGCTTATACTATAAAGTAATGTAGCTTTTGCTTCAATATGAATCCCCTTCATNTGAGTTNCTGTTAAATATTTCTATCCGTTATCTGTTTCTGAAATCACAGATTCCTGATACAATGTTCTGGTATCATGTCCGGAGAACAGCATGGTACNTGCAATGAAAACTCCCAAAAAGATAAAACGNAAAAGGCGTCTTCCCCTTGAAGCAGTACTCCGGCTCCGGAGCTATCCTATAACGACTCAAAAAGGAGAAAAAGGGTACAGCAGGAAGAAAGTGAAAGAACATAGCAGAGAAATAGTCAGAGAAGATCTTGGTGAAGAGAATCATTGAAATTTTCACCAATTTCTGATATATTTAATCCGGTTTTATGTCTGAAAGCAGGGAGCATACATCAATTCTTGAAGCGCTTCTCTTTCTTTCCGGGGAAGTCTTGGGGCTCTCTTCGTTCAAGGAAATTCTTGGGCTCCCTGAAGCTGAAATCAAAAAGCTCATGGGTGAACTCGTGACGGAATACAGGGACAGGAATGCAGGCTTACTGATTGTTGAGATAGCCAATGGCTATCAAATGGTGACAAATCCGGAATATGCCGAATGGGTAAAAAAGTTCAGGAGCACCCATACATCAGGCAAATTGTCCATGCCTGCGCTTGAGACTCTTGCGATTATTGCATACAAACAGCCTATTATCAAGGCTGAAATTGAACAGATTCGGGGGGTCAATTCAGACAGCGCTATCAGAACCCTTTATGATAAGAGGCTTATCAAGATCATGGGTCGCAAAGAGGCGCCTGGAAGACCATTCCTCTACGGTACGACAAGAGAATTCCTGCAGTATTTTGGATTGAAGGATCTGACAGAATTGCCTACACTCAAAGATCTGATCCGTGAAGAGGCAGCATGATTAAGGAGGCAGGTATGAAAAGCGTTTATCTTTTTATCACTACCTTTATTGTTGTAGTCTTTTTCTCTGGAAGCAGTTATGCTGATATAAGGTATAAAGTTAAAAAAGGCGAGAATCCATATACGATAGCGAAAAAATTCAAAACCAGTCCTGACGATATCATCAGAATCAACACAATCGATCCCGAACATCTCCTGCCGGGGACCAGAATAACCATACCGACGCACAAGAGAGTGAAATCCTGTAAAGCCAAATCTCGACATACAGCCATGAGTAAAGATCCGGGTCTTGTTCAGGAAATCGGTCAAAAGCTTACCATCAAACAGACCACTCCATCAGACTATAAAGTACGGAAAGGTGACACGGTCTGGAATATTGCACGGCGATTTGAGATTGATCCCGACGAATTGATCGAAATAAACAATCTCGAAACAGATTCACTGCGACCAGGCCAGAAAATTCTCGTAAAGCATGCGGCAGAACTNAAGCAATCAAAACCNTACGAAGCGATTCTCTCTCAGGCCCATGAAGAGATGGGAAGTGAACAAATATCAGAGCATCTGNAAGCANCGGAGTTCGGATTGCAAGACAGACTCATCCTCTTCGCAAAAAAAATGCTTGATATCCCGTACCGGTTTGGCGGCAACAGCCCGCTCGGCATTGATTGTTCTGCTTATGTAAAAAAGGTGTACAGTCTGATCGGAGTTAATCTCCCGCGGTCGGCACGCGAGCAGTTTAAGGAGGGCATACCCGTTGATGAGAATAACCTCTCCATCGGCGATCTCGTTTTCTTCAGAACCTACGCATCCTATCCGTCCCACGTCGGGATTTACCTCGGGAACAACCTTTTCATCCATGCCTCCTCGAAAAGCAAGAAGGTTACCATTGACAGTCTCGCCACACCATTCTATTTGAAGAGATTCATCGGAGCAAAGAGGCTGCTGGACATGAGTGCACAGAGCCAGGATACAGAAAAAGAGGGGTAATTAATTTTTTTAGATTACTGCTCCCATATCTGAGATATCGTAACCACCCAGTTGCATGACCATCTCCCTGAATTCTCTGTCTTCACGGATAATGGTCAAAAGGCACCTGATCATTTCAGTGTCAAGATATTCCTGAGGTACAGCCAAATCGTATCTCTCCTTTGCAACAGGGATAAAATCGAGATTCAGGGCCCGTGCAGATGCGAGAATTGCAAGGCCGGTATCTGCGACTCCTGTGAGCACAGCTGATGCAACACCCATATGGGTATACTCTTCCCGTTCATATCCTATNACCCCGTTAGGATTGATACCCAATTCTCTCAGGCATTTATCCGTAAGCAGCCTTGTCCCTGCACCNGCCTGTCTGTTGACAAATATNACATCGTTCCTTGTTAAATCCTGAAATCCCCTGATGTTTTTTGGATTGCCTTTTANTACCAGAAGCCCTTGCTCCCTGTATACAAGGTTCATGAGCATAATNTTCCTGTCAGGCAGNAGTCTTTGAATGAATGCGACATTGTATTCTCCGGTCTCCTCATCAAGCAGATGGGTACCTGCGATGTGAGCTTCACCCCGTTTCAACGCTATCAGTCCACCCATCGATCCGACATGGGCTGAAGAAAGAGAAAATTTCGGATACCGCTTCTTCAATATATTCGCAAGGAGGTCGAGAGCATTATCGTGGCTCCCGATACAAACAATGGTATTCTCAATATCTTTTTTTGATCTCAGGAGTTCTACCTGTACTTCAGTACCGGAACCGATACCTTCAGACATGGCAGGTACCCGGATAAATCCGTCTGCCCGTACCAGCGACATTAAAACTCCTGCTCCACGGCTTATCGGGGTTGCTATATACTGATCACCAACCTTCCCGACTTTAATCCGCACAAATTCCTCTTGCCCCGGAGTTGAAGCCACCTGCCTTGAAATCATTGCCTTCAGGGTATCGGGTCCTTTGAACTCAAGGCCCTGCAACTGATAGATAAGCGGCCTGACAAATAACGTGAAGGTAATATAAGCAGATACCGGATACCCCGGGATACCAAGCACCGGCTTTCCCCTCACCCACCCGAGGATTACCGGTTTCCCCGGTTTTATCCCAACACCATGCAGGATTACTTCTCCAAGCTCCCTGATAGCCGCTGCGGTGTAATCTTCTGAGCCCGCGGATGAACCTGCATTAATAACCACAATATCACCGGCATCGACTGCATGCAGGATTGACTTTTTGAGCTCTTCGAGATTATCAGGGACGATACCGAATCTGACCGGATCACCACCCCATTCAGTAAGAAGCCCGCTGAGTATCCTTGAATTGTATTCGATAATATCACCCTTTTGCAGATGAGATCCCGGCTCTACAATTTCAGTCCCCGTCGGCACAATGACAACCCGTGGCCTCATTCTGACCTGCACCTCAGTATGACCGCCTGCAAGCAAGGCACCGATATCAACAGGCCTGATTACATGATTTTCAGGAACAATCAATTCAGTTGCCACGATATCCTCGCCGATAACCCTGACATGCTGCCACGGAGTAGCCGGCGCAATAATCTCTATGTATTCGGCTTCCTGCGTGCGGTTTGTTGTTTGTGCTGCATCCTGGCTATCTTCCGATTCCTGACTATCGACAGGAGACTGTTGACTCTTTCGTATTTGCACATCCTCAATCATAATCACTGCATTAAAGCGATCCGGGATGGGGTCACCGGTATCGACAGGGAGAGCCTGCGCCCCTATGCTCAGCCTCCTGGGTGTCCTTTCTGATGCCCCGAACGTCTCCGGGAATTTTACTGCATAACCGTCCATTGCTGATGAGTGATAAAAAGGTGAGGAGATTTTTGCAATTACTGCTTCTGCAGTGACCCTGCCGAGAGAATCGATAACCCTGACAGGTTCCCCGGGAAGAGGTTTGGAAACTCCTTCAAATTCAAGCTTTTCAAGCCACTTCCGAAGGGCCTCATCTAATGGCGTGCTTTCAAGATAAATGTCCCGGCTCATGGTTATTTATTGAGCAATTTTTTTATCATGGCCTTCAATTCATCAAGATCTGACGATTTGACTATATAGGCTTCTGATGCCCATACAGCAAAATCGTCCCGGTAGTCATATGCGGTAGACATGATAATCGGGATCTTCGGATTCTTTTCCTTCATCTGTCTCAGTATGCGGATACCGTCTACATCGGGCAGCAGGATGTCGAGCGTTACAATGTCAGGGACTTCCTTCTCGAACATTTCTATTGCCTCCTGCCCGTTAGAAGCGACAACAACCTCGTATCCCTCATCTTCAAACTCCTCTTTATAAAGCCTCTGAATGTGCAGGTCATCATCGACGATAAGTATTTTCATAAACCTCCTCCCTCCTTTGTATCAAGGTTCTTTTATCGGAATTACTACCCTGAATGTGCTGCCTTCCCCTGCTTTGCTCTCCACTTCTATCCTTCCGTCGTGCTCTTCAATAATCCTGTGTGTTATGGTGAGACCGAGACCGGTGCCTGCTTTCTTCGTTGTATAAAAGGGATCGAATATGAACGGCAAATCCTCTTCGGCAATGCCTGGTCCGGTATCCCCGATCTCCAAAATGCAGGTCTTGTTTTTTCGGTAAATTTTAAGCGTGATTGTGCCATGGTTTTCTAATGCTTGTATGGCATTTTTAAGAATATTGAGCAGTGCATCTTTCACTCTGTTTGGATCGACATAGAGCTCTACGGGGTCTCCGAATTCCTGAATGAGGGAGATTCCCCTGTCATCAATTTCAGAACGTGTGAGGGATATGACTTCCTCCATGAGCTTCTGAGCCCCGACGCGTTCCTTCTGGATCCGCGTCTCTTTAACAAAACTCAGAATATCATTGAGTATATCTTCGAGTCTCCCAACTTCTTTTGCAATAATGTCAGCATACTCTTTCATGCTGCCGTTCAGCTTCTTCTCGAGTCTGCGTGCAAAACCTCCAAGAGAAACGAGAGGATTTCGTATTTCATGAGCCACCCGCGCAGCAACCTCCCCGAGTGCAGCCATCCTCTCGGTCTTAACTACCCGTTCCCTGAGATTTTTCAGTTCTGTAATATCACTCACAACATGCACGGTTCCGATGAACTGGCCCGTTATGTCAAAGATCGGAGAACTCGACGTGATAAACGTACCGCCCATATGCGGGTCTTCGACCTCCTGAACAAACGACTCTCTCCGCTCAACAGCCTTCTGATGAGGGCATGCAGCCCATGGTTGATGCATGCCATGGAATATCTCATAACATTTCTTCCCGATGATTTCTTCAGGTGCTTTCCCCAGCCTTTTACTGACAGCCTGATTGATATTCTTGACAACATAATCTTCGGTAACAAAGTAAACCATATCAGTGATAGACTCAAAAATATTTTCAAGTTCCTGTTCTGCGAGTTTCACCCGTTCAAAAAGCCGTGCGTTTTCTATCGCCGACGCTACATGGTTTGAAAATGCCGTTAAAAAGCGCATGTCTTCCTCGGTAATTGCCCTGTTGTTAAAATAGTTGTCCACCCAAAGGACTCCGATCACTTTGTTCCTTGATATGAGAGGGACAGCAGCAAAAGCACGTGTCCCGAGTTGCTGTATGAGGACAGCATCCGAAAGCGGTTCTTTGCCGACATCATCAATATTGAATTCCTTTTGCTCTTTCACAGCCTTGGTCAGCGATGTTTCCTCTGTTAACGGGATCTCGATGCTATGGCTCAGCTTGTCAAAAAAGGAATCTTTTCTCATCAGGCCGACATCGATTTCCTGCATGATATCCGGCAACGTCTTTTTCTCCAGGGATAACCTCTCCCAGACATGAAATGCCTCCTCGTAGCTCGCGGGACCAACGCCCATTGCTCCCCGCAAGATATCCTTATCCTCATCGACAAGGAAAAGGATTGCACGGTTAAAGCCGAGCCCGTCTCCCATGGTAACCGCGGTGAGAACCATCCGTAATACCCGGTCGAGATCAAGCGTTCCCCTCATTGCAGAGCTGATAAAGAAAAGACGCGAAAGTTCCTGATTCCTCCTTACCAGCTCTTTCTCGACGTTTTTCTTTTCTGATATGTCGCGTGATATCCCGCTGATGCCGATAATCTCTCCCGCCGCGTTCTTGACCGGGGAAAGGGTGAGGCTCACTGATATGATGGTACCGTCCTTCCTTTTCCTGAATGTCTCAACTCTCTTCAGCACCTCCCCGTTCCTGATCTTCCTGTTGTTGTCCCACTCGGGGTCCAGGAGAAATTCAGGGACAAAGGGGAGAAATTGTCCAAGAGCCTCTTTTTTGGTAAAACCGTATATCCGCTCTGCTCCCTTGTTCCATGAGGTAATAATCCCGTTCAGATCAGACGTAACGATCCCGTCAGCAGAATGTTCAATAATGCTTTCGAGATATTCCTTAGTTTGGGTCATCTCGTTGTACAGCCTGAGGACCTCATCATGACAGAGCATCCGGTCTGTGATGTCCTGGATAAATACGATGCACTCGACAACCTCTCCGCTCTCATTGCGGATAGGGTATACCGAAAGTTCAGCGTATACTGAGGTGTCCTGATTATTGCTCTTTTGGGTCACGGTAGTTATCTGACCTGTTTCAAATGCCTCCAGGGCCGCGCAATGAGGGCAGATCTGACTCACTTCGTGAAAGACTTCCCTGCAATCCCTGTTTATGAGGTCAGCAGCAGGCTTTCCAGCCCATCTGTGAACTGACTCATTTGCAGACAATATCCTGAAATCCCTGTCAAGTATGACGATCCCGTCCCTGATATTCTTAAAAATCACTTCTGTGAATTTCTGCCTGTTCGCTGTATCCATAGCAATAACCTTATACTGTCCGCTTCTGGAGGGCGGTTTTATAGAGTTCAAGATATCGTTGAGCTGATCTTTTCCATGAGAAATCCGTCTGCATTCCGTTCCGAATCATCGATTGCATCTTTTCGGTATCTGTGTACACGCAAAATGCGCGCTTCAGTGCATCCAGCATTCCCGAAGCTGTATAGTCGGAAAAAAGGAACCCCGTGCCCTTCCGGGTTAACGGTTCAAAATCCTGTATTGTATCTGCAAGCCCGCCGGTCCTTCTTGCTATGGGAATCGTGCCGTATTTCAACGCTATAAGCTGACCAAGGCCGCATGGTTCATATTTTGAAGGCATGAGGAAATAGTCTGAACCGGCATAAATCCTGTGGGCAAGCATCTCATCAAACCCGATCGTCACCGAGATGTTATCCTTATATTTCCCTGAAAGTTCCCGGAAACTCTTCTGGAATCTTTCGTCACCCTTTCCCAGAATAACAAGCTTTACACCGAAAGACAAGATTTCAGGAACTGCCTGCAAGACAAGATCCAACCCTTTTTGCTCTGATAAACGGGTAACCATGCCAATAAGGGGCACCTGTTCTTCTCTGCTTTTCGGTGCTTTTTTAAAGAGCATCCTGAGGAGCTCCCTTTTACAGAGAGCTTTACCGGAAAGGTCTTTGAAATGATAATTGGCAGGCAAGAGCTTATCTTTTGCAGGATCCCACTCCTCATAATCGATCCCATTAACAATACCGTAAAGGTCATGTTCTCTCTTTTTCAGGACACCATCAAGGCCGAAACCCGATTCGGGCAGGAGAATCTCCCTGGAATATGTTTCACTGACCGTGCTCAAAACATCTGCAGCTATCATCCCTGCTTTCAGGAAATTTACCTTCCCGTAAAATTCAACCCCTTCCGGGGTAAAAAACTCCCGGCCAAGATTTGTTACACGCATATGCGATGCAGGGAAAAGCCCCTGATATCCAAGGTTATGGATAGTCAGAAGAGCAATAGTTTTCCTAAAAAAAGCGTCGTCCCTGTAGAGGGTTCTGAGGTAGAGCGGTACCAGCCCTGTCTGCCAATCATTACAATGAATAATGTCCGGTTTGAAGGTGAGGCTCCTGCACATTTCGAGGATACTCTTAGAAAAGAATGCAAACCTTGATGCATTATCGCTATAATCTCCCTCTGCAGTACCATAAAGCTCCGGCCGGTCAAAAAATTCATCACATTCGATAAAGTATGCCGTCTGGTGATCCTTCAGTATCCTGCCCTTGATGACCCGGTCCCCGACTGGTATGTTCATCGAGATCCCTGTATCTGCAAGCCGGAGCTGACTGTCCCGTATCTTTTTATAGAGAGGCAGAACCAGGCAAACCTTCTCGTTCATTTTCCTGTACTCTTTTGACAGAGCACCAGCGACATCCGCAAGACCGCCGGTTTTTATATAGGGCACTGCCTCAGGAGAGGCTATCAGTATCNTCATATCTTTGCTTCCCGCATAAACCGTGCTGACTCTTCNGGCGGCGTGGGGTTGATATAAAAACCTGATCCCCACTCAAAACCGGCTATTTTCGTCAGTTTCGGCACAAGTTCTATATGCCAGTGGTAGTAATCGTTAATCTCATCAACAAACGGAGAGGTATGGAGTACGAAATTATATGGCGGGATATCGAGGATCTTGTCTATCTGCTTCAGCGTCACCTGGAATATTTCTGCCAGTTGCTGGAAATTATTTTCCGGAGGATAAAAGCATGATTCATGCTTCTTGGGTAATATCCACGTCTCGAAGGGTGCACTTGGAGCAAATGGTGCAAGAGCTACGTACCGTGCATTTTCATAGATAACCCTTTTTTTGAATTCAAGCTCCTGGCTGATAACATCACAGAATATGCACCGCTCTTTGAGATCAAAGTAGCGCTTTGCCGAGTCTGTCTCCTCCTTCACCAGTTTCGGTATGATCGGAAGGGCAATAAGCTGGGTATGTGAATGCTCGAGGGATGCGCCTGCGGCATCTCCTTCATTTTTAAAAATCAGGACGTACTTGAATCTGCGATCCTTCCTGAGATCAGTCAGCCGCATATAGTAGGCCCAAAGGGCATCCTCTACCCCCTTACGGGGCATAGTTGCAAGTGATTGCATGTGGTCGGGGGTTTCGACTATGACCTCATGGGCCCCGATTCCACTCATTTTGTCGAAGATCCCCTCCCCCGATTTATTCAGGTCTCCAAAAATCTCAAGTGCTGGGAACTTGTTTGACATTGCCCGTAAGGTCCAGCCGGGAGAATTCGCCTTTGTGTCAGCAGGTCTGAATGCCATAATTTCTGCCGGAGTGGTATACTCATTCCCGGGACAGAATGGACAGAATCCGCCTCTTTTCTTCTGAGAAGGTGAGATAAAATCAGTCGGTCTTTTCCCTCTTTCAACAGAGATAATAACCCAACGGCCGGATATGATATCCTTTCTAAGCTCAGACATAACACCTCCCTGATAAGGCATGAAGTATAAAGCCGGCGGCACAAGCCCATTCTGTAAATATTGGTTGTTGAATGCCTGTCAGGCTTTAGCGCTCAGCCCGTTCTGCAAAATTGGTAGTATTATATCACAATGATATATAATCACTCATGAAACCCACATTTATGCACAGTACCGTCAACAGCCCCTTTGACGACCCTGGCCTCTATGTCAGAATACTACGGGAAAAACGGGCTTTTCTCTTTGATACCGGCGATATTTCCCGGCTGAATCCCGGTGACCTGCAGAAGATAACAGATGTTTTCATTACCCATACCCATGTCGATCATTTCATAGGATTTGATACGCTTATCAGAGCGCTGTTAAGAAGAGACTTGCCTTTGAGGGTCTACGGTCCGTCCAATATAGCCGATTGTGTAGAAGGCAAACTGAAAGGATATACATGGAATCTCATTAAGGAATACCCGCTGAAGATAGAAGTATTCAGTATAAACAGGGATACAATACTCCACTCGGGTTTTTATGCCGAGAACAGTTTTCAGCGGAGTGAAAACGGTACGCGCGAGATCACCGGGGTTCTCTTCAAGGAGCCCCTCTTCTCTGTCAAGACGCTCCAGCTTGATCATCAGATTCCATGCCTGGCGTATTCGATCGAAGAGGAATTCCATATCAATATCAACAAGGTGTTATTAAAGGAAAAGGCACTCCCTGTCGGCCCCTGGCTTTCGGACTTAAAAAAAGCAATCAGGGAGGAGATGCCTCAGGACACGGAATTTATCGTATCGGAAAGACGATATACCCTTGAGGAATTGAAGACAATCGCAACAATCACAAAAGGCCAGAAGATATCATATGTAACAGATGTATCAATAACAGATGATAACATCCGGAGGATTATTGAATTCGTCCACGATTCTGACACCCTCTATTGCGAGGCCTATTTTATGGATAAAGATATCGACAGGGCGTATAAAAGATTTCATCTCACCGCGAAGATCACCGGGAGTATTGCCCGTCAGGCAGGGGTGAAACACCTCGTCGTCATGCATTTTTCTCCGAGATACCGGAATCAGTCTGAAAGCCCTGAGGCCGAGGCGATGAGAGCGTTCATGCATTCAGCTTCCTGAAAACCAGGACTGTATTCAATCCCCCGAACCCGAATGATTGAGACAGTGCATATTTTAGAGAAGCGCGCCTGCATTCCGTAACATAATCAAGATCGCATTCAGGGTCCCTCTCTCTCAGATGTATGGTCGGCGTGATGACTCCCTCCTTCAAACACAATAACGTAACCGCTGCTTCAAGAGCGCCGGATGCGGCGAGCATATGTCCGGTTACAGATTTCAGTGACGTTATGGGTATGCTATACGCATATTTACCGAATGAACGTTTTATCGCTTCAGTCTCTGTTTTGTCGCCAAGACGGGTGGATGTCCCATGGGCGCTGATGAAATCAATATCGTGTGGCTTTAAGCCCGCTTCATCGAGGGCTGATCGAATTGCCCGTGCTTCACCCTCCGCAGAGGGAACCGTCTGGTGATATGAGTCTGTTGTATTCCCGTAGCCGATGATTTCACCATAGATTCCCGACCCTCTCTTCATCGCACTTTCATACCTCTCAAGAACAAGAATACAAGACCCCTCCGAGAGAACAAATCCGTCCCGCGTCCTGTCAAACGGCCTGCTCGCAGAGGGATCGCCCCTCCTGGACAGGGCACCTGAAACACCGTATCCTTCCACGCATGTCCTGCAGACAGGCGCCTCGGTACCTCCGCATAATACCGGATGCCTGTACCCTGATTTGATTAATCTGTATGCCTCTCCTATTGCGCTCAATCCCGATGCACACGCATTGGATATGCCAAGACAATAACCCGTGACCCCGAGTTTTTGCGCAACATATGAGGATGCCATGCTGATTGTCGTAGAAGNCATAAGATAAGCAGACAGGGATGATGGATGCGCCGAGCTGCGAGATAAGCATTTTTTTTGGAGTGCTTTTTCCATCGTACGTATTCCGCCGCGACTTGAACCAATAATGACGCCGGCTAATTGCAGGAGTCTGGAGTTGTTAGCCCCTCTTTCATTCACCCCCTCATGAAGGGGGCGATGGAGGGGTTGTGATTGCTGCGTCCTGCATTCTGCATCAGTTCTTATGAGTCCGGCATCTTCTGCAGCCATAATCGAAGCAGCAACTGCATAATGAACAAAGGGATCAAGACGGATTATTTCCTTCGGATACAGGTATTTTTCCGCATTGAAATCCTTGAGCGCTCCAGCGACCTTCCAGGGGATATCGGCAACATCGAATTGCGTGATCGGCATAATCCCCGATTGCCCTGCCTTTGCCTTAGACCAGGACTCATAAAATGAATTCCCAACGGGACTGACAGCTCCGATGCCTGTTACGACGACACGATTCATTCTAAAGGTATAATAGCACAGTCTGTGCGCACCCCCCTGTTTCATTGCCCTTCCCGGTGCCATAATGGTATCATTAATCGAATTACCTGCTGGCAAGGAGGTTCTTCCCTGTAGTGAACAGAAAAAATTGAGGAATTAGATTAGAGGAAACAATGATAAGGAATACTTTCAGCATCCTGAACGGTATCGGCGAAAAGCTTGAACGAAAGCTCTGGCGCTCCCGAATTCTCACATGGGACGACTTTATCGGTTCTTCAGATATCAACTGCATAAGCCCGCATAAAAAAGTTGTTTTTGATGAATCTCTCTCGTCTGCCCGGAATGCGCTCGATCATACAGATGCCGGGTATTTCGCCTGCACGATTAAGAGAAGGGAACATTGGCGGCTCTTTGATATCTTCAAAGAAGGGTCTGCCTGTCTTGATATAGAAACAAACGGGCTTTCGCCGGGCAGCGGTGGTGTCGTCACCGTAATCGGTATATACGACGGTTTCGAGTATAAATGTTTTGTCCGGCATGAAAACCTCACTCCAGAGAATATAATGGAAGAGATCTCCCGATACAAATACCTCATAACATTTTACGGGGCAGGCTTTGACATCCCGTATCTCCTGAGATCAATGCCTGATCTGAAATTCGACATCCCGCATTTTGACATTTGCTTCGGCACAAGGAGGCTCGGATTTCAGGGCGGGCTCAAAAGGCTCGAATCGGAACTGGGAATCGCCAGAGATGAAACGGTAAAGGATATGAATGGATATGATGCAGTAAAGCTCTGGGAGTATGCTCAGAGGGGAAGTAGTGATTCTCTAAAACTGCTCAAGTTATACAACAAAGAAGATACCGTCAACCTTTTCACGATAGCGGAAATTGTCTATCAGCGGTTACGATTACAGACAGGAATAGATGACTACCTGTAAATCCACCCAATCATCCTGAATATTCACCAGATGCTGACATAAAGCTATTTTAAACAAATTCCAATCCGACTTTATAAAAAAATGAATCGTATTTTTCGACCCAACGAACAGCAGCTTTTTTATACAGCGGGGGGTCATCGCTTTTCAGGATTATTGCCTGCCCAGCTGTAAGGACTGCCGAGGTATAAATACACAGGCCTGCATTACTGAGGTTGAGTGTATATCCAACAAAAATCTCATAGGTCGTATCAGGGTGCAGGACAAATTCAAGGACGATATAGGAAAAATCTTTCCGTTGATCTTTTCTGCGATTCTCTGTCAGGTTGTTGCTATTTTTTTCATCTGAAGATTCCATGGTTATCCTTTTATCACGAGTTTATGAATTTTTCTTTATAGTCTCTTCATGAACATTGCACATTTTATGCCAAAATGATTTGTTTTTAAGGTGCTGATTTATATAAGAATATGGACATAGTGAGATGTGGAGTTTTCTGTTTTGCGGAATTTTGTCAACACTGTGAAGAGAAATGGCAGTAGACGCAGTGGATGGAATGAAATAGAGAGTGCATAGCGAGATGGTGCGAGAGGCGGGAGTCGAACCCGCAAGGAGTTACCCACTGGATCCTAAGTCCAGCGCGTCTGCCAGTTCCGCCACTCTCGCATNNTTGATTTTAAAGGATANNNTGNGATGACTTCTGCAAACGC
>Ga0031656_10000051_pt1 | contig 28180 bp, 19 predicted proteins | sample FrelakmetDIP11DI_FD_55080 | JGI IMG/M metagenome (GOLD analysis project Ga0031656, IMG submission 55080) | Freshwater lake sediment microbial communities from the University of Notre Dame, USA, for methane emissions studies - DIP11 DI | ecosystem: Environmental > Aquatic > Freshwater > Lake >... | reverse complement strand
CCCCTCTCCCCCTGGGAGAGGGGCCGGGGGTGAGGGGAGGCGTGCCGCTGGCTTCGACGCCCTGGTCGGCAACCCCCCCTTCGCCGGCAAGAACAACCTCATCAACGGCAACCGGGACGGCTACCTGGACTGGCTCAAGGCCCAGCACCCCGAGTCCCACGGTAATGCGGACTTGGTGGCCCATTTCTTCCGCCGCGCCTTCGACCTCTTGCGCAGCGATGCCGACCAGGGTGGCTGCTTCGGGCTCATCGCCACCAACACCATAGGTCAGGGCGATACCCGCTCCACCGGCCTGCGCTGGCTGCGCCAGCACGGGGGGACCATCTACTGGGCCAGGAAGCGCTACAAGTGGCCGGGGGAGGCGGCGGTGGTGGTGAGCGTCATCCACCTCGCCCGCAGCGGCTGGAAAGGCCTGCTGGAACTGGATGGCCGGACCGTCCCCAAGATCACCGCCTACCTTTTCCACGCTGGCGGCGACGACGACCCCGCCCGCCTGGAGGCCAACGCGGGCAGGAGCTTCATCGGCAGCTACGTCCTTGGCATGGGCTTCACCTTCGACGACACCGACACCAAGGGTGTCGCCTCGCCGCTCGCCGAGATGCGCCGCCTGATTGCCCAGGATCCCCGCAACGCGGAGCGCATCTTCCCCTACATAGGCGGCGAGGAGGTCAACGACTCCCCCGTCCAGGCCCACCATCGGTACGTCATCAACTTCGAGGACTTTCCGCTGCGCCGCGCCGATCTGGGCGAGGACTGGGCCAGCGCCGGGGAGGCGCGGCGCAAACAGTGGTTGCGCACCGGTCTGGTCCCCCTGGAGTACCCAGGGCCCGTCGCGGCGGATTGGCCGGACTTGCTGGAGATTGTGGAGAGGAGGGTCAAAGGGACCCGTGCGGCTCACTCGACTGCGGGATGGTGGCAATTCGAGAGGTACCGCGGGGAGCTTTACGACGCCATCCACGGCTTGGAGCGGGTCTTGGTCATCTCCCGCGTCGGCCAACACGGTCTATTTACGTTCTTACACACGGGTTCAGTGTTTGCCGAAACCATCGTCGTGCTGGCCTTCGCGAGCCCGGCCGCTTTGGCGGTAATTCAGTCCCGCATTCACGAATCCTGGGCCCTGTTTTTTGCATCATCGCTTGAAGAACGGCTGCGCTACGGCCCCTCGGACTGCTTTGAGCCCTTCCCCTTCCCAGCAGGCTGGGAGGCCGATGGGCCCCTAGAAGCCGCCGGCCGCGCCTACTGCGACTTCCGGGCCGCCCTCATGGTCCGCAACAACGAGGGCTTGACCAAGACCTACAACCGCTTCCACGACCCCGACGAGACCGACCCCGACATCCTGAAGCTCCGCGACCTGCACGCTGCCATGGACCGCGCCGTCCTCGACGCCTTCGGCTGGACCGGCATCCCCACCGACTGCGAATTCCTGCTCGACTGGGAAGACGAGGACGACGACGCAGAGGGCGCCACCCCCGCCCGCCGCCGCAAGAAGCCCTGGCGCCTGCGCTGGCCCGACCCCGTCCGCGACGAAGTCCTCGCTCGCCTGCTGGCCCTAAACGCCGAGCGCGCCGCCGAAGCGCAACGCAAGGGGTTGGCGACTGCGGTCGCCAAGCCCGCCCCGCGTGGGCAGAAATCCACACGCCCGTCCGAAGACGAGCCGTCCCAGGGCAGGTTTGACCTTGGCTGATCCTCGTACAGGTGGGTCGCCGTTCCGGCGAACGACGCAGTGTCGGCGAGTGCCGAATCCGTACCCGCCCGCTTGCTTCTCGATGTCGCGAACGACGGACTTGCCACCGCATCGCCTTGGCCCCGCAACCGACACGCTGTCGGCCCCACGGACAACCGGTTCACATTGCGACGGATGTTCGACGCCGGTCGGTCGCTTGGTTTGCGCCGAATCGAAAGATCTGGGTTTGTCTGGAGTATAGGGCCATGGCTCGCTACTATCTCAAACCGATTCTTTGGAATACGAATAACTACCGGATGCCGTCCGGCGTACCGGCAAGAGGCTATCCCGCGGAACACGGATTCGGTCACGAAGAATGGAATAACGCGGATTTTATGCGATTCGAAGAACAGGGACAGGGCTTCCGGGCGTTTCACGCCGAAGGCTTGAAAAACGCACCGGTCGCTCTTTTCGACGGGCAGATCTTCGTGTTCATGTATGCATCCCACGACCGAGTGCAGGAGCTGGTCGGGATTGCCGGAAGAGCGACCTGCCTGGCCCTGGATGAACGCAAAGAGGAACGGGAGGGGTTGGTAAGGCGCTTAGGATTGCAACCCAGGTGGCGGGAAGCGTGGCAATTGCCCATCGTGAAGGCATGTCACGAGAACAACCGACAGGGATTCGAGGATTATTGGGACGATCAGGTCCAGTGGATCCCGAGCTGGATATGCCCGGAGGATCTGTTTTTCTGGCCGGAAGAGCCGATTGCGCTTGACGCGACGCAGATTACGGGAAAGCAAAAGCTCTTGACCATGTTCAACAGCTACACCGAAATCGGTCCCGAGACCTCAATCCGCGTGCTGGAGTCCGTACCCGAAGACCAGAGGCCCGCCGAATGGCACCATATCCGCGATGCCGTCGACGCCGCTTACGATGATCCGACCGCCGACGTGGCGGAGATTCAGGCGGACGAGACCATCGAGGCAACCACCAAGGACCAGCTTATCGATGCGCGCCTGGGTCAGGGCCGCTTTCGTGCGGCACTGATGGCGCGATGGGGTCGTGCCTGTGCGGTCTCCGGCTGCGACCAGCCGGAGGTGTTGCGTGCATCGCACATCAAGCCCTGGCGGCTGTCCAGCAACAGGGATCGCCTGGATCCACGCAACGGTCTCCTGCTCTCGGCGAACCTCGATGCGCTGTTTGATCGTGGGCTGATCTCTTTTGCCAATGACGGCAGCATGGTCGTGTCGTCTCGCGTCGCCAAGCCTGTGCGTGAGTTGCTAAACCTCGCAGGGCCGCTTCGCAGTCCGCTCGCCGCCAAGGAGAGAAACTTTCTCGCTTTTCATCGCGACAACATCTTCTGGCCATAGCGATCCGGAAGGAATATGACGCACTTGCCGATTCACGCGGCACAGGTCCGCGCCCGACTTTCCCATACGCCGCGTCCTGATGTCCTCGACGCCTACGGCTGGACCGACATCCCCACCGACTGCGAATTCCTCCTCGACTGGGAGGACGCGGAGGGCCCGGTCCCCGCCCGCCGTCGCGAGAAGTCCTGGTGCCTGCGCTGGCCTGACCCCGTCCGCGACGAAGTCCTCGCCCGCCTCCTCGCCCTCAACGCTGAGCGCGCCGCGGAGGAGGCCCGAGCCGGGGCCGTTCCAGCCAAGGCCGTGCCGGGCAAAGGCCGCAGCAAGCCGCGATCCCGTGGACCGGGCCTGCTGGAAGGGCTGGTCTAGGCAGGGACAAGGCGAGAAGCACAAGATGTTGTGCCTGACGCCGGTTCCCCGACAAGATCCTGCGACGTCTCGATGGCGTCGTGTATCCTTGCGCTCGGGACAAGACCTCAACGCCCCGTCGAGCCGCCGATGCTCACCCCGGCGGCCTGGCGACTGACATGCCGTACAGGCCCAGCGAAGGCCGAAACAGCTAGCGGAACTCACCAAAATGGTGGATACTCTTCGATGCCTCCCCTGGACAGACCCCCCGGCCGAGCTGCCGGAGGGCGAAGGCGCCAGGCGCAAGCCAGGCCCAATCTACGACCTTGCTGCTGTGCAGAAAATCGTGGATGGCGACCATATCTACGTGGCAACCGAGAATTGCTCCCAAGATGTGGAGAAATTGGAGTGGGATGTCGACGATGTCGCGCAGCTCATTGCAGATCTGCTCCCGGGAGATTACCGAAACTCTGAGTGGTGTAGGAGCAGCCGCGGCCACGTGTCAGACGCGGACGTCTACAGGTTGGATTACGACACAGCGGCTATGTGTCGCGGCGTTCGATGGAAGCACAAGCGGCTCTATCTTAAGTTCGGCGCACGGCATAATGATCCACGGCTGACCATCTGGGTATTTAGCTGTCACCCACCTAGACTGAGTTAATCATGAGAGCGACAGAGATTACCTGCCCTATCTGCGGCGAGGGGACGCTTGTGGCTAGCGTCCATGAGCGCAGCTATGACATGGACGGGTTCCCTTATGTTGTACAGGGCCTACGCCATTCGCTCTGCAACCACTGCGGCGAATACATCACGACGCCCGAGCAGTCGCGGTACAACAAGCGCGTCATCATTGCCGCCCGCGATCAGGCGGTGGCGGAGCGTGACCGCTTGCAGCGCCTGACGCCGGACGACATCCTGAGTATTCGTAAGCGGCTGCAATTGACCCAGGTGCAGGCGGCGCGGGTCTTCGGTGGTGGTCCAAACGCCTTCGGCAAGTATGAGAACGCCGAGGTGGCGCCATCCGACGGCATGGAGAAACTCCTGCGCCTGGCCGACAAGGTGCCCGAGGCGGCTGTCTGGCTGCTGCGGCGTGCCGGCCTACCGGCGCCGCCCAGGCTCGAAACGTCCTGTACCCGTGAAAACGATTGCGCCATTGTTCGACGGCTCAAGGAATCGTGGATGGCCGCGTTCCCAGAGCATCGGGTTACTGCGGCGGCCAGCCTGGTGGGCTATCGGGGGACGTCGACCGCCCAGAGCTTTACCTTCGCGGCGGCCAACGACCCCCGCGCCTACGCCGAGCCGGACTTGGCGGCCTAGTTCTGGCCAATAGGGGTAACCATGCGCGCCAGCGTCATTCAGCTCAAACAGGTCGTCTTTCAGCGCATCGTGGTCAACGCGCCGGAGCCGATGGAGGGCTCCGCACCGCCCGAGGTGGCGGGGTTTGACTTCGATGGGGTCCAGTTCCAGGTGGCACTGGACGCACAACCGGTCCCCGGGAAGGAAGGGGAAGCGACCACGAACTTCGTCGTCGCCCTCAGCGTCGGTATCGACCAGGCCGAGGGAAAGCCGGTTCCGTACCAGGTCGACGTCGCGGCACTCGGTCTGGTCGAGGTCGCGGAAGTTGTCGAACCTGCCAAGCGCCGCGACCTGGCCCTAGTCAATGGCGCAAGCCTTGTCTACGGCGCTATTCGTGAGCTTATAACGACGCTCACGGGGCGCTGCGTGGCGGGTCCGCTGGTCTTGCCCACGGCAGACTTCCGGGACCATTCTGAGATCGTCTCGCCCCCGGTCGTACAGGGCCCGCCGGGAGCGGATATCTAGCCTGCCCACCCTGCGCCGGACCTCTTCAGCATGGAGTCCACGACCATCCGCGCTCAAGGCGTTGTGGCGCGGTGCCTGGGCCTCGTCGGCCAAGGCAAGAGAATCGCCTTTACCCCGCGAACAGCTTCAGGATTCCCCGGCCCGGTCGTTCGGGACGATTCTTAGTTCCTCGGAACGGTCCAGCATACTGTCGGACGGGCCCAAGCGTCATCATGCTCCGCGAGCTGAACGCCTTCTCGCCCCCAACGGGAAGCGCCCGGCCGAGGATGCCCGCTTGGAGCCGGCACGGTCCACGGCGAGCCGTGCGTCGGCCATGACCCATGGAAAACGGGCGAACTGCCTCAGGGCCTTCCTGACGTGTAACGGTGGGCTCGAATTCCACCCCAATCCTCGAATTGTTGCGAGACCCAGCCCATGAGCCGTGGCACCGAGATCGTCGCCGTCATCGCCCAGCAACCGTTTTGGACGGGCGAGAACCAGTTCGCGACTGCCCGCCCAATTGCGGTGATCGACGACGGTCGCCTGGAGCTGGTACGCGAGGGGGAGTACCCCAACCGCGATCTGTGTTGGTGGATGATTCGGGCCATTTCGCCGATGCGTGACGTGGTGCCGGGACGGCTGATCGTGGGGTGCATCGAAGACGCCGATCGGTTCGACCCGCATGACCCGGACAAGGACAAGTACCAGCTCGCCTGGGACTCGGTGAGGCTGGGCGGCCCGAAAAGTATCATCGAGGTCATCGAGGGACCGGCGACGCTCGATCCGCGGGCATTGGTCAACCGGCCGGGCTTGCTGCGGCTGGATCATCCGCCGACATCCTTCGTTCTGGTGCGCCTTGGGGACAAGGTCTACGGACCATTGAAGGCGGAGGTCGAACCGCGCGGCCGACAGTACCAGATTTATCTGGAGCGCCCACCATCCAGCGACCTGACCAGCGTCCTAGATGCGGGACAGGTCCGCAGCGACCCGGGTTTCATCCATGTCTCCGGGGTTGAGCTCGCGGCGGACGACCGCCCCACGAACAGGTCCGCGGACCTGTTCTACTCTGGATTTCATGTGCTCCTGTGGCACCGCTTCGAAGCTCTACAGGCCGGGACGTTAGAACGGATTCGCCTGCTCAGTGACGAGGAGATAGTCCGCCGTGCCGCCAAGCAGGCCCTGTCGAAAAGGCGCCTTCGCGCTTTTATGCAAGAGTGGGCCGATATTCGGGAGGTTTACCTGGCGTCCCAGGCCCCGGAGGAGGAACCGGACGTCGCCGAGGTGTTCCAGGCGCTGAACACGCGCTTGCAGGCCCAGTGCGACTCGGTCGACGAGTTGATGCTGGGGGTGCTGGGGTCCGGGGACCTTGACGGGCGGGTCCAAGGGGCCATTGCCCATGCGTCCCAAGAGTATGTGAAAAGCCATGCGGCGTTGCTGAATGCGGAGATCGCCGAGAGGGTCGCGGCGACGCGGCAGCAGGAGGAGGACCTCAGAAAGGAGGTCCAGCAACTGGAAAACGAGCTAGACCGTAAGCGTCGCCAGGAGGAGGCCAACCTCCAGGCGGAATTGTCGCGCCATCGCGGGGAATTTAACGCCTGGGCGGGGGTAGAACGTGCGGCCATCGAGCGAGAACGGGCCGAGATCGACACGCGGCGCGAGCAGCTTGAACGTGGGCTAAACCAGGCGGCGACGCGCTTCACCGAGGGGCGCGACGCCCTAGTGGCGGACTTCCTGTCGCTGAGCCCCTTCCTGCGGCAGCTTGGTGCCCTTGCCGGGGTTGGCGACGTCGGGAAGCCGCTGACGGGGACCGCGGAAGGCTTGCCGGCACGGGTCGAGCCGCCGGCCTTTCTGGCGGGCCAAAGCGGAAGCGAAGGGTTGACTGACGAGAAGACCTTCTTTGAGCGTTTCGCCCAGCACGTCGACCGGGCGGGCTTCCGCTACAAACGGGCGGATCTACTGGCCTTTCATCTGAGCACCAAGTGCGGGGACCTGACAGTGCTGGGCGGCATGTCCGGCACCGGCAAGTCGTCTCTCCCGGTGCTCTATGCCCAGGCGCTGTCCGGCGACCTGAACCGGTACCGGCGCGTCGATGTGAGCCCGGCCTGGCTCGAGCCCGGGGACCTGCTGGGGCGCCCCAACTTGTTGGAGAAGCACTTTCAGCCGGCCCCGACGGGCGTATTCGAAGCGTTGGTTTGGGCCGCAACCGAGTTGGAGCGACTGGGCAAGGACAGTCGGATGTGGATTCTGTGCCTGGATGAAATGAACCTGGCCCAACCGGAACACTACTTCAGCGGGTTTCTGCAGGCTCTGCCGCACGATGGCCACCAGCGCGCCATCGACATCTTCGCCGAATCCTCGGTTCGCCCTGACGATCCCTGGCGAGTCTGGCACCGGGTGCCCCTTGGGACCAATCTCCGCTTCGTTGGCACGGTGAACTACGACGAGACGACCAAGCCTCTGAGCCAGCGGCTGCTGGACCGCGCCAACCAGCTTGAGTTAGAGGCAGTCCCTTTCGGGAGCCTGCAACTGGGCGCCACAACCGCGGTGGCGGCGCCCGAGGGTCCCCCGGTCACGGTCGCGAGCTTCGAGGCGTGGACGCGGGAGGCGCCCCTGACCGGCAAGGCGGCGGCGGTAATCGACGCGCTACAGGAGCCCTTAGCACTGCTCGGGTGCCCCCTGACTCCGCGACGTTATCAGGCCATCACCCGTTTCGTTGCCAGTTCCCAGGGCCTGTGCTCGCCGGAGGAAGCCTTCGACATGCAGTTGCGTCAGCGCGTCCTGAGCCAGATCCGGGGCCTATTCCGGCCCGAGGCGCGCAGGGCCCTGGATTCCGTGCATGGCGTGCTTACCGACCACGGGTCGGCCTTCGCCGGTGCGGTCCGGCTGGTCGAGCGCATTCATGCGGAGACTGCCCGGGAGATCGACTTCGAGTCCTTCGATGCGGGCTCTTAGGTTGGATCGGTCAGGGGGGGCACGTGCATGACGGCTGACGCCGGCCTACCTACCTTGCGTGCCTACCACGGGGACGACTGTGTTGCGGAGATTCCCCTCGACTCCCCCGCCCCCTTAGACATCCGGGCGACCCTGTCGGAGAGCCAGCGGCTGACCTTCGAGGTGGAGCCCAGGGAGGCCGGGGTCGACTATCAAATACTGGTCGGCGACCTGGCGCCGAGCCATGCTCTAGGCACCGGGTACCGCCGCCACGTCGAGTGGCCGAGCGACCTCTACCTGGATAGCGCTCGCGGCCTGGTAGCGATCAAGCTTTATTCGCGCCCACAAGAGGCGCCGGAGGGCGGCTGGCGGCCGCGCGCAACGCTCCCTGTCGCGGTGAATTCCGCCAAGCTCACGGAGAGCTTGTTCGAGGCCATGATCGGGGACCTCGCGGCACTTTCCAGCGGACTCCTATTCGATCTGCTTTCGAAGTCAACCGGGGGCCTCACCCGGCGGGGGGCCGGAGACGGGGCACGCGTCTCGCCGCGCTCGGCGCAGTTGGAGTTGCGGTTCCTCGAGGATTTGGTCGCTGAACTCGGCGGAATTCTCCTCGAAATTGCGCGACAGCCGCAGACGGCGCTACGGACCCGACGGGTCATTGCGGCCTGGACGGGCTCCGAACGGCTGAGCCCGGACGGGCTCTCTTGGTTCCTTGCACGAGGTTTGGATCCTCGCGAGGCGACGGTGGGCCACGAGCTGCTTGCCCCTCGCCTCCAGGTCGTGGAGGCGTCCGGCTCGCCGGAGCACGGGGCGATCTGTTGGTTCTTGCGGATAGTGCACGAGCGGGCGGCGGAGTGCGCCCAGCGCGCGAAAGCTGAGCGGAGAAGCCTGGAAGCGGACAAACCCTATCGCAGCCGCCGCTTTGGCACTGATCCCAGCCTATTTGAGCTATTTGACCAGCCCAAGATCGACCGCCTGAGCGAGGCCACACTTCGAGCGGCGCGCATCGCCCGGGCCATCCGCGGCATGCAGGCGCTGCCCTTCTTGCGTAACCAGCCGCCGATCGCCCCGCTGGAACTCACGCCGGTATTCCGCAATGTGCTGAGCTACCACCGCTTCTGGCGTACGATGCGGGAGTATCTGCGGCGTTCGACGATCCTGCTGGAGCACAGCCTCGACGAGCGCAGCAAACCGACCTGGCGCATGTATGAGCAGTGGGTGTTTCTGCAGATTGCCGCGGCGTGCGAGGAGATTGGCCTGAGTCCGAGCAGTCACGACAGCCTGTTTCGGCGCCTGGGGGCCCACCTGTTCACCGTCGATCTTCGGCGCGGTACGCGCTTGGGCTTTACTGCGGCAGACGGCCGAGTGGTGCTGTTGCGCTATGAACCATGGATCTTTTCCCGCGACCTGGCGCGCCGCAATGGCGAGGCGGTTTTCCAGGGTCGTGACGGCGAGGCGCCGTGGTCGCCGGATGTGCTGATCGAGGTGTTTGAGCGGCCCGCGGCCGGGCTGCCTCCAACCCTTGCCCTAGCCATCGTCGTGGACGCGAAGTACGCGCGGCGCCTGGACGAGCACCACTGGCAGGACACGGGTAAGTACCAGATGATTCGCGCCACCGACTCCGGCGCGCAGATCGTTCGACAAGTCTGGGTCGCCATCCCTGGGGAGCCGGACGACAGCGGCGGCATCGCCTTCCGGGATCGGTCGGTAAGTTGGACGCCCTACGGCCCGGATCGGCCGCTCAGCGCATCCGAGTTCGTGCAGGGTGCCGTGTCGCTCGCCCCCGACCCCTCATCTCCGCCGGGCACTGTCTGTCCCAATGCCCGAGACCTGATGCGTGGCATCTTGGCCTGGTTGAGCTTCCGGGAGGCGTCCGGGCGGCGAGTCGAGGAAGGGGCCGCTGCCTAGGCATCGCCGATCGATACGAGCTTCATTGGGAGGTTAAGTGGCGTCGCCAAACGATTCATCGACTGTCCGACGCGCGCTGGTCGAGGCCCTACGTCTGGACCTCGTCGGCCCCCACAACGACCACCCCTTCGCACACGAGTTGCTTCCCGAGTCCCCGACCCGGTGGTATCTGACGGGCTTTCTGATCCCGCGGGATGCCCCCGAGGAGCAGCGCGCGGACCCGGAAGGGGACGAGCAGCTCGACGCGGGTGGGGATGTCGAGGCCGACGAGGGCGCACCCCCGGATCGGGCGGCGGCAGGGAAGAGCTACCTGCCTTCCTCCCTCGGGGTCTCGGTCCTGGTGGCCCCGGGAGTCGAGGTCCTGGAGGCCCGAGTCCTGTGGGGCGATTACGAGTTTGAGGGGGCGGCGGAGGCGTCCCCGGCATCGGGCGACGCTGCCCCCGTTCCGGGTGACCCCCAACCCGCGGGCGCGGGCGGCCCAACGACCAGGCCGCTGCGGGGCCATCGGCGCCTGCCGCGCGAGGAGACCGTTGCGTTGGCGCTGCCTGCCGCCGGCGCGCCACCCCTCTGGCTGGACGTACCCTCCAGCCGCGGGCTGACGCTGGTGGTGACCTGCCGGGCCTTGCCGCCAGGGCCGTCGCTGCCCGCCGGGGTGCGCTCCGTCTCGGTGTTCCTGGTCAACAACCGACGCGCGGACCCGGACCACGCCTATCGCTCCTTTGCCTTCCAGGCCGGGCTGGTGTTGCGGTCCCCGGCGCCCTTCGTGCCGCGCCCGGACCTGCGCGGCTCCCTTGGCGGGGAGCTGGCAGACGAGTGGGATGAGCAGGTCGGGGACCTCCAGTACCGCGACGTCTTCGAGTACGCCGTCGGTCACGGTGTGGCTGCGCAGGCGTCTATAGCCCCGGACGGGTCCTGTCGCGAGGTCGCCAGTACCTGGTTGCCAACCGCCGAAGTGGATCGGGTCGAGCCCACCCCATTGACCGGGGTGGAGCTTTCGATGGAGCAGCTCGCCGCCCTTCAGGACGGGGCCGACGCCGAGACCAAGCTCTCTCCTCTGGTCGCCCAGTACCGCGACTGGATCGTCGCCCAAGGGGCGGCCTGCGGGGCTCTGAGCGGCAAGCGTGCCAAGACCGCCACCGATCTGCTCGACGCCGCCCAGCACGCGGCCAGCCGCATCGAGGCGGGGATCGCCGCTCTGGCCGACCCCGAGGTACTGAAGGCTTTCTGCCTGGCGAACCGGGCCATGGCCGCGGCGGCTCGCAGGCGAGCTGCCCAGGCGGCCGGGGTTGCCCCCCAGCAGGTAGGCCCGCCCCGCTGGCGGCCCTTCCAGCTTGCCTACATCCTGTTGGCACTGCCCGGGGTGGCAGACCCCACCCACGGTGACCGGGAACTGGTGGACCTGCTGTTCTTCCCAACCGGTGGCGGTAAGACCGAGGCGTATCTGGGGCTCGCCGCCTTCACCCTGGTCCTGCGCCGGCTGCGCCATCCGGGCTTAAGTTCGGCCGGGGTCAGTGTCCTGATGCGTTACACGCTGCGGCTGCTCACCCTGGACCAGATGGGTCGTGCCGCCGCGCTGATCTGCGCCCTGGAGCTAGAGCGGGAGGCGGACCCGGCGCTCGGCCCCTGGCCCTTCGAAATCGGTCTCTGGGTGGGCTCGGCAGCGACCCCGAACCGCCTGGGCCACAAGGGCTACGACGGTCCGGGGGCGGACGACACCGCCTACCGGCGCACCCTACAGTTCAAGAAGGACTCCAAGCACAAGCCGCGGCCCATTCCACTGGAGAACTGCCCCTGGTGCGGCGCGGAGCTTCAGGCGGACTCCTTCCGGCTGGCCCCAAATCCCAATCGGCCGCTCAACCTGGAGGTCCGCTGTGTCAACCATCGCTGCGACTTCTCGGCGGATCGTGCCCTGCCCATCCTGGGGGTCGACGAGCCCATCTATCGCCGCCTGCCGGCCTTTCTCATCGCCACGGTGGACAAATTCGCGAGCCTGCCCTGGACCGCGGAGACCGGTGGCCTGTTTGGGCGGATCGAACGCTACGACAGGGACGGGTTCTACGGGCCCGGCTCGACCGAGGGCAGCCCCTTCGGGGGGCGCCTGCCCCCGCCGGACCTGATCGTTCAGGACGAGCTGCACCTCATCTCGGGACCACTGGGAACCATCGCCGGGCTCTACGAGACTGCCATTGATGTCCTGGCGACCTGGGCACCTGGCGAGTCCGTCGTGCGCCCGAAGATCATCGCGAGCACGGCGACGGTGCGCCGCGCCAGTCGCCAGATCCGCGCCCTGTTCGGCCGGCCCCTGGTGGCGGTCTTCCCCCCGCCCGGGCCTGACCGCCGCGATTCGTTCTTTGCAATCACCAAGCCCGCCAGCGAGGTCCCGGCACGGCTCTACCTCGGGATCGGCGCCCAGGGGCGAAGCCTCAAGGTCGTGCTCCTGCGCTCCGCGCTGGCCCTGCTGTCCGCCGGGCAACGTCTGTGGGATGAGGCGGGCGGCAAGAAGACCCAGCCGAATCCGGCCGACCCCTACATGACCCTGCTTGGTTACTTCAACAGCCTGCGCGAGCTGGGTGGTTCCCGGCGGATCGTGGAGGACGAGGTGCGGGCCCGTCTGGGCCAGTACGGTCAGCGTCGCCGGCGGGACCCCAAGGATCGCCTCTTCGTGGACCGCTACATCGCCTACGAGGTCCTGGAGTTGACCTCGCGGGTGTCCACCGCGGACGTGGCGGCGACCAAGCGGCGCCTGGCGCTGCCCTTCCGCGAGAAGGAGCGCGTCGATGTGGCCCTGGCCACCAACATGATCTCGGTGGGGTTGGACATCTTGCGCCTCGGCCTGATGGTGGTGCTCGGGCAGCCGAAGACCAGCGCCGAGTACATCCAGGCGACCAGCCGGGTCGGTCGGGATGGCGAGCGCCCGGGCTTGGTCGTGACCCTGCTCAATGTCCACAAGCCCCGGGACCGCTCGCACTTCGAGCGCTTCGGGAGCTATCACGCGACCTTCTACCGGGCCGTCGAAGCCACCAGCGTGACCCCCTTCTCCCCGCGGGCCCTGGATCGGGCCCTGGTCGGGGCCCTGGTGGCCCTGAGCCGTCAGGGCGACGCCTCGATGACGCCCCCGTTGGGTGCGGAGCAGATCCTGGCCCGGCGGCAGGTCTTGGACTTTGTCGCCCAGCACTTCGCCGAGCGGGCACGGGACCACGATGCCGAGCGTTCCCCCGCCGAGCGCCAGGAACTGCACGACCGGGTCCTGCACACTTGCGGCAAGCTGCTGGACGACTGGGTCGAGATCGCAGGAGACATGCTGACCAAGCACACCCGGCTGCAATACCAGCTTTGGGAGACCGGTGGCGCCCAACGCTTGCTCTACGACCCCCTCGACCCCGAGTTGCCGACGCTGCACCCGATCCGCCAGCAATTCCACGCCAACCGCTCGATGCGCGATGTCGAGACCAGCGTTGCGCTGGCCATCAAGAACCTGAATACCTGGGGGAGCGGGACGTGAAACAGCCGATGCTGCGGGCCAGCCAACTGATCACGACCTTCGGGCCCGGCTCTATGCTTGACCTCCCCGAGGCGTCGGTGTTGATTGCGGGGATCGACCACTGGCGGTACGACCCGACCCAACTCCTGCCGATCGACGAGCCCCGCCTGGTGGCCAAGCTGGAGGAGCGACTCGAGAGGACCCGGCTGGCGCTCCGGGCCCCACCGCGGGCAAACGACTCCCCCCAGGGGCTGCATCCGGACGTGACCGCTTGGCGGTTTCCGGAATGGTTCATCGTGCAAGAGTCCGAGCCCACGCCCGCCGGCCATCGGCGGCGGCGCCTTGTGCACATGAATGCGTTGGACAGGGGGATGTTCCGGGACCACGACGGCAAGCGGAAGGCCGTGGTCCCCGTCCGATTCGTCCGTGCCTGCACCAAGGGGCACATTGGCGACATCGACTGGCCGGTCTTCGTGCACGGTGCGGCGGGGTGCCACCGGGAGTTGTGGATTGAGGAACGGGGGACCACCGGGGACCTCGACTCGGTCTTCGTGGTCTGCGAGTGTGGGGAATCCCGTGCCCTGAGCCAGGCCGCACGTCTGCAACTGAAGACGCTGGGAAACTGCAACGGGGATCGACCCTGGTTAGGCCCCGGCAACCGGGAGCGCTGCGGCGAACCCAACCGGCTCCTGACCCGCAATGCGTCCAACGCCTACTTCCCCCAACTGCTTTCGGTCATCTCGATCCCGGACACCCGAAGCCCGGTGGACGATGTCGTCCGTGCCCTGTGGGAGGACTTCCTGAGCGACGTGGCGGATCTGGACGACCTTCAAAAGGTCCGCAAGAAGCCAACCCCAGCGGGCAAGCTCGAAGGGCTGGACGGCGACGCCGTGCTGGCCTCCATCGCGCGGGTACGGGCGGGGGCCGGGGCCCAAGAGCGCAGCGTCAAGGATGTCGAGTCCGAGGCCCTCGCCGAGGCGAAGGACGAGATTGGGGTCGATAAGCCCGGCGGCTATTTCTACGCTCGGGCCCTGCCGCCGGCCCAATGGCAGTGCAACGCGACCGAAATGATCGAGCGGGTCGTGCTCGTGCACCGGCTGCGCGAGGTCATTGCCCTGGTTGGCTTCACGCGATTCGAGGCGGCGGGCACGGACATCGACGGGGAGTTGGACCTCGGGGTGAAGTCCGCCGCCCTCGGGACGGATGCCTCCTGGCTCCCAGCCATCGAGAACCACGGCGAGGGGATCTTCATCCAGTTCAAGGCGGCGGAAATCGACGCCTGGGTCCACCGGCAGCCCGTCATCAACCGCGGGGTTGCACTTCAGGCTGGATTCGTCCTGTGGAAGACCGACCACGAGCAGTCGCATCGGGAGTTTCCGGGCCTGCCGTACATCCTGCTCCACTCCCTGGCACATCTGCTGCTGACGGCCGTTTCCCTTGAATGCGGCTACCCGGCGTCCTCGTTGCGCGAACGCGTCTATGCCCTGAAGGGGCGATACGGAATCCTCATCTACACGGGCACCACCGGGGCTGAGGGGACCCTGGGCGGCCTGGTCCAGGCCGGCCGGGACATCGCCAAACACCTGCGGCGGGCAGTCGAGATGGGGGCCCTGTGCTCGAACGACCCGGTGTGCGCCTATCACAGGCCCGCCGAGCACGACCATCAGCCGTTGAACGGCGCGGCCTGCTACGGCTGCCTCTTGATCGCTGAGACCTCCTGCGAGCAGCGCAACGAACTGCTGGACCGCGCACTGGTAGTCGCGACCGTCGAGTCCTTGGGGGCGGAATTCTTCCGGTGACCTTCGATGCCTTCCATGCCCTGTCGGTACCGGAGCTACGGGCGCTTGCCCAGTCGCTTCGCGATGGCGCCCTGGCCCAAGGTGGCGGCCATGTCCCCTTGCAGCAAATCGCCGGTCTTCGTGCATCGACCGTTGCCGAGGCCATCGGTGGGTTACGACGGCAAGGGTTCTCGTCGGCGCAGATTGCCCTCCTGGTTTCGGCCATGGAGGAGACCCGTGAGCGCATTCCCGACCCGGGTCTTGTATTTGAGCTGGTGCTGTCCGGACCGCCGCTTCAAGACATCCCGACCAGGCACACTGGTGCGGTCGTGCGAACCTTATTCGCCGAGGCTGCGCATGAGGTCCTGGTCGCAGGCTACGCCATTCACCAGGGCGAGGATATCTTTAGTCCCCTGCACCAACGCATGTTGGCGGTGCCGAGTCTCGCCGTTCGTCTCTGCTTCGATATTCGGCGCAAGGATCTCGCGGTGGATCAGGACACTATTGACGCTTTTGCACACGAGTTCAATGCCAAGCATTGGCCATGGCCTGAACAGCCCGAGTTGTTCTTCTTTCCGCGATCCATGGAACCTGCGCCAGGCGAGCGCGGAAGCTTGCATGCAAAGTGCGTCATCGTGGATCGCCGCATCGCATTGATTACTTCAGCCAATTTCACGGAAGCGGCGCAGATTCGGAACATTGAGGCTGGCGTCCTCATCAAGTTCGAGCCGATGGTCGCGAGACTCGGGCGCTATTTTGATGGTCTTGTGGCAGGGGGGCACCTGCAGCAGGTAAATATCTCGGGAGCACTCCTGAAATGCGTGGTTTGAAAGACAGGACTGAGAGCGTGATGGCCTGGGGCGGATTCCCTTTGCCGCCGCCCCCGCGTTTGGGCAGCCATCGACAATGATCCCCAGGCGGGCCCAGTATGAGCGAAGCGGCAACCAGGTGCCATATGAGCGAACACGGATATACCCAATGGCCGCCGGGTCTTCAAGTCGGCGTTGCGGGCGGAGCACACGGCGGCCGCGAAACCGGGTGATAACGGCCCCGAACCAACGCAGATCGGTCAGGTGCGGGGCGTGTGTAATCACGCCCCGTCCTTGGCGGACCTCCAGGTCACGCCGGACGGTGACATCCTGGCCTGGCCGTCCGAGGGTGGCGGCATCGGCCAGAGCGTCCACCTCGGACTGGCAACGGATGTTCGCGCAAACCTGCGTCGCTTGGGCATGGCCGCCGGGCTCGATGAGGCCGATTGGATCGAGTTCGCGGCCCGTGTTCGGGATCGACTGGGGGTGGACCTGGGCGGGGCGGCGACCAAGTTTGATCCGCTACGGGCGGCGAGGTGAAACCATGCCGAACACCAATCCCTATCTGAATCCTTTGTGGCGCATGTGGATCCGAGGCGCCTTCCACGGCGGGGCAGGGGCGCTCCGGGACCTCGACCTCGATCGATCTTCAGATCGGCGGGCCGCCTGATGAGCGAAGGCCACACGCTCGACGGGTGGGACTTCTATCACCCGTGGTCGGATCAGTGTGGCCGGTGCGCACACAAGCACCGCACGTTGCGCCATGTCTGCGACGCCTTCCCGAACGGCATCCCGCAGCCGATCTGGCTCGGCGACCATGACCACCGCGACCCGTGGCCAGGTGACAGCGGAGTCCGGTTTGAGTCATGGCCGCCCTAGGCTCCAGAAAGGACCTTAGACTCCGTGACAGTTCTGCCGTCCGTAGCCGACAGCGGAGGCGGTGGGCGCCAACACAGGTTAGTTGACAAAACTCCGAATCTGCAAGAAACTCTGGTTGACAAATCCTGTCGCCTGCAAGGAACCCTCTCGTGCGGACATATCCCTCGGTCTACTATCCCGAACTGACAGATGACCGGCTCACCCTGGTCGCCGCGATGCTCCTGGAGGTACGCTACGAAACCTTACGGGAAATGACATCCCCGTGGGACGACAACTACACCCGCGAAAGCGCGGTGTTCGGCCGATCAAGGAATATGCTGATCGAACTCGCCCAGGACAGCCGCTACCCATGGCTCTCTCTTACCAACGCTGGGTTGGACGTCACATTCAAGATCGGCCGGGTACCATGTCGCTTCTTTCGCGACGATCCCGAGGGTCCCGCTAAACACGGGTTCTTTAAGCGCAACAATGTCGATGATTTATTGCCCATCGACGATAACGACCCAGTAATGTGGCGCTTTATCGTCGAGCGCTCGTTTGAAGATGACGGCGAAGACCGCGCGTTCTTTATGGGATACAACGCATTCCAGGAATGTATCTCGGAATGGGAGTATACTTCTTCGACGCCCGCCATCTATGCCATCGGCGGCCACGCTCCGCCAGCCGTCGAGATTCCGTCTCCGACCGTCGAGATTCGTACCGAAGACGATAACGCGCGTGACGGTACGGCGGATTAAGCAATCCAGATGAGTCACTGTAATGCGCTCTACGTTCAGCGGCGCCGAGCTACGTCTTGTGCGCACGTTCCATGGGCTCGCCCTCGACGACGTCGCTGCACGTATCGGGAAGACGCGCCAATACATCTATAAGATCGAAACGGAGCAAGCACAGCCGACGGAGGAACTCACAGCCGATCTCGCCGTGGCGTTGGGCGTTGCGCCACAGTTCTTCTTCGCTCGCGGCTACCAGGCCGGAGAAGACCAGTTCCACTTCCGTAAGCTGGCCGCCACGCGCGTCGGCATTAAGCAGTCCGTGATTGCCCGCGGGACGATGATTGCGAGGCTGGTCAATTGGCTGGAGCGGGACTTAATATTTCCTGCGCTGCACATACCCGAGGTTTCCAGAATCGCCGATCCAAGAGACATAGAACGGGTCGCTGAGATCTGCCGCAACGAGTGGGGGGTGGGCACTGGACCCATCGCAGACACGGTGCGCCTCGCTGAACACGTCGGTGCAGTCGTCACGAGCTTCCGGGCCACCTTCAAGGAGGTCGACGCGTTGTCTGTGTCCGCCAGTCGTCCAATCATTGTTCGCAGCGAAGCTAAGGAAAGCACCTGCCGGCATCGCTTCGACGTAGCCCATGAGTTGGGTCACTTTGTTCTCCATGAAGGGCAAATCACCGGAGACCGCTTGACCGAGGGGGACGCGAACCGTTTCGCAAGCGCGCTTCTCGTCCCGAGAGGCATGATGGTCCGATTTTTTCCGCGAGGCACAGGATCGCGGTTGGATTGGAAGGGCATCAGTGAGTTCAAGCTCGCTTGGAAGGTCAGCAAAGCGGCAATCTTGTACCGGGCTCGTCAGCTCGATCTGATTACGGAAGCAAAGTACAGGTCCGGCGTCATCACGCTACGACGGACCGGAGAAGCGACGAGGGAGCGCGAGGATAACTTGATCGCCCAAGAGACTCCTGCCCTGCTGACGCGTGCGTTCGATGTGTTGGCAACACGCAAGGGAATCATGAAAGAGGACATTGCAACAGCGATAAATTGGAGCCCGGAACTCCTTGAGGAAGTCGTAGGATTCCCAATACCATCGCGATCCGGTAAGGCCGTTAATCAGAACAAAGAACGACCTCGAGTTTGGCTTGTAAAAGCATGATAAAGTCTCTCGTTAGCGCCGCCAATGGCGGCCTTGCTGCCAGCTCGTTAGGGGGCCCTCGCCACGCTCCCGGGAGCCCCTTGTCGGTCCACGTAGCCTTCCCTGCTTGAGGTTGCCAAGACCCCGGTTCCGATCTCACCGCCCGGTGATGGCTGTGGGGATAGCGGTGCCATCGAACCGGAGGGACGCATAGGCGCGGCAGAGCAGATCCTCCGACAAGAAGGGGTCATATTTCTGCTGCACCTTGTTCAGGACTGCTTTGGCCAGGGTCACGGCATCTGGCGGACCAGCCTCGTAAGCTTGGTGCAGGGCGGCTTCCAACTCTCGCGGCGACGTGTCCGTCAGTGTTAGGAACGGCCCCGAGTTTTCCGCCTTAACCCCGAGGTGCAGGAGCAACGCGACCAAGGTGTCGTTGTAGCGGTCGCCCTTCCAGGTGAACCAGAAGGCCTCGCGGCCAGCCTCGATGGAGCGGACGGTCGCCAGGTCCATGCGCTCGAATTCGGCGCGCCCTTCGGCGAGCAGTTCGCATCCACCCTGGTCAAGAAAGGCCGGGGTGTCGCGGGCCAGGTAAACTTGCTGCATCTCCTCCCGGATGCGGTCTTCCACCAGCCCGGCCTCCCCCCCGAAGACCGGGGCGTTGCCGGTCGGGGCCGGTTCGAGCCCGACCTCCCGGCGGTCGGAATCGACCCGCACCACCCGCCAACGCCGCCCAGCGAAAATCAGAAAGGACTCCGGTTGCAGGGGCCTGTCGATGGGCAGCGAGCCGATCCGCTTGTTGCCAGCGAACAAGCTGTACTCTTCCGGCGTCGGGAAGACGGTGAAGAAGCTGTAGTGGTTGACGATGCGCTCGCCCACAGGACCATGCAGTAGAACGCCGCCGGCTGCCTGCTCGATCAGCCCGTGCTCGCCCATGGCTCGCAGAGTGGCGATGAAGCACGCCTCGTTCACGTTGGTGAAGGGTCCGCCGTGGCAAAGTGTGTCCCAGGCGCGCTGGGCGGTCACGCCGCCATGCTGGGCGATCAGGGCGAGGACCTGATGGACCAGCGTCGACAGATGTAGTCCGTCCACCCGTGGCGGCTCGATCCAACGTGCGGCCAGCAGCCTAACCATGGCCACCGTCTGCACGGTACGCACGCGCAATCGGTCGTACAGGCTGCTCTTGGGCGTCAGGTCGGACTCTTCGATGTAGACACGCAGGGTCGCGGGTTCGCCCCGGCGACCGGAGCGGCCGAGCCGCTGGCGCATTGAGGCCACACTTGGGGGTACGCCGACCTGGGCGACACTGCGCACCCAACCGATGTCGATACCCATCTCCAGGGTGGAGGTGCAGACCACGTTGACCGGGCGCAACCCCTGGTGCAGTTCCTCCTCGACCTGTTCGCGCAGCTCCTTCGCAAGGCTCCCATGGTGGGGCCAGAACTCGTTGGGCACGCGCAACGTCTCGCACTTTTTGCGCAGGCTATCGGCCAGGACCTCGACACGCTGGCGGCGGTTCGCAAAGATCAGGTTGTTGCTGCCCCGCAGCGTCTTGAACAGGTGGTTGGCAATCTCCTCCAGGGACCTATCCCTCGGGTCAGCGTCGCCCCTGGCTAGGGCTTGGGGGTTCGGGGGCACCGAGCGGTAGCCGCGCACCTGTAGGAGGATGTCCTGGCCGTCGCCGGTTTCCTCGATCAACAGGGCCGCTTCGGCACCCGGCCGCAGGAAGGATGCGGCCATGGCCATGTCCCCTAGAGTGGCACTCAGCCCGATGCGCGGGACACGCCGCCCGATGGCCCGTTCGACCCGGTGTAGAAGGGATTGGAGCTGCTTGCCGCGCTCGCTGCCGATGAAGGCGTGCAACTCGTCGACCACCACATAGCGCAGCCCCGCAAAGATCCTTGGGACCTGGGTCCCGCGGATTGCCAGGATCGCCTCCAGGGACTCCGGTGTGATCTGCAGGATCCCGTCGGGGCGCTCGGCGAAGGCGCGCTTCTTCGATTGGCTGGCGTCGCCGTGCCAGCGTACGACCGGGATCTCCATCCCCTCGGTCATACGTTCCAGGCGGTCGAACTGATCGTTAATCAGGGCCTTGAGCGGCGCGAGATAGAGCACGCGGCAACCCGCCTCGGCGATACCCCGCTCGTCTTCCTGGTTCAGCCGGGACAAGATCGGCAAGAAGGCCGCTTCGGTCTTGCCGGCGGCAGTGCCAGCGGCGATGACAACGTCGCGGGCTCCCTCCAGGATGGGCAGTAGCGCGGCTTCCTGGGCCGGGCGCAGGGAACGCCATCCCTGGCGGTGTATCCAGCGCTGGACCGGGCGGCTTAGGTGCGCGTGGGCCGCCTGCATGGTGTCACAGGCGGAAGGCGGTCAGCGCATCGTCGCCTTGAGCGGTGCCGGGTTCGAGGTCGTCCCCCTCCAGGTCCGGCTCTGCGTCGGGCTCCACCGCGATCTGGCCCAGGAGCGTGCGCCAATCGGTGCCGGGGTTCTGGTCAAGCACCGCAAGCAGGTCGAGGAACGCCTTGATGGTGTTACGCGGGGTGCGGAAGTACGCATCCCCGATCACCTCCGAGCAGTGCGCGAGGAACGCGTGCAGACCCGGGTCGGGGAGCAGGTAGGCAGCCTCGTCCTCCATGGCCATGACGTGGCGCAGCTTGGCCAACAGTATGTAGAGGTCCTCGGGGGTGAGATTTTCCAGTTGGATGACCGGGCCGCTGAGGTCCCGCAGCCCCTCGCCGGCGAAGCGGTTCTGGGCGAGCCGCGTCGCCAGCGCGTCGTAGGAGTACAGGCCCCTGCGGGTGTCGTAGAGGAGTTCTGGGGTCCCGCCCATCAGAATCCCCAGACCCTCGGCCTGGCCCTGCAGACAGTCGTTGAGAATGCGCAGGATCTGTTCGTAGTTCGAGCGGCGGGCCTGGACGTTGGCGAGCTTGTGGAGATTCACCAGTTCGTCGTAGCCCACCAGCAGCCCCGCGAACCCCGCCTGGCGCACGAACCGGGCCATGAGCTTGAGGTGGTCATAGACGTTGTCGTCGTCGATGATGGTGCGCACCCCGAGCGCTTTGCGGGCGTCGGTCTTGGTTGTGAATTCCGCGCGCATCCACCGCACCGCATCGGTCTTGAGCCGCTCGTTGCCAGTGTCGTGCCCGCGCCAATACGCCTCCACCACTTGGGCGAAGTCATAGCCGCCGACGAGTTCTGTGAGCGGGGCCATGCGGGCCTGGATGGCTTGCTCGGCCGATATGCCCCGCTCCCCGGCCTCTTGCAGCGCCGTGGTGATGAAGCGCTCGGCCACGCTCGCCAGGGCGTTGCCATCGGGGCTTGATCGCGTCGCGAGATTGCGCATCAGCTCGGCATAGAGCCCGCGGGCCTGGCCGCCCGTGGCGTGCAAGCGGCGGTCGGGGTTGAGGTCCGCGTGGGCGGTGACCAGGCGCCTTTCTTGGCTGATCGCGTAGACGAGGCGCATGAAGAAGGTCTTTCCGGACCCGTACTCGCCGACGATGAAACGGATGGACGATCCCCCGTCGGCGATGTTGTCGATGTCCCCGAGCAGGGCGGCCACTTCGTCGGCGCGCCCCACCTGGACGTGCTGTTGGCCCACGCGCGGCACCACGCCGGCGCGCAGGGATTGCAGGATTGCCGTCTGCTCCTTCTTACGCAGTTTCGCCATGACGCAGGGTCTCCCAGGTGTCCCGATCAAGTTCAAACCCATCCTCGTCGCCGTCGAGCAGGGGCGCATCGCACCGCTCGAACGCCATCTCGTTTAGGCGGTCTATGGCGCCGTCCGGCATCAGCCGATGGTGCGCGGCGAGCGCCGCCAGGGCGTCGCGGTCCCAGGCGTCGCGCTCGCCCAGGGCGAGGAAGAAAGCGGTGTAGGCGGGGTCGAGCCCGTCGATGCGCGATGGCGCAGGCGCGGCGACGGTTGACGGCTCGACACGAACCTCGTCTTCCTGGTCGCCGAACACCCCTTGGAGGAGGGCGGCGACCCGATGGGTGCTTTCCTGTCGCTGACGCAACCGCTCGGGGTCCAGGGCCACACCGGCCTTCGTCTGGGTAGGCTTCGCCTTTGGCCCCGGCTGGGGAGGCGGGCCGGCCGTCGCCGAGGCCGCGCCGTGCATTCGCCGATGCAAGTCCGACTCGTCGAGCCCCAGGCTACGGAACAGGCGCCCAAGGATGCGCACTTCGCTCGGGTCGATGCGCCCGTCCGCCGCCGCCACTCCAACCAGCAGGTCGGCGATCAACTCCGCCTCGGTACGAGGGAGTCCGACGAGCCGCTTCTTGAGGCTGCCGGTGTCCACCGGATTGGCCAGCAGGAACTTGATGTGCGCCCGCAGCCGCACGCGTTCGGGCGGCGTTAGCCGTAACCGCCCCTCGATCAGTTCCTCCAGGTGTCGTTCCTCTTCCTGCGAAACCGCGTCTGCTTGGGACACCATGGCGGCGAGGTGAAGCAGGGTGGCGGCTTCGATGTACTCGGCACTCGGCGCGGAGGGCGCGTCCGAGGGGAAGTCGAACACGGCGATCTTCTGATCAGCGCCGATCCGCGGGGCGCCGAAGCGTATATCCGGCTCGATCCCGTATCCCAACGACTCCATGAGCTGGAAGAGTCCCACGGCTTCTGGTTTGGAAAAGCGGTCGGCCTGGGCGGTGGGCCAGACCCGGAACAGCTCGGCAGCGTCGATCAGGCCGCCTTCTGGACCTGAGACCGCCTGGGCCAGCCGAGTCCTGAATCGCTCCAGCGATTGGGTCTCCCGCTCGCGGAGCAGCTCCCGCGGCAGGAGCGCCAGACCGGGCAGGCTGTCGCCCTGGTCGGGGTTCTTACCGAGCCAGCGGCTGTAGGCGCCCAGGTCCTCCATGCAGGCATCGGCGATGGCCTGGATGGCTTGCTTGGGCCGCTTGAGGACCATCACATCTGGCACCTGTCGCCCGTCGATCTCTACGGGGTCGGCGACTGCATCCAGCCCGGGGCTGGCGGGCTGGTAGAGGACGCGCAGGGGCGTTTTGTTTTCCGGGACGGTGAGGCTCTTCGGGTACTTGGCCGCGAAGCGGCGGGCGAACAACTGGTTGAACTCCACCGCGCAACGCTGCGCCGGCGTGCGCAGGGCGATCTCGGAATCGTTGCGGGCCCAGCAGAGCGCCCAGTTGGTGTCGATGGGCAAACCTGCCCGCACGCGCATTCCAAGCCCGAGGCGGATGCGCATCGCCTGTCCCTCGGCCTGGCCGATCAGCGCCTGCGCCGGTGGCGGCCGGTTCGGGTCGGAGGGATCGCGGGTTTCGAGGACGCCCAGGAACTCGGCGGAGTAACGTGCGAACGAGGCGTTGCCGGCCGCGTAGACCTCGCGCAGTGCACGCACCAGCTTGCCGATGGCGGGGATCTCCCCGCGGGCGGCGGCGTCGGTTCGAGCGTCGAGCAGCGCACGCCGCTCCAACCCGTAGAAGAACAGGAACACGAAGCCGATGTTGGCTGCTGGATCGAAAGCGGGGGCGGCAAGCCAGTTGAGGTAGGCACCCCGGGCGGCGGGACTCATGCGTTGGTAAGTCGGCCAGTATCCGACGCCTGGGTCTTCCCGGTAAGAGCCGCGCACCTCGGCCGGCAGATCAGGGTCGATGAGCGCCGGCTCCACCCCGTTACGCCAGGAATGGCCCTCGGTGAGGCGTGTGCCGACGTAGACGGCGCCCCTGTGCAAGTTCCATTGGCCGACCTGCGCACGCCGACCGGGGGGTACCCAGAACTGGGACGGGTCGCGCGTGATGCCCAGCGTCCCCGGAGCCTCTGGGGACGGGGTCCACTCGCCGACCAGGCGGACCGTGACCTGTGGCGTGGAGCCGCGGAGGAGTACGGGCGGGCGGCTATCTTGGGACTGTGCAGGCGGTCGTCCTTGTGTGGGTGAGCTCGGCACGGCCGCTCTGTGTTCCGGGCGCACTGCTACAGGGCGGGACTTTCTCTTTTCTGAACGCGTCCTCCGCAGTGCACGGACTCCGAGCCCCATTAGCACGAGGACTGCCACCAGCCACCAAATCGGTTCCATCGCCGCACTTCCCGAGAGTTTGTGAGCCTTCTGGCGCTGGCGCTACGCGCCGTGGTCGCACCATTCGGATGGGGCCGTGCAGGATTGGGTTACTCCGGACGGCCTAGTGGGGCATGATCTATCCCCTATCGCGTGCTGACAAGTGTTTCAAGCTGCGGCAATTGCCGACGTTCAAGGGCTTCCCAAGGTCCCGGGCCCGGCCTTGCGGCACGCGACATCCCGAACCGCCCTGTTCTCCGGTCCGTTGTCGATCAGCAGCGCCGCGATGGCCGTGTTGCAGGCCTGCTTAGCGGACACTTGGGGTGTCGGCAGCGGTTCCATGCGGACCGCATAGCTGGGCTGTCCGGGTTGGACAGCGGCAGCCTGGGGTGGAACCGATGCCGGACGCGTCGGGGCTACGGGCTGCGCTGGCGGCTTGGTCACTGGTCCCAACGGGATCCATCCAGGTCCATCGGGCGCGCTCACCGTGGAGCTGGTCGCGGCTGGCATCGACGCTACCGTGGGCGCACGGGGCCGTGCCGTCGTGGGCGCAAGGATCTTGGGCAGCAACGCGCCGAAGAACTTCGGCAACATCGGCGCGACCACAAAGAGCAGGGCGAGCCCGATGAGCGGGACGGCCAGCCGGGCCCAGGAGAAGCCCCGTCTGGGCGGCCTGCCTTGGCGCTCCGGGCGACGCTCAGTTCGGATCGTGGGAAGGGCAGGTCTGGGCCTCGGGTCGTACAGGGCGCCCTCCACTGCGTCGAGAACCGTGTCGATCCCGATCTGCGGTTCCGTGGCCTCGGAGGTCCCGAAGCGCGCCTGGAGGTCCTCCAGGTGTTGGCGCCGCGCCTCGGGGCTGCGCTCTACCCGCGCCTTGACGGCGTCCCAGGCGGACAGCAGCTCGTCACTGGCCGCCCCGGCGCCGATCCCCCGCTTCTCGCGCAGGTCCCGGCGCAAGTCCCTCAGCATCGAAACGCCCTCTGGGAGGTCCTTGCCGAACTTCACCCGGTCGGTGAAGACGACGCGCTCCAGGACCTGGACCCCGGGTGCCAAGTTCTGGACGGCCCGGACGTGGAGCTTGTTCTGGCGGATCGGGTTCTGGAAGGTATGCTTCTGCCCGCCGATGAAATAGGTCCACTTCTGATCGAACTGGCTGGCGTAGATCCGCCCGCCGTAGTTCTTCGTCTCCACTACCAGGATGCCAGCGTTGGTGAGGACCAGGTGGTCGATCTGGGTCCAGCGACGACCATCCCGGCCATCGGGCAGATAGACATCGTGCAGGGCCTCAACCCCGATGTCATCGAGCACCGCGGCAACGCGCATCTCGCCGATGGTGCCGGCCAGATTGCCGTCGGCGGCGGACCGCAGAAGCCGCAGCAGGGTGTCGCGCAGGGTGGGGGAGGGGAGGGCGGCGGCGGGCATCGTCAGGTGCTCCGCGCTCCCTTCACCGGCCTGACCACCGCTGGCGCATCGTCGCCCAGGTGAAGATTCACCCCGGTCGGCGGAATCCAGCGCAGTACCCGGTTCTGCTCGCCGTCACGCGGACCGATCCGATACGTGTGCCAGTGCGCGGATCTGACATGCGGCCTCGGGCTGGCGCGCCCCTCGGTCGCTCCGGTCTCACCTAGACCAGCGTGGGATGGCACTGCCCGGATGGCTGCGCCGATCCTGGCCCCAACGTCCAACGTCCCATGTGGTGGGCTTGTCGGCCGGAAACAGGCGCCAGCCGAGCTTGGTCCGCTTCGGATGGGGGCGCTCGCGTCGCTCGTAGTCGGCCCCGTCGCCGCACAGATAGAGGAGAAGGGACACCAACGGCGCGAAGTGGACTGCCAGTCCCCCGAGGTTGCCCGGGGAGGGCTGTCCCAACTCGACGGCGTTGCTGCGCGCCACGCGTCCCGTTTCGTTCAGTGCGGTGGCCAGGTCCCAGGGGCCCGGGTGCAGGGGGAAAGGTGTTAGTGCGTCCTCCATGTCCAGGACCAGGCGCAGTTCCTCGCGGCCGTCGTTGGGGTCGAGCTCGATGTGGGCAAAAAAGCGGCATTATGTAGCAATCGCACATAGCTGCCGGATCAATGGGTTACGCAAATTCTCCGGCAATTCAGCGCGATGCGGGCTGGGTAGCCGCCGGGATCAGCCGGATATCGAGGAGAAACCCGGCTGCCGGGGCCGTCTCTAACCAGAAAAACGCGCCCAAGTCATTGAATAAATAGCCGTGTGCGTTTGATACATAATGCCGCAAAAAAGCCGTGAAAGCCCTCCGCTTTCTGCATCGGCCCCGTCTCGACGTACACGCACCAGGCTGGCAGATAGTGGAGCAGGTCGCAGGGCAGGTCCCCGGAGATGGGGCTGGCCCAAAGGGCGGCGTACAGATCCGGGTCGAAGCGGTAGATCCCCTGGGTCGGCCGCCAGGCCGCCATGGCGCTGAGGCGCCCGATGTCGCCGGTCAGGTGCAGGGGGACGCGGTTGTTTCCACCCCCGCTGATGATGGCGTAGGCCCCGGCCAGGGGGCAGTACACGTAATCCGGCCAACCGCCGAGGGCCTCCCGGTCCTGCCTGAAGGTGTCGTACTGCTTCCTGGACGCCCGGATAGGCTTTGTTCGCGGCTTGGAGGTGCAGGCGGGCGCGGTGGTCCATGGGATCAGTTCGCGCCGCGCAGCGCCACCGGCCAGAGGCGGATGGCGAGGCGCAACGCTGCCCTGCGCCTGTCGTGCAGGGAGCGACGTATGGCCGTGCCGCTGGAGAACGCGGCGATTGTGGCCAGGGCGGCCATGTGGCGAACTTCGGGAGATAGCTGCATGGCGTTATTGTTGGCGGTGTCGGCCCTCGGGTCCAGCAGCGACGTGCGCGGGCTCAGGGCGCGTCCGGGGGTCTCGCCGAATTATCGGATAATGGGTCTGACCCATCGGGGATCCTTTCAAGCCCCGTCGATTCGAATACGGCGAATGTTCAGGATACTCCAGGTAGACTGAGCGCATCTATGAAGCAGGGGATGGGTGCGATGAACGCGACGGCCAGTGCGATGCGGACCGTGCGGTTGCCGACGGAAGAGGAGGTCGATCTGGCGGCGGAGAGCAGCCGCTTGCTCGCCGCATGCCTGGGCGCTGGAAAGCATGCCCGGCTGCGTCTAATCGACGGCGACACCGATGTGACGGTGCCGGTCTCGGTGATCCACATACTGGTGGACATCCTGAACCAGATGGCCCAAGGCAATGCGGTCTCCCTGGTACCGGTGCATGCGGAGCTCACCACACAACAGGCGGCGGACCTCCTCAACGTCTCGCGGCCCTATCTGGTCAAGCAGTTGGAGGCGGGTGAGGTTCCGTTCCACAAGCTCGGCCGCCATCGCCGGGTCCGCTTCACCGA
>Ga0031656_10000050_pt1 | contig 28323 bp, 22 predicted proteins | sample FrelakmetDIP11DI_FD_55080 | JGI IMG/M metagenome (GOLD analysis project Ga0031656, IMG submission 55080) | Freshwater lake sediment microbial communities from the University of Notre Dame, USA, for methane emissions studies - DIP11 DI | ecosystem: Environmental > Aquatic > Freshwater > Lake >... | reverse complement strand
CCGGTGCGCTACACGCTCGAGCAGGCCATGGAGTTCATCGAGGACGACGAGCTCGTCGAGATCACGCCCTCGTCGATCCGGCTGCGCAAGCGCGCGCTCAAAGAGCACGAGCGCAAGCGGGCGGGCCGGGCTGAGAGCGAGGCCTGAGCCTTGTCGAGTGCGGGCATCGGTCGCGCCGTAGTCCTCGCGATGCTGATGCTGGTCGCGGCGGAGGTCGTGCTGCAGGCGCGGTCCCAGCTGCGCACCGGGCAGAGCGTGCTGACGGCCGCGATCCGTGGCCCGAGCTTCGTGTACGACGAGGCGGTCGAGGCCACGCTGCTGCGTCCGAATGCCAGGATCGGCGGCGCGCGCATGACCATCGTCTCGAATCGTTACGGCCTGCGTGGTGCGGATTTTCCGCCCGATCCGGACGCCCGCGAGACGCGGGTCGCGCTGCTCGGGGCATCGACCGTGATGGGTACCTACGCGACTACCGGCCAGACCTCGAGCGAGCAGCTCGAGACGCTGCTGGCCCAACGCCCGGGCGACGGCAAGCTGCGCGTGATGAACGCAGGCATCCAGGGACTCACGCTCGAGGCGCAGTCGCGTCTGCTCGAGCGGCGCGTAATTGCGCTCCAGCCAAAGGTGGTGTTCTGGTATCCGGGCTCCAACGACGTGAGCTGCGGGGCACCGGCGGCCAGCGGACTTCCGCGAAGGACGCCGGTCCGCCTCGCGGCGCCGGAGCTGCCGAGCTGGGTGCTGAGCGCCGAGTTGCTGCTGAAGAACACGCGCTTCGTGCGGGAGCGTCCGGGCGGCGCCAACCGCAGCCTCGAGCCTGATTTCGATCTCGCGGACATGCGTGCGACGGTCGAGCGGGTCGCGGANATCGCGCGTGCCAGTGGCGTCCAGCTCGTGCTGGTCACCGCGGCGCACTCCTACCGCTCGAGCATGAGCGATCGAGAGCTCGCGACCCGGGCGTCGAGCGCGCTGTTCTTCCGTCCCTGCTATTCGCCCCGCGAGCTGGCGACCCGAGTCGACGAATTCAACGCCATGCTGCGCGACGAGGCCAGTCGACTCGGACTGCCGCTGGTGGATGCCGCCGCCGCCATCCCGCCGGACCCGAAGCTGTTCGGTGACGCGAGCCACTTCAGCCCGGCGGGCGAGCGCGAGTTCGCGAGGGTGCTGGCGGCCGAAGTCGTCCGGCTTGGCCTGTAGCGCCACCGCATGACGCTCGCGAGCTTCGCCTTCGTCCTATTCCTGGTGGCCACCTATCTGGTGTGGCGGTTCGGCGCTCGCTCGCCGGGGGCACGACGAGCCGTGCTGCTCGCGGCGAGCTACCTCTTCTACTGCACCTGGGACGTGCGATTCGCGCTGGTGCTCGCCATCACGACGCTGGTGCAATGGTGGTTCGGCCAGCGCATCGATGCGGCGCCCTCGGAAGCGGGCCGCCAGACCTGGCTGCGCGTGTCGGTCGCGTACGGCCTCGGCACGCTCGCATATTTCAAGTACATGGGCTTCTTCGTCGAGGAATTGCGGGGCCTGCTGGACCTGCTCGGTGCCAACCCGTCGACACTCGGCGTAGCTTCGATCGTAGCGCCTGTGGGCATCTCGTTCTATACATTCCAGTCGCTCAGCTACACGATAGACATCCGGCACCGGCGCGAGAATCCAGCGGACCTCACAAGCTTCGCGTTGTTCCTTGGCTTCTTTGCCTCGGTGACTTCGGGTCCGATCTCGCGTTCGCGCCTGCTGGTGCCGCAGATCCAGGCCAGCAGCAGCGACACGGACCGCCTGCCGCCCGAGGCCGTATTCCTTCTGCTGCGCGGCTTCGTCAAGAAAGTCGCGTTCGCGGACGTGCTCGCGGCGCACTTCGTGGACCCCGCCTTCGCCGATCCGCAAGCCTGGTCCGGTCGGTTCCTCGTGATGGCGATGGTGGCGTACAGCTTTCAGATCTACATGGACTTGTCCGGCTACACCGACATGGCTCGCGGGGCGGCGCGCTGCTTCGGCTACGACCTCGCCGTGAACTTCAACCGGCCGTATCTCGCGCGCACCGTGTCGAACTTCTGGCAGCGCTGGCACATGTCCATGTCGGGCTTCTTCCGCGACTATTTCTATTTCGCGCTCGGCGGCTCGAAGCGCGGCAACGTATACGTCAATCTGATGCTCACTTTCGTCGGCATTGGTATCTGGCACGGCGCCGGGTGGAACTTCGTCGTCTATGGCTTCCTGCAAGGCGGCGCCGTGTGCTTCGAGCGCTGGCGGCGCACGTCACGGGCGGCGCGCGGNCTGCCGGCCGCGAGGGACGGCGTGCTGGCCGCGGCGACCGGCATCCTCACGACCTTCGCGTTCGTCACTCTCGTGCGGGTGCTGTTCGTCTCGGACGACCTCGGCAGCGCGATCCACTACCTGCAGTCGATGTTCGCGCGCGCGGGGTCGGGCGGGGCGGCGGGTCCGCAGGGCTATGTGACCCTGCTGGCGGCAATCCTGCTGCACTTCGTGCCGCAGGGCTGGGAAGCCCGGGCACGTGCACTGTTTCTGCGGCTGCCGTCGCTGCTGCAGGCGGGATTGATCTGCGGTCTCGTCTACACCCTGGTCGTGCTCGCCGCAGCACCGCGACCGTTCGTCTACTTCCAGTTCTGACCGGTGGCGACGGAGCCGCTCAATCGAACACCACCGTGCGGTTGTCGTACACGAGCACCTGGTGCTGCAGGTGCGCGTACACCGCACGCGCCAGCACGATCTTCTCGAGATCGCGGCCCTTTCGCACCATGTCCTCCACCGAGTCCTTGTGGCTCACCGCGACGACGTCCTGCGCGATGATCGGCCCCGCGTCGAGTTCGGCTGTCACGTAGTGGCTCGTGGCCCCGATGATCTTCACGCCGCGTGAGTGTGCGGCGTGGTAGGGCTGGCCACCCGCGAAAGCCGGCAGGAACGAATGGTGGATGTTGATCACGCGGCCGTTCAATGCAGCGATGAACCCGGGCGAAACGATCTGCATGTAGCGCGCGAGCACCACGACCTCGCTGCCGGTCTCGCTCAGCAGGGCGAGCTGGCGTGCCTCCGCCTCGCCACGCGTGGCAGCTGTCACGGGCACGTGCTCGAAGCGTATGCCGTGACGGCGGGCGACGGGCTCGAGATCCGCGTGGTTGCTCACGATCAGCGGAATGTCCACGGCCCACTCGCCCGATTCCCAGCGTGCCAGCATGTCGTACAGGCAGTGCCCGTACCGCGAGACGAAGATGGCAAGGCGCGCGCGCCGACCTGCCCGCTCGAGGCGCCAGTTCATCGAGCACGGCCCCGCCACCTCGGTCGCGAACGCGCGCTCGAAGCGTGATCGCCCGTCGACATCGCCGGCCGGCGGCGTCCACGCCACGCGCATGAAGAACACGCCTCGCTCGGCATCCACGTGCTGGTCGAGATCCACGACGTTGCCGCCGTGACGCCGGATCAGCTCGGTGACCGAGGCGACGAGGCCTTCGCGGTCGGGGCAGTGGATCAGCAGTATCAGCTCGTCTTGCATGGTTCGGATCGTCGATGCCGCGGCGCGCCCGGGCGTCACGGGTGCAAGTATCGCAGGGGCGATACCCAGGATGGGAGCGGCCTCAGGCGCGCAGGCGCAGCTGGGCGGGATCCGCGGTGACCAGCGACTCGAGCATCGCCACGGGCTGCGGTGCGCCGATGTAGTGGCCCTGCGCGTACTCGATGCCGGCCTCGGCGAGCCTTGCGAGCACCTCGGCGGAGTCCACCCGCTCGGCAATGGTGCGGATTCCCATGGTCTCGCCGATCTGGGCGATCGCCCCGACGAGTCCGCGGTCGACATGGTCGTGCGTGACGTTGTGCATGAACTGCCCGTCGACCTTGAGGAAGTCGACCGGCAGGTTCTTGAGGAAGATGAACGACGACAGTCCGCTGCCGAAATCGTCGAGCGAGAAGCGACAGCCGCGGCCGCGCAGTTCGCCGATGAAGCGCGTCGCCGCCGCGAGGCTGGTCATGGCGGCACTTTCGGTCAGCTCGAAGCACAGCGCCCCGGGCGTGAGGTCCGCGGAGGCGAGTTCCGCAATCACGAAGTCGAGGAACTGCTCGTCGTTGATCGTGGTGGCGGAGATGTTGACGGCGAGCATGTATGGCTCGGCGAGACTTCGGCTGCGCCGATGCGCGAGGCGGCAGGCCTGGCGCACCACCCAGCGGTCGATGGCAGGCATGAGGTTGAAGCGCTCCGCGGCTGGGATGAACTCGGCGGGCTGCACCAGCTGATCCTGCTCGTCCCGCATCCTCAGCAGCAATTCGAAGTGCCGTAGCTTCTCCACGCCGGCGCGGATCGGCACGATCGGCTGGCTGTACAGCTCCAGGCGGTCTTCCTCGCAGGCGCGGTTGATGCGGGATACCCACTGCATCTCGCGGTGCCGCTCCGGTGCGCGACTCTGCTGATAGGTCTGGACGCGGTTTCGACCGGAGTCCTTGGCGGAGTAGCAGGCCACGTCGGCCGCGCTCATCACCGCATCCAGGGTGTCGGAGCTGGAGTCGATCTCCGCAACGCCGATCGATACACCCACGTTCATCACGCGGTCGTTCCAGGCGAAGCGGAAATCCCGGATCGCCTGGCGCAGGTTCTCGGCGATGCGATGCGCGGTCTCGAGCGAGCAGTCGGCCAGCAGGACGCCGAATTCGTCGCCGCCGAGGCGTGCCAGCACGTCGGTGGTGCGGATCCTGGTCTGCACGACGCTCGTGAGCTGCTTGAGCAGCCGGTCGCCGGCCGGGTGACCGCAGGTGTCGTTCACGACCTTGAACTGGTCGAGGTCCAGATACAGCAGCACGTGGTGCAGCGTTGGATCCTGCCGCGTGGCGAGCAGCGCCTCGGTGAGGCGATTCTCGAATTCGCGGCGGTTGATCAGGCCGGTGAGCGCGTCGTGCGTGGCCTGATAGGCGAGCGCACGCTGCAGGCGACGCTCCTGGCTCACGTCGTGGAAGACCATCACCGCGCCGATCAGTCGGCCGGCACGGTCACGGATCGGGGCGGCGGAGTCCTGGATCGAGATTTCCTGCCCGCGCCGGTTCACGAGCAGCGAGGGCTCGGCGAGCTCGACGATGCGGTCTTCCCGCAGGCAACGCAGGATCGGGTTGTCGATCTGCTGTCGCGTAGCCTCGGCAAGCAGCTCGATGATCTCGGCGACCGGGTGGCCGGCGGCCTCGTCCGTGTCCCAGCCGGTGAGCGCCTCGGCGACCGGGTTCAGGTACTCCACGAGACCGTCGGCGTCGGCGGTGATTACCGCGTCGCCGATGGACTGCAGCGTCACCTGCGCCTTTTCCTTCTCCTCGGCCAGCTGGCGCTCGGCGCGCTTGCGCTCCGTCACGTCCGCGAGCGTGCCCTCGTAGCCCGCGATCACGCCGTCGGCGCCGCGCACCACGCGGGAATTCTCGACGACGGTGATCACCGAGCCGTCGCGGCGTCGCAGCTGGTACTCCGCATCGCGCACGATGCCATCGCGCTTCAGCAGGTATACGACGTGATCCTGCTCGGCCGGATCGACATAGAGCGAGCGCGTAGACGGCAGTGCCAGCAGGTCCTCCAGGCGCTCGAAGCCCAGCATCTCCACGAGCGCCGGGTTGGCGGCTTCGAGCCTGGCGTCGGCGCTGGCGCGATAGACACCTTCGATCACGTTCTCGAACAGGCCCCGGTAGCGGGCCTCGCTGCGGCGGAGCGCACGCTCCGCCTGCTCGCGCTCGACGGCGATGGCGGCGAGGGCGGTGAGCCGGGCCATCAGTTCGAAGTCGCGCTTGAGGGGGCTGCGCGGGTGATGGAAGTAGAGCGCGACCGTGCCCAGTATGCGGCCGTCGGAGGCACGGACCGGAGTGGACCAGCAGGCGCGCAGACCGGCCGCCAGTGCCGGCGCTCGCAGCTCCTCCCAGAGGGCGTCGCGGGCGATCTCGGCGACCACGACCTGTCGCTGCAGGTAGACGGCGGCCGCGCAGGACCCATTGCGCGGCCCGATCTCGATCTTCTCGAGCGCACGCTGGAAAGGCTGCGGCAGGCGATGCCCGGCGGCAAGGCCGAGCGTCTCTCCGTCCTCGTTGAAGAGGCTGACGGCGCACAGCGCGTCGGGCGTGACGCGCTCGGCTGCCTCGGCGATGGCCTCGAGCGTCTCGGCCAGGGGCACATTGCCAGTGATGCGCTCGAACACGCGCCGCTCGCCCAGCGCGAGCAGTTCCGCTCGCTTGCGCTCGGTAATGTCGGTGATGCTGCCGCGGATCAGTCGCTGGCTCGACGAGGGCAGCCGGACCAGCCGAACCTCGCAGGGAATGTCCTGGCCGGCGGTATCGCGATGCGTCCACTCGAAGCAAGGCGCTTCCCCGGCCAGTGCACGGTCGATATGGCCTTTCGAAACGGCGAAAGACGGGGTTCCGTCGGACTGTTCGGGTGCACTCACCTGCACCGGACTGCTCGCAAGCAACTGCTCACGAGTCATCTTGAAAAAGCGTACCGCGTTTTCGTTGCACTCGACGAAGCGCCCGAGGTCCACGTCGAAGACGACGATCGCCTCCGGCGCGTTCTCCACCAGCGTACGGTAGCGTGCCTCGCTCTCGCGGATTGCGACCTCGGCCTGCTTGCGATCCGAGGTCTCGCGCAGGCAGACGATGTAGACATCGCGGCGGTCGAGGCGAATCTTGCTCACGCCCAGTTCCGCGTCGAAAAGTGACCCGTCGTGGCGGCGGCCGCGGGTTGCGCGTGGCGTCAGGTCAACCTCGTCGTTCTCGAGGGCCTCGGCGAGTTCCTCCAGTGCGCCCGTGAGCGTGGGGTGGCGGGCGAGCGACGGGATCAGCAGGTCGAGGCGTTTCCCGCGCACCGCGTCCTCTTTGTGGCCGAAGACGCGCTCGCCGGTGGTGTTGAGGGTCTCCACGCGCCCGGTCTCGTCGACCGTGAGGATCGCGTCCTTCACGTGATCGAGGATCGTCTGGAGCTGGGCAGCGGCGCTCTCACGCACCTCGCGGGTGAAGGCGCTGGTCTCGTCGGCGAGCATCTTCATCGAGCGTACGACGCCGCGCCGCTCGTCGTCCCACTCGAGATACGCATCGCTGATCGACTGCAGCAGTTTGCGCAGGTCGAGGCGCCCGGAACCCGCGCGGGCCTCGTCGAACTGGCGCTTCAGGAGCGGGTGAAGGCTCATCGAGCGCGGCGACCGGCTGGCTCACGAAGCTCAGCGGGCCGAACGACCGGACGGGCCCGCCGTGCCGCGATGGGCAGGATCCACCCGATGCGCGCACGGGCGCTGACGTTCCGGTTGTTTGACCGCTTCATGAACCCCCCCGCCGATGCCCGCCACCGGCCCAGAGCCGGGGTGGTACGCAGCGGATGGTATTCGGAGCGCCGTGACTCAGGACGTGAACCGCTTCACATTCGCCGGCGCGGCAGGCGCATCGGCTACAATTCAGCCTCCGTCGGGCTTCAGCGCATTCAATGTCTCACGATTCCGTCCAGCATCCTCCGGCCACCGTCCCGATGCTCGGTCGCGACGATCCGCCGCCGTTCGTCATCCTCCATGAGCACGGTGCCGCGCCGGCACTCATCGTCTGCGACCATGCCAGCCGGGCCTTTCCGCGTGGCATGAACCGTCTCGGGATGCCCGAGCTTCCGAGCTGGCAGCACATCGCCTGGGACATCGGGGCCGGGGAAATCGCCCGCGGCCTGTCGCACGCACTGGACGCGCCGGCGGTGCTCGCGGGCTACTCGCGCCTGATTGTCGACTGCAACCGACGTCCCGACGACCCCGAGGCATTCCGGTCGAACAGCGACGGCTGGGAGATCCCGGGTAACCACACGCTTTCGGAGTTCGATCGGCGCGTGCGGCTCGCCTGCTTCTTCGATCCGTACCACGAGGCGATTGCCGCGATGCTCGCCGGGTTCCGTGTGCGGGACGTGGTGCCTCTGGTGGTATCGGTGCATACGTTCACGGCCTCGATCGGGGGCGTCGATCGCCCCTGGCACGTCGGGGTGCTGTGGGACAAGGACGAGGCGAACGCACGTCGCCTGATCGAGGACCTGCGTGCAGTCGAAGGCCTCGTGGTCGGCGACAACGAGCCGTACAGCGGTAAGCATCCGTCCGACTACACGATCGATCACCACGCCGAAACGGCAGGCCTGCCGCACGTCTGCGTCGAGGTGCGGCAGGACCAGCTCGAGTCGCCGGCGGGTGTCGAGCGCTGGGTGCGCCTGCTGTCGCGGCTGGTCGGCAGACTGATGCACGACCCGGAGCTTCGGCGCCTGACATCGACGGAATCCCGATGGCGCTGCGCGAACCTCCGCTGACGCTCGGCATCGAGGAGGAATACCTGCTCGTCGAGCGCGAGACAGGCGCGGTCGCCGCCGAGCCGCCGGACGAGCTGTTTGCCGCCCTGCACGAGCGCACCGCGGGCCGCGCCTTTCCCGAGTTCCTGCGGGCGCAGGTCGAAGTGGCAACGCCGGTCTGTCGCGACATCGCGGAGGCACGTCGTGAGTTGAGCAGGCTGCGCGCCGCGGTGATCGAGGAAGCCGGCCGCTTCGGTCTCGCGCCGATCGCCGCCTCGAGTCACCCGTTCTCTCTGACCGCGAAGCAGAAGCGCACCGAGAAGGAGCGCTACATCGCGCTGCTCGAGGAGATGCAGGGCGCGGCGCGGCGCATGATGATCTGCGGCCTGCACGTGCACGTCGGGATCGAGGACGACGACCTGCGCATCGACCTCATGAACCAGCTCACCTACTTCCTGCCGCACCTGCTCGCGCTGTCGTGCAGTTCGCCGTTCTGGGAGGGGGAGCGCACCGGCCTGATGTCGTTCCGGCTCATGATCTTCAACGGCGTTCCGCGCACCGGTCTGCCGGAACAGTTCTCCAGCTGGGGAGAATACCGGCGTCACACCGACATCCTCGTCGAGACCGGCATCATCGCCGACACATCGCGCATCTGGTGGGACCTGCGCCCGAGCCTGCGCTACCCGACCCTCGAGACACGCGTGATGGACTGCTGCACGACGCTCGAGGACGCGCTGTCGCTCGCGGCCCTGAACCAGTGCCTGATCCGCATGCTGTGGCGGCTGCGCCGCGCGAACCAGCGCTGGCGCATGTACTCGCACCTCCTGCTCGGCGAGAACCGCTGGCGCGCGATGCGCTACTCGTTCGATGCAGGCCTGCTGGACCTGGGGCAGCAGCGCATCGTGCCGTTCGCGGAGCTGCTCGAGGAACTGATTGCGCTGGTGCGCGAGGACGCGGAGGCACTGGGCTGCGTGGCGGAAGTGGAGCGCCTGCGCGACATACTGACGCGCGGTACCAGCGCCCACCGGCAGCGCCAGATCTACGAACGCGCCAAGCTCGAGGGCGCCGGGGACAGCGAGGCACTGCGCGCGGTCGTGGACTGGCTGGTCGCGGAGACGGCGCTCGCGTGATCGACCGCCGCATCGCGGTCGCGCCGATGATGGACTACACGGATCGGCACTGCCGGTACCTGCTGCGCCTGCTCAGCCCGGGCGCACTGCTCTACACCGAGATGGTGACCGCGCAGGCGCTCGCGCACGGAGACGTCGAGAGACTGCTCGGCTTCGACAAGGCGGAACACCCGGTGGCGCTGCAGCTCGGAGGCTCGGACCCCGACCTGCTGGCACGCGCCGCGCTCCTCGGCGAGCGATTCGGTTACGACGAAGTGAACCTCAACGTCGGTTGCCCGAGCGACCGGGTGCAGAGCGGGCGCTTCGGCGCGTGCCTGATGGCGGAGCCCGGGCTGGTCGCCGACTGCGTACGGGCGATGCGAGAGGCCGTGGGCGTGCCGGTGACCGTGAAGTGCCGCATCGGTATCGACGATCACGACGACTACGCGTTCTTCGAGAATTTCGTCGGCACCGTCAGTGCCGCTGGCGTTCGCACTTTCGTCGTGCACGCTCGCAAGGCGCACCTGCAGGGCCTGAGTCCGAGGGAGAACCGCGAGGTTCCGCCGCTGCGCTACGAGGTGCCACAGCGGCTCAAGCAGGATCGTCCGGACCTCGAGGTGATCCTGAACGGCGGACTGCGCAGCGCCGCGCAGGTGCGCGCCTGGCTGCCGCACTTCGATGGGGTGATGCTCGGACGGCAGGTCTACCAGGATCCCTACCTGCTGGCCGAGCTGCAGCGTGAGTTCCTCGATCCGGCCTGGCCGCTGCCCACCCGCGAGGATGTCGTGGCGCGCTACGCCGACTATGTCGAGCGCATGGCCGCGGCCGGGCACCGCGTGCCGCTGATGCTGCGACATGCGCAGGGCCTTTACGCGGGCCAACCGGGTGCGCGCGCGTGGCGAAGGCTGCTGGGGGAGCAAGGCTCCCGGGCCGGCGCCAATGCCGGGGTGCTGCGGGACTCGCTGCGGGCGTTCCGCCGGGCGGCATAGGCGCGCAGGCCTGCATCTGTATAATTCACCGACACCTGGCGTCGGTTGGGGTAACGCGGGGTCCAGGGAGCGGGGTCGCTTTGTCATCGGTGAGCAACGAGACCGAGGTCGCCGTCCTGTTCGCGGACGTGGTGGGAAGCACGCGCCTCTATGAGGTGCTNGGCGACCATCTGGCGCGCGACATGATCCTGCAGTGCGTCGAGATCATGCGCGACGCCACGGAACGCAACCGTGGCAGCGTCATCAAGACGATCGGTGACGAGATCCTGGCGATCTTCCCGACGGCCGACGATGCGGTGAATGCGGCGGGCGAGATGCAGCACGACATCGCCGCGCACCCCNCGCTGCTCGTGAACGGCCAGCACGTCGCCATCCGCATCGGCTGCCATTACGGCCCGGTGGTGCTCGAGAACCGCGACATCTTCGGCGCGTCGGTGCACACGGCGAATCGCATGACCAGCCAGGCGAAGGCGGGCCAGATCATCCTGACGTCCGACACGGTCAGCCGGCTCGGCCCGGAGTGGCGGGCGATGACGCGCCAGATCGACGTCGCGCCGGTGCGCGGCCGCAGCGAGGAAGTCGAGCTGTTCGAGGTGCTCTGGCAGCAGGAGGACGCGACGAGCATGCTGCCCTCGATCGAACTCGACGCGCGCAGCGGCCACCGGCCCAAGCGCGTGCGGCTGCGCTACATGGATCGCGAGTACGTGCTGGGAGACGGCAAGGAGGCCCTCACGTTCGGGCGCGCCGAGGACAACGACATCGTCGTGAAGGGCAACCTCATCTCTCGAGTGCACGCTCGCATCGAGATGGGTCGCAACAAGGTCGTGCTGGTGGACCAGAGCACNAACGGCTCGTTCGTGGTCACGCAGGAAGGCAAGGAGTCGTTCGTCAGACGCGACTCGGTGACGCTGCAGGGGAAGGGCCTGATAGGGCTCGGTCGCCTGCCGGAGTCGAACGCGCAGGACGCGATCCGCTACGCGCTGGAAGACTGAGGGAATCGCTCGCGGCCTGGCGCCGGCCGCATACGTGCGGGACGGGCGCGCCTCCCGGCCGTCGCCGGGAGCGCGCCACCGAAGTCAGCCGAGTGCCTTCTTGACCCGCTGATACTCGCTGCGCAGAGCGGGCGGTGTCCTGCTGCCGAAGCTCTCCAGATACTTGCCGACCTCGTCGATCTCGTTGTGCCACGCCGGTACGTCGAGGTCGAGCAACTGGTGCAGGGTGCCCTCGGGCAGGTCGAGCCCCGTCAGGTCGATGTCCTCTTTGCGCGGCAACAGCCCGATCGGCGTCTCCACGGCTCCGGCACGACCCTCGCAGCGCTCGATGACCCACGACAGCACGCGCAGGTTGTCACCGAAGCCGGGCCACAGGAACTTGCCGTCCTTGTCCTGGCGGAACCAGTTGACGTGGAAGACCCTCGGCAGGTGCTTCACGCGTCCTTCGAACGACAGCCAGTGTGACCAGTAGTCCGCGAAGTTGTAGCCGCAGAAGGGCTTCATGGCCATCGAGTCGCGGCGTACGACGCCGACCTGGCCCACTGCGGCCGCGGTCGTCTCCGAGGCCATGCCGGCCCCCACCATCACCCCGTGCTTCCAGTCACGGGCTTCGTAGACCAGCGGCGCAACCTCACGGCGACGTCCGCCGAACAGGATCGCCGAGATCGGCACCCCCTCGGGGTGCTCCATGAGGTGGTTGTAGGCCGGATTCTGCTTTGCCGACACCGTAAAGCGTGAGTTCGGATGAGCCGCCGGGCCGTTCGCCTTGTCATAGGGCCGGCCCTGCCAGTCGATCGCTGGAACGCCTTTGCCACGACCTTCCCACCACGGCTGGTTGTCGGTCGTCACCGCCACGTTCGTGAAGATCGTGTCGTGGTGGATCATCTCGTAGGCATTGCGGTTGGTCTTCGGGCTGGTGCCCGGCACCACGCCGAAGAAGCCCGCTTCGGGATTGATCGCGCGCAGCCGCCCGTCGCTGCCGATGTGCAGCCACGCGATGTCCTCGCCGATGGTCCAGACTTTCCAGCCAGGCATGGTCTCCGGCGGGATCAGCATGCCCAGATTGGTCTTGCCACAGGCCGACGGAAACGCGCCGGCGACGTAATGCACCTCGCCGCGCGGGTTTTCCAGGCCGACGATCAGCATGTGCTCGGCGAGCCAGCCCTCTTCGCGAGCCTGCCAGCTCGCGATGCGCAGTGCATGGCACTTCTTGCCCAGCAGCGCATTGCCACCGTAACCCGAGCCGATGCTCTTGATCGAGAGTTCCTCGGGGAAGTGCATGATGAAGCGGCGCTCGGGATTGAGGTCGCCGATCGAATGCAGGCCCTTGACGAACGTGCCGTCCCGCTCGATGCGGTGCAGAGCGGCGGTGCCCATACGCGTCATGATCCGCATGTTGAGCACGACGTACGGGCTGTCGGTGATCTCGACGCCGCAGCGCGCATACGGCGAGCTGATTGGTCCCATGCAATAGGGCACCACGTACATCGTGCGGCCCTTCATGCAGCCGGCGAACAGCGCATCGATCTTCGCATGCGCTTCGCTGGGCAACATCCAAAGGTTGTTCGGACCCGCGTCCTCCTTGCTCTTCGTGCAGATGAAGGTCAGGTGCTCGACCCGCGCAACGTCCGACGGATGCGAGCGGTGCAGGTAGCAATTCGGAAAATTCGACTGCTCGAGCTCCATGAGGTCGCCTCGAAGCAGCATCAGCTCCACGAGCTCGTCGCGCTCCGTGTCGGATCCGGTGCACCAGTGGATGCTGTCAGGCTGGGTCAGCTTCGCGGTTTCGGCGACCCAGTCGCGGAGCGCGGCGTTCGTCGTGGTCATCGGGCGGGTATCCTTGGTTCTTCCGGCGCCGCACGCGGTGCGACGGAGCGGGCGGTGAATCGGTGCTTCTCGGTGGATTATAGCCTCGCGCCTGACGACCCCCTACCCGTGGAGGGCACGTATGCGCCCCGCGCCCGTGCAGGCAGACGAGACTTCGAGCAGGCAAAAAAAAGCGCCCTCCGAGGAGGGCGCAATCAGGGGGAGACCGGTAGAAATCTGTTGCGTCAGGATCTGCTCAGGCAGCGGCCTTGCGCGCGCGGGTCGTGGTCTTGCGGACGGCGCGCTTAACCTTGCGTTTCGCCTTTCTGGCAGCGGGAACCGCCTTCTCCTCGGCCGGCTCGACGACGCGCTCGTAGAGGTGCGTGGCGACGCCGCGCAGGTCACGACCGGCGTCCTTGAAGATCGACGCTGCGCGCTGCGCATCCTCGATGATCCGGGTGCGGGTGGCGGGGATCATCTCGACCTGCTCGCGCACGAGATCGAGCAGCGACTCGGCGCGAGCAGCGCGCTCGAGGCGCAGCGCTGCATCCGAGATCGCCGACGTCAGCATGTCCGACTGCAGATCGATCAGGTTCGCAACGGTCGACTGCGATACCGCCGTCACCTTGATGCCCGAACGCGCCAGCGTGCGGACCGGGGACTTCAGCGCCTTGAGATTCTCGGCAGAACCGGTGGCCACTTCACGAACGGTCTCGACGGACTCTTTACGAATCCTGCGGACCTGACTGCTGAGCGCAGCCGTCGAATCGGCGACGAGTTCCTGCATCTGGTCGATCATTTGTCACACCTCAGAATCGGNCTGCTGCGGCGCAGCATTTGCTGCAGTGCACAATAGCGCTGCNGGCCCCGGCTGTCAAATGCGTGAAGTACCGAGTCGGCGGTAGGCGGAGTCGGTGCCGCAAATGTCGGCGAACTCGAGGCGCCTCGAGGTTGCCGTCGGCCGACGGCTCGCGCACAGTCTGGCTCGAATGATGCGACTCCACCCACACCTGCGCTCGCCGGTCTCCGCACGCCGGGCAGGCGTGGCGTTGATCGCTGCGCTCGTTGCGGCGTGGCCGGCGGCAAGTGCGCCGGAGCTGTCGGCAACAGGCGCCGCGATTGCGACGGGCAGCGATCTCCTCGAGACCTCGATCGTGGTCGAAAAGCTTGTGCCGGCGGCCCGACCTGCCGGCGGCTCGGGTCGCTTCGTCGCGGCCGAGCGCCTGGACGCTGGCGAAGTGGCCTACTACACGATCCGTGTCCGGAACCCGGGGAAGATGCCCGTATCCGACGTGCAGATCACCAAGCGCATGCCGGATGGCATGCAGTACATCGAGGGATCGGCGGTGGGCCCCGCCTCCGACGTGCAGTTCTCGACCGACGGAGGCGAGACGTTCCTTGCCGGTGCTGCGGGCTCCGAGTACACGCACCTGCGCTGGATCCTGCGCCAGCCGCTCCCACCGGGCGCCACTGCGCTGCTGCGCTTCCGTGCGACTTTCCGCTGATCGTGGGCAGCGCGCTCGCTGAACTGTTCGGTGCCGACGGGCCGCTCGCACGCGGCCTGCCGGGCTATGCGCCGCGCGCCCAGCAGCTGTCGATGGCCGAACACGTCGCGGCCGCGCTCGACTCGCGTGAGACGCTGGTCGTCGAGGCTGGTACGGGCACCGGCAAGACCTACGCCTATCTCGTGCCGGCATTGCTCTCCGGGCGACGCGTGATCCTCTCGACCGGTACGCGCGCGCTCCAGGACCAGCTCTATCACCGGGACCTGCCGGCGATCTGCGGCGTGCTCGGGCGGCCGGTCCGGGTGGCTCTCCTCAAGGGGCGCGCAAACTATCTCTGTCGCCACCGCCTGGACCTCGCCGAGCAGCAGGCCCACGCGCGCGGACTGCGACGGGAGGTCGCGACCGCTTTGCCCAAGGTCCGCGCCTGGTCACGTGTGACTCGACGCGGCGACATTGCGGAACTGCCCGGGCTCGGCGAGGCGGACCCCGTCTGGCCCTGGGTGACTTCGACCCGCGAGAATTGCCTTGGCGCAGACTGCCCGGCCTACGAGGAATGCTTCGTGCTGGCGGCGCGCCGCGAGGCGCAGGCGGCCGACATCGTGGTCGTGAATCACTACCTCCTGATGGCCGACCTCGTGCTCAAGGAGGAGGGGTTCGGCGACCTGCTGCCGGGCGCCGACGCCATCGTGATCGACGAGGCGCACCAGCTGCCGGACATCGCCGCGCAGTTCCTCGGCTACAGCGTGAGCACCCGTCAGCTTGCCGCGATCGGGCGGGACGTTGCGGGTGAGTTGCTGCTCTCGCAGCAGATGGGTGGCGGCGTCGACGCAGCGATCGGCGCACTCGACGCGCAGGTGGCGGCAGTGATCGCGGCGGCCGGCGGCGTCGAGGCCCGGCTCGACCACGCCCAGTGGCCGGAGCGACTGGTCGAGGCGCTGGGCGGCCTCGCCGGTCGGGCGCGGGATCTCGCCGACGGGCTGGCGCCGCTGGCAGGCGAGGGCACCGGCGCGTTCGCGAGGCTGCGCGACCGCCTCGAGGAGAGTGTCACGCGACTGCTCGCGCTCACGGCTGAAGAAGCGGAAGGCGGCGTGCGCTGGGCCGAGGCAGGTCCACGCAATCTTAGTTGTCACTACTCGCCCGTCGACGTTGCCGCCCAGCTGGCGGCGTTGCTCGAAGCGCAGTCCTGCGCGTGGATTCTCACCTCGGCGACGCTCGCGGTGGGTGATGATTTCTCGCATTTCAAGCGCCGCGTCGGTCTCGCGCGCGCGCCGGCGGTGCGCTTCGAGAGCCCGTTCGACTTCGCACATCAGGCGCTGCTCTACCTGCCGAAAGGTCTCGGTGATCCGGGGGTGCCCGGGCACACTCAGTCCGTCGTACGCGCTGCGCTGCCGGTTCTCGAGGCGAGCGGTGGTCGGGCGTTCCTGCTCTTCACCAGCCACAGGGCGCTGCGCGAAGGTGCCGACGCCCTGGACGCTGCATGGGGGAAGCAGCCGCCGGTGCCGGTGCTGGTGCAGGGCGACGGCTCACGCGACCAGTTGTTGCGGCGTTTTCGCGAGGCGGGCAATGCGGTACTGCTCGGCACCGGCAGCTTCTGGGAAGGCGTGGACGTCAAGGGCGCGGCGCTCTCGGTCGTGATCATCGACAAGCTGCCGTTCGCCGCGCCCGACGATCCGCTGCTGAAGGCACGCCTCGAGGCGATCCGTCAGGCGGGCGGCAACCCGTTCTTCGACGAGCAGGTGCCCCAGGCGGTCATCGCGCTGAAGCAGGGCGTCGGCCGGTTGATCCGTGATCCCGGTGATTCTGGCGTAGTGATGATCTGCGACACGCGGCTCGTCACCAAGGGCTACGGCCGCGCCTTCATCCAGAGCCTGCCGCCGATGCGACGCACGCGTGAGATCGAAGAGGTACAGGCTTTCCTGCGCGAACGGCTCGGATCGCAACTCGCGGCCGTCGGTGCGTCCGACGACGCGCTCGATGCGACTCCGGCTGGCGCGGGATGAGCTGCACCATGCGAGTGCTCGCCCTCGATACGTCCACGGAGTGCTGTTCGGTCGCGCTCCTGAACGGCGCCGTGCTGACGATGCGTCAGGAGATCCTCGAGCGCGGTCACGCGGAACGCGTCCTGCCGATGGTCGATGAGCTGCTGGAGGAAGCCGGCCTCGCGCTCGCCGACCTCGACGGCATCGCGTTCGGTCGCGGTCCGGGTTCGTTCACCGGGTTGCGCATCGCCGCAGGCGTGACGCAGGGCCTCGCGCTCGGTGCGAACCTGCCGGTCGCGCCGGTCTCGAGCCTCGCGGCCGTGGCGGCGCAGGTGCCCGCCGGGGCCGGCGAGTACGTGCTGGCCTGCAACGATGCCCGGATGGGCGAGATCTACTGGGCAGTGTTCCGTGCGGAAACGGATGGTGGGGTGAGTCCACTGTCGTCGGAGCTTGTTTCCGTGCCTGACAGAGTCGGCCTGGGCGCGCCGGCGCCCGCACATGCTGCGGGCAACGCGATCTCCGCCTGCACAGCCCTGGCTGACCGGCTCGCGGCTGCCGGGGTGCGCGTGCACCCGGGCGTCTTTCCCAGGGCCGACGCCGTCGCGCGCCTCGGCGCGGTGGTGCTTGAAGCGGGTCGTGGCGTGCCGCCCGAGGAGGCGCAGCCGGTCTACGTGCGTGACGACGTCGCGCGACCGCCCGGTGCGGCAGTCACGGGGATGTAATAATCCCCGGCTGTAATGCGGCTGCAATAGGACTGTCCTTTATCTGAGGCAAGATGGCCGGCAAGCAGATCCTGATCGTTGAAGACGAAAAGGCGATCCGCGACATGATCGCGTTCGGATTGCGTCGCGCGGGTTTCGACGTACGCGAGGCAGAGGACTGCACGGCAGCACGCGCGAGCATCGCGGACCAGCGCCCGGACCTGCTGCTGGTGGACTGGATGCTGCCCGACCAGAGCGGTCTCGATCTCACGCGTGCCGTCAAGCGCAACAAGGACACCGAGGACATGCCGGTGATCATGCTCACCGCGCGCGCGGACGAACATGACAAGGTGAGTGGCCTCGAGGGCGGGGCCGACGACTACGTCACCAAGCCCTTCAGTCCGCGCGAACTACTGGCACGCATCAACGCCGTACTGCGCCGCAGCTCGCCCGCGGGTTCCGGCGAGCGCGTGGAAGCGGGCGGTCTGGTGCTCGATACTGCGGGCCACCGCGTCACGGTGGACGGCCAGACCGTGTCACTCGGGCCCACGGAGTACCGACTGCTGCAGTTCTTCATGGAGCACCCCGAGCGTGTGTATTCGCGCAGCCAGGTGCTCGACCGCGTCTGGGGAGGCAACGTGTACGTCGAGGAACGCACCGTGGACGTGCACATCCGAAGGCTGCGCAAGGCGCTCGAGCCCTATGGGCGCGACGCGCTGATCCAGACCGTGCGCGGCGCCGGGTATCGTTTCTCCACCCGTCCGGAGTGATCCGGGCGAGGGCGGGCGCCAGTTGACCAGACCCGCCTGGCAGCACCTCGCCTGGATCGCCGGCACGATCGTGCTCGCGGCGGCGGCGGGCTTTATCTTGGACCGTACGCTGCTGTTTCTCGTCGTGGTGCTGGCGGCCTGGCTCGCCTACGAGGTGCGCAGTCTCGTGCGCTTCGAGCATTGGCTGCGTCGGCGCAGCAGCGAGCCGCCGCCCGACATGCACGCACTCTGGGGCGAGACGGTCGCGACGACGAGCCGGATCTACCGGCGCAAGGTGTTTCACAAGCGCCGGGTGCTGGTCTTGCTTCGCGAGTTCCGCCGCATGACCTCGGCGATGCCGGACGGGGCGATCCTGCTTGGCAACAACCGCGAGATCCTGTGGTTCAACCGCACGGCGGGACGCTGGCTCGGCCTGCAGCGCAAGGTGGACTATGGCATCCGTATCGACAACCTCGTGCGGCACCCGGAATTCGTCGAGTATCTGGACAAGCGCGGCACGACGGCGCCGCCACGCATCCGTCTGCCCAAGGCCGGCGACCGCTGGCTGCTGGTGCGCCTCGTCACGACGAACGCCAGCGGGCAGCAACTGCTGATACTGCGCGACATCACCGGCGAGGCGCGGCTCGAATCCATGCGCAAGGACTTCGTCGCGAACGCCTCGCACGAACTGCGCTCGCCGCTCACCGTGATCAGCGGCTACCTCGATGCGCTCGCCGAGGAGCCGGGCCTCGACCCGGCCTGGCGTGAACCGGTGCACGAGATGCGCCGTCAAGGCGGCCGGATGCTTAGCATCGTGCAGGATCTACTCGAGCTTTCGCGGCTCGAGGCCCACGGCGGCGAAGCCGAGACCGTGCCGGTGGACGTCGGCGGAATGCTGGCCCTGATCCGCAAGGACGCGCTCGCCCGCCCGCAGGGGCCGTCGGTGATCGAATTGCATCTCGACAGCGACGACCTCCTGCTCGGGTCGGAGTCCGAACTCCACTCCGTCTTCGCGAATCTCGTGTCGAACGCGGTGAAGTACACCCCGCCGGATGGCCGCGTGGACATTCGCTGGTGGACGGACGCCAGGGGCGGTCTGGTCGAGGTGCGCGATACGGGGATCGGCATCCCGGCCGAGCACCTGCCGCGACTTACCGAGCGTTTCTACCGCGTCGATGGCGGGCGCTCGCGCAAGCTGGGTGGCTCCGGGCTCGGGCTCGCGATCGTGAAGCACGCGTTGCAGCGCCACGGCGGGCGGCTCGAGGTGCACAGCATCGAAGGCAAGGGCAGCAGCTTCGTATGCCACTTCCCGTCGGCGCGCGTCGTGCCACGCGACGACTCGGTCGCCGCATCGGCTTGATCGGGTCGGGGAATTTCGCCGCACCGTCGTCGCAGTGCGCCGCATGTCGCGCGATCACAACGACAACTGCAATCTCTCTGTAACACGGGCGGCGTAGAACAGCGGACCAAGCCGAAACGCGTGACCGATGGTCGCGTGCTCGTGTCGTATGTTTACAACCACCGTGAGGGGACTGACGTGAGAAACACCGTGCTCGCGACCGCGGTCGCTGCCACCCTGGCGCTTGCCGCGCCGCAGGCCTTCGCGCAGGCGAAAGGCGCCGCCAGCAAAGCCGAGGTACAGGCCATCGAGACGCAGATGAAGGCTCTTGCCGATCGTCTGAGCCGGCTCGAGTCGGCCAACTCCGCGCTCAAGGCGCAGAATGACGAACTCCAGGCCGTCGTCGAGCGCCGCGATGCCGAGATCGACTATCTCAAGGAGCAGACCAAGGAGCTGCGCGAGGAGGGTGCGGTGCTGGCGAACGAGGCCAGCAAGGTCAAGGGCGCCGACTGGGCGACGAAGATCAAGGCCCGTGGCGACCTGCGGTTCAGGCAGGAAAACATCTGGACGGAGCGCGTCGTCGGCTCGGGCGCGACAGCTACCGTCGAGGATGCGGCCGACCGCAGCCGCCAGCGCATTCGCGCGCGCCTGGGCTTCGACGCCCAGATTACCGATCATCTGAAGACCACGCTGCTGTTCGCCACCGGCGGCGACGATCCGCGCTCATCGAACCAGACGCTCGGCTCGCAGGGCACGCGCAAGTCGATCGGCGTGGACATGGCCTACGCAGACTGGAACTTCATGCAGGGAGCCAACCTGGTTCTTGGCAAGCAGCCATGGCCGTTCTGGCGCCCGGGCCAGTCGCTGTTCTTTGACGGCGACTACAACCCCGAGGGCGGCGCCGTTAAATTCGAGCGCGGCATGCTGTTCGGAAGCGCGTATGGCTGGTGGCTGTCGGAGCAGTACAACGCCAATCCCAAGGGCGAGAACAGTGACGGCAACGTGTTCGGCGCACAGGCGGGTCTCAAGTTCGCGCTGTTCGACGGCGAGACGCGGGTAGCCCTGCACTACTACGACTGCGGCGGCTGCCAGGACCAGACCTCGATCCTGTTCGCCAACAACGGCAACGGCAACACGACCTATCCGGTCCGGGTGACCTCGACGATCGGCACGACCGCAACGACTCCTCCGGCAAACGTCGTTGCGACGACCACGCAGAACTACCTGCGCTACGACTACGAGATCCTCGAACTTTCGGGCGAGATGGGCCTGACGCTCTTCGACCTGCCTTTCTCTGTGTGGGCGAACTGGGCGCAGAACATGGCCGACGACGTCGAGTACGACACGGCGTATGCCGCGGGCGTGTCGCTGGGCCGCGCCAGCAACCCGAAGACCTGGAATGCGGCCGTGTGGTACCAGTCCATCGACAAGGACGGCCTGTTCGGACAGTTCATTGACTCCGACTTCGGCGACGGCCGGACGGACTCCGACGGCTGGGTGTTCCGGGGCGCCTATGCACCGGTGCGGAACTTCAACATCCAGGCCACCTATTTCCTGAACTCGATCAACAAGGACGTGGCGCCGGTGTCGGGTGTCGGCTACGAGATCGGAGATGGACTGGATTACAACCGCTTGCAGGTGGATCTGAACTACCGGTTCTGATCCCGCGGCGGCGCCTGCCGCCGTCGAGGGCCCTCACCCGCCCAGGGACTGGGCGCTCCCGCCGGGAACGGGCTGGGGAGGGTGAGGGCCCGTTGCATTACGGACCATGACCTTGCCCGCTCGTATTCGCTCCTGTAAAAACACGCGACCTCGGAGGCGCCCATGGAAACCTCGGACCTGTCTCATCACATCCTGAGCCGCTACAACGCGGACCTCGAGGGCATTCGCTCCGGCGTGCTGCAGATGGGCGGGCTGGTCGAGCAGCAACTGAGCAACGGCATCCAGTCGCTGGTCGCGGGCGACATCAGGCTGGGCGAGGAAGTCGCGCGGCTCGACTACAAGGTCAACGCCATGGAAGTCGCGATCGACGACGACTGCAGCCGGGTGCTTGCGACACGCGGTCCCACCGCGTCGGACCTGCGGCTGATCGTTGCGGTCATCAAGACCATCACCGACCTCGAGCGCATCGGGGACGAGACCGAGAAACTCGGCCACATCGCCGCGCGTCTCGGGAGTCTCGAGCACCCGGCCGACCGCTACCGCGAGGTCAAGCACTTGGGCGACCTGGTGGCGGAGATGGTTCACGGCGCCCTCGACGCGTTCGCGCGCCTCGACACCGCGGCTGCACTCGCGGTGGCGCGCCTCGACCGTGTCGTGGACGAGGAGTACGAGGCGATCCAGCGCCAGTGCATAACGTTCATGATGGAAGACCCGCGCGCCATCCGCCGCGCGCTCGACGTGCTGTGGGTCGCGCGCGCGCTCGAGCGTATTGGCGATCACGCCAAGAACATCTGCGAGTACGTGATCTACATGGTGCTCGGCAGGGACGTCCGCCATCGCTCGCTCGAAGACGTCGAGCGGGCGCTGGAGGAAGCCGGCGCCGCGCACACCGCGNCCGGCAGCGGGGCCTGAGCCACGNATGACCGGCTGGATCGTCCGCCGCACGGGTAACCTGCTCGGTCTCCTGCTCTGCGCGGCGTTGATCGGCTATGCNCTTTACGTGCAGTACGTGCAGGGCCTGGAGCCCTGCCCGCTGTGCATNCTGCAGCGTGTGGCGGTGATGGTGGCGGGCGGGCTGTTCCTGCTCGCGCTGCTGCACGACCCGGCCGATCGCGGTGCGCGCNTNTACGGTCTGCTGATCGATCTGGCGGCGCTCGCCGGCATCGCGATCGCGGCGCGNCACATNTGGATCATCGCGCAGCCTCCGGGCGCGGTGGCCGAGTGCGGTGCGAGCCTCGACTACATGCTCGACGTGCTCCCCTGGCACGAGGTGCTGGGNAAGGTGCTCACCGGCTCCGGCGAGTGCGCGAAGATCGACTGGCAGTTCGCCGGACTCAACATGCCGACCTGGGTGCTGATCGCGCTCGTGGGCGTGGGACTCTGGGGTCTCGCGGTCAACTGGCTCGGCCACCGGCGCTGAACGCGCGTCGCATCCCGATCTTGCCGACGCAGGCCGGTTCCCCCGCCGCCTGAACCCCGCCGTCGCGATCGTCCCGTGTGAGGACTCGCGGGTCCGAGCCGATAATGGCCGCCGTGGGGTCACTGGGATCCCCGGGGGAACCATCTTGAAGAAGCTCATCCTTGCGGTCGCGTCGGTCGCGGCCCTGTCGGTCCTTGCGTCTGCCGCCGAGGCGCGCGCGGTCCAGCCCAGCCTCGAGCAATTGCAGGCCGAGCAGTTGCGCATGCAGGCACAGATCCAGGCGCTCATCACGCGGCTCGACGGCCTCGAGACCGCGAACACCGAGCTGCGCGGCGAGAACGCCGGGCTCAAGCAGCAACTGGCAAACGTCGACGAGCTTCGCGATGCCGAGATCGACGGTCTGAAGTCGCAGACGGGCGAGCTGCGCGAGCAGGGCAACGCCGCCGCGGTCGAGCTCGACAAGTTGAAGGGTGCCGACTGGGCGAGCCGGATCAGGTTCAAAGGCGACCTGCGCGTGCGCAACGAGACGATCCAGTCCGAGCGCGTGGTGGGCAGCGGCGCGACTGCCGAAGTCGCGGACGCTGCGGACCGCAACCGCATGCGCTTTCGTGCCCGCATGAGCGCCGAGGCCCGCGTCACGGACAGCACCCGGGTCGTGCTCGGGCTGGCGAGCGGGGAGGGCGACCCGCGCTCCACCAACCAGACGTTCACGAACACTTCCTCCGGCAAGGGCGTCTACATCGATCTCGCCTACGCGGACTGGGAGTTTGCAACCGGCGCGCACCTGGTGCTCGGCAAGCAGAAGCAGCCCTACTGGCGTACCGGCCANAGCCTGTTCTTCGATTCGGACATCAACCCCGAAGGCGGTGCCGTCACCTTCGAACGCGGCTCGTTCTTCGGCAGTGCCTATGCCTGGTGGCTGCAGGAGGGCTACGACTCGAGTCCTTCCGGCAACAACGAGGACGCCAACATCGTCGGTGCGCAGGCGGGACTCAGGTTCCCGCTGCTCGGCGGCNAGACGCGGGTGGCCGCCCACTACTACGACTGCGGCGCCTGCCAGTACAACAACCCGTTCTGGAGCGGTGGCGGCGCCTACGGCAATACCACGGTCACGCAGGGCTCGGGCAGCTCGGCGGTCGAGGTGCTGCGCCATGACTACAACGTGGTCGTCCTGTCGGGCGAGTTGAACACCACCCTGTTCGGCCTGCCATGGCAGGTCTGGGGCGACTGGGCACGCAACCTCGCCTCGGACGTCCGGTACGACACGGCCTGGTCGATCGGGACCTTCCTCGGCAAGGCGTCGGGGCCCGGCACCTGGGAAGCCGGGCTGATGTACCAGGTCATGGGCAAGGACGCGATGTTCGCCCAGCTGATCGACTCGGACTTCGCCGCTGGCAACACCGACGGCGACGGCTGGGCGTTGCGTGCCGGCTACGCACCGACGAGGAACATCGGGCTGTACGCCACCTACATGCTCAACGGCCTCTATCAGGACGTGGCACCGGTCAGCGGCCCGGGCTACGAGATCGGCAGGAATCTCGACTACGATCGNCTGCAACTCGACGTCGTCTACCGGTTCCAGTAGCCGGTCACGAGGCGAGAAGCTTCTCCATCACNCGCTCGTAGACGCGGCTGAGCTGCTCGATGTCCTCGACGCGGGCGCATTCGTTCACCTTGTGAATGGTCGCGTTGCCGACCCCGACCTCGACCACCTGCGCGCCCGTGGGCGCGATGAAGCGGCCGTCGGAGGTGCCGCCGGTGGTCGAGAACTTCGGCGAGCGCCCGGTGACCTCGCGCACCGCGGTGCAGACTGTTTCGGTCAGCACGCCCGGTGGGGTCAGGAACGGCAGGCCCGACACGAACCACTCGATGGAGAAGTTCACCCGGTGCCGGTCGAGGATCTCGAGCACCGTGCGCTGCAGGGACCCTATGGTCTGCTCGGTCGAGAAGCGAAGATTGAATCGAACCTTGAGTTCGCCCGGGATCACGTTTGGCGCGCCGGTGCCGGCGGCGATGTTCGAGACCTGGAAGCTGGTCGGCTGGAAGTAGGCGTTGCCCTCGTCCCAGCGCCGCGCGGCGAGTTCGGCGAGGGCCGGCGCGAACGCATGTACCGGATTGTCGGCGAGCTGCGGATACGCGATGTGACCCTGGACTCCGTGCACGGTCAATCGTCCCGACAGCGAGCCGCGGCGGCCGATCTTGATCGTGTCGCCCAGTGCCTCGTGACTGGTTGGTTCGCCCACCACGCACCAGTCGATCTGCTCGCCGCGACCCTCGAGCACCTGCATCACCCTGCGCGTGCCGTCGACGGCCGGTCCTTCCTCGTCGCTCGTGACCAGGAAGGCGAGCGAGCCGCGATGATCGGGATGACGTGCCACGAATCGCTCTGTGGCCGTGACCATGGCCGCCAACCCGCTCTTCATGTCGGCCGCGCCGCGGCCGTACAGAATGCCGTCGCGGATCAGCGGCTCGAAGGGGTCGCTGCGCCAGTTCTCACGTGGCCCCGTCGGCACGACGTCCGTGTGGCCGGCGAAGCAGAGCAGGGGACGACCGGCCCCGCGTACGGCCCAGAGGTTGTCCACGGGCGGGTACTGCAGTCGCTCGGTTCGAAATCCGGTCGCAGAGAGCCGCTCCCCGATGACGTCGAGGCAGCCATGGTCCTCGGGGCTCACGGAGGGTCGTCGGAGCAACTCGGCCGTCAGGGCCAGGGTCGGTGACATCAAGCGGTAACGTTCTTCGAGTAGGCGAGGGCGACCCTCGCTTGGGATCTGACCGGTCGGTGTATAACGAACCAAGTGCATGCGCACAAGGGATGCGCACTGGCGTGGCGTAAGCGGGGCTCCGGCCGCCGGACTGGCGCGAGCTTCCGGAGGCGACGCCCGCGGCGGGACTGTCACAGGACTGTCATGGGTGGCCGTCACAATCTCAGGCCTTCCGGTTCGATCCTTCACACCACAATCAGTCTCCGAGGTCCAAGTCCATGAAGTTCTGGCAGAAAGTCCTGGTCCCGGCGCTGTTCATCGGCGTCGTGTCGGTTGCGGCGCCGGGGCGCGCCGAGGCGCAGGCCGCGATCAAGATCGACGGCTCGAGCACCGTGTTCCCGATCTCCGAGGCCTTTGCCGAGGAATTCCAGATCTCCAAGCGCGGAAAGGTACGCGTGACCGTAGGCATGTCCGGCACCGGCGGCGGCTTCAAGAAGTTCTGCCGCGGCGAGACCGACATGTCGAATGCCTCCCGGCCGATCCTGGCCGAGGAGATGGAGATCTGCCGCAAGAACGGCATCAAGTACATGGAACTGCCGGTGGCGTTCGACGCGCTGACGGTCGTGATCAACCCGAAGAACAACTGGGTCAAGGGCAATGCCATGACGATTGCCGACCTCAGGAAGATGTGGGAGCCGGCCGCGCAGGGACGCATCACCCAGTGGAAGCAGGTGCGCAGCGAGTGGCCGGCCGAGAAGCTGATGCTGTTCGGGCCGGGTGCGGATTCGGGCACCTTCGACTACTTCACCGAGGCGGTGATGGGCAGGGCGAAGTCGAGCCGCGGCGACTTCACCGCCAGCGAGGACGACAACACGCTGGTGTCGGGCGTCGAGAACAACAAGTCGGCGCTCGGTTACTTCGGATTCGCTTACTACGCTGCTCACAGGGACAAGCTGACCGCCGTGGCGATTGACGGCGGCAAGGGCCCGGTGCTGCCGAGCAACGAGAACGTCATCAATGGCACCTACCAGCCCCTTTCGCGGCCGCTGTTCGTCTACGTCAAGGAATCTTCGGCGGGCCGCCCCGAAGTGCGGGAGTTCGTGGAATTCATGTTGACCAAGGGTTCGGCCCTGGTGGGCGAGGTCGGCTACGTGCCGCTGCCCGACAGCGCGTACAAGATGGCCTTGCAGCACTTCAACAACAAGAAGCTCGGGTCGGTGTTCGGCGGCGTTCCGCAGGTCGGTGTGACGATCGAAAAACTGCTGGCGATGGAAGCGAAGCTCTGATCGCCTGAAGAGCGTACTCACGAGCGCAGCGGGGAGGCGGGCGTCAGGTCCGCCTCTCCGGCCGTCCCCGGGGGTGCGGGGTCGAAATCGAACGCGCCGGGGGGTAGAGTGCCCGCCCGGCGTCTCATTAGGGGAAGGTGAATCGCGCCATGAGCCAGTCGAAGTCATTGCCGGCCGCGGGGGCGTTCGCAACGCTCCGTTACCGCAAGTCGCGTGATCGCATCGTCGAGCTGATACTGCTGACCGCGGGGCTCGTCGCGGTCTTCACGACCGTTGCGATCGTGTTCGTGCTGATCTACGAGTCGAGCTTCTTCTTCGAGCACGTCTCGATCAAGGACTTCCTCACCGATACGATGTGGACGCCGCTGTTCGCGGATGCGCGCTACGGCATCATGCCGCTCGTGGCGGGGACCCTGACGGTGACCGGCGTCGCGGTGCTCGTGGCGGTCCCCGTCGGTACTATCATTGCGATCTACCTGTCCGAATTTGCGCCGCACCATCTGCGCGAGACTGTCAAGCCGGTTCTCGAGCTGCTGGGCGCCGTACCCACGGTCGTCTACGGCTACTTCGCGCTGCTCGCGGTCACGCCGCTGCTGCAGAAGGTCTGGCCCGATCTTCCCGGCTTCAACATGCTGAGCGCCGGCCTCGTCATCGGGCTCATGATCGTGCCGTACGTGGCCTCGGTGTCCGAGGACGCCATGCGGTCGGTGCCGAATTACATGCGGGAAGGCTCCTATGCGATGGGTGCCACGAAGATGCAGACCGCGCTGCGGGTGGTCGTGCCGGGTGCATTCTCCGGCCTGGCGGCTGCGTACATCCTCGGTATCTCGCGGGCAGTCGGCGAGACCATGGTCGTGGCGATCGCCGCTGGCATGATGGCGAACCTCACCTTCAACCCGATGGAGCCCGCCGCGACCATCACCGCGTACATCGTGCAGGTGAGTCTCGGCGACCTGCCGCACGACAGCATCGGCTATCAGAGCATCTTCGCAGCCGGCCTGGTGCTGATGCTGATGACCCTGGTGCTCAACGTGATCGGCTTCTTCCTCACCCGCAAGTTCCGGGAGGCCTACTGATGGCCGCCACCGCACACATGACGCTGGAGGAGCTCCGCCAGGGGCTCGCCTGGCGCAAACAGCTCGACAAGGTGTTCATCGTCATAGGGCTCGCGCTGTTGTTCGGGTGCCTGGCGATCCTCGCGATCCTGTTCTTCGACCTGGTGCGCGACGGCTCTGCGCGCTTCGGCTGGGATTTCTTCACGTCCTTCCCGTCGCGGAAGGCCGAGAATGCCGGCATTCTCTCCGCTGCCGTCGGCACCATGCTGATCATGGTCGTCACGTCGCTGGTGGCGCTGCCGGTCGGCGTTGCGGCGGCGATCTACCTCGAGGAGTATGCGCCGAAGAACTGGTTCACCGGCATCATCGAGATCAACGTCACCAATCTGGCGGGCGTGCCCTCGATCGTCTACGGCCTGCTCGCACTCGGACTGTTCGTCTACCAGTTCCACCTGGGGCAGAGCATCCTCACGGCAGGACTCACCCTCGCGCTGCTGATCCTGCCGATCATCATCGTGGCGACCCGTGAGTCGCTGCGCGCGGTGCCCAAGGCGATCCGCGAGGCGGCCTACGGGCTGGGCGCCACGCGCTGGGAGGTCACCAAGGACCACGTGCTGCCGTACTCGACCGGCGGCATCCTGACGGGTCTCATTCTCGGGCTGTCGCGCGCCATCGGCGAAACCGCGCCCATCATCACGATCGGCGCGTTGTCGTTCATCGCTTTCCTGCCGCCGTCGCCGGTGAGCGGCGAGTTCCCGTTCCTGAA
>Ga0031656_10000048_pt1 | contig 29091 bp, 36 predicted proteins | sample FrelakmetDIP11DI_FD_55080 | JGI IMG/M metagenome (GOLD analysis project Ga0031656, IMG submission 55080) | Freshwater lake sediment microbial communities from the University of Notre Dame, USA, for methane emissions studies - DIP11 DI | ecosystem: Environmental > Aquatic > Freshwater > Lake >... | reverse complement strand
CGGCGCTGCGCTCAGGGACAAGCAATTCATTGTCGGCACTACAAGGAGGACTGGCAGGACAAGGGGGGTGGTTATCCCCGTCAAAGAGAGTATCAGAAAGATCATCGCGGCTGCCAAAAAGAACAAGCTCGCTCTTATTTTCGGAAGGGAACGGAATGGCCTGACCAATCAGGAAGTCGCGCAATGCGGATTCCTGATAACGATACCTTCTGATCCTTCATCTCCATCATTAAACCTCGCGCAGAGTGTCCTGCTCGTGGCATATGAGCTAAGCCAGAAAACGTATAAGGCAGCATTTCCGGAATTTGTAACACATGAGGCAGTCGCAGACCTGTACAGACATATACAGGCCACGCTCCAACTTCTTGACTACGCACCGAGAGGGGACAGCGACCTTGAGAAAACCATCATGAGGAATTTGAAGCATTTCATCGGCAGGGCAGGGCTGACAGAGTGGGAGCTGAAGATGATCCACGGGCTCTGTACGCAGGTGGAGAAGAGGATAAAAGGCGCGTAGCAGATGCAAATAATTTCCTTGTATGGCATAAATAAGCATATTTTGATAGAATTCAGTTGAAACGAGCTTACGAAAAGGAGTACGCATGAAAGAGATTATTTTTATGTTGGAGGAGGACCCCGAAGGCGGGTTTACTGCCCGTGCCCTTGGTTTGTCGATATTCACACAGGGCAATACTATCGACGAGATCAAGAAGAACATCAAAGACGCTGTCAGGTGCCACTTCGAGACGGAGGAGGAGATACCAAAAGTAATAAGACTTCATCAGGTAAAGGAAGAAGTTTTTACCTATGCCTAAGCTTCCCCGGGATCTTTCAGGCAAAGACCTGGCAACCCTGCTCAATAAATTCGGATACAATATAACAAGGCAGACAGGCAGTCATCTGCGACTGACCAGTATGCACATGGGCTTTGAACACCACATAACCATTCCAGCACATGATCCTCTGAAAATCGGCACGTTAAACGAAATTCTTAAAGACATTTCCAAATATTTGAATGTTGAAAGAAATTCCCTAATGAAAGCTATTTTTTAAAAGCATCTTAACTTATGGATATTGAAATTCAATATTATATGACGCATATCACAGCCGGACGAGCAGGATTTGAAATAACATGGAGGAAAACAAAGGAACGGGCCACTTTTTTTCTGTGCTGAAAAAGTAGCCTATCCCTTTTCTATGACTCCGAACCGATCTCAAATTGCGACCGGTTCTCAGAGAGTATAAGAGGGAAAATTGATGTGATAGAAAAACGCGAAATACCAGTAACAAGACATGATCCACCCTCGTTTCTTTTATTTTCGGGTGCATTTCTTCTTTGCAAAGGAAACTAATGGGGTTGCCGAACGAAATCACTGACCTGATCGAACGTTTTGACCGGAACTGCGAATCTTACTTGTCCGGGCAATATAACGAAACACAGCTCAGGAGGGAGTTCCTCGATCCGTTCTTTACCGCTCTGGGCTGGGACGTGGTGAATAAACTGGGTTACGCTGAGGCCTATAAGGATGTGATCCACGAAGACGCCCTCAAAATCGGCGGCGCAACCAAGGCCCCGGATTATTGCTTCCGCATCGGCGGCGCCAAGAAATTCTTTGTTGAAGCGAAAAAGCCGTCGGTCAATCTCAAGGAGGATGTTAGCCCTGCCTTCCAACTCAGGCGTTACGCCTGGTCTGCAAAGCTTCCTCTAAGCATTCTGACGGATTTCCAGGAATTCGCTGTTTACGACTGCCGCATTAAGCCTTCTCAGACCGACAAAGCATCCGCTGGAAGAGTGCTGTACTTGACCTATAAGGAATATTCTGCAAGATGGGATGAACTCGTTTCAATTTTTTCACGGGACGCCCTGCTAAAGGGCTCGTTTGACAAGTATGCCGAGTCCTCCAAACTCAAAAAAGGCACGGCGACAGTTGACGACGCCTTTCTTTCCGAGATAGAAGACTGGCGCGACATGCTCGCCCGGAATATAGCGCTGCGCAATGCAGACCTCTCACAGCGCGAACTGAACTTTGCGGTGTAGCGCACCATAGACCGTATCGTATTCCTGAGAATCTGCGAAGACCGGGGAATCGAGGAATACGGCAGACTCCAGATGCAGCTTAACGGCACGAATGTCTACAGGAGGCTCGTGCAGCTTTTTAGCCAGGCCGATGACCGGTATAATTCTGGTTTGTTCCATTTTGAGAAAGAAAAAGACCGGCATGAGGAGCCCGATAAACTCACCCCGCACATCTCCGTTGACGACAAGCCGCTTAAAGACATAATCAGGCGGCTTTACTATCCTGAAAGCCCTTATGAATTTTCCGTGCTGTCCGCCGATATCCTCGGTCAGGTATACGAGCAGTTCCTCGGCAAGGTCATCCGCCTGACTGCGGGACATCAAGCAAGGGTGGAGGAAAAACCGGAGGTCAGAAAGGCAGGCGGTGTTTATTACACCCCAAAGTACATCGTTGATTACATCGTCAAAAATACCGTGGGGCAGTTGGTCGAAGGCAAGAAACCTAAGGAAGTTGAGGGGCTGAAGGTCCTCGATCCGGCCTGCGGGTCCGGCTCGTTTCTGCTCGGAGCGTATCAATATCTCATTGACTGGCATTTGAAATGGTACATCGAAAACGATCCTGAAAAATGGGCAAGGGCAAGGCAGCCTGCGATTTATCAAGATCCATCGCCCGATGCCCATACCCCAAATTGGCATCTCACCACGGCAGAGAAAAAGCGCATCCTCCTGAACAACATCTACGGCGTAGACATCGACTCCCAGGCTGTGGAAGTGACAAAGCTATCATTGCTCCTCAAAGTCCTCGAAGGAGAGAGCAGTTATTCCCTTGCAACGGAATTCCGTTTGTTCCATCAGCGTGCCCTTCCGGATCTCGGCAGCAACATTAAATGCGGCAATTCCCTCATCGGCCCGGATTTTTACCAACAGCAGACCATGCTGGATGATGAAGAACGGTATCGAATCAATGTCTTCGACTGGGAAAAAGAATTTGCCGCGATCATGAACCCCTCTCAGTCCCCCCTTACCAAGGGGGGAAATAAAGGGGGGTTTGATGCAGTGATAGGGAATCCGCCTTGGGGCGCAGACTTCACCGCGCAAGAGCAGCAATATCTGCGTGCGTTCTATCAGGTAGCACAAGGAAGTAATATTGATTCCTACGCAGTTTTTATTGAAGGTTCTTTGAACCGCCTTAGAAACAGGGGCGTACTTGGGTATATCACGCCCGATACCTTTCTTCGTAAAGACGATCACTTATTGACGCGCAAGCTGTTTCTTGAAAAGACGTGGGTACAGGAATTGATCGAAACTGGCCCCGTTTTCTCAAAGGTTCGTGATACTTGGTGCTTAGTATCTACACTTGCAAAAGGTGAGGCAGATGTTGATTCTATAGTGCGTCATCGAAAACTCAGCAGGTTCATCGTCTCGGCAGAAGAACGATTAGACAAATTCGGTAGAGGAGAGTGGGACGAAGATGCTGTGGTAATGCAATCTGTTTGGTTAAAACGTCCGAAAATGATCGTCGGATATTTGGCTACAGAACAGGAGCAACATCTGATCCCCAAATTGGAAAAGTGTCAACCATTGAGAGAAATGCATGACCGCTTTCGGATATCGCGTGGTGAAGAAGGTAGCAAAACAGCCTTGACCGAACAGGCAAACGGAAAGTTCTTTATGGTAATTCCTCAGGATGTAGAGAGATATTCTGTTCAAGAAGGTGTGCGTATTTCAGCCGCTTCACTTACGTCGAATAAAACAGAATCTTTGTACAAACATCCAAAGATATGGATCATCAGAATTCAAAAAATGCGATGGAAACAGCGGATCGTATGCGGACTGGATGAAAGGACGAATTCTGCTGGGATGAAGACATTGCAGGTAATTGTATCAACATCCGATAATCTCTCAGACCTAAAATATCTATTGGCCATTCTTGCCTCATCGCTGATAAATTTCTGGTGCACAAATTATTTAGCGGACGATATGAATCAATCTTACCTTGAAAAGATTCCCATTCATCTTGCAAATTTGAACAACCATGCCGAAAAAGCACGATATGACAGGCTTGTCTCCCTTGTCGATAGAATGCTTATGCTCAACAAGCGACTATCCGAAGACAAGACCGACCACGAAAGAACTTCGCTTCAGCGTCAGATCGACGCAACTGACCGGCAGATCGATCAGTTGGTATATGAGCTCTATGGTCTAACGGAGGAGGAGATAAGGATTGTGGAGGGGCGCTGAAATTTATTTCCTCTCCCCGAACATCGCAAATATCCCGTATTTATAATAACAATCTACATCTTTGAAGCCGATTGCTTTTAATGCGTCCAATTGGACTTCAAGTGTATCGGGCTTGTTGTCCTTGTTGTCTTTGTATCTCCGGATTATGTCGTCAAAATAATTTCCGTTTATCCCCAGACTCTTTTTCTTTTCATCAATCCATTCTTTCCACATGGACATATACAGCTGCTCCAACGTCTCTGACGGGGCAAGGACACAGTCGATATTCACAAAATACCTGCCCGGACAAAGGTGCTGATATATTTTTCTGAAGAGGGCCTTTTTCTCTTTCATCGTCAGATGGTGGATCGCCAGTGAAGACGCGATGAAATCATAGTTTTTATGCAGGACTTCTTTCCTCAAAAGTTCCTGGAACCCTGCCTTCACGTAAAGGACGTTCTTGAAATCTTTCAGCCGCACTTTAGCGGCCTCAAGCATGCCGGAAGACCCGTCAAGTAATGTTGCTGAAACTGGCCCTTCGGTTTTCAGCAGCTCATGCGAAACAATCCCATCGCCGCAGCCGAGGTCGAGAATGTTCTTCTTCCTTTTATTCTTCAGGAAGTGCCGGTAAAGGGATTTTAAAATGTTCAACATCCTTGCCCGTTCTATGACATAGATATCGGCCTTGTCCCTGTATTCCCGCGCAAAGCAGCCCTTTGACCATTGAGATTTTTCGAAAGATGTCATGACTTTTCCTCCTTTTCGCTAAAATAAAAAAGGCCACGGGGTTTATTCCGTGGCCTTTGAGTGAGTCGGGTTATTTTCTGCTGAAAGCTAAGAGAATCCCCCTTCGGCCACGGCCTCAAAATGCCAGGCGCCTCTAAGGACCATAATTGCCTTCAACAGATTAAACATGAATGAACTATACCCAACAACCATTTTTCATGTCAAGGAAATTTTTGCAGACTTGATCTGACAACTTTCTTTCTCCCAATCTGCATAGCAGCACTTGATGCGGGACCTGAATGACATATTGCACAGGACGATCAGTCCTGCGGCTACCTGCTCTTTGAATCTACTTACTGTACTCCCTCCTGGCAGAATATCTCGTAAGTCACTTTGACCGGGTTTCTCGAATATGCACGGTCGACTTTGATAACGCTTTGCCATTTATGCGAGCGGTATTGCCTGCCGTTGCTCTCGACCATGGTGCAGGGGGTATCAGTATCACTCGAAGTGAATTTGAGTGTGGTCCCCGGTGGTATCGGAGCGGCTGCCTGCGGCACTGTCTTCGTAACTGCTGCGTACCCGCTTGCCATGTAATTGTTCTCTTCACACTTGGCAGTAACCCCACCTGCGCCAGCGACTTTTTCAACTACGGTGATTACTGAATCACAGCCAGCGAGGAAAACTTCATTATCGGTATTCGCGGCATTAAGAATGAAATGACAGAAATTATCGTTTGTTTCCATCCTGGGATCGGCAGATGCGGTTACTGCAAAAATGATATGAACGGAAATGAGCAGCAATAAAACAGATACTATTTTCATTGTGTGGTTTCCTCCTTTTTTTTGTGCTGCGTTCTACGGTCATTCAGATCCCCCATCAACGTACTTCTTCGTAAGCAGATATGCTGTTGCCTCCTTCCTTCTCTCAAAATAAAAAAGCCTGTCTCATACTCAAGAAACAGGCTTTTCGTGCTCCGTGGAAAATGGGAGAAGAGCTGTTTCTTCGGCAGCCCGGCTGTCCTTTTTGCAGGACCCGTGGCTTTGTGCCCCCCAGTTCCCCAAGGTTTACCTTTTCGGAAATGCACAACTGCATTGAATATCACAAAGAACGGACGTTTCGCTATTTCAAACAAGCCAGAAAGCAGGCAGATTGTCAACAGTAAAATGCCGGGCTGTCAAAACGTACCGCTCGAAAACATGCCCGGAGGCGGACCTGACCATAAAAACTGCAGCAAAAAGATGTTGATTTTCGGCTTCTATCTGCTTAGACTTTCGGTTAAGGTGTTTTCATGATGATAACTGCATTAATGGAAAATATGAAGACCTGCACTATTTCAGGCCTCAATGAGACTGGAGGAATAGGGTAGTGTCCATTCGTACTATAGCCATCACGGAAGAAGAGGCAGGCGAAAGGATAGATACCTTCCTCGCCGGGAAAATTGGCATCACCCGCTCTCAGATACAGAAGCGCATAGAGAAAGGGGATGTTCTGGTCAATAGCAAACCCGTCAGTCAGAACTACAGAATAAAATCAAACGACAGTATTTCTGTAACGGAAATTGCAGAAAAAGGCGAGGGGCTGATCCCGGAAAATATACCGATAACCATCCTCTTTAAAGATGAGGCTCTCATTATTGTGGATAAACCTGCGGGCATGGTCGTATATCCGGCTGCGGGTCACCGTCAGGGAACACTGATGAATGCGGTAGCATACCATTGCGGGAAGCTTGCAGCCACGGGAGGGCCATTGAGGCCGGGTGTTGTGCACAGGCTCGATAAAGACACATCGGGGGTGATGGTCATAGCCCTCGATGATGCAGCATATTATCACCTTATCGAACAGTTCAGGCAGAGGACAATCAACCGGAAGTATGTTGCGTTAGTATACGGGAATTTTGTTCAGGACGAAGGGGAGATTGCACTGAAGATAGGACGCTCGGCTACTGACAGAAAAAAAATGTCTACCCGCGTGAATATCGGCAGGGAGGCGGTGACGAAATGGAAGGTGCTGAAACGGTTTCATAATTCCACATTGATTCAGGCAAAGCTCGGGACAGGCAGGACGCATCAAATCCGGGTTCACTTCGCCTCAATCGGACATCCGGTGCTGGGGGACAGGACGTACGGGAAAAAGACAGAAATAGAGACAAAAAGGAGCGGGACGATACGTTTTCCGCGACAAATGCTGCATGCAGAAGTGTTAGGGTTCATTCACCCCCAAAACGGGGAACATCTTGAGTTTTCAAGTCCTTTGCCGGAGGACATGAAAAAAGGCATCGCCGAGTTGGAAGCGATGCTTTAATCCGGATTATTTATGAAATTTTCGCAAGAAGAGCAGATGTGGCATTGGAGCGGATTTAATGAATTTGCTCCGACGTAATGTCGGGGAAAATTCATTACCTCGGAGGGCCGCCGAAGGCGGACCGAGAATGAGCGAGAATGCTGCGTCTGCTCTTCTGCATTGTTAATCCCCGAAACTTATTCCCAGTGACCGTGCGGTTCGCAGTATGTCGGAGTTCATCGGCACCGATTTCATCTGGCCGATTGCCTCTTCAATCGGCACAGCGACGATCTCTGTTGAGCGGAGTGCCGCCATGGTTCCGAACAGCCCGGCCTCAACAAACTCTATAGCTGCGGTGCCAAATCTCAAAGCAAGTAGTCTGTCAAAGGTAGTGGGTGCGCCTCCCCGTTGCAAATGCCCGAGGACAATATTCCTCGTCTCTTTCCCGATTCTCTTCATGATCTCTTCGGCTGTTTTCCTCCCAATGCCCCCAAGCCTGACTTCATTCCCTGTTTTGACTCCTTCGGCGATAGTGATATCACCGCCAATGGGCTTTGCTCCTTCTGCGACAACCACAATGGCATAGTTCTGATCAATCAGAGAAAGCTGTTTTATTTTATTGCAGACCTTCTCTATATCAAAGGGTATTTCCGGTATTAAAATAACATCGGCTGATCCGGAGATGCCCGAATGTAACGCAATCCACCCCGCATATCTGCCCATAACCTCAACTACCATAACTCTGTCATGGGATTTTGCAGTGGTATGCAGTTTATCTATCGCTTCAGTAGCAGTGTTTACCGCGGTATCGAACCCAAAGGTGAAGTCTGTGGAACTGATGTCGTTATCGATTGTTTTGGGTACCCCGATAATAGGCATGCCTTTCTTCAGGAACTGATTCGCAATGCGCATGCTGCCGTCTCCCCCTATCGCGATAAGCGCATTAAACCCCAATGCTTTGAAATTTCCGGCAACAGTGTCGGAGATATCAGTCTCAACAATACTGCCATCCGGTTTTTCTTTCGGATAGTTGAACGGGTCGCCTTTGATTACCGTGCCGAGGATTGTGCCTCCGATGTTGGTGATATCCCAGACATATTCAGGGGTGAGGCGTATAATCTGTTTTGCATCAATAAGGCCACGATAGCCGTATTTTATGCCGAACACTTCCCACCCCTTCTGGGATGCGGCAAGAACAATGCCCCTTATCACTGCGTTCAGTCCGGGTGCGTCTCCGCCTCCGGTGTTCACCGCTATCTTCATTCAATCACCTCCACAGCTTTTTTCTTTGAGACCCTCAAAGGAGGGGTTGGAATATTTGACGGATAAGGGTCCACTGGAATCCTCGAACCCTTTCCGCTTGAATCCTGCCGTATATTACGGTTTCCAGTATTCCTCGAACTTCCCGTTCTTTGTTATCCACACGACATACGGAGAAACCGTTACATCGCCTTTTTGGTCAAACCGTATTGTTCCGAGCGCCGTATTGAATTCCATGGCGTGCAATGCATCGATGATCGTTTTCCCATCGGTCGAGTTTGCTTTTTTTATCGCACTCAGCAGGATATTGGCGGCGTCGTATGCATAAATAGAGTAAGGCCCGATGTCGCCGAATTTTGCCCGGTATTGTTCGATGAAACCCCTGGCAGACGGGATATTCTTCGGGTCGGGGCTGAAGGTGAGGAACGTTCCCTCAGCTGCGGAGACCCCGGCGATCTCTATGAATTTCGGATCAATGGTGCCGTCACCGCTCATGAACGGCGCGTTCAACCCCAACTCCTTTGCCTGTTTCACAAGGAGTCCTGCCTCGGGATAAATACCGCCGAAAAAAATAAGCTCCGGGTTTTTGCTCTTGACTGTTGTCAATACCATCTTGAAGTCTTTATCTCCCTGTACAATCGCGCTGTAGTAAACGACATTGACTTTGCCGCCGAGGAACTTCCTGAACTCATCGGCAAGTCCCTGCCCATAGGTTGTTTTGTCATGGAGCACGGCAACGTTTTTCAGTTTGAGTGCATTGACCACAAAATCGGCCCCGATTTTCCCCTGCTGGTCATCCCTGCCGCATACCCTGAATACCTCCCTGTACCCCTTTTCCGTCAGCAGAGGGTTGGTTGAGCCGGGAGTGATGACGGGAATCCCCGCCCTGTTATAGACATCTGATGCCGGGAGAGAACAGCTCGAATTGAAATGCCCGATCACCCCTGCCACGCCGTCATTGACCATCTTGTTTGCAATGGAGACAGCCTGCTTCGGATCGTGCTGGTCATCGGTGATGACTATTTCAATCTTCTTTCCGAGGACGCCGCCTCTGTTGTTCCATTCCTCCACGGCAAGCGTCACTCCGTTTTTAAAGTCCATCCCCATCTTTGCCTGGTCGCCTGTCATGGGACCTGCGACGCCGATTTTGATGACGTCCTGCTTTTTCTCGCAGCCAATGAATACAAGACAAAGTATCAGTACATACAATAACGCCTTTTTCATATCAACCTCCTGGAATTATAACTGTCTCATAATAGTATTTACGGATTTTCTTTCTTCCCCGTCATGCCCGAGATCCTCAGTCGGGCATCCATGGTTCGACAAGCTCACTCTATGAGTCGTAGACCATGACAGTTGATGTCACCCTGAGCTTGTCGAAGGGTGGATTCCCGCCTTCGCGGGAATGACGCCAAAAATGTACAGACTATTATGAGACTCTTAATATGTCAGTCCGCTATATGCATTGATAATGCTCAGAAACCGTTTCGCATTTTCTTCAATATCTCCTCTGAGTATCGCCGAGGAGACTGCAACGGCATCAACGCCTGTTTCAAGGACCGGCCTGATATTCTCAGCGTTAATCCCTCCTATTGCAATGACCGGTATCTGTACCTGCCTCTTTATCTCGCGGAGCATTTCGATTCCCATTGGCCTGCCTGCATCTTTTGTCGTGGTATGAAAGACCGGGCCGAACCCGATGTAATCCGCGCCGTCGCGGCCGGCATTTCTGGCCTGTTCAACCGTATGGGTCGATATGCCGATGATTCTGTTTTTCCCCATTATTTTTCTGGCTTCTTTCACCGGCAGGTCATCCTGACCGAGATGCACTCCGTCAGCATCGGCAGCGAGAGCGATATCAGGATGGTCGTTGACGATGAGCGTGGCATTGAATTTTTTTGCTATGCCCATTAACCGTATTGACTCCTCATACATCTCTCTTCTTGATCGTTCCTTGTCGCGGTATTGGACCCATTTCACGCCGGCTTGCAAGGCCCTGAACGTCATCTCTTCGAATGAAAGGGTATCAGTCTCCCGCCCGGTAATGAAGCAGAGGCCGCCGGCGTACATAGGCTTCAGAGATTTTCGCGGCTAAAGGAGTTCATCTTTTCAACAAAATTCGTGGTAAAATTTCCGCTTATAAAATCAGGATTGTTGAGGACTTTTTTATGGAATGGGATGGTTGTTTTCACCCCTTCGATGATGAATTCATCGAGGGCACGCCGCATCTTTGCAATCGCTTCGGTCCTGTCTTTGCCGTGCACGATGAGCTTTGCGATCAATGAGTCATAATGTGACGGTACAACGTATCCGCAGTAGATTGCGGTATCCACCCTTACGCCGGGACCACCGGGCAACGACAGAAACGTAATCTTTCCGGGGGAGGGGATAAACCGTTCAGGGTCTTCTGCATTGATCCTGCATTCGATCGCGTGCCCTGCCTGTTTTATCTGGTTCTGCCTGAATTCCAGCGGCAATCCCGCGGAAAGTTTTATCTGTTCCTTGACGATATCGATACCGGTCACCGCTTCTGTCACCGGGTGTTCGACCTGAATGCGGGTATTGATTTCTATGAAATAAACGTTTCCTTTCAGATCAACGATAAATTCGACGGTGCCGACATTGCGGTATTTGACCGCCCGGGCTGCCTTAACGCCTAACTCTCCGATTCTCTTCTTGAACTTTTCCGTCGACGAAAGGGGAGAAGGAGATTCCTCGATCAATTTTTGATGGCGCCTTTGTATCGAACAGTCGCGCTCATTCAGATGGATCGTATTCCCCTTGTTGTCCGCCATGATCTGGATTTCGATATGACGCATTTCCGGGATATATTCTTCGATGTAGATTTCGCTGTTTCCGAATGCTGTCAGCGCTTCTCTCTGCGCCATATAAAATGCCTGCTCAAGATTACTTTCTTCTTTTACAATCTTCATGCCATGACCGCCGCCGCCGGCGGATGCCTTGAGCACGACCGGGAAACCGATCTTTTTTGCGATTTTCAGGGCGGTTTCTTCGTTCTGCACAGGCCCGTCACTGCCGGAGACAACAGGAACACCCTTTCTTTTCATGGTCTGCCGCGCCTTGGCCTTATCTCCTCCGATCCGGATATTTTCGGAGGTAGGCCCTATGAACGTGATACCAGAGGTCGTGCATGCCTCGGCAAAATGATAATTTTCCGACAGGAATCCATACCCGGGGTGAATGGCATCGGAATCTGTTATCTCTGCCGCGCTGAGAAGCGCGGGAATGTTCAGGTAGCTCTGGGTGAGATTTGCGGGTCCGATACAGACAGATTCGTCCGCAAGCCGCACATGGAGGGACTCTTTATCCGCGTCAGAGTATACTGCTACGGTTTTTATCCCGAGCTCCCTGCATGCACGGATAATCCTGACTGCAATCTCACCGCGGTTTGCGATAAGAATTTTTTTGAATAATTTCATTTCGCGTTAACTTTTATGCATTAGAACTATAAACAGCGTCTGTTTATGAAGTCCAATTCTTTCATTATCCGGCTTGACCGGATAATCCACCCTTCGACAGGCTCAGGGTGACAATTGTCATGGTGAGCTTGTCGAACCATGGATTCCCTCTAAGGAGAAAGACCGCTTAGGTCGGGGAATGACGGCTTCTGTTCAGCTATAAGGGTTCTATAAGAAATAACGGTTCGCCGTATTCCACAGGCTGCCCGTTCTCAACCAGTATTTTCATTACTATTCCGTCGGTGTCACTCTCAATTTCGTTCATCAGTTTCATCGCCTCGATAATGCAGAGGACCTGTCCTTTTGCGACTTTTGCTCCCATTTCCACAAAAGGTGAGGTTTCAGGGGTAGGCGACCTGTAGAATGTGCCGACGATCGGCGATGTTATAGTAATGAGACGCTGGGATTCTTCTTCTGTTTCTGTTGTTATTTTTTCATGGAAAGGCGCAGTCTTATGTACAGGCACATCGCAGGGATACAAAACCTTTTCCCTCTTGATCTTCACTTTCGTGCCGTCTTTTTCGACCTGGAGTTCGGTAATGTCTGTATCCTTGAGAAGTTCGATCAGCTCTTTTAATTCCTCAAGCTCCATTATTTTACCCTTTCAATATATTCGGATGTCCTTGTGTCGACCCTGATCATATCGCCCTCGTTTATATGAAAAGGGACTTTTACGATCGCTCCTGTTTCTACTGTTGCCGGCTTCCCGCCTCCTGAGGCCGTATCTCCCTTAAACCCGGCAGGAGCGGTCTTGGTAACAGTGAGCTCGACGAATGTCGGCAATTCCACACTGATCGGCATATCTCTGTGATAGACAACCTTGACTGCCATATTTTCCTTGAGGAAATTTGTTGTGCCTCCGAGTTGAGCGAGCGTGAGCGGTATCTGTTCATAGTTCTCCGTGTCCATGAAATAATAGTGGTCATCCTGGACATAGAGGTACTGCATCGTTTTCTCTTCAAGGCCGGGCCTGTCCAATTTTTCACCAGATCTGAATGTTTCCTCAAGGACAGATCCGGTTTTCAGGTTCTTCATCTTTGTCCTGACAATTGCGCCGCCCCTCCCCATCTTTACGTGCTGAAAATCTATGATCTCGCAGGGTTCCCCCTTGAATTCCACCTTGAGACCTTTCCTGAAATCGCTTGTAGAAATCAAAACCAACGCCCTCCTTTTTGAAGTGCTCTATTTTAGCATGTTCTGCAATTTTTTCCATAAAATACGCGTCCCGGAACGAACCACGCGGTGCGTTCGATCAGGAATGATGTGGATAAAAAGCACATAGAATCAGGCACTTTTAATGTTTTACGGTTTGCTATCTTTTCTCTTGACATCGCTCGAATAATATGTAACTCTACGTGGCAAACATTTTTTTCTTCAAGGAGGGGGAATCAGTGAAAAATCAACGTCTTGGTTGCCGGATGTATGTTGTACTCATGGTGTTCTGTATTTCTCTCATCGCTTCAGGTTCTGCTTTTGGCGCCGGGTTTGCATTGATCGAACAGGGTGTGAGCGGTCTGGGCAATGCCTATTCAGGCGGGTCGGCAAGCGCGGAGGACGCTACAACGATTTTCTATAATCCTGCCGGAATGACACGCCTCAACAGTAATCAGCTCATTTTCGGCTCGCACGTTATTATCCCGACTGTGGAGTTTCACAATGAAGACTCATCGCATGTAACCGGAGCATCGCTCACCGGCGACAACGGAGGGGATGCAGGAGTTACCAAACTCATCCCGAATTTTTATTACAGCAGAAAACTCAGCGACCGTTTTGCGATAGGATTGGGCATCAACGCACCGTTCGGTCTCGCCACTGAGTACGATGACGGGTGGGTGGGCCGTTACCATGCTATTGAATCAGACCTCATGTCCATCAATATCAATCCGTCCTTCGCATATAAGGTAACCGACAAGTTGAGCATCGGCGCAGGGGTGAGCGCTCAATATATCGATGTAAAACTGACCAATGCCGTTGATTTCGGCACCATCGGCTTTTCCGCAGGTGTTCCCGGGCTGTTGCCACAGGCCAATGACGGCTCCGTTGAACTTGAAGGGAACAGCTGGGGGTTCGGCTTCAATGCGGGGCTTCTCTATGAATTCACCAGGAATACGCGGGTGGGCGTTGCCTACCGTTCCGCTATCGACCAGGACCTCGACGGCGATGCTGATTTTAAGAACGTCCCTGCAGCATTGCGCCCTACGTTCCGCGACGATGACGTTTCAGCGGATATTACCTTCCCTGACAGCCTGTCCGTCAGTTTCTTTCATCAGTTCAATCCGCAGTGGATGGTCATGGCGGATTTCACCTGGACAGACTGGCGTCACTTCAAGGAGTTGGTGGTGGACTTCGATGGTAATCTTCCTGCCTCGGTCACGACCGAAAACTGGCAGGACAGCTACCGTACCTCAGTTGGTGTGACCTTTCTCCCTGATAATAACTGGACCTTCAGGGCCGGTACCGCATACGATACATCGGCAGTGGAAGATAAACAGCACCGCACCCCGCGTATTCCGGACAGCGACCGCATATGGGCGGCATTAGGTCTTGGATACCAGTTTTCCAAGGCGGTGAGTTTAGATATGGGGTATGCACATCTGTTTATAAACGATCCGGAGATCGATAAGAGCGCGACAGGTGAAGATCAGCTCAGGGGCGCATTGCAGGGCACATTCGATGCCGATATCGACATTATCAGCGCACAGCTCAATATAACTTTTTAGCATGCTTCTCCATCAGCATTTTGTAAAGATCGCAAAGAGGTACGGTCAGAAGGTTGCTTTCATCGACCGTACCTCTGACAAAAAACTGACGTATTCGAAAGCCCTTATTGCGTCTCTCATTTTTGCAGAGAAGATGAGGCAGCACGAGGAAGGGTTTATCGGGATCATGATCCCCACCTCTGCCGGCTGCGCCCTTGCAGTCCTTGGGACCTTAATGAGCGGCAAGACGCCGGTGATGATCAACTACTCGACCGGTGCTGCGGTCAACGCGGTATACGCCCAGAAGAAATGTAATTTCAAGACGATCATTACGTCGAAGGCATTGCTCGAAAAAATCAACTGCCCGGTCATCGAAGGTATGGTGTTCATCGAAGATGTAATGGAGACCATTACGGTGAGCGATAAACTTAAGGCCGCTCTCATCGCAAAGCTGCCGCTGCCTCTGCTTTACAGGATGATCCATGCAGGGCATGAGGACGATAACCTCGTCATACTGCTCACGAGCGGAAGCGAAAAAGACCCCAAGGCCGTACAGTTGACGCACCGCAATATCGCATCGAATATCAAAAGCTTCAGTAAGGTAATGAAGATGTATGATCACGATATCATGCTCGCGAACCTCCCGTATTTTCACGTCTTCGGCCTCACCGTAAACCTCTGGACGCCTCTGTATTTCGGCATGACGATAGTCACATATGCGAATCCGCTCGACTATAAGATGGTCTGCACTGTCTTGCGGGAAGAAAGACCGACGGTCATGGTCGGCACCCCGAGTTTTCTGTCCGGCTACCTCCGCAAATCAGGACCGGATGATTTCAAGAGTATGCGGTTAATCGTAAGCGGCGCCGATAAATGCCCTGACGCGCTCCGAAAAGAATTTCTCGAAAAGCACGGCATAACACTCTATGAAGGATACGGAGCTACCGAAACCTCTCCGGTGATCTCACTGAATACGCCGGAGCATAACAAACCGGGGAGCGTCGGAAAGGTGGTGCCCGGCGTCATGGTGCGCATCGAAAACTATGAGACCGGCAAGGCTTGCAGGGTAGGCGAGGTCGGCCGGATTCTTGTCGAAGGAGATCTGGTAATGAAAGGCTACCTCGACGATTTTGAAGAGACCTCGATGCGCATACGGCACGGCTGGTACGATACAGGCGACATGGGGTTTCTCGACAAGGAAGGGTTTCTCTGGCACGCGGGAAGGTTAAAGAGATTCGTCAAGATCGGCGGGGAGATGGTCTCCCTGGTAAAAGTCGAGGACGTCCTGCAGAAACTGCTCCCTGACAGCGTTTCCTGTTCTGTCGTCGAAATCCCCGATTCGCTCAAGGGAGTAAAGATCGTTGCGGCTGTCACGCAGAAGGTGGATGAAAAGAAGATCATGAAACAGATGTCGGAACAATTGCCGAATATCGCCCTTCCAAAACAATTCGTCGTGATCGAAGAGCTCCCGAAAATGGGGAGCGGGAAAATCGACTTCCGGACCGTTACCGCAATGGTGAATGAGATTATACGAACGAAAACGCCCTGAGGGGATTGGTTTTTGGTTGATGATAAATAGGCGTGACGAGTACAGCCACAAAGGTAAGAAATGATATGCCGCTGAACAATGCATAAGTTGCAGAAAAAAGCTTCCCACCTTCTGTACTTATATGATCTACGGGTCCCATTCCGGTTAAAATCATTGAAGCGTTGAGAAAAAAATCGATCTACGACAGTGCCCCCCAATAGTGATAACCAGACATCCCGATTCCAATTGAAAAAATAGCATTAACAGAGGAAAACAGCCATATCGTACCTGCCTGCGGAAGAATGCCTTGCGGCTCAGTAAAGGCTCCTTATGATGCTCAAACATAAATCATGTCCAAGCGTCTGTTTCCCTTTTCTGTGGTGGCGGCATCAGATCTTTTCCCGGAGCACTTTTGCAAGAAGTGCGGAATTCTATTATTAACTCGGCAACTAAACACTTTAATGCTGTCATTCTGAGCAAAGCGAAGAATCTCGCCTTTTCATGCTGTTACGAGATCCTTTACTCCGTTCAGGATGACAACTATAATTGCCGGGTTAATAATTTACTTTTGGGACCATAGGTTCGATCCTGAAGAGCCTTTTTCTTTCTTTGCTTGTCTTTTTTCTTTCAGGCTATGCTGCGGTTTTTTCTTTGCATTTGGTTTTTGCTTGTTTTTTTCTTTGCTCATTACAGGCCTCCTTTATAATAGTAATCTTCACCATTATATCAGGTATCAGGCGTGTTTAGTGCAGGAAGGGCGGGTACAGTTTCATCGGGGCAGTTTTTCTGATTTATTTTCTTTTTTTTGACCCTTTTCCTATCCTCTTTTTTATCTTAGGCAAAACAACGAATATGATAATTATTACTGCAACGATGATCAATATTTCCAAATCTGTTTACTCCTTTCGCAGTGACAGACTTTTCCGCGCTCAGTCTAAATGATTTCTAATTTCTTCGGGAGGGAAGTCAGGACGTGAGCTTTTTTTTCTCCGACGACAACCATATCTTCAATTCTCACTCCTCCCAGACCGGGGACATAAATGCCCGGCTCGATGGTAAAGACCATGTTCATACGGATGACGTCGCTTCTCATCCATGATAAGCGCGGGGATTCATGCACCTGGAGGCCGACGCCGTGGCCTGTCCCATGTCCGAAGAATTCGCCGTATCCTGCTTTCTTGATGGTCTCCCTCGCGGCAGCATCAATATCCTTTGCTTTCATTCCCGACGCCACATGGGCAATGGCTTGCCTGTTAGCTTCCAGCACAAGGGTATATATTTTTTTTTGCCTGCTGATATGTTCTCCTTTTAAGAGGAGTGTTCTTGTCATATCAGAGACATACCCGTCAGCCTCTCCGCCCCAGTCGATTATGACAAGATCACCTTTCTGCAGTTTTCTCTCTGTCGGTTGTGCATGAGGCATGGCGGAGTTGGGACCCGATGCAACGATGATGGCAAACGGGATTTGCATGCAGCCGTTTTTCTTCAGTCGCTCTTCGAGTCTCAGGGCAATCGCGCGCTCGCTTATTCCATGCCGTATATGGTGTCTGATGTCAAGGAAGGCGGCCTCTGCACGCCTTACCGCTTCTTTTATGCTTTGTATCTCGACGTCGTCTTTTGTCTCCCGTATTCTTTCTAACAATCTCCCGCCGCTGATTAGGCGCACCCGTTTGTACAATAATTGCGTATAAAACTCGTAGGATACGGACGACTCAAAGCCGAGTTTTTTAATCCCTGTTTTTTTGCAGAGATCCCGGAAAAGATCAATCCTGCTGCCTTTTTCAATTACAATATCCCAGCCCTGTGTCTCTTTCTCCGACTGTTCTTTATACCTGAAGTCGGTTAAAAGGATGCAGTCTTTTTTTGTGATCAGCGCAAATCCGGATGAGCCCGTAAAGCCGGCCAGATAGCGGACATTATAGATATCAGTGACGAGAAAACCGTCGAGCCTCTTTTTTTGCAGGGCCTCCCTGATTCTCGCAACCCTTGACTGATAATGGGGAACGGGTGTTTTTATCATGCAGACGGAATCCGTTTATTTCTTTGAGAGGATATTCTTTGCAGCATGCAGGGCGAGCAGGTAGCTGAAGGAACCGAAGCCGCTTATCTGGCCGACGGCAACCCCGGCGATGTAAGATTTCTGCCTGAATTCTTCTCGCGTATGGATATTCGACAGATGCACCTCAATGGCGGGTTTATCCACTCCGGCGATGGCATCACGTATGGCGATACTTGTATGGGTAAACGCAGCAGGATTAATAATCAGCGCGTCATAGTCTGCCTTCTGAATGATATCAAGAATATCGCCTTCACCGTTCCGTTGAACGATCTTTACATCGATAGCGAGCTTTTTCGCTAGTCCGGTTATCTCTTTATTGATGACAGTGAGCGATTTAGTTCCGTAAATGGCTTTTTCTCTTCTGCCGAGAAGGTTGAGATTAGGGCCGTGAACGACCAATACCTTCATTGATGAGGGGCCGCCTGATTTGATTAGAATTCCCCTTCCAGTCTGGGGATTGCAGTTCTGAGGATGAATCTTCCTTTGCCGTAGTTTCCTTCGGGCTTTATCACGAGGGCGAGATAGTAATCGGAATTGATCTTTCTCAGAATGATTCCGCACCGGTCGGATATAATCGAAAACTCCCTGGCCTCGCCTAAGCCCAGATTATCGGCTGCGAGACTGACATCCTTTATCATTGCAGAGGCTTCGGCGCTGAGACCGGTGAGATCAACGAGTTTTTCCTGTGTATATTCCTGCACGGATATTCCGTCTGTCCCGATTATCATAGCAGCGACGGCGCCGTCGACTTTATCCACCGTATCCTTAAGCACTTCTATAAAACTCATTCCGCCTCTTTTTAATAGCCGCAAGAAAATTGTCCAGCGTTGTTATCAACTCCTCCTTGTCCTTGCCAAGGAGTTTTAAGAGGAACCTCAGTTCTTCAATACGCTGCATCACTACGTTGTCCCCGGGATTCCGGGAGAGAAGTTTTTTGTACACATTCATCGCTTCATTGTATTTGCCCTGGGCTATATAATTGTCCGCATCGGTAACGCCTGGAACGGCCTCAGCCAGATGACTCATCGGGGTGGCGCCTGTATCCGTTTCTTTTCCGATCCCTTCAAAGGACAGAGGTTCATCGTCGGGGAGTGCTTCAGCCACAGCCGTCTGTTCACCTTCATCTATGGCATCAATCGTTTCCGTATGAGATTTCCACAGGGCCAGGTCTTCCTCGCTGATCGAGACAGCATCTTCCTTTGCTTCTTGCTGTATTTCCGGTGCGGCTTCCCATAATCCCTTCGCGTCTGATTCCAGGAGGTGTTCGGAGCGTTTCTCCTGGGCCTTATCCAATTCCTTGAGCGTTTCAGAGGATTCCATCCACAGGTCTTCCTCTTCTTCGCTCACCGGAACCTGAACTTCCCCGACAACACCCTGCTCTTCTCCACTTTCTTGAGATTCGCCGGGCTGATCAATGTTGTTCCCCATCATAAACGATTCAGGGGAAGGCGCCTCAGTAAAGGTTTTTGGCGCCGGTTCCTCGGCCGGTATTTCCGGTCCCTGCTCAATGGCAGAAAGGCTCGCAGACGCCCATTCGTCCATGGGGTTCAGGTGCAGGACGGTTTTGAATTCTCTTATTGCATTTTGCTGTTCACCTAAATCCCGGTAGATTTCGGCAAGCTTTTTATGGGCGTAGAGATTATCGGGAATCGCCGCGATTACCTGCTCAAATTCCGTCCTCGCCTCTGCGGGCATGCCCCTTTCGATGTATATTTTTCCGAGGGAGACGCGGGCGCTCAGGTAGTTCGGCTGCCGTTCAAGCCCCTGGTTGAGGGCCTCGATCGCTTCATCGAACATCCCTGCCTTTTTATATTCTTCGGCCAGGGGAACAAAAAGCTTGGAATTAGGGTCTTTACTGATTTTTTCTTTTAATCTGTCGATCTCTTCAAGTGCCATAGTATGACCAAATTTTCAACGAAATAACGAAAAAAGTCAAGCTTTGATTTCGAGCATTCTGTCCAGCAGGGCATCTGCAACTGCATCCTTGCTCATGACCATGAGTTCTCTCTCCCCCTCCGCGTCGATAATGATTACCCTGTTGGTATCGACATCGAAGCCGGAATCCTCAGCAGTGATATCATTAAAAATAATCATGTCCATCTTCTTTTCCGTTAATTTTCTTCTTGCGTTTTCGATCTTTCTGCCGGTCTCCGCTGCAAAACCAATAATGAACGGCCTGTTTTTTACGTTGCCTGCCTCGGAAACAATATCGGGAGTGAGCCGCAGCCGCAAGAGGAAGTTGTCGGATTTTTCGACCTTGTCCGCGGACATTTCCGCAGGCATGAAATCAGCGACAGCAGCAGACATGATGAGCACCGTCGCAGCGGTCAGATTTTTACGGACAGCCGATAACATATCATGGGCGGTATCGACGGAAATGAATGCCGCTCCTTTCGGCGGCTGCAGTGAAGAATGGCCGCTTATGAGGGTCACCTCAGCGCCTCTTCGCAACGCTGCCCGTGCAATGGAATATCCCATTTTCCCGGATGATCTGTTCGAGAGAAACCTGACGGGATCGAGGTACTCCCTCGTAGGGCCTGCTGTGACGATGATTTGTTCTTGTGACAGGTCTTTTTTCGTGAGTGATGATTTCACCGCCTCAATGATATCGGGAACATCTGCAAGCCTTCCCCATCCTTCTTCCCCGCATGCGAGGGTGCCTTTTTCAGGCCCTACCTGTATGAATCCGCGGGACGCGAGTTTCTTCAGGTTCTCCTGAACAACCGGGTTTTCGTACATCCTCCAGTTCATCGAAGGCGCGATAAGTATTTTGCCTGGAAATGCGAGCATGCATGTGCTGAGGAGATCGTCGGCGATGCCGTTTGCAAATTTGCCGATACTGTTGGCCGTTGCAGGCGCTATGAGAAAAATATCAGCCTGAGAGGGAAGCGTTATGTGGGAAAGGGGATTGCTGAAAAGGTCTGTATAGACTTTGGCGCCGGAAGCGACTTCGAGGGACAGCGGTGTGACAAAATGACTGGCGGCTTCGGTTGAGATGACGGTAACCGAGGCGCCTTCTTCCCGGAGTCTTCGTATTACATCAAGAGCTTTATATGCTGCAACGCCGCCTGTAACGCCGAAGAGTACGGACTTATTCTTCAGCACCTTCCTCTCGTTTTTCAAACAGACCTTCCAGCGCCTTCTTGTCCATCGCTTCTTTCTCATGGAGATATACCTTGAGGTCTTTCTCAAACTCGGTAAGATCTTCTCCGGTCATCTCCTTCTTCTTTTCTTCGAGGAGCTTTCTGTAATCGAAGCGCTTGGAGTCTTCTTTTGCCTTTTTGGCTTCATCGCCGATGAGGAATTCAACGGCATTCTGGATGGTCTCTTCAAGGGCTACGGTGCCGACCTTCTTTGCTTTTGTTTTGACCTTGGGTACCGCGCCTACGGCAAGTTCCTTCGCCCGCTGGGCTGCGATCGCGATGATCCTGAACCTGCCGTCTATTTTGTTCCTGTCATATTCAACGGGAAGTGAAATAATATCCATGCTATGATTCCTCCTGTTTGAAAAACCTCTCTTCGACCCAGAGCGGATTTATGGATTCCGTTCTGACCCGGTAAGAGAGAATAATCGCTTCGAATTCCCTGACTGCCTCTTCAAGGGTGTCATTAATTATAACATAATCATACGCGGGATACGTTTTTATTTCCGCAACAGACCGTTTGAGCCTTTTTTCGATCTCCTTCAATGAATCAGTCATGCGGCTTCTGAGCCTCTGCCGCAGCACCTCCATGGAGGGAGGCATGACAAAAACGTATGTCCCCTCTGAATGCATCTTTTTTATCTGCATTGCGCCCTGAGTGTCGATATCGAGAATAACGTCATACCCTGCACAGGTCAGTTCATGGAGCCTTTTCCGCGATGTGCCGTAGCGCTCTCCGTGCACTTCCGCCCACTCGACAAACGCTTCCCGGTCGATCATCGATTGGAAATCCGCCCTGCTTATGAACGTATAGTCTGCGTCGGGAATCTCCCCCGGCCTCGGCTGCCGCGTGGTATATGACACGGAAAATTTCAAATGAGGCAGAGAAGCCACTACATTCCTGCAAAGGGTTGTTTTGCCGGCTCCCGAAGGCGCAGAGACGATAAAGAGTCTGCCCCTACTGCTCTTCTCCTGCAAGGGATTCCTTTCCATCGAAGAATCTCTGGGTAATGGTCTCCGCCTGGATGGCTGACAGGATTATGTGATTGCTGTCGGTCACGATAATGGACCGGGTACGCCTTCCCTCTGTTGCATCGACGAGTCTGCCTGCCTTTTTTGCCTCCTCCCGGAGCCGTTTCATCGGTGCAGAGCCCGGCGTCACAATCGCAACTACCTTTGAGGCTGTTACCACATTGCCGAATCCGATATTGACGAGTACAGGACTAAGGTCACCTTTTTTCATCTTTCCGTTCCTTTTATTGTATGTTTTGAATCTGCTCGCGAATTTTCTCTATTTCGGTTTTCATCTCAACAACAAGGGTCGATACGGCATAATCACTCGACTTGCACGATACGGTATTCACTTCCCTGTTGATCTCCTGGAGGAGAAAATCGAGTTTTTTGCCTATAGTGTTTCCCTGTTTGAGAATTTCCCTGAACTGTGTCAGATGATTTTTTATTCTGCTGATTTCTTCAGAAATGTCAAGTTTATCNGCCATAAGCGCAGCTTCCTGCAACAGTCTGTTGCTGTCGATCATATCTTCGCCGAGGACCGACTTCAGGCGCTCGATTATTTTTTCCCTCCATCGGGCAGCGTGGTCTGTGGTAAACGGCGCTATCCTGGCGGTGATGTCGTGCAATACCGTTACGCGTTCACCGATCTCCTGTATGAGAAGTGAACCTTCCCGTATTCTCATCGTTTCAAGATTGGCTGCTGCTTCACGGAATACGGTGTAAAGGGCCTCTGCATCTACGTCTGGGTCTTCTTCAGTGAGGATTTCACGGTACCCGGAAAGCGTTTCTATGGTGATCTCGCCGGGCATCGAAAGCTCATTTTGCAGAGACTTCAACGATGAATAGATATGTCCTGCCCATTTTTTGTTGATCGTGAAGGGGATTGCCCTATCAGTGTTCGTTGAGATAAAAGCATCGAACCGGCCTCTCTGAAACATTTCCTTGATGATATTTCTCATTGGGATCTCGTGTCTGCTCATATAAGGCGGCATTTTTAGGGAGATATCGATGAACCGGTGGTTCAGCGAGCGGACCTCTACCGTGAAATCATAATTCGAAGCGCTCCCGAACCCTGTCATACTCTGTATCATATTGTTATACAATATAAATGAGTAGGGCAATTTAGTCAAATAGAACACTGCATTGAGCTTGAAAAATAACCATAAATTGGACTACAATCAGGATGTAAAATTCTTTTGGAGGGGTATAAATGTCTGAAATCATGGAAATAAGATGGCATGGAAGGGGTGGTCAGGGAACAGTAACAGCTGCTAAAGTGCTCGCTGATGCCTGTTTGAGCGGTGGAAGGCATGTTCAGGCGTTCCCTGAATACGGTCCCGAGAGGGCCGGGGCCCCTCTAAAAGCATATAACCGGATCAGTGCAAAAGAACTCAGGATGCACTGTCCTGTTCTCAATCCGCGGGTTGTCAGTGTGGTGGATGCAACATTGCTTGATGGAATTAACGTTGCTGAAGGTGCTACAGAGGATGCAATATTTATTGTGAACACATCAAAGGATCCAAAGGAGATAAGGGCAAAGCTGAATGCAGGCCCGAAGCAGAAGGTATTTACCGTTGACGCGACAAAGATTGCATTAGACTGCATCGGAAGGGCTCTGCCAAATGCCCCTATGCTTGGGACCATATGTAAGGTGACAGGTATCGTAACCCTTGAGCACCTCCTTGAAGATGTCAAAGAAAGCTTTGGCAAGAAATTTTCACAGAAAATAATCGATGGCAACCTCGAAGCAACAAAGCGTGGATACGAGGAGGTAAAAGAAGGATGAAACTCAAGGGATGGAAAGAATTGAATCCGGGCGCTGTCATTACCGAGGCAGGCAGTGCAATAAAGTTTAAAACAGGTTCATGGAGATCTTCAAGGCCGGTTTGGATAGAAGAGAATTGCATACAGTGTCTTTTCTGCTGGCTGTACTGTCCGGATATGGCGGTCAAAGTGAAAGATGGCAAGAGGACTGAATTTGACTATGAATATTGCAAAGGCTGCGGTTTATGTGCTGTTGAATGCCCGGGGAAGAAAGGCAAGAAAGCAATCGTGATGGTAGAGGAGGGCAAATAATGGGTAAAATTGTTGCCGTAACCGGGAATGAGGCGGTTGCAAATGCTCTCAGGCAGGTAAACCCTGATGTCTGTGCAATGTATCCCATTACCCCTGCGACTGAGATGATGCAGAGATTTTCAGGTTTTGTATCAGATGGCCTGGTAAAGACAGAACTTATTCTTGTCGAGAGCGAGCACAGTGCGATGAGTTCCTGTGTCGGTGCGTCTGCTGCCGGCGGAAGGGTTATTACCGGGACTTCATCTCAGGGACTTGCCCTTATGTGGGAGATATTATTTATTGCCTCGGGCACAAGACTTCCTATCGTTATGCCAGTAGTGAACCGTGCCCTGTCAGCTCCGTTGAATATCCATGGCGACCATTCTGATGCAATGGGCGCCAGAGATACAGGATGGATACAGCTATGGTCTGAGAATGCACAGGAGGCATATGATAATGCTATTCAGGCGTTCCGTATTGCTGAACATATGGAGATACGGCTTCCCATAATGGTCTGTATGGATGGTTTTATCATAAGTCATTCTATAGAGAGGATGCAGTATCTGGAGGATGAGGAAGTCAAAAATTTTGTCGGTGAATTTACGCAGTTGAACCCTTTACTGGACATAGAGCATCCGGTCAGTTACGGACCTCTGATACTTACTGACTATTACATGGAATACAGAAAAGCACAGGCTGAGGTTGCGTCAAAGGTTTCCGAAATCGTTCTGGATGTTGCCCGGGAATTTGAGAAACTATCAGGAAGAAAATACGATTTATTTGAGACATACAGGCTTGATGATGCGGAAATAGGGATTGTCATCCTCAACTCTGCAGCCGGCACTTCGAAGGATGTGGTTGATGAATTCAGAAACAGGGGGATTAAGGCAGGTCTCTTAAAGCCCAGGTTATACCGGCCGTTCCCCTATAAGGAAACAGGAGAAGCTCTGAAACATCTGAAGGCTCTCTGTGTGCTGGACAGGGCTGATGCCTTTGGCGGTTCCTTTGGTCCGGTAATGTTAGACATCGCTGCATGCCTCTCCCCTTACAAGGAAAAGCCGGTCCTGATAAATAAAATATACGGACTTGGTGGGAGAGATTATCTGCCTGAGCACGCAGAACTTGTTCTCAACGAACTTGTCGGGATAGCAAAGACAGGGACAGTCAAGAGCTATAAGGAATACATAGGAGTGAGGGAATAACATGGGAAAACTTACGTTAAAAGAACTTACCAGGAAAGAAATTCGGATATCATCCGGCCACAGATTGTGCGCCGGCTGCGGCGCCCCTACCGTCGTAAAAATGGTCCTGCTTGCGATTGATTATCCTGTGATCGCCGCAAACGCAACAGGGTGTCTCGAGGTTTCAAGCTGCATATCCGATTACACCGCATGGAAGATTCCCTGGATCCACAATGCATTTGAAAATGCTGCTGCCACCCTCTCCGGCGTTGAGACAATGTACAGGTCTTTGAAAAAACAGGGCAAGATAGACAAGGAAATAAAGTTCATTGCCTTTGGCGGCGACGGCGGAACATATGATATAGGGCTGCAGAGCCTTTCCGGTGCTATGGAGCGGGGTCATGACATGCTCTATATCTGTTATGACAACGGTGCGTACATGAATACCGGTATCCAGCGTTCAAGTGCAACGCCTTTTGGCGCTGATACCACGACCAGGCCTGCGGGCAGCGTCGTACAGGGCAAGACCGAACAGAGGAAGAACCTGACAAAGATAATGGCAGCGCACAACATTCCCTATGCAGCCCAGGCTTCTCCAAGCCACTGGATGGACCTCATGAAAAANGTGCAGAAGGCAATGGAGATTAATGGCCCGAAGTTCATGAATATCGTNACCCCCTGTAACCGGGGATGGAGATCGAGGACCGATGACGCGATACTGTTAAGCAGGCTTGCGGTAGAGACATGCTATTGGCCGCTGTATGAGATAGAGAATGGGATTACAAAGATAACATTCAGGCCGAAAGAGCAAAAACCTATTGTAGATTTTCTGAAGCCACAGGGTAGGTTTAAGCATCTTTTTAAGCCTGAAAACGAAGCGTTGCTGGCTAAAATTCAGGCCGATATCGACAGGGAATGGGCCAAACTGCAAAAAGAGGAGACCTGTTTTGCCTCTTGATTCCGGGGTGTTAGTTATGATAGGGTTATGGCCATGAACGGTTCTGACCTTGTAATGTACGAAGAGGAGTTCAGCAGGATTGATGTGGAACTCCGGAAACTGCATCAGCAGGCGAACGCAATGGTCGTCTTCCTCGTCGACAAAAATGGCCAGCTTATCGCCTCGGCAGGAGAAACGCACGACATTGATACAACCTCCCTGGCTTCTCTGACCGCTGGGAATATTGCGGCAACAGGCGGCATCGCCAGGCTTTTGGGTGAAAAGGAGTTCACGATCCTCTTTCACGAGGGCGAGAAAGACAATATCCATATTTCGCTGATAGGCCAGAGAGTCATCCTGGTCGTCATATTCGACCGCAGGTCATCGCTGGGCCTTGTCAGGCTGCGTGTGAAAAAGGCGTCTGAAGCTCTCGTGAAGATTTTCGAGGATATCACCCAGAAGGTCGATAAAGAGAAAGGGGAAGGGAAATTGGAAGAATCCCTTTTTGCTGAAATCAGTGACGAAGACATCGATAACCTTTTCAAGTAGGTGCACGGTACGTGTCCTTTATTAATTACGCTTCCCGTGAAATAAACTGCAAAATTGTCTACTACGGCCCCGGCCTTTGCGGGAAAACCACAAACCTCCAGTATATCCACAGGAGGACGAATCCCGAACAGAAAGGGAAACTTATTTCCCTTGCTACGGAAACGGAGCGGACGCTTTTTTTTGATTTTCTTCCCATAGCATTGGGTGATATCAAGGGGTTCAAAATCCGGTTCCATCTCTATACTGTTCCGGGGCAGGTGTTCTACGCTGCCAGCAGAAAGCTCATTCTCAAAGGCGTTGACGGTGTTGTGTTCGTTGCCGACAGCCAGATCGAAAGGATGGAGTCGAACATGGAGAGCATCGAAGATCTTTCGATTAACCTTGCGGAACAGGGCTATGATCTCGAGAAGCTTCCCTATACCATACAGTACAACAAGAGAGACCTCCCGAATATCGCTCCTGCAGAGGATATGGACAATCTCCTCAATCCGCGCAGGGTCCCATGGTTTGAGGGAGTTGCCGTAACCGGCAAGGGAGTGTTCGAGACGCTCAAATCAGTCGCCAAGCAGGTCCTCTTCGAGTTGAAGAAGAACTACTAAAATACTCGGTTCGCCAGTAGAATATTGTAATTCCCTGCCTCCAGTTCCTTTTCCACAATCTGATCGAACTCTTCCTGCGTAACGATCCTTGCACATTTATATCCCGGACGCTTTTTTGTATAGGGGCAATCCTCCGGAAGCCGATAATCTATCGCTATCATCTCCTCCCGGTTAAAGCAGAGGACTGCATCGCCTTTCAACCTGTTGCCGTAGATACTGCACAGGTTATCCGCGGTGAGGTATTTGCAGGTCGCTGTGGGATGCAGGACATACGTTCCATCCGACAAGCCCACTTTTATATGACAGCATAACCCGCACTTCCTGCAGAGAGATTCCTCCTTCCGGGTGACAGCTGCTTTTTTCAGCTCAGCAAAGGTTTTTTTCTTTTTTGGCATGAGGATCTTTCATTTTCTAAAGCTTTTTTATTATATCGTATATGCCAAAAACGATAGCTATGCAATCTCCGACATGTGATTATTTGTGCAGATTGCGTGTTGTATTATATACTTTAATGAGGCCGTTGATTAATGTGTATATTATTTTATAATATACACATGGAGGTGATGAGCTATGCAGTCAACGATAAAAGTGAGAAAGCAGTTTCTTCTCGATCCTGATAAAATCGAGATGGTCAAAAAGATTACTCGTTCAGCTACCGATACCGAGGCGATTAACCGGGCTCTCGATATGATAATTGCGAACGAACAAATTCAAAAGACGCTTGTAGCGGTAAAAGGTAAGGGCAGAATAGAGGACATCTTTGGCAGAGTATCCGCTTAAGGCCATCTGCGATACTTCAGTCTATATTCCTTTTATCAATCAGGGAATCACCCATCCCGTATTTTCTGATGAGTCTGTCCGGCCGGTGCTGTACATGAGTGCAGTTGTTCTTTCAGAACTGTACGCCGGCGCCCATGACAGTCAGTCCATAAAGCTTCTCGATAAACTCTGTCAGACCTTTCATAATGTCGCAAGACTCATTACGCCTGACGAGGGCGACTGGCAGAAAACCGGCGGTATCATTGCGAGGTTAAAGATAAAATACGGATTTGAAACGAAATATCTTGCAAGGATACAGAATGATATCCTTATAGCACGCTCTGCGCGAAAATTAGGCGCATTTGTGGTTACGCTCAACGAGAAGGATTTCCGGAGAATCCAGGAATTCACAGATTTTCGTATTTACGGATAAAGAATAACTGCCTGTAATAACCGCTGATTCTCTCATTTCGCAATATGATATCGCTACGATCTGGCGCTGAACAGTATCGGCTGGTTCAGAGTAAAATTGCTGGTCGGGGCGAGAGGATTCGAACCTCCGACTCCCTGCTCCCAAAGCAGG
>Ga0031656_10000047_pt1 | contig 29268 bp, 24 predicted proteins | sample FrelakmetDIP11DI_FD_55080 | JGI IMG/M metagenome (GOLD analysis project Ga0031656, IMG submission 55080) | Freshwater lake sediment microbial communities from the University of Notre Dame, USA, for methane emissions studies - DIP11 DI | ecosystem: Environmental > Aquatic > Freshwater > Lake >... | reverse complement strand
ATCGATCAGCATGGCTCGGCGGGTCGCGCAGCGCACCAGCCACAAGCGCGCGGTATCGGCAACCCGCCCCGCCCCGCCCGTGGCGACAACTGCTTGCTGGAAATAGCGTTCGGCCAGGGTGTTGTCGCCCAGCAGGGCATGCTTTTTNTAGCGTTCGATGAGGTCCGCTGCTTCGGTTTTCCAGTCGGGTGGTGGCGGTCCCCCGCTACCGCAGGCGGTGAGCAGAATCAGGGTGGTAAGCGTGAGCAGAATTTTCATGGCAGCTTCACCTCGGGGTTACGCGCGAACGGCCATTTCTTGTTGATCTCGTTGACCAGGGCGCTGGCCTTGCGCACCGCGTCGTCGATCTCGGCGCGCAACTTCGCGAGATCCTGGGTGCCNTCCTTGACGTTGGCGGAAATTTCGACGGCGTTGGCCATGATTGCGTCGGCTTTTTTCAGGCTGGACTGTGCGTCGTCCAGCATCAGCCGAACCTGTGCCAGCGACTCGCGCGAAAGGTCGGCCATGCCGTCCTTGGCAAAAAGCCATTGGTCGGTCTTGGCTGCCATGCCGTCCATTTTCAGCGCCAGGCCGTCGAGCTTTGTGATGAGCGCGCGGGTCTTGTCGAGCGAGTCGGTGACTGCGCGGGCCTTTTCGGGGCTGCCCAGCACGCCTTCGAGCATGCCGTATTCGCCGGTCATGCGCCCGGTCACGGTTTCCACATTGGCCAGTGTGGTGCTGATCTCGCCATCCTTGCGGGTGAGGTGTTCTACGTTGGCCAGGATGGCCTTTACCCGTTCGACCAGTACCGGGATCTCCTTGCTGATGTCGGAGGTGAGCAGCAGCATGGTGGAATTGTCAGGCAGGGCCGGGGAATCCGGATTGAACGAATCGATGCGGATTTTTGCGCCGCCGACGAGTGGCTTGTCCAGCGTGAACGTGCTGTCCTGCCTGAGCCATTTGGCATTGCGTTCCAGCAGTTCGANCTGAATGACGATGCCGCCGTAATCGTTCAGTCCCAGTGTCGTGACGCTGCCGATCTCGATGCCGGAGAACGCCAGCGGTACACCGGGTGCTACGCCGTCGGCACTCGATGCTGCAAGCTGCAGATGGTAGGTTTTCTCGAAAAAGCCGCGTGCATGCAGCAAATACGCGAGGAACAGCGCGCCCAGCAGCAGCGACACTGCTGCAAACAAGCCTACCTTGAAATGCAGTTTGTTCATTCTGAAAAAAGCGCCTGGTTATATAGAGCCCGGTTCCAGCTGAAATCGAAAATCTCCCAGATGCCGTTCATGCTGTCCTGTGCCGCAAGCTGCTGGATGAATTCCGGGTAGGGCACATCGTAAAGCATGGCGCCTGGGCGGTCGATGACCAGGCGCGGGCGCTTCAGGATGAGTGCACGCGCCAGCTTGGCCACGAAACGCTGCGCCGGCGTCATGTCGGGATCACGCAATGGCGCGATCCCGGCATGTCCCAGCTGATCCAGTATGGCCTGCGCCTGACGGGTCGACTCGGAAACGCCGTAATGGCCCTGATACAGCGGAATCAGCGCGATGTTGTCGAGGGCAGACAGGTTCGCACGCAGCGGCAGTTCGAGCGCGACTCGCGCCACGTCATCGGGCAGTGCGGCAACCGCAGTCATCAGCGCAGTGCGGTCAGCATAGGGAGTCAGATGTATTTGAGCGCTAATGACACCACCTCGATGGCCACAATGGCGAAGAATACCCGCATCATCCCGCGCAGCACGGAGACCGGAACCATGAAGAGCTTTTTCGGCGTTTCGAGCCCCGCGGTAATCGGGATNAGGGTGACGGCGAGACCGAACAGTGCGCATTTGACGAGGAGGCCGGCGACGATCCTGAAATCGAAAATTTTTGCCATCGTCTGAGTAAACGGCTCGAAGCCTGCGATGCTGGCACCATAAATCGANAGGTAGGCCAGCAGCAGTGCCGACAGGCCGGCGAGGCCGGCCAGCATGACGACGGAAATCACGCCACCGATCAGCCGCGGCAGGAACTCGAACTGCATGGGTGGAACCTTGCAATGCGCAAGTGCATCCAATTCGTTGTTGACCTGCATCAGGGCGACTTCAGTATTGATGGCGCTGCCCGAGCGCAGGGCGATGAACAGAGCGGTCAGGAAAGGCAACAGCTCCAGCACCAGCACGCGGATGGTCATTTCGCTGGCAAATGCGGTCAGTCCGAAATCGCGTGCCGTCGACAGGATGATGGAAATGATGAGCCAGGAAATGACCAGCGAATAGCCGAGAAAAACATGCAGGATCTGCACCGCGGTGAAGTAGATCTGCTTGATTACCACGTCGAAGGTAGCATGGTTCCAGGTGGTGCGGTCCAGCAACAACAGCGAAGCCCGAGTCAGAAAAGCGAAGGTGCCGTAGCCGACGGTAAACCAGCCGGCGAGCTTGGCGCCGAGGGATTCGATGGAAGCCGCGAGGAAATGCATCGCGGCATCTTAACGCTGTCGACGGCGCTTGTGCCATAGAGAGCGTAATCGTCAACGCAGGGCGCTTGCACCATTGGGTGGCAGCCCCTACAGTCTTGCAGTCATANGGAGAAAGCAATCGATGAAAAACACCCTGATTTCCGCAACCGCGCTGTTGCTGAGCATTTCCGCAGCCTCAGTGCTGGCGGCGCCCGGTACGGTCCTGCGTAACGAAAAAATTTATAGCCAGCCCAGTTCGGGTTCTGCCGTTGCGGGCAGCGNGGCCAAGGGCGCCAGCGTCAACATCCTGGCCAAGCAGGGCGGCTGGCTACGAGTGACCGCGGGCAAGACAACCGGCTGGATGCGACTGCTGTCGGTGCGTGCAGGGGAGGGCGGCCTGGGTGGCACAGGTGTGGGCGACGTGGTGGGGGCCGCGACCACCCGTTCCGACCCCAGTCGCGTGGTCGCCGTGGCCGGCCTGCGCGGTCTGAATGACGAGGAATTGAAACAGGCCAAGTTCAATCCAGCCGAACTGGCGCAGCTGGATACCTGGGTCGTGACGGTTGCTCAGTCCAAAGCGTTCGCCGGCCAGGCCAGCTTGGTCGCAATCAAGGTGCCGGCCTTGCCAGATCCCAAGCCGGCGAAGGCCAGTTCGTCGTGGGAGAGCAACTGATGAAATTCAAATTGATGGTTCTGGCTGTGTCGCTGGTCTCTTTCAGCGGCGTGGCAAGCGGCTTCGACCTGGGCGAGTTCCTGGAAGGCAAACAGAACAAGAACAAGACCACAGAATCCGCCCCTGCCCAGCCTCCAGCGACAGAAACGACGAAGGAAGGGGCTGCCACGCCACCACCCGCCAAACAGAAGATCGATGTCCAGCAACTGGGGTTTGCCCTGTTCGGCGACTACAGCCTGGAAGAGGAAAACCGCATCGGCCGGCAGATTTCCGGCAATCTCCTCGGCGCCGTGCCGCTGGTGCGCGACGACACCCTGCAACGCTATGTCAACCTGGTCGGCAACTGGGTTGCCCTGCAGAGCGGGCGCTCGGATATCACCTGGCGGTTTGGTGTGCTCGACACTGAAGATATCAATGCCTTCGCGGCACCCGGCGGATACATTTTTGTGACCAAGGGCTTGTACCGGCTCCTCGACAACGAAGCTGAACTGGCTGGCGTGCTGGGACATGAAATCGCCCATGTCACCAAGAAGCATCACCTCAAGGTGCTCAAGCAATCCAGCCTGATCAGTGCGCTGGGGCAGGTGGCCGGCAGCAAGGCCCAGAACAGCGACGAACTGGTGCAGAACCTGATCGGCAATGGCGCCGAAATCATGGCGCGCGGGCTCGACAAGAATGCCGAGTACGAAGCGGATCGCGTCGGCCTGGTGTTCGCTGCGCGTGCCGGCTACGAACCCTGGGGGCTGCCCGAGGTGTTGCAGGACATGGCTGCGCTGCCAGCCAAGGACGAGCGCACCCGCCTGCTCTACAAAACCCATCCGCATCCGGCCGATCGCATCGCGGCACTGGGCGAGTCCGTGGGTGGACGCCTTGATGCCGTGCACGGAAAGGACCTGGCCAATCGTTTTTACCGCATTCGGTGAATCGCATTTCGTCCAGGTGGCTTCAGGCAGGACTGTCAGCACTGTTTGTCCTGCTGATCGCAGGGCATGTCGGTGGTCTCATCACAATCGCCCCCATGCAGCGTGCCGAGGCCTGGCTGTATGACGCCTGGCTGAAACACACTGCCCTGGCTGGCGTGGATGATCGCGTGTCCATCATCGACATCGACGAAGCCAGCCTGAAAAGCGTCGGTCGCTGGCCCTGGAGCCGCGACACCTTGTCTGCGCTGGTCGACAAACTGTTCGACCAATATGCCGTGGCTGCGGTCGGCCTCGACATGGTGTTTGGCGAGCCGGACACGAGTTCGGGTCTCGATGCCCTGAAACAACTGGCGCAACACGACCTGTCAGGAAACCCTGCATTTCAGGCGGCATTCAGGCAGATTGCGCCGCGTCTGGATTTCGACGCACGCTTTGCCCGGGCGCTTGCCGACCGTCCTGTTTCGCTGGGTTTTTATTTCATTCCGGCGGACTTCGGCGATGCCAAATCCGGGATGCTTCCCCCGGCATCCCTGCCTGCAACAGCATTCGACCCCATGCATCCGGGCTTGCCGCCAGCGACCGGATTTGGTGCGAATCTGGCCGCGTTCCAGAACGCAGCCCAGGGCGCAGGTTTCTTCAACTTGCGCGCCGATGCGGACGGTACCGCGCGGCAGATGCACCTGGTCGCTCCTTATGGCAACGGGTATTACCAGGNCTTGTCGGCCTCCACGCTGCGCGTCGCGTTTGGCGGCGACCCGCTAGTAGCCGGGGTCGAGCAAACCCGCCTGTTGGGGAGGCATTACGCTGCACCATGGGTGGAAATTGGCGGCATCCGGGTGCCGCTGAGCGCGGATGGCAGCGTGCATGTTCCGTACCGCGCCGGTTCACCGTTTCCCTATGTTTCGGCAGCCCAGGTGCTGGCAGGCAAGGTGCCGCTGGCGCAACTCGAGAATCGCATNGTGCTGCTGGGGTCGACCGCGCCGGGGCTGACTGACTTGCGCGTCACCCCGTTTTCCAATGCCTTCCCGGGCGTCGAGATCCACGCCCACCTGATTGCCGGCATGCTCGATGGCACCACACGCAGTACGCCGCCGTGGGCCGCTGATGCGGTGCTGATTGCCGTCCTGCTGCNGGGCGCGTTGCTGACGCTGGTGCTGCTGCGTTTTGGCCCGATCATCGGACTGGTCNCGAGCATGGGGTTGCTCGCATTGTTGCTTGCGGCCTATGCGGCGGCATGGTCGCGTTTCTGGGTGGTGCCGATGGCCGCACCCATGGTCACGGTGCTGGGTTTGTATGCATTCAACACGGCCTACGGCTTCTTCGCCGAGAGTCGAAACAAGCGCCTGATGACCAGGCTGTTCGGCCAGTACGTCCCGCCCGAACTGGCTGCCGAAATGAGCCAGGATCCCGCGCACTACACGATGGATGGCCAGTCGCGCGACATGAGCGTGCTGTTCTCCGATATCCGCGGCTTCACCGATTTTTCCGAGAAATTGCCGCCGGCTGAACTCGCCGAAGTGCTCAACGCCTATCTGTCGACCATGACGCGCATCGTGCAGCAGCAACGCGGCACCATCGACAAGTACATCGGCGATGCCATCATGGCGTTCTGGAACGCGCCAGTCGATCTTGCCGACCATGCCACTCGCGCCGTGCGGGCGGCGCTCGCGATGCAGGCGGCACTGCCGCAACTGAATCGGGAGTTTGCCGCACGTGGCTGGCCTGAGGTGAAGATCGGTGTCGGCGTCAACACGGGCCGCATGAGCGTCGGCAACATGGGATCTGAATTCCGCATGTCGTACACGGTGATGGGCGACGCGGTGAACCTGGGTTCTCGCCTAGAGGGCATCACCAAGCAGTATGGAGTCGGCATCCTGGTCACCCGGCCCACCGTCGAGGCCGACCCGGTGCACGCCTTCATGAAGATCGACGAGGTGCGCGTCAAGGGCAAGGAAACCCCGGTAGCGATCTATGAACCGCTGGGGGCCAAGGCCGACCTCGACGAGGCCGTGAAGAAAGAAGCAGCCGACTTCGAGGCTGCTTTTTCCCGCTATCAGGCGCAGGACTGGGACGCTGCCGAATACGCATTGCGCGAACTCAAGGCGCGCGCGCCACGACCCCTGTACGATGTCTATCTTGAACGCATCGCGCAATTCCGCGAAGCTCCACCTCCAAAGGATTGGGACGGCGTGTACGTCTACACCAGCAAATGAAATTCACTATCCTCGGTTGCAGCGGCGGCATCGGCAGTGGGCGTCACACCACCTGCTTCAAGGTCGATGACGACATCCTGATCGACGCCGGTACCGGCATCACCACCCTGAGCCTGGATGCGTTGCAGGCGATCGATCATGTGTTCGTCACCCATGCCCACCTCGATCATGTGCTGGGCCTGCCCTTGCTGCTCGATGCCGTGGGAGATAAGCGCAGCGCGCCGCTGGTGGTACATGCGCTCCCCGAGGTGCTGGAAGTCCTGTCGGCCCATCTGTTCAACTGGCACCTGTGGCCGGATTTTCGCGAGATTCCGAGCCCCGATGGGCCGTGGGTACGGTTCGAACCCTTGCCGATGGGCGACAGCCTGACCCTGGGCGGACGGACCTTCAAACCTCTTCCGGTCAACCATGTGGTTCCGGCCTGCGGCCTGCAGATGAGCGTCGCTGGCAGCAGTCTGGTGTTCAGTGGTGACACCACAAGCAGCGCATCTTTGATCGCAGCGCTTAACGCCATCCCCGACCTGCGCCACCTCATCATCGAAACCTCGTTCGAGAACGCGCTGGTCGAGATCGCCCAGGCGTCCAAGCACCACTGGCCGGATTCGCTGGCGATGGAATTGCAGGCGTTGAAAGTGCGCCCGAAGGTCTGGATCACCCACCTCAAACCTGGCAACGAGGACGCCATCATGGACGAACTGCGCATCGTCGCCCCTGACTGGACGCTGACGGCGCTGCACCAGGGGCAGGTGATTGTTTTGGGATGAGGCAAGTCGTGTGAACAGGCTCTGGTCATGAGCAAGCCCAAGCATCAGATGTTTGCCATATGGGGCTTTTCCGGACGCAATTCACGATCGCCGATTGATCTGACGCCATGAGCCTGCGCCCGCTTCAGGCTAGATGGTTTGAAACCTACGTACCCCGCGATCAGACCGTTCATGCCACGGAGGTGCTGGCGCGTACCGGGCAGGTGCACCTCGAGACCGATACCCGGGTTCTGGAACGGGTGGATGAGGGCAAGCTGCGTCACTTCGTCGACCGCTTTCGCAACCTGGCGGCGACCCACGACCACGACTTGCATGGCGTGGGCCGGCAGGCCACGGTCCTTGAAGGAGATCCGGTGCATCTGGCCAACCTGGCCCTGCATCGCCTGCGGGTGTGGAGTGCCCGGCTGGACTTCGTGAAGGCCCACCTCGAACATCTGCTTGCCGAGCAGCAACATCTGCAACTGCTGGCGGAATGCCTGGAGGCCATGGATCGGGCCGGCCTGGACCTGGACGGCATGTTCCGCAAGACCCGCTTTCTGTGCAAATGCCTGTTCGCCTGCCCCAAGGGGGTTGTCTGCGACCCCGAGCTGGAAGCCAGCGTGGAAAGGGTCGTGCAGGGGGAGGCGCATGACTTCATCTACATCGCAGGCCTGCACGAGAAGCGCCACCTTGTACGCCACTTTGTCGTCGAGCACGGCTGCCAGCAACTGGGTATTCCGGCCTGGCTTGCGGGCGTCGTGATGCATCAGAATCAGGCCTTGGGAGAACATCTGCACGAGACCCTCGCCGAGATCGCGGAGATGCAGGCCGAACTCAAGGCCCTTCGCGCCGACACCGGGATTGCCCAGGCCAAGGCCAACATGGATACCCTTGAATGGTATCTGGAGCATGCCGCAGGAACCCTCACCGCGGGCGAGTCCTGTCATGTCACCGGCTGGACTACCGTGGTCGATGTGCGCGAGCTTCAGCAGGCCATGGAAGCCGAGGGCATCCATGCCATCATCCGCCTGCCGGCGCCACCAGCCCATGCAGACGCGCCGGTGGCCTCCCTGGATGACTGGTGGGCACAACCCTTTCAGTCCATCACCGCCATGTGGGGTACGCCCGGACGCAACGAAGTGAACCCGACCGGCCTGCTGGCCCTGGTGGTTCCCCTGCTGTTCGGCTACATGTTCCCGGACGTCGGCCACGGCCTGCTGCTGGCCTTGTTCGCTGCCGTCTTCTGGCGGCGCTGGCCACGCATCCGGTTTCTGTTGCCCTGCGGCGTGGCGTCCATGCTGTTCGGCGGGCTGTTCGGAGACGTTTTTGGTTTTCCCGATCTGCTGCAGCCTCTGTGGATACACCCGCTGGACGATCCGATGGTGGTTCTGGCGGTGCCCATGCTGTTCGGGATCGGGCTGATGCTGCTGGGCCTGGTGTTTGCCGGCGTCGAGGCGCGCTGGCGCGGTGAAATGAGGCGCTGGGTACTGACGGATCTTGCCGTGTTGCTGATCTATGCCAGTGTGCTGGCGGGCCTGCTGTGGCCTCAGGCTTTCTGGCTCACGGGGCTGGCGGCAGTCTATTACCTGGCGGGCAACGCACTGCTTGCCCCCGCTGGTGCCAGACTTGCGAGTCTGCCCAGTGCCCTGGGCGACCTCTTGCTGAGCGGTTTCGAACTGAGCATCAACACCCTGTCCTTTTTGCGGGTGGGCGCTTTTGCACTGGCCCACGCTGCACTCTCCCTCGCGGTGCTGAGCCTGGCCGGCGCGGTGGATTCCGTGCTATTGCAGGGCCTCATCATCCTGGTCGGCAACCTTTTTGCCGTGGTCATGGAGGGCCTGCTGGTGTTCGTGCAGACCACCCGGCTGGTGCTGTTCGAGTTCTTCACCCGCTTCCTGCGGGCGGACGGACGCTTGTTCCGACCGCTGCGCGCGCCGGAGAAACATCCCGCCGGGCAGTCCCGGTAAAAGCATCGCCTCGTTCGGGCGTGTTTGATGAATAGGCAAGACGGGAAACCGATACATGATTTTCCTTTCATGGACAGGCGGAAGCATCACGACAGACAGCCAAGCGACGTTCATCCGCCTGGCCCGGGCGCGAAAGTCGCCAGATTCCTCTCGAACGCCTCTGCACTCAGTCCTTCAAAGGCTTGCCGGCTGAACAGGGTTACCGCCCCCACCATTTCACTCCAGCCGTATCCGCGGCATGGGTCGCTCAGTTTGCAACTGTCTTGCGGGACCCGCGCGATGAGGTGCAGGCAGCCCTGGCTGTAGAGGAGGTTGTAGGGCGTATTGAACTGGTGCAGACGGTCCAGTTCGATCCAGGCGGCTTCGGCATCGGTGAAGCGCCGACAGGGCAGCGGGTAGGGCTGGATGCCGCCGTTATGGTCGAAACGCGCGTCCTGCACCGGCAGCGGGCTGTCCTGTACAAAACTCTGAAAATGCAGGTGGTTGACCGAGGCGCCGGCGCCATGGCTGTTGTAGCCGAGGCAGAAGTTCTGCACGCCGGATTGCGCGCAGACGTCCCACACCCAGCCGTGCAGTTCGGGGGTGAGGCACTGCGGCATCACGTGCAGGGGATCGGGCACCAGCAGACCATGCAGGCGGGCGAAGGGGAATTTGTTGTACAGCACGCGCGCCGGCTTGCCGGCCAGTACGCCTTCCCAGAAGATTTCCCCGGCCAGAAAAGGTTTGTTGAAGTGGAAGCCCGATGGATCGAAAGCGCGCTGCAAGCTTTCGAATTTCATCCCGCTGCTGCGCGGCGGGCGCAGGGCGCGAATGGGGTTGAACATCGTTTCCCAGGGGCCGGTACGGCGGTTTTCCATGATGCTCAGGTGGTCGAAGCCGATGGCGTTCAGCTTGAGAAAAACCAGTACGTCATCATCCGGCTCGTCCAGATTCTGGCCGCGCCGGAGTGCCTCGGTCATGGCGACGGCGAGTTCCGCATGGCGTGCCGACAAGGCAGGCGCGAGCTGTTTCCACAGTCTTGCGTCGTAGGCGGCGTTGGCCAGCACGAGGATGTAGACGCCGAGACCGCGATGGGCCGCAAGCATGGTGGCGAGCCCGTCGGCGAAGCCTTGTTCAAGCACGCTTGAGGAGGTGAAGGGGTGAGGCATGGTTGTGATATGAGGAGTGAAGCTGGCTGGCGACTATAGCCGATCCCTTGCCGGCTACCGAAACAAAAGGGCCGCTGTTTTCAGGCAGCGGCCCTTTGTGCGTTTCCGGACGGGAGGTCGATCAGCCGAAGCTGTCTGCGGTAATGCTCTGGTACCAGCCCTGTGCGTAGTTGGCTTCCTGGCTGCGCTGCTGGGTGCTCGCGTCGGTCGGGCTGAGGCCCCCCGCACCCTTGATTCCCTGGAGTTGGCCATCGTCGCCCAAGCGGTATACACCGGCGATACTGATGCCATAGTCGGGGCCGACGAGGCTGTAGCAGGTGTTGACGTGCGAGGGCTGCGGCGGGGGCACCCCGCGGAACAGCGAGACGATGGCGGCGGCGGTCATCTTGCCGATGTTATTCGCCGCATGCCCCGATTTTGGCAAGGCGCCGGCAACGGACGAATCGCCGATGACATGAATGTTAGGCACCCGGGTCGACTCGAAAGTGACCTGGTTGACCGGGCACCAGCCGGAATCATTGGTGAGCCCCGTATCGGCTGCGAGTTTTGGTGCCCGTTGTGCCGGAATGATGTTTACCACGCTGCCTTTGTGCGTGCTGCCGCTGGTGGTCGTGACCGTTAGCGCCTTGGGATCGACGCTCACGATCTTGCCGCCATTGGCCGCGGGCACCCATTCGATCATGCCGGGGTAGAGCTGTTCCCAGGCCTGCATGAACAGGGCCTGCTTGGAAAAGTTTTCCTTGGCATCGAGGATCAGGATCTTCGATTTGGGCTTGTTGGTCTTGAAATAGTGGGCAACCATGCTCGCGCGCTCGGGCGGGCCGGGGGGACAGCGGAAGGGCATGGGAGGCGGGGCCATGATGAAGGTGCCGCCGTCGGGCATGGCGTGCAACTGCTTCTGCAGCAGCACGGTCTGCGGGCCGGCTTTCCAGGCATGCGGCATGAGGAGGGTGGCTGCCTCGTCGTAACCTTCGATTTCGCCCCATCTGAAATCGATGCCGGGCGACATGACCAGGCGGTCGTAGGCAAGGGTCTTGCCGCTGGCGAGGGTGACCAGGCGCTTGCCGGCATCGACGCCGACGACGCGATCGGTCACCACATTGACGCCGTGCTTGTCGCGCAGCGCCCCATAGTTCTGGGTCAGATCCTCGATCGTGCGCATGCCGCCCAGCATCCAGTTGCTGCCTGGACAGGTCACGTAGCTGGCGTTTTGCTCGACCAGGGTGACGTTGAGGCCTGGATCATACATGCGCAGGTATTTGGCACAGGTGGCCCCACCGAAGCCGCCACCGATGACGACGACGCGGGGCGCTGCTTTGGCGGGGGCGCTTGACGAGAACTTGGGTGCCGATTCGCAGCCGGCGAGCCCAAATGCCGAGAGCGCACTGCCGGCGCCCAGCAGCTTGACAAAATCTCTACGCGAAATCTTGGACATGTTCATTTTCCCTTCTTCTGCAGATTGCCGATATAGTTAGCGACTTCGACGATTTCCTCATCCGTGTAGCCGCTTGCGTGACGCCCCATCACCGTTGAAGCGCGCTGGCCCGAGCGAAACCCTTTCAGGGTTTCGACCATGCGCGTGGGCTGAATGTCATTGATGCTCGGGATGGTGCTGGGGCTTACGCCAAACGTCCCGTGGCAGGTGTAGCAGGTGGTGGCAATCACTTCGCCACGTGAGATGGTCTGGGCGCTTGCCGGTATGGCACTCGTCAGCATCAAGGTGGCTGTGCAGCATGCCGCAATGCGGGCTGTGTTCATGGTTTTATCCTTCCCTTTCTGTGCGATTTCGATTGAGGTGAGTCGGGACTCGGCAGGTACTACAAATCCACGCCGAACTGTGTCTGGGTTCCGAGAGTCTGTTTTTTCGTGCCGGCTTTGTAGGCGTCGAGCGATTCCTGCTGCGCGCGTTCCAATGCGGTCTCCTGATCCAGTTTCTCCCTCAGTTCAGCCTGACGCTTGCGCTCGGCTTCTGCGACACGAACGGAGGTCTCCCTGCGCGCTTTTTCCTGAGCGGCGGCGAGCGCATCACGCTGTTTTGCCTCCTTGACAGCAGCGAGCGTGGCTTGCTCCTTTTCGGCCTGCTGCCTGGCGCGCTCGGCTTCCTGCTTGCGCTCGGCGGCCTGTTTCGCCTCGAGGGCGGCACGTTCCTTGCGCAGGCGCTGCAGGCGCCCCTGGATATCCTGTTGAAGCTCCTGGGCGGTTTGGCGCATGCGCTCGCCGGTCGCCTTGAGCGACTCGTCGGAGACGTCGGTTTCGGCGTAGGCGCTGCCGCTGACGTGCAGCAGCACCGTCAGACACGCGGCAGCGAATGGGGCTAATCGAACAATATTCATATTGAATCCATCTGCGGGTGGAACACGACGCAAATCAGGGAATGCGGCAAAACGGAGCAATAACCCTGAATCCAGATGGGATTATTTACGGAATCGTGCCGGGATTCTTTAATGGGACCTCGGATCCGGCCGTCGGCGCGCCCTTGCTGGCGCGGGGAGAATTATTGAGGGCGTTCAGAGTTCGCCGTTGGCGCCGGCGAGCATGACGTTGTCCATCTTTTTGCGGATGTCCAATGCGCCCTGGCGCAGTTCCGGCGTGATGCCCATCTGCTTGCCAGCCAGGTCGAGCCAGGTCACGTCCCAGTCCAGCGTCATCACCCAGATGTTCTTGTCGGCGTCCTCCATCACGGTGATGCGGCAGGGCAGGAACACCGCCATTTCCGGGACGATCCTCAGCAGATCGCGCCCCACGGCGATGTCGCAGTAGCTGAACACTTCGACGCGGGGTGCGGTGTCGTCGTTCAGCACCGCCTTGAAATCCTTCCACATCAGGTTGCTGCCGACGAATTTCAGGTTCTCTTTGTTGGCGCGCAGCATCATCGATTCGACCACTTCATCGAACGATACCCCGGGCTTGACCTTGTACTTGACGGCGAAATAGTTCATTGCCTCGCGCGCGTCCATCTGCATCATGTTGGCCATCATCGGCATTGCCATCTTCAGCCAGCGCTTTTTCTCCTCGGGCGTCAGGACACGGTTCATCTGGTAATCACGGTAAGGCGGCGGCAGTGCCTGCTGCACCATCATCGGGCCATAGGGTGTCTGGGTGACGCCGATCCAGCCTTGTGCGGGTGCGCCTTGCAGATAGGGGTTCACGGGTTGCACCGGTGGTGGGCCAGGCGGCTCGGCGGCGAGTGCTGACAGGCTAAACAGGCAGGCGAGCGTGAGCGGTAAGCGGCGCATCATTTCGGGTCTCCGGTAGTGTATTGCCAATATCGTACGCAACATGAAGCGTACGTCAATGAGCCATCAGGCCAGTTCGCGGAAGGTGTTTTCCATCGCGTCAAGTTCGGCAGACGCGCCGGTCAGGTCGCCACGATCGAGGCAGGCCCCAAGGCAAGCGGCGCTTTCCTGAATGGTGGTGGCCCACACGCTGGCCGCCGCGCCCTTCAGGGCATGGGCCTCCTTGCGGCACGAATCGATATCACCCTGTTCGATTCCACTTCTCAATTTTGCCAGGCTGGCTTCGGTGGTGCTGTTGAAAACAGCGACCAGTTCTCCTACCAGGTCCGGATTGCCGGGATAGCGTGCATGCAGGGCCGGCAGATCGAGCAGCGTGGCTCGCGCAGAGTCGGGCTCGGCTTGCGTCAGCCATTGCGTCAGCAGTGCCGCCAGCGCAGCCTCGGTGTAGGGTTTGCTCAAATAATCGTTGCCGCCGGCTGCAATGCAGACCTCGCGGAAGTCGCTGCCGGCATTGGCGGTCAGTGCAATCACCGGGATGTGGCGGGCACTGGTCGGCAACTGGCGAATTCGCTGGGTCGTTTCATACCCATCCATTCCCGGCATTTGGCAGTCCATCAGCACCAGGTCGAAATCCTCTTTTGCCAGCAGATCCAGCGCCTGCGGCCCACTTGAAGCAATGGTGTACTGCAGCCCCATTTCGTGCAACTGGTGCGCCAGCACTTTCTGGTTCACCGGATGGTCTTCAACCACCAGAATGTGCCCCTGCAACCGGACCTCGGGCTGGTCAGTCAGTTCGGCCAGCGGCAGGGTGGCGGGGGGCAGCAGGAGCATCAGGGTAAAACAGCTTCCCCTGGCCGGCGCACTCTCGACCATGATGCGGCCTCCCATCAAACCCGCCAGCTGGCTGCTGACCGCGAGTCCCAGCCCGGTGCCGCCATAGCGGCGCGTGGTGGACGAGTCGGCCTGCGAAAAGGCCTGGAACAAACGCGCCTGTGTCTCGCTGCTCATGCCGATGCCGTTGTCCTTCACGGTGAATCGGCACCCGATTTCATGGTTCACGGGTTCGAATGTCACACGCAACTCGACTTCCCCTTGATGAGTGAACTTGATGGCGTTGTCGACCAGGTTGAGCAGGATCTGGCGGATGCGGGTCGGGTCGCCCAGCAGGGCAGCTGGGGGCGCGTCAGGCAGGACCAGTTTCAGTTGCAAGTTTTTTTCCAGGGCCCGCGCCTTGAATAGCGACACTACCCCCTGCACCAGCGCCGCCGGCGAGAATGCGATCTGCTCGATGGCCAGTTTGCCCGCCTCGATTTTGGAAAAATCGAGAATGTCGCTGATGATTGTAAGCAGGCTTTCCGCTGAATTTTTCAGCGTGGAGATGTATTCGCGCTGTTGTCCATCGAGTTTCGTTTTTAGCAACAGGCCGCTCATGCCGAGAATGCCATGCATGGGAGTGCGGATTTCGTGACTGACTTTGGCGACGAATTCCGTCTTGGCGCGTGCCATTTGCAGGGCGGCCTCGCGCGCTGATTCCTTGGCGGCTTCGGTCGCACGGCGCTCGGACACATCCCGCATGATGGCCTGAATGACCGGTTTGCCTTCGAGCTGCATCGCGTGCAGCGCGATTTCGGCAGGAAAGACCGAGCCGTCCTTGCGCAGTCCTTGCCACTCCATTTCCGCATGACCGCTGCTGCGGGCCACGCCGATGGCCTGCATGGCGTGATCCATCGCGGTTTGACCATTCGCCTGCAGTGGGGTGCCGAGTTGCGGGATCGGCGTGGCGAGGAAGGAATCGACCGAGTCCATGCCGAACAGGGACAGGGTGGCCGAGTTGCAGTCGATGAATCCCTTGTCGTCGAGAATCACAACGGCATCGGAGTTGGTTTCGAACAGGGTTTGAAATTTCTGCTTCTCGGTTTCGATCTGGCGTGTTTGCCTCAGCATGCGGCGACCGACCAGGAAACCGACCAGCGTCGCCAGCAGGGTGGCGCTGATACCGAGAAACAGCATCAGCGCCCGGGTGGACTGATAGGATGCATAGGTTTTACGGAGTGCCGCTTCGTTGGCCTCGCGCTGCACATGGGTCATGTTGTCGAGCGCTTGCACCAGGCGGTATTGCAGCGGGATGGCCTCGGTCTGAAGCAGCGTCAGCGCGCCGTAATTGTTCTGATCGAGCGCCGCTTCGACCACATTGAACATGACCGGCTGGTTGGTGAAGGTGATCGCATCCAGTTCGTCCAGCAACAATCGTTCTTCCGGCGTGCCGATCATGGCCGCCAGTTGCCGCCTGTCCTTGGCGTAGCGTTCGCCATATCCCATAAACTGCAGGAATAGTTCATCCTTTTCCCAGGGGTCGATCGAGACCACGATGTTGTGCATCACGATCGCACGGTCGCGCAGCGCATCGCGCATTCGGGTTGCCAGACGTGTTTTCACGTTGTTGACCGACACCACGTTCGCCAGCTCGGCATTCAGGTGGGCCATCTGGGTGACGCCCAGTCCGATCACCGCCAGCATCAGCAGCAGGGCGGCGGCGAAGCTAAGCCAGACGTTTAAGAGTAGGCCGCGAAAATGAGCAGGCATCATGGTTTTATCCCCGCCGGAAGGCCACGACGTGATCGACCGCCAGCTTGATGCCGATCTTCTCGCCGATGGCGTGATTGTGATGGGAAGGCACCAGCGACAATGCGCGCTGGCCGCTCGGCAACTTGAGCGTGTAGAGGAATTCTGCGCCGCGGAAGGCCTTGTTCTCGACTTCAGCGAGTAGCAGGCTGTCGTCGTCGTGGATGATGTCGTCGGGCCGCAGCAGCACGTCGACATGGCAGCTGCGCTCACATTCGTCGCAACCGCTGGCGTCGCATTCGACCGGGATATGTCCGTTGAGCACGCCGAGTTCGATTTCCACCTGGTGATCGTTGATGACCTCGCCAGTGACCAGCGCGCCCTGGCCGACGAAGTCGGCGACAAAGCGGTTGGCCGGCTCGTGGTAGAGGTTGTAGGGCGTGTCCCACTGCTGGATGCGACCCTGGTGCATCACCCCGACCCAGTCGGCCAGGGCAAAGGCCTCGTGCTGGTCGTGGGTGACGATGAGCGCAGTGGTGGCTTCTCGCTTGAGGATGCCGCGCACTTCGAGCGACAGGCGCTCGCGCAGTTCGACGTCGAGGTTGGAGAACGGCTCGTCCATCAGGATCAGCCGCGGGCGGGGGGCCAGAGCACGGGCCAGCGCCACGCGCTGCTGCTGGCCGCCGGAGAGTTGGTGCGGGTACTGGTTGGCGTGGCCCGCCAGGCCAACCAGTTCCAGCAGTTCATCGACGCGTGATTGGCGTGCCGCCTTGGATTCGCCGCGCAGGCCGAAGCCGACATTGCCTGTTACCGTCAGGTGTGGGAACAGCGCGTAATCCTGAAACACCATACCGACGCGGCGTTTTTCGGCGGCCAGCATCCAGCCGGGGCGACTGACGACTTCGCCGCCGATGCGGATTTCACCGCTCTGGATCGGCTCGAAGCCGGAAATGCAGCGCAGGGCCGTGGTCTTGCCGCAGCCCGAGGGGCCGAGCAGGCAGCCGATCGCGCCTTCGGGCAGGGTGAAGGTGAGGTCGGCGATGATTTGCCGGTTGCCGTACGACTGTGAAACCGAGTCGAGCGCCAGTTCAGCCATGGGAATTTGCTCCGCGCCAAGTCAGGAGAATGATGGGGATCATACCGGCGATGACAATGGCGAGCGACGGCAGCGCCGCACGTTCCCATTCCCCTTCCGAGGTCATCTCGAACACGCGTGTGGCCAGGGTGTCCCAGCCGAACGGCCGGGTCATCAGGGTGATCGGCATTTCCTTCATGATGTCGACGAAGGTGAGCGCGGCGGCGGTCAGCAGGCTGGCGCGCAGCATCGGCAGGTGTACCCGCGTCAGCAGGCCGGCGGTGTGAGTGCCGAGATTTTGCGCCGCCTCGTCGATGTTGCGGCTGATGCGGTGCAGGCCGCTGTCGATGGGGCCGAAGCCCACTGCCAGAAAGCGCACCAGATAGGCCAGCAGCATCACCAGCAGCGTGCCCTTGAGGATTTCGGTGCCGTCGAAGCCGAACCAGGCGCGGCCGCTGTCGATCAGCCAGTTGTCGAGCGCCGCGACCGGGATGAACAGGCCCACGGCCAATACCGCGCCGGGGAAAGCGTAGCCGAGCGTGGCCAGGCGCTGCGTCCACATCATCGCACTGCCGGGGCGCTGGCGACCGGCGTAGGCGAGCAGCAGCGCCACCGCCACCACCATCAGCGCGCCGATGCCGGCCAGCAGCACCGAGTGCCAGGCAAATGCCCAGTAGCGGGCGTCAAGGTCGGCGGCGATGACGCCACGCGTCCACAGCGCCAGCTGCGTCACCGGAATGATGAAGGCCAGTGCCAGCACCATCGCCGCGTAAGCGAACGCGAGCGCGGCCCGTCCGGGCGACAGCCTGATGCGGCGCGAGGCGGCGCTGCGTCCTACCGCGCCGTAGCGCATCTGCGTGCGCGAGCGTTGCTCGAACACCACCGCAACCAGCACGAACAGGATCAGGATCGAGGCGAGCTGCGCTGCCGCCGCCAGCGAAAATAGGCTATACCACGCCTTGTAGATGGCGGTGGTGAAGGTATCGTAGTTGAAGATGGCCATGGTGCCGAAATCGGCCAGCGTCTCCATCAGCGCCAGCATCAGGCCGGCAGCGATCCAGGGTCGCGCCATCGGCAACGCTACCCGGAAGAAGCCCTGGGTGCGCGAGAGGCCAAGCGACTGCGCCGCTTCCANTGCGATGGCGCCCTGGGTCGCAAAGGCATTCTTGGCGATCAGATAGACATAGGGGTAAAGCGCCAGCGTCATCACCAGGATGACGCCGCTGCGGGAACGGATTTCAGGCAGATTCAACGGCCCGAAAGCCTCACGCAGCGAGGTTTGCAGCGGACCGGTGAAATCGAGCAGGCCGATTGCGACGAATGCTGTGACATAGGCCGGCAGCGCGAGTGGCAGCAGCAGGGCCCAGTCGAATAGGCGGCGGCCGGGAAACTCGCACATCGCCGTCAGCCACGCCAGCGACACCCCCAGCACGCTGACGCCGATTCCCACGCCGAACACCAGCCACAACGTGTTGCCCAGCAGTTCGGGCAGCACGAATTCGGCCAGGTGGGCGAGGATGTCGCCTTCGACCTGGGCGAACGACGAGAAGGTGACGACGACCGGCACCAGCACCAGCGCGGCCACCGCGAGCGCGAACAGCATCCAGCCGCCGGGGNGCGGCCAAACAAAAACGCCCGTTGCGGGCGTTTTTGCCAAATCTGCCGACTGGATCGGCACAGCTGCGTTAGACAAGAAACACCGCTTTACTTATAGCCAGCACGATCCATCAATTTTACGGCCTGGGCCTGCAGGCTGCCAGCGTCTTTCACGTTGATCAGGTTCTGACTGAAGCTGCCCCAGGCCGCCACGGTCTTGTCCGGCGCCACTTTGGGGTTGACCGGGTATTCCAGATTGACGTCGGCAAACATATTCTGCGCCTTGTCGGACGACAGCCACTCGATCAGCTTTTGCGCCCCGGTCGGGTTCTTGGCGTACTTCGTCACGCCGGCGCCTGAGACGTTGACGTGCACGCCGGCGGACTTATTTTTCAGGTTCTGGTTGGGCCAGAAAATCGCCAGCGGCAGATTCGGCTGCTTTTCCATCAGGCGGCCGAAGTAATAGGTATTGACCAGAGTGACGTCGCACTGGCCGGCGGCCACGGCTTCCATCGCCTTGGTGTCGTCGGGGAACGGCGTGGTGGCGAGGTTGGCGACCCAGCCGCGGACGATGTCCTCTGTTTTGCCTTCACCGTGTTCGGTGATCATCATCGCCACCAGACTCTGGTTGTAGACCTTTTTCGAGGTGCGCAGACAGAGGCGGCCTTTCCATTTCGGGCTGGCCAGATCTTCATAGGTCGACAACTCGCCGGGCTTGACCCGGGTGGTGTTGTACACGATGGTGCGGGCGCGCACCGACAGGCCGAACCATTCGTTACCCGGGTCGCGCAGGTGGGCCGGGACATTGGCGTCCAGCGTTTTCGACTGGATCGTGCGCAGCAGACCTTCTTCAGAAGCCTGCCACAGGTTGCCGGCGTCCACCGTCAGCAACATGTCAGCCGGGGTGTTCTTGCCTTCGGCTTTCAGCCGGGCCATCAGCGGACCTTCCTTGTCGGTGATGAATTTCACGGCTACACCGGTTTCCTTGGTGTAGGCGTCGAACAACGGCTTGATAAGTTGTTCGTTGCGCGCGGAATACACGACGACTTCTTCAGCCAGCGCCGGCAAGGTGGCTAGCGTGAACGCAAGGGCGGCGAAAATTGTGTATGGTTTCAGCATGAGTACGGCCTCGAATAATGACTTGAGTAATCGTACTACTAATGATAACCGTTATCAATAACAATAATTAAAGAAAGTTAATAAAAGGGGCGTCGTTCTGTCAGACGCTAGGGTTTTTCGAACTGAATCAGCGTTTGCAACTCGCCCTCGAAGGTGGTGTACACCCGAATTAAACCCGGGCGCTCGTCAAGCGCAAAACCGGGCTGGGAAGGGGGGGTGACATCGATCAGNTTCAGCAGTTCTGCCGGGTACCGGATGTCCAGGGTTACCTGCATCGGGTAATAGCCATCGAGAAACTTGCGCATGTAGGGGCCATTGGTCAGGTTGTAGTAGCCATTGCCGGTATCGTGAAATGCACGGGTCTGGGCAGACAGGCATAGCGTCGCACCCGGTTCCACATTGCGGAGCTGGACGCTGGCGCCTTCGATCCGGGCTTCTTCGATGCGGACGGCCGAATCCACCCTGAGGTTGCGAACGAAACCCTCGCGGAAGGTGATTTGCGCGAGGGGCACGGCATCGAGGTGGTCATGGCATTGTGACAGGCTGACCCACCCGGATTCCAGACTGTTGGCGTCAATGACGATTCGATTCTGGTGGTGATGAACCGGTTTGGCCGGTGCAGTTTCAAGGAAATGCAGGCTGCCCTCGTTGACCAGCGCAGCACTTTCGAAACTGAGGTCGGTTGCTGCGACAGTCGAGCCGGCAGTCAGAGCAACGGGCAGCATCAGGGTCAACAAGGACAGCAACGCGACAGGCTTCATGGGCGGGTAATCTGCTCTATAGTTAGACGAGAAAGCGGCCAGTTGCGGCTGATCTTGAATCCGAGGAACCCATCATGAATGACGCGTCCACACCAGCATCAAGCGAAACCAGTATCCATGAAAATGAACAGCTCGTGCAATGGCACGACGAAGCCGAGGCTGCGGCATCCGAGCCTGACCTGCGCGAGCGGGTGCGGGATCTGACAGCGCGCGCGCTGCACGAGCGCCGGTTGGCACTGCAGGACCTGGGCAAGATCGTCAGTGCGATCACTTCGGGCGTCGGCAGCGGCCTGACCAAGCGGGGCGGAGAAATGAAGGAGGGCCTCAAGCAGGCAGTGTCGGGACTCGACGACGCCGTCGGCAGCGCTGCGCAGGCGGCCTCCTATACCTTGCGGGAAGCCGCCGAGCAGGGCCGGGCGTTCAAGGACAACGAGCTGAAATCCAGCCTCGAGCAATTGCGCGATATGGAAGCGCAGTTTGTCGACACTCTGAAGCAGACAGCCAGACAGTCCGGCGGCAAACTGAAGGAAGAGCTGGAAAGTCTGAGCGAGCATCTGAAAAACAGCGGTACCCGCACGGGCGAACAGGTGCGCGAAGCGCTGCAGCAATTGGCCAGCGGCGTCAAGGCCAGCAGCGAGGCTGGACGCGCCGGTCTGAGCGAGACAGCCGGTACCGCTACCGAGCGTCTGTCCCAGGTGGCGAGCGGTATTCTCGATGCGCTGTCGGATTCGCTCAAGCGGCAGAGTGAACGCCTGCGTTCCTGATCGTCCGCAAGACGGCGGCATAAATATTGCCGCCACGTAGCTTGCGGCTACAGTGGAGTCGTTGTTGCTTGAGCGACTTACGAATCCGGCGTGCCCCTTGCGGGTACACTCTCGGCATTACTGATACCAACAACGCTCAATGCTCTGGGAAACCATTTCGGTCGTGCGCGACCTGCCGCGTTTGCATGAAATCGCCTCGGTGATGATTCGCTATGGCTGGGGCGATCTGGTACGCGTGCTGGGTATCAGCGGTGCGCTGGAACGTGCGGGCCGGGTCTTGCACTGGCAGAGCACCAGCGAAATGAGCCAGCTCGATGCGCCTGTGCGCATTCGCCGCGCCCTGGAGGAACTGGGCCCCACTTTCGTCAAGCTGGGGCAGGTGCTGGCGACGCGGGTTGACATGTTTCCGCCGCACTGGATTGCCGAATTCGAAAAGCTGCACAGCCAGGTGCCGGCAGTGCCGTATGACCTGCTGCACCCCTACCTGGTCGCCGCGATCAAGGGCGAGCCAAGCGAGGTGTTTGGGGAATTCGATCCGGTTCCGCTGGCGGCTGCTTCCATTGCGCAAGTACACCGCGCCACGCTCAAGGACGGCACGCCGGTTGTTGTCAAAATCCGCCGACCCGGCATCGAGGCAGTGATACGGTCGGATTTGCGCATCATGGAACATGCCGCCCGATTGCTGGAAAGCGAGATGCCGGACGCCCGGCGTTACGACCCGGTGCATATCGTTTCCCAGTTCCGCCGCTCGCTGAATCGCGAGCTCGACCTGGCCAAGGAGGCGCGCAACATCGATCAGTTCGCCCGCCACTTTGCCGATGACCCGCTGGTGAAGATTCCCCGGGTCTACTGGGAATTCACCAACGACCGGGTCAACGTCCAGGAACAGATGATCGGTATGGTGGGGGTGGTTCCCGACAAGCTGCGCGCCCATGGACTCGACCCCAGGCTGCTGGCCAAGCGTGGTGCGGACACGGTGTTGAGGATGGTGCTGGAGCACGGATATTTCCATGCCGATCCGCACCCGGGCAACGTGATGTTCCTGCCGGACAACCACATCGGGCTGATCGACTTCGGCATGGTGGGGATGCTGACCCAGACCCGCCGCAATCAGATCGTCGACCTGCTGCATGCGCTGTCGTACAAGGACGAACAGGCGCTGTTGCAGGTCTTGCTCGACTGGAGCGGGGAATCGGTGGGTGACGAGGATCGTCTGGCCTACGACGTCACGGAATTATTGCAGAGCTACGACGACCTGCAGCTGAAGGACGTCAAGATCGCCGCGCTGCTGAATGACATTACCGCCCTGATGCGCGACAACAATCTGCTGCTGCCGGCGGACCTGATCCTGTTGTTCAAGACACTGATTTCGCTGGAAGGCCTGGGTCAGCAGCTTGATCCAGAATTCCACATGATCGATCACGTGACGCCTTTTGTGGAGCGCGTGATTCAACAGCGCTACACACCGCAGGCCTTGCTGAAACGTGGTCGAAAGAGCGTGCGCGAAGCGCTGGACGTGGTGGCCAACCTGCCGCGTGATCTGCAGCACCTGTTGCGTGATGTGCGTCGGGGCCGGGTGAAGATCGATCTTGACCTCAAGCGGCTAGACCATTTCGGCCATCAACTCGACCGCGCCAGCAACCGGTTGACCATGGGCTTATTGACCGCTTCGCTGGTCGTCGGCTCCAGCATCATCATGACAGTGGAAGGTGGTCCCCAGTTGTTCGGCCTGCCATTGTTCGGCCTGCTGGGATTCTTGATCGCATTTTTCAACAGCCTCTGGATCATTTTTTCCATCTGGCGGTCAGGCAAACACTGACTTTCAACCGCTAGACCGCGCGGGCCAGCGCCTCGGCCACCTGGCCTGCGTGGTGGGCTGAGAGTGTCGACAGGGGCACCGGACGACCCAGCAGATAGCCCTGCACATGGGCGATGCCCAGACTTTCGACCTTGTGCAGCACAGCCTCGGTTTCCACGCCTTCGGCCACCAGCGCATACCCCGCATCGCTCATCATGCGGGCGAAATCTGCCACCACCTGGCTGGCCCGGTCGTCCTGTCCCAGCTTGTTCACCAGCGAGATGTCCAGCTTCACCACGTCCACCGGCAAGTCGACCAGATAGCGCAACGGCGAATAACCGGTGCCAAAATCGTCCATGGCAATGCGGTAATGAATCGTGCGCAGCAGATCGAGGTAGGTCCTCACCTCGACCATTTGCGTGATGAGCGAGGTTTCCGTGATTTCCAACATCAGGGGATGCCGGGCATTGTGACGCGACAATTCCAGCAGACGCGACACGGCCTCGGGGTGCGAAACGCTCTGGGCGGACAGATTGATCGAGATGCCACACCCGGGCGGAATCTGGCCTGAGCTCAGATCGGCATCGACCTGATGCAGCACCGCCAGGTCGAATTCGGTTTCCAGACGACGGCTGCTGACGACCGGCAGGAAAGCGCCCGGCATGATGAGTTCGCCGTTATAGCGGATGCGGGCCAGCGCTTCGTAATAATCCACCTGGCGCCCCGGCAGGCCGTGGATGGGCTGGTAGTGCATTTCGATCATGCCGGGTGTGGCCAGCGCCTGGAACAGTGCGCTGGTCTCGCGGCTGGCCACCAGCGTCTGCGAGGCACGTTCGGTATCTTCTCCATAGACCGCAATTCGGTTGCGCCCCGGCTGCTTGGCGGTATACATGGCAATGTCGGCCTGCTTGGGCAGATCATCGATGTGTTCGAGCTGATCGGGCGGACAGAAGGCGATCCCGATGCTGATACTGACCGGCTCCCTGATGCCGAGTTCGCCGAAGCCTGATGCGTCGATCAGGCTCTGGCAGCGCTGCGCGATCTGCTTGGCCTGGGCGGGCGTGGTGCTCGACAGGAACGTGGCGAATTCATCTCCCCCCAGCCGATATAGCCGGTCGTTGGCGCGCAGGGCCATCACTAGCGCATCGGCAATGACGGTCAGCACCCGATCGCCCTTGGCGTGTCCGTAGGTATCGTTGATGGTTTTGAAGCGGTCGCAGTCGAACAGCAGAAAGGCCCCCCCTTGGGGAGTGGTCTGCATGTCGTGGCGGAAACGCTCCCAGTCTTCCTCATAGGCGCGCCGATTGTGGCAGCCGGTGAGCGCGTCCTGCCGTGCCTGCGAATGAAACTCACGGTTCTGGTTTTCCAGCGAGCCATGAAGTTCGCGCAACTGCAACTGGTAGTCGTAGAGCGAGCGGCGGATGTTTTCGAGTTCGATGATGCGCATGGGTTGCGAGCGTGACGGATTCGCGTTGAACCGTCCCTGCTGCATGGCATCGATATCCTGCGACAGATGCCGCAGCGGGCGAACCAGCAGACGGTTGTAAGCCACCAATCCGAGCATCGCGGTGGTGACCAGCAGCACGAACAGGGCGAACAGGGTGCGTGACAGGATCTTCTGGAACATCAACTGGTCAGGATCGGGCTGTGCGCTGAAAGTCAGGCGCGAAAAGAGCTTCGACGCCGGCAGGGCTTCGCCTGGCTTGAGCGCAAGGCCTAGGCTGGTCTTATCAGCAATGCGGAGCGTTTCCTGATGCAACAATGCCAGCATGAAATCGAGCTGGATCAGGCCATAGCCTAGCAGCGACTGTCGCTGGTCATCGCCGTATATTGGAAATGCGTGATAAAACATGATGGCGCCCGCCTCATTGACCAGCCAGCTATAGGCCTGATGGGGAAGTTCCAGCTTCGGGAGACTGGCGGGCATTCCATGTGTTGCAGGTCTGGAATCCAGCAGGATGCCTGACGCCGTATACAAGGCCACTCGCTCATAGAGCTTGGTCAACATGCCACTTTCATAGACACGCTGATCTCGCCAATAGTTGTAGTATTCCGGCAGCACCAGCTGTTGTCTAGTTTCATCCCATCCCGCCAGACTGATCGCCTGCTTTTCAGCCCGGCCCAGCAGCCGCTTGACGGCAACTTCGAGTTCGGAACGTGCGGTATCCAGGCGGTGATGCTCAAGGTCGCGGGTGACACTGCGTGTCTGATAGACAGCAAACCCGCCGATCAGAACCACCAGCAACAGCAGGCCGATAACGAATGCGAATGCGATCTGCTTGATGGAGATGGATGCAAGCCATTTCATCGGGGCGCTGCCTTTTGAATGCGTTCGAGGTGATTCAGCGTATGTTCCACAAGGTCGAATTCATGTTCGCCATCCATGAAGTGGTTGGCACCCGCCACGATGACCATCGGGGTCTGGACATGCTTCAGTGCCTTGATCCAGTCGCGCCCCAGCATTTCGTCCTGATCCCCCATGATGAGCAGGACGCTGACCGGCGACGCCTTCAGGGCCGCAAGCGTGCGTGACTGGTCCCAGCGAACATAGGTCAGCAAATCTCCAGGCGTCGAAGTGTATTTTTTGCAGAAGGACAAGGCATGTGTGACCAGGGTGCGCTGCTTGTTTGCGGCCTGGCTTTCCAGCTCCGTGACGAGGGCGGGACGTGAGGGCGTGTCGACCTGGGATTCGATCAGCGAAGCGCCGATAAAAGCACTTAGGGTCTTGTCGGGGTGGGCTTCCAGATAGGCCAGCAGTTGCAGACTGCCAAAACTATGTCCTACCAGCACGATCGAGTGGTGACCACGTGACTTGAGCCAGCCCGCCCAGAGCGAGATTTCGGCAATGTCGTCATCCAGACTGTGGCGGTGCACCGCTTCGCAGGCCAGGCTTTGCTTCCTCCTCGGAATGCCGAGGCTGAGCGTGGGCGACAATACGGAATACCCCGCGTCATGCAGGCCCCGCGCCAGCGTGGCGACCGTGGGAAACTCGCGCGTCTGCAGGAATCCATGCAACAGCAGTACTGCGGGCTTGTTGCGTTGACCGGCCAGATATTCGGCGCTGGCGATTATGCCGGGACGCATTTTCAACTCGACGATTGCCGCCTGAGCCCAGGCTGGAAGCGCCGAAAACAGCAGGCAGATCAGGAAGGCACGCATGGGCAAGGGAATAAACGAAATCACGGGTTCTAACGGCTGCTGGCCGCGGAAACTGAAGGTGCATTCACCTGGTCCGATCCGGACCAGGTGTTACACTCCGCCCCAAAATCTGGTCCCGACATGTTTGATCTGAAACGCCTGTTTTCTCCCGATGGCGCGTGTGCTGCAGTACTGCCAGGCTGGCGTTCGCGTCCGCAGCAACTGGCCATGGCCGAGGCGGTCGAACAGGCGATCGCCGAGAACAGCGTGCTGCTGGCGGAAGCCGGCACCGGCACTGGTAAAACCCTGGCTTATCTGATTCCCGCGTTGCTGTCCGGCGGCAAGGTGGTGATTTCCACCGGTACCAAGGCGCTGCAGGATCAGCTGTTTCATCGCGATCTGCCGGCCGCGCGCCGCGCGCTGAAGTCGCCGGTCAAGGTTGCCTTGCTGAAAGGGCGCGCCAATTACGTCTGCCATCATCACCTGCAGCGCAATCTGAGCGACGGACGTTTCGCGAACCGAGACGATGCCGCGTGGCTGCAGAAAATCGCCCGCTTTGCCGAAACCAGCCGGAGCGGCGACCGCGCCGAGGCCCAAGGCATCCCCGAGGACGCCACAGCTTGGCAATACGCCGTCTCCAGCCGTGATACCTGCCTCGGCGGCGAATGCAGCCACTTCAAGGACTGTTTTGTGATGGCCGCGCGCAAGGCTGCGCTCGATGCCGAGGTGGTGGTGGTCAACCATCATCTCTTCTTCGCCGATCTGTGGCTGAAGGACGAAGGCGTCGCCGAACTCTTGCCCGCATGCAACACCGTGGTCCTCGACGAAGCGCACCAGCTTGCCGAGACCGCCGCACAGTTCTTCGGCGAAACCCTGTCCACCGCACAACTGATCGAGCTGGCCGGCGACACCAAGCGCCTGGCTGCAGTGAAGGCCGGCGATTTCCCGGTATTGCGCCGCGCGGCAGAAGACCTGACAAAGGCCACACGCGACTTGCGCCTGGCGTTTCCGCAGAACCCGGTTAAGTCTACGCTTGCCGAACTCGCGCGCTATGACAAATGGCCGGACGCACTGAAAACCCTTTCCGCTGCGCTGGATGACCTGGCCAGGTTGCTGGAAACCCAGGCCGAGCGCGACGCCGACCTGAAAAACTGTTTTGAGCGAGCGCAAGCGGTGCAGGCCACCCTGGCCAACTGGCAGCGTGCCGACGAACCCGAGAATCCTCGAGTACGCTGGCTGGAAACCACCATGAGTTCGCTGCTGATGCATGCCACGCCCCTCTCCGTTGGCGCGATGTTTGGCGCCAAGCTCACCGAGCGTGCCCAGGCGTGGATCCTCACCTCGGCGACGCTCTCCGTCGGCGGCGACTTCACCCACCTCAAAACCCGGCTTGGTATCGAAGAGGCGGCGACACTGTGCGTCGACAGCCCTTTCGATTACCCGCGCCAGGGTGTGCTCTACGTCCCTCAAGGCCTGCCTGCGCCCAACACGCCCGAGTTCACCGAAGGCGTCGTCAATGCCGCCTTGCCCGTGCTGGAAGTGAGCTGCGGGCGCACGTTCATCCTGTTCACCAGCCTGCGCGCGCTGGAAAAAGCACGTGGCTTATTGATCGATGCGTTCAAGGCGCGCGGCTGGGACTATCCCTTGCTGGTGCAGGGCGACGCACCGAAGAACGAGTTGTTAGCCCGTTTCCAGAAAGCCGGCAATGCCGTGCTGTTGGGCAGCCAGAGTTTCTGGGAGGGCGTCGACATGCCCGGCGACGTCTTGTCGGTCGTCATCATCGACAAGTTGCCCTTCCAGCCGCCGGATGATCCAGTGGTAGCTGCACGTATCGCCCAGGCCGAGAAGAATGGCGGCAAGCCTTTCATGGATTATCAGTTGCCGCATGCGGCGATCAGTCTGAAGCAGGGGGCGGGGCGGTTGATCCGCACCGAAACCGATCGCGGCGTGTTGATGATCTGCGATACGCGACTGGCGGATAAACCTTATGGAAAGTTGCTGTTGAATGCGTTGCCGCCGATGACACGGACTCGGAAGCTGGAGGTGGTGGAGCGGTTTTTTGCAGCGGAGAGTAGGGGATGTGTGGTTGTGCCGTCGGTGGTGGAGTAGTTGAGGGCTTTGCTGGGCCGTGGACCGTCGGCCGGGGGTTGCCCGGCGGCAAGTTACTTTTCTTGACTCGCAAAGAAAAGTAACCAAAAGAAGGCGACCCCGACATCCCCCGAATTCCCTGTGCGCCGCGCCTGGGCACCCGAACCCGTTCGGCCGTTATGCACCTCCATGCTGACCCATGAGTACACCAAAGCCTACGCGGCCGTCGGTGTCGATTCAGGCGAACTCGACACGCATACCCTGCCCCACGACAACGGCGAATACATAAAGGTGTTTATCGTCGAGGTGTCAATTCGGCACGCCAACGATCACATCGTGATGGTGCTCGACGGCACGCAAGCCAAGCGCTCAAAACACTCGAATTCAGACATAAAACAGTGCGGTCAATCGCCCGGTGGCCGTGGAGTATTGATGCATTATTGACGTGGAAATGGAATAAGTCCGACAGGCTGCTAGTTTCCCCGATTGGACTTCTGCTGCCGCAGGTAGGTTCTGCGTTCGACCTGCAACTGTTCGAGTTGCCGGTCGATTTGCGCCACGTCGGGATGCTGCTCTGTGTATTCGAGCAGCAGTTCAGTCCGCTGGATGCGCAATTCAACCTGTTTTTTGTCGAGGCCCGCAAGGTAGGGATCGACGGGGACCGTTGCCTCGCGCGGGCGGCGGGGACCGGCTAGCCGGCTCGTTGGCTGGCCGGCTGCCTCCGCATCCGGACGGGAGTCTGACCTGGAGGCCGCTTGTTGCTCGCTGTTGACAACAGGCGGAGTAGGAGCAACTACGACTTGCTCGGCGGTGCCCAGGAAATGCTCGATGACGATGATGCCGACACCGATGAGCAGAAACACGCCAATCGGGGTACCAAATGCCAGCATGGGCAGCAACCGCGATACCCGGTTTGAAAACTTAGGCGCGGGCGCCTGGGGAGCGGCCGGAGCAAGTGCATGGAGGGCCTTGACTACCGTGGGCGCATCCGGCCGCACCTCTGGATTTTTGTGCAGCATGCGCGCCAGCAGGTCAGTCAGCCC
>Ga0031656_10000044_pt1 | contig 29465 bp, 23 predicted proteins | sample FrelakmetDIP11DI_FD_55080 | JGI IMG/M metagenome (GOLD analysis project Ga0031656, IMG submission 55080) | Freshwater lake sediment microbial communities from the University of Notre Dame, USA, for methane emissions studies - DIP11 DI | ecosystem: Environmental > Aquatic > Freshwater > Lake >... | reverse complement strand
CGTTGCCCCGGAAACGGCGCTGTTTCCCTACCTTCCCGTCGACAGGATTCACGAGTGCCATCCGCACACCGGCTGCAAGACGATATTGCGGGTCGGTCCGCGGGCCCGACAGGAGTTCTGGGAGCCGTTCAACCGGGAACACGATGGTCGATTCGCGACCAGCCGCAATCTCTATAAGAACGTCCTCGGCAACAAGCTCTGCTTCGAGGAGGTCAATCACGACCTCGCCNTCGCCTTCCGCTATACCTGGGCCACGAGCGACCNGCATGGCTTCGTGCGCTCGTGCGAGCTGCAGAACCTCGGGGACGAGGCGCTGCGGGTCGAATTGCTCGATGGACTGCAGAACATCCTGCCCGCGGGCACGCCGCTGCTCGTCCAGACGAGNTCCAGCAACCTCGTGGACGCTTACAAGTGGACCGAGCTCGACGTGGCTACCGGGCTGGCGATGTACACGCTCTACTCCGGCATATCGGATCGCGCCGAACCGTCCGAGTCCCTGCGGGCCAATGTCGTCTATGGCCTCGGCCTGGACTCGCCCANGGTGCTGCTCTCGTCCCTGCAACTCGACGCTTTCCGGCGCGGCGAACCCGTGGNGCCGGAGGACCGCAAGCGTGGCATCCGCGGCGCGTATTTCGTGTGCGCAGGCCTCGAGGTTGCGGGCGGCGAGTCGCGACGATGGCAGATCGTGGCCGATATCGAGCGCACCCAGGGGCAGGTGCTCGAGATCATGCGGCACCTCGCGGATCCGGCCGCTGCGGCCAGGGACGTGGCCCGTTCTGTCGACGCGGGCCGCGACGAGCTGGCGCGCATCATCGCGGCCGCAGACGGGCTCCAGTCCGCTGCCGAGGAATCCGTGACGGCGCATCACTGCGCCAACGTGCTGTTCAATGTCCTGCGCGGCGGAATCTTTCACGATCAGTACCGCGTGCCGACCGCCGATTTCACGAGGAATGTCCGCCACTTCAATGCGCGCGTGCACGATCGTCACCACCAGCTGCTTGCGGGCTTGCAAGAGACCCTGGCGGTCGCGGACCTGCTGTCAGCCGTGAAGGACACCGGCGACCCGCAGCTGGAGAGGCTCTGCTACGAGTACCTGCCGATCACCTTCGGTCGCCGTCATGGCGATCCGAGTCGTCCTTGGAACCGGTTCGCGATCAAGCTGAAGGACGCTCGCGGCGAACGGTTGCTGTCCTATGAAGGCAACTGGCGGGACATCTTCCAGAACTGGGAGGCGCTGACCTTCAGCTTCCCGGAGTTCATCGAGTACGTCGTCGCCAAGTTCGTCAACGCATCGACCGTGGATGGCTACAACCCGTATCGCATCGCGCGCGATGGCATCGACTGGGAAGTCGAGGAACCGGGCAATCCATGGAGCCACATCGGCTACTGGGGCGACCACCAGATCATCTATCTGCTGAAATTCCTGGAACACTCGCGGCGGTTTCATCCGGCCCGCCTCCGCGAGCTTCTCCACCGACCCGTCTTCAGTTACGCGAACGTGCCTTACCGGATCCGGAGCTTCGCCGATCTCGTCGCGGACCCGAAGCGAACCGTGGACTATGACCACGCGCTCGCGGCGCGGATCGCCGATCGGGTAGCCGTCATGGGCGCGGACGGGAAGCTGGTTCTCGACAGCGGCGGCGAGGTCTACCAGGTCAACCTGCTGGAAAAGCTGCTCCTGCCGCTGCTTGCCAAGCTCGGCAATCTGGTTGTCGACGGTGGGATCTGGCTCAACACGCAGCGGCCGGAGTGGAACGACGCGAATAACGCCCTGGTCGGCCACGGCCTCTCGATGGTCACGCTCTGCTACATGCGGCGATACGTGCGTTTCCTGCAGGAACTGCTGGCCGGAGAGACGGGACCGGTCGAGCTTTCAGCGGAGGTCGGCACATGGCTGGCCGACACGTCCGCCGCCCTGGCACGGGTCCGACAGTCCCTGGCGAACGAGCGGATCGGTCCGGACCAGCGCTGGCACTCGATGCAGGAACTGGGCCTGGCGGCGAGCCGCTACAGGCAGACCGTCTACCGCGACCATCCCTTTTCGGGGAAGGTGCAACGACCTCTCGGGCAGGTCATGGAACTGTTTGACCACACACTCGCGGCGATCGACCACAGCATCCGCAGCAACCGCCGCGAGGATGGCACCTACCACGCGTACAACCTGCTGGACCTGAAGGGGGACGAGGCCGGCGTCGACCCGCTGTATCTCATGCTCGAGGGGCAGGTCGCCGCGCTCAGCTCCGGTGCGATCACTCCGCAGGCGGCCGCGGCTTTGGTCGAGACGCTGTTCGCGAGCGACATCTACCGGGCCGATCAGCACTCTTTCATGCTGTATCCCGACCGTCCGCTGCCGGGCTTTCTCGAGAAGAACCGCATCCCTGCCGGCGGCGTCGACATCGGGCTGCTGCGGCGCATGATCGCTGCAGGCGACGACCGGATCGTCGCGCGCGACGCCGACGGCGGGTTTCGCTTCAATGCCGATTTCAGGAACGTCGGCGACCTGGATGCCCGGCTCGACGCCTTGTCCACGGTCTACGGCGAGGACGTCGATGCCTCACGGGAGCCGCTGCGCGCCCTCTACGAGACGGTGTTCAGGCATCGCGAGTTCACCGGCCGTTCCGGCAGCATGTTCGGTTTCGAGGGCCTCGGCTGCATCTACTGGCACATGGTGTCGAAGCTGCTGCTCGCGATCCAGGAGAACTTTTTCGCGGCGCTCGACAGCAATGCAGGAGCGGATGATTGCCAGCGCCTCGGCGACTTGTACTATCGCGTGCGCGAAGGCATCGGCTTCAACAAGACGCCGGCCGAGTATGGCGCCTTCCCGACGGACCCCTATTCGCATACGCCCGGGCACGGCGGCGCCCAGCAACCCGGGATGACCGGGCAGGTCAAGGAAGAGGTGCTGACCCGATTTGGCGAGCTGGGCCTGCGGGTCGCCGATGGCGAAGTACGCTTCAATCCCGGGCTGCTTCGGACACGCGAATTCGCGTCCGAGCCTCGTCCGTTCCGATTCCTCGACGTCCACAACCAATGGCAGGAGCTGACGGTTCCGGCGTCCGGGCTTGCCTTCACGTGGTGCCAGGTCCCGATCGTCTATCGCTTGCGCAGCGAAGCTCGCTCAACACTGACGATCACGCTACGGGACGGCAGCACTCGGAATCTGCCGCAGCTGTCGCTGCCGGCACACTTGAGTTCCGAGCTGTTCCGGCGCAGCGGCTATGTGCGCGAGATTTCGCTGGATGTTCCCAGGGAAGCTCTGCTGGGCGCTTGACGGCGCAATCCACGGCGCCTTCAACTGCCGCGCGACGCGCAGGCCCGTGCATCTGGATTCCCGATCGCGCGAGGCCGCGGACTTCTTCTCACAGCCAGACAGGGCGTAAGGCCCCACGGGGTTTTTGCGGTATCCAACGGCTTTGCTACAGGCCAAAATGCCACCGCTCCGCGCATTTCTGAAGTCTCCGCCGTGAACGCCGTTCCGAACCCGCCTGCCGCTCCGATCTCCCTGGTCCCGATGCCGCCGCTGGATCCGCCGGCTCGGCTGCGCGAGATCCCCTACAACTACACCTCGTTCTCGGACCGCGAGATCGTCATCCGGCTGCTCGGTCCCGATGGCTGGCGCCTGCTCGACGAGTTGCGCGGCGAACGTCGTACCGGTCGCTCCGCACGCATGCTCTACGAGGTGCTGGGCGACATCTGGGTCGTGCAGCGCAACCCCTACCTCGAGCAGGACCTGCTCGACGACGCGCGCCGCCGCGGTCTGCTGATCGAGGCGCTGCACCACCGCCTGCACGAGATCGACCGCCGCCGGGATCCCACGGACCCTGCCCGCGATGCGCGCGTCGGGCGGCTGCTCGAGGCCGCCCGCGCCGCTGCGACCAGCTTCGAGCAGTCCTTCGCCGCGACCGACGCACTGCGCCGGCGCGCCAGGCGCGAGTTCGGCCGCCACACCCGCGACGACAACGTCTGCTTCGATCCGTACGCACGCGTCTCCCACGCGACGGATGCGACCGACTGGCGCGTGGAGGTCCCGTTCGTCGTGCTCACGCCCGACGCGGAGGACGAGGTCCCCGGCCTGGTGCGCGCCTGCATCTCGCTCGGACTCACGGTGATCCCGCGCGGCGGAGGCACCGGCTACACCGGCAGCGCCGTGCCGCTCACGCCGACCGCAGCGGTGATCAACACCGAGAAGCTCGATCGGATCGACGCGGTGGAGCCGCGCGCGCTGCCCGGCCTCGCCGGCACCGTGCCGACGCTGCACACCGGTGCAGGCGCGGTAACGCGCCGGGTCGAGGAAGCCGCGCATGCCGCGGGGTTCGTCTTCGCGGTCGACCCGACCTCGGCCGACGCCTCCTGCGTCGGCGGCAACATTGCCATGAATGCTGGCGGAAAGAAGGCCGTGCTCTGGGGCACGGCGCTCGACAATCTCGCCTGGTGGCGCATGGTGGACCCGGATGGTCACTGGCTCGAGGTCACGCGCGTCGGCCACAACCTCGGCCGCATTCACGATGCAGAGGTCGCCGTCTTCGATCTCGTGTGGAAGGATGGTGCGAGCCCGCCCGACCGGGCGCGCGTGCTCCGGACCGAGCGCCTCGAGGTCGAGGGCCGTCGTTTCCGCAAGGCCGGCCTCGGCAAGGACGTGACCGACAAGTTCCTCGGCGGCCTGCCGGGCGTCCAGAAAGAAGGCTGCGACGGACTCATCACCGCGGCGCGCTGGGTGGTGCACCGCATGCCCCCGCACGTCCGGACCGTATGCCTCGAGTTCTTCGGTCAGGCACGCGAGGCGATCCCGACGATCGTCGAGATCCGCGATCACCTCGCCGCTGCCGAGCGCGAGCGCGGCGTGCGCCTCGCGGGGCTCGAGCACCTCGACGAGCGCTACCTGCGCGCCGTGGGCTATACGACGCGCTCGAAGCGCGGCGTGCTGCCCAAGATGGTTCTGCTCAGCGACATCGTGGGCGACGACGACGCGGCCGTGGCGCGCTGCGCGGCCGAGGTCGTGCGTCTCGCCAACGCGCGCGCCGGCGAGGGCTTCATTGCCGTGAGCGCAGAGGCTCGCAAGGCTTTCTGGCGGGACCGCGCTCGTACCTCCGCGATCGCCCGGCATACCAACGCCTTCAAGGTCAACGAGGACGTGGTGATCCCGCTCGAGCGCCTCGGCGAGTACACCGACGCCATCGAGCGCATCAACATCGAGCTGTCGCTCGCGAACAAGCTCGCGGTCCTCGACGGCCTCGACGCTTATCTCGCGGGCGCGCCGCGCGTCGGAAAGACCGGCGACGCGGACACCGACCGCCTGTCGCGCGAGGAACTGCTGGGCGATCGGGTAGTCGCGGCCCGCGAGGTGGTCGCCATCACCCGCCGTCGCTGGTCGTGGCTCGCGGACCACCTCGACCAGCCGCTGGTCGTCGCGGCCGCGGAACTCGATACGCCGGGCAGTGCCGCGCTGCGCGAGGAGATCACCCGCCGCGCCGCCGCCGACCCGCGGTCGCGCGTCTTCGACCTGCTGCAGGAGCGGACGCTGCGCGTGTCCTGGAAGACCGAGGTGCGCAACGAACTGCGGCGCATCTTCGCCGGCGGTCCGTTCGCACCGCTGCTCGCGGACCTCGAGGCCATCCACCAGCGCGTCCTCAGGAGCCGGGTGTTCGTGGCGCTGCACATGCACGCGGGCGACGGCAACGTGCACACCAACATCCCGGTCAACTCCGACGACTACGCGATGCTGCAGGAGGCGAACCGGGTCGTGGCGCGCATCATGCGCATCGCGCGCGACCTGGGCGGCGTCATCTCCGGCGAGCACGGCATCGGCATCACCAAGCTCGAGTTCCTCGAGGAGGCGGAGATCGCGGAGTTCCGCCGCTACAAGGCGCGCATCGATCCGGAGGGGCGCTTCAACAAGGGCAAGCTGCTGCCGGGCGCGGACCTCCGGAGCGCCTACACGCCGAGCTTCAACCTGCTCGGCCACGAGTCGCTGATCATGCAGCAGTCGGACATCGCCTCGATCTCGGACGCGATCAAGGACTGCCTGCGCTGCGGCAAGTGCAAGCCGGTCTGCTCGACCCACGTGCCGCGCGCCAACCTGCTCTACTCGCCGCGCAACAAGATCCTCGCCACCTCGCTGCTGATCGAGGCATTCCTGTACGAGGAGCAGACGCGCCGTGGCGTGTCGCTGCAGCACTGGGACGCCTTCTCCGACGTCGCCGACCACTGCACGGTCTGCCACAAATGCGAGTCGCCCTGCCCCGTCGACATCGACTTCGGCGACGTCTCGATGGCGATGCGTGACCTGCTGCGCCGCATGGGCAAGCAGCGCTTCAACCCGGGCAAGGCGGCCTCGATGCTGTTCTTGAACGCCACGAGCCCGGACACGATCAAGCTGACGCGCAGGCTGATGATCGACTGGGGCTTCAGGGCGCAGCGCACCGGGCATCGCGTCCTCGGGACACTCGCAGCCCTGCAGACCAGGCGACCGCCCGCCACCACCGGCGGCCGGCCTCCCGTCCGCGAGCAGGTAGTGCATTTCGTCAACAAGAAGATGCCCGGCGGGCTGCCGAAACGCACCGCGCGTGCGCTGCTCGATATCGAGGATCGTCGCTACGTGCCGGTCATCCGGGACCCGGCGCGCACCACTCCCGATTCCGAGGCGGTGTTCTACTTCCCGGGCTGCGGATCCGAGCGCCTGTTCTCGCAGGTCGGCCTCGCGACGCAGGCAATGCTGTGGCGTGCGGGCGTGCAGACCGTGCTGCCGCCGGGCTACCTCTGTTGCGGATATCCGCAGCGCGGCTCAGGGCAGTTCGACGTGGCCGAGAAGATCATCACCGACAACCGCGTGCTGTTCCACCGCGTCGCCAACACGCTCAACTACCTCGACATCCGCACTGTCGTGGTGAGCTGCGGCACCTGCCACGACCAGCTGCAGGACTACAAGTTCGAGGAGATTTTCCCGGGCAGCCGCATCGTGGACATCCACGAGTTCATGCTCGAGAAAGGCGTCAGGCTCGAGGGCGTCACCGGAACGCGTTACATGTACCACGATCCCTGCCACTCGCCGATCAAGTCCCACGACCCGCTGACGGTCGTCAACGCGCTTGTGAATGCCGACGCGAACGGCCGAGTCGAGAAGAACGATCGCTGCTGCGGCGAGTCGGGTACCTTCGCCGTGTCACGCCCCGACATCGCCACCCAGGTGCGATTCCGCAAGCAGCAGGAGATGGAGAGAGGCGCCGCGAAGCTGCGCTCCGACGGCTTCCGCGGGCCCGTCAAGATTCTCACGTCGTGCCCGTCCTGCCTGCAGGGCCTGAGCCGNTACGACGACGACGCCGGCACCGAGGCCGACTACATCGTGGTCGAGATGGCCCGACACCTGCTGGGCCCGGACTGGCTTGCCGACTANGTGCGGCGCGCGAACACGGGCGGCATCGAGCGCGTGCTGGTCTGANNCGAGCCGTCAGAGCCGTCCCCGGGCACGGGGCGCTCTGGCGACCCGGGGGATCCTCAGAACCGCAGAGTGAGTCCGACCGTCGCCTCGCCCTGGAAGAAGGTATCGCCGGAGGTCTTGAGGAGGCAGCCCGACTCACCCTCGGCGGGCCGGCTGACGCAGAAGATATCCGAGTCCGAACTCAGGAACGTGAGGAACCCGCGCACGCCGAGTGTAGCGGCGAGGTGATCCGTGAACGGCAGGCGGAGGCCCGTGCCCATGCTGATCGAGAACCTCGTGTCCGAGTCGTAGCCGCTGCTGGCATCGAGCATCGTGGCACCCGCGGTGAAGGAAAAATACGGCACCACCCAGTACTCGTCCGCGAATAGCAGCGTGCCGCCGAAATGATAGTAGTCCGTCGTGACCTCGACCCGGTCGTAATCCGGGTCGGCACTGTCGAGATCGACGGTCTGCGTGGAGTACAGGAGCTCGTAGAACGACCACGGGTCGCGATAGATGCCGAGATCCACGCCCCAGCTTCCGCCGTCCTCGAGGTCCACGGACTTCGATTGCTCCGTCGCGGTCTCCTGCGAGTCGAACGAACCGCCGATACGATAGCCGCCGAAGGGAGTGATCTCGAATCGTGGGCCCTCAGCGCGAGCGGTCGGTACCGCCAGGGAGAGCGCGAGCAGCAGCAAGGACAGCGGACGGCGAAGATCACTCATGAGCAAGCCTCTCTTTCTGGTGTTCCGCGGCGGCCACTGGCCTGCGGGCGACCGCAGTCTAACCCAGCCATTGGGGACGTCGTGCGGCCCCGGTGACGCACGACTGCTAAACTGTGACGCGCACGCCCTGCGCGACCGGAACCCCCATGAGCGATCTCAAGCAGACACTGAGCGATCTCCACGCCGCGCTTGCGCGGGCTGACCTGCTCGGTCCGGAGGATCGCGAGCAACTGCAGTCGGCGCTCGAGGACATCCGTCGGGCGCTCGGACACGGCGACACGCTCGAGGGCGCCGCCGTGCGGCTCGAGGCTGGTCACCCGGGCGTGGCGGGCGCGATCCGCGCCGTGCTCGATGCACTGGCCAAGGCCGGCATCTGACCGTGACGCGCTTACCTGAACCACGAACCTACGCGAGCGTATGACGATGCGCGAAGACGAAGCCCATCCGTTTGACGACGCTTTCGGCAAAGCCGTCGACCTCGGCAACCGGATCGCCGATGAGGACGACAAGGCAGACCTGTGGGATATCGCCGACGGGCTTCTCGCCGGTGCCGTGCAGTACTGGCTCTATTCGCGCCAGCCCTGCGGCGACCCACGCTGCGAAGAATGCCTGCCGATCAGCACCGCGGAGGGACGCATCGGCGAACTGCGGCGCCTGATCGAACAGTTCTCCGAGGAGAGTCAGTACTTCCACGCGCCGACGGATGCCAACGCTGGTCGCGCGTGATATCGGGCCTCCGGTGTGTCACATGGCACCCGGCCGCGCCCATTACAGCGCATCTCCGTAACGAATCCGCGCTGCGCCCCGCGGCATGACGGCCCATGCTTCCTGCCTGCCAGGGAGGGCCGGACATGGATGCGACCAGGCGACTCGCGAACGGTGCACGGAGATTCCAGCCGCCGGGGCAGATTCCAGCTCTGCTGGTGCTGCGCGGTGCCATCGGGCTGCTGGCCCTTCTGGCGATCGCGGCAGGCGCCGCGACACCGGACCCGCCCGCCGCCGCAGGCAGCCCGAAGCCTGTCGCTGCGACCGCCGGCGCGCGCGTGCCGGCCTCCGACGTACCGAAGTCCGCTGCAACGACGCGCCGCCAGCGCAGCGTGTTCGTGTGCGATGACTCAGGCACACCGGTGTTCGCGGATCGTCCCTGCGGACCCGACCTCGTGCACCGCATGATCGGCGTCGAGCATCCGGGTGGGGGCCGGGTCGCGGACACGGTGCCGCCCGTCCCCAGGGCCAGCACGCGACCACGCCTGCGCAGGACCGATCGCAACGACGTCCTGAACCACCTCGCCGATCGCTGCACCGCCCTGAAGCGACAGCTCGACGAACTCGACGATCGCATGCGGACGGGCTACTCCTCGCGGGAGGCCGCGCGGCTCTGGGAGCATCGGCGCGCCCTGAAGGACGGCTTGCGTTCAGCGGGCTGCTGAGCTGCGTGACTCGGGGACTTGGCGGATGAGAGCGGCAAAGCAGGCGCATCGGGTGCGCCTTCTCGGGGCCCGGTGTTGGGCTAGACTCGCGGCCTCGGCTCATCCCGGAGATCGTCATGCGTGCTCCTGTCGCTGCGGCGCTGAAAGCCGCGCTCCTCGTCGCAACCCTCTCCTCGCTGGGTGGCTGCGGCCGCGGCCCGGCGGACGCCGAGGCCCCCAGAAGCACCCCGCCGGCTGCAGCGGATTCGGTGATCCCTGCGCCGCCACTCCCTGGCGCGAAGGAGGACATGCCACCACCCGAAGGCGTGCTGCGCGCCTACGTCTGGGACTGCGACGGGGGACTCAAGCTGCGCATGAAGAACCTGTACCGCGAGAACGCGATCACTCTCGAGCTGCACGAGGGCCCGCGCAAGCTGCCGCAGGTGATCGCCGCGTCGGGCGCGAAGTACTCGGACGGCTCGCTCACCTTCTGGACCAAGGGCAGCGCTGCGACCTTCGAACGGTCGGGCAGCGCTGCGGTCAACTGCCGCGAGCTGCGCGCCGAGTCGCTGGTGGCCGATGCGCGCGAGCGCGGCGTGCGTTATCGCGGCACGGGTAACGAGCCCGGCTGGGTAGTCGAGATCGGACCAGGCTCGCACCTGCTCTATGCAGGAAACTATGGCGAGGACCGCCGCCAGTTCGACGATGCGACGGAGCGCGACAGCGGCCAGGCCGGAGTATGGGTCTTCGCTGCCGGAGCGAAACCGGACGGTGTCGCGCTCACTCTGACCCGGGAACCCTGCAACGACGACATGTCCGGTGAGTCCTTCGACTACCGGATGGATCTCGAAGTGAACGGCAAGAGCTATCGCGGCTGCGCGACTGCGATCGACTAGCGCGGTCGGCGCGTGCCGCTGCGTTATCGATCAGGCAGCGGAATGCGCTCGTCGTCACCCGGCACAGCTGCGAAGCGCTGCTCCTGCCAGTCGAGCTTGGCGCGCTCGATGCGCTCGAGACTGCTCGAGACGAAGTTCCACCAGATGTGGCGCGGTCCGTCGAGCGGCGCGCCGCCAAGCAGCATGATGCGGGCCGGCGTGCGCGCGACGACTCGTGCGTCCGCCGTGGACTCGAACACCGGCATCTGGCCCACACCATAGTGCTGCTCGTCGATACGGATCTCGCCGTCCACCACGTAGACGGCGCGCTCCGCGTACTCCGCGGGCAGCTCCAGTTCGGCGCCACCCGCGAGCTCGGCCGCGAGGTAGAACATCGGCGAGTACACGGAGGTCGGGGCACGGGCGCCATATGCCGCGCCGGCGATCAGGCTCAGGCGCGCGCCGGGCCGCGAGATCTGTGGCAGCGTCTTCGCCGGATGGTGCTCGAACGCCGGCGCGACTTCCTCGTCCTCGCGCGGCAACGCGATCCAGGTCTGTATGCCATGGATCGAGGCGCCTTCCGGAGCGGCACGCTGCCCGGGCGGCGTGCGCTCGGAGTGCACGATACCGCGACCCGCCACCATCCAGTTGACATCACCCGGGCGGATGACCTGGGCGCTGCCGAGGCTGTCGCGATGCATGAACGCGCCATCGAAGAGATACGTCACCGTCGCCAGCCCGATATGCGGATGCGGGCGCACGTCGACCCCGCCACCCCTCGGGAGCAGCGCCGGACCGATGTGGTCGAAAAATATGAAGGGTCCGACCGTCTGCAGGCCCGCAGCGGGAAGCACCCGGCGCACCTCGAAGCCGCCGAGGTCGCGTGGCCGGCCTTCGATCACGCGTCGCACTTATTTCTTCCCGAACAGCGCGTCGAGCTGCGCTCGCGCCTGCTCGGCGGCCGAGAGCTGCCCGGGCCGATAGGCCGCCGGCGTTGCCTTGAAGTAGTCGCAGAAATTGGCCTGGATCTTGTCCTTCACTTCTTCCGCGATCGGCTCGCGACAGTGCTTCGCTTTCGAGGTGTCGTAGAACTCGCACATCCGGCAGACGTGCAGCTCGGAGTGGCAGTCGCGGCACTCCTCGAGGCGTCGCAGCGGCAGGCTGTAGTCGGCGAGAGAGGCTCCGCATTTCCAGCAGCGCAGGCCATGATCCATGCCACTGTCCCTCGATGATGACCGGCGGGTCTTGCTACCCCGGGCCGGCGGTGCTTGTCAACGGGACGGGTTCGACTAACCTCGCATCCATGGTCCCGGTCCCACGGAGTTCGTCGGTGCCCAGTTCCCCCCGGGCCGAGCGCCCCGCCGGGCTGCGCTCGCAAGGTCGCGGCATGCTCCGCGCGGGATGGGTCTTCGTGCCGATCCTCGGCGGCGCAGTGAACCTGGACTGAGAGGCCATGCCGGTACGACCCGTACTGCGGATGGGCCACCCGCTGCTCCGGCAGGTGGCTTCACCCGTGACGGACTTCGGGACGCCGGAGTTGCGCGCGGTCGTCGTCGACATGGACGACACGATGCGCGCGCTCGACGGCGCCGGACTCGCCGCCCCGCAGATCGGGATCTCGCTGCGGGTCGTGATCTTCGAGGTCAGCCGGAATTCCCGCTACCCGGACGCCGAAGAAGTGCCGTACACGGTGCTCGTGAACCCCGTACTCGAGCCGCTCGGCGACGAGCTGGAAGACGGCTGGGAAGGCTGCCTTTCGGTGCCGGGCATGCGCGGGCTCGTGCCACGCTACAAGCGCCTGCGCTACCGCGGCAGCGACATCGAAGGCCGCCCGATCGATCGCGTGGTCGAGGGATTCCATGCACGAGTGATCCAGCACGAGGTGGACCATCTCGATGGCGTGCTCTACCCGATGCGGATCCGTGACCTCAGAGACTTCGGCTTCACGGACGCCGTGTTTCCGTCCGGCGCCACGACAGCGCCCGACTGACCGGCCCTGCCTGCCTACGACTTGCGCGCAGTGGGCTTGCCAGCCGGCTTGCCCGGCGCGGGCCCCAACCTCTCGGCGACCTCCGCCTCGGCGGCGAGCCAGTCTTCTATCTCGTAGCCCGCGGCAAACCCGCGACGCTCGGCGCGGAAATATGCCGCCAAGCGCACCAACTCGGCGCGATCCGGCCCCGCGGTCCCGGCCGCAGCCGCAGCGGGTCTGGTGACGGTCTTGCCGGTCCCAGCCGGTTTCTTCGCGGCCGACGCCTTGACCGTGGCCGCCGGTTTCGCGGCAGCAGGCCTGGAAGCAACGCCCGCCGGAGCCTTTGTGGTCGTCTGGCGCGTGCGTGTGCCCTTGCTTCCCTTATCCTCCATCGCCCATCTCCTCGCTCTGGGCCGCCCGGCGACCCGGGCGGCACTGTCAATCGGGTTCATGTTGCGGTGCAATTATGACAGTTCATGACGCAGGAAGGATCCGAACGGGCCGCACCGGCAGCAGGGCCCCTTGCGCGATTTCCCTATTGGTGCGCGGGAAGCCAGGGACAATGCTTCCGGTGGGCGCCCTCGTCGTCGTGACATGCGCCCATACCCGCAGGGAGCAGCCAGATGAGCCACAGCCTGAATGCGCACCAGATCGGCCAACTCCGTTCGACCCTGAGAGCCCGCGCGGCACAGCTTCGCGAGGAGATCCGCCAGACGCTGCTCAAGAGCGACCAGGAGCAGTACACGATGATCGCCGATCAGGTGCGCGACCTGGAGGACGATTCCTTCGCGGACCTGATGGTCGACGTCAACCTCGCCGAGATAGATCGTGACCTCCAGGAGCTGCGACTCATCGACGGCGCGATGCTCCGCATGGGTGACGGAAGTTACGGCAGTTGCGAGGAGTGCGGGCAGCCGATAGACATCGCGCGCCTGCACGCCACGCCCTTCGCTAGCCGCTGCTTCGAGTGCCAGTCGAGTTTCGAGCGAACTCATTACCAGGAGACGGGTCATACGCTTTGACCCGGGCCGCGGCCCCGATCGGAAGGATCGNCCGATGCTGACGCTCGTCATCGGTGACAAGCAGTTGTCGTCCTGGTCGTTGCGACCGTGGATGCTGCTGCGCCACCTCGACATCGAGTTCGAGGAGGTTTCGCTGCCACTCGACACCGCAGTGTTCCATGCCGAGATCGGTCGCTGGTCACCGGCACGACGCGTGCCGGTGCTGCTCGACGGCGGGCTCCCAGTCTGGGATTCGCTTGCCATCTGCGAGTACCTGAACGAGCGGGTCGAGGGCGCGGCCTGGCCGGACGATCCGGACGATCGCGCGCTCGCGCGCTCGATCAGCGCCGAGATGCACGCCGGGTTCCCCGCAATGCGGGAGCAATGGCCGATGCGAGCGGCAGACACCGGACTCCTGGTACCGCTCGATGAGGCGGGCCGCAGGACGTGGCGCGCGTGGACGCCATCTGGAGCGACTGCCGGGCACGCTGTCGCGCCAGCGGTCCGTGGCTCTTCGGCGCGCGCTACTCGATCGCCGACGCGATGTACGCCCCGGTTGCGCTGCGCTTCAACACCTATGGCGCGACGCTGTCACCGGCGGCTGAGGGCTACTTCCATCACGTGATGCAGGACCCGCACCTGCTCCGGTGGATCCACGGCGCGCGCGCCGAAATCGCGGCTGGCGGGCGCGTGACCGAGGACGCCTGATCGACGGCGGTGTCGCACGGCCGGAATCGGACCAGAGGCCTAGATCTCCCAGGAAGGCGTCTGCCCGGACTGGGCGTCGAGCGAGGCGAACAGCGCCTGCACCAGGTTCCGCTCGCGCTCGCTCAGCTCCGGCCGCCAGATCTCGAACAGCAGGATCACGCGCGTCTGGTCGCTGTCGTTCCAGGCCTCGTGGTCGATCGAGTCATCGAACACCCAGGCCTTGCCTTCCTCCCAGGCTCGCGTTTCGTTGCCGACGCGGAAGCGGCAGCCGGAGGGCACGATCAGCGGCAGATGGCAGATCAGCCGCGTGTTCACCAGTCCATTGTGCGGCGGGATGCGCGTGTGAGGCTTGAGGAGCGAGAACAGCACCGACGGTGAGCGCTGCGGCAGCCGGTTGAGCGGCACACCCTCCAGCGCAGCGAGCGTGCGCGGGCAGCGTTGCGCATTCTCGGGCACGAGCGCGCCGTCCTTCCACAGGTAGAACGCGCTCCACGCCGGATTGTCGAGCATTTCGCTCTCGGGCGGTCGCGGGCGCCCGGGCACGCTCTTCACGTAGGGAGCAAAGGCATGCTCGTCGCGCATCACCGCCTTCAGTTCATCGCGTATCGCGTCGGTCGCGGCCTCGACACGATCGAGCCATGCGAACTGCTCCCGAGGATAAAACTGTATCTGCGGCAATTCCGCGAAGAAGAACTGCCGCGGCTCCTGGAAGTGCATCTTGCGGCGACCGAACAGGATGTCGAGCGACTGCTCGAAGCGGGCCGAGGCCGCACCGGGCGCCAGCGTCGCGATTCGCTCGCGCAACGCCGTCTCGAGCTGCGCACCCACGCGACGGCTGGCGGCGTCCGCGCGTGCCACCTCGCGCGCGAGATCCGCAGGCAATGGCTGCGCGCCCGGTGCGGACTGCCGGGCCTGCGCACCGCGCACCGCGGCCTGGTAGAAGGCGAGCGAGTTGCGGGTGTCGCCCGCCCGGTGCAGCAGGTCGCCCTTGAGGACCAGCGCCCGCAGATTGCGCGGGTCGAGCGCCAACGCGCGATCGACGGCCACCACGGCCGACGCTTCATCACGCAGGCCGAGGCAGGCATAAGCTAGCCCCAGGTGCACCGCCGCATCCCCCGGTGCCACGGCGGCCGTCTCCTCGAACAAACGCCGCGCTTCCGCATGGCGGCCCTCCCGCAGCGCCACCATCGCCGGCTGCAGCTGCATACGCGGGTCGGGTAGTGCGCCGCTCACGATTCCCGCCACGCCGCGCGATACGCGAGGCCGAGCCGCAGGATGCGCTCGAGCAACGCGTCGTAGCCCAGGCCCGAGGTGAGTGCGGAGGTCGCCAGGTCCTCGGTCTGAGCGAGGTTCGGATTGCAGTTGGCCTCCAGCACCACGACGCTGCCGTCGGGTCGCAGGCGCAGGTCGATGCGCGCGTAGCCCGACAGGCTCAGCGCACGGAAGATGCGCCGCGCGAGCTGTGCGAGACGGCGCTCGAGTCCCTCCGGCAGGTCGCGCGCCGGTCCCGTGTCGATGCCGTGCTTGCGCTGGTAATTCCGATCCCATTTCACCTTGCGCGTGGCGATGCCGGCCATGACGTCGGGCAGCGTGCCGAAGTTGAGCTCCCAGACAGGCAAGGTCGTGAGACGGTCGTTGCCGAGTACGCCGATGTAGATCTCGCGACCCTCCACGTACTCCTCGACCAGCGCATCGGACAGCGTCTGGTCGTGGATGAACTGCACCCGCTCCCGGAGCTTCTGCGCCTCGTGCACGATCGAGGCCTGGGAGATGCCGAGCGAGGCGTCCTCCGTGGCGGACTTGACGAACAGCGGATAACGCAGTCGCCGCGGCTCGCGGTAGCTGCGGCCGCGCGGCAACAGAGCGAACTTCGCGGTCGGCACACGGTGGTAGGCGAGGATCTGCTTCGACAGTGTCTTGTCGCGCGAGATCATCATCCCGCGCGGGTTGCAGCCGGTGTACGGCAGGCGCATCAACTCCAGGAAGGCCACGACGTACTGGTCGTAGGTGACGATGCCCTGGAACTCCTCCAGCAGGTTGAACGCGACGTCGGGCTTCCATTCGCCGATGGCGCCGCGCAGCTCGGCGAGGTTGTCGCCCATGCCGAGCACGCGCACTTCGTGGCCCATCGCCTTGAGCGAGGTGATCACGTCGTACTCGGTGCGCCACTCGTCGATCTGCCGGTCGGTGAATCCGCTCGATTTCTCGGGCGGTACCAGCGTCTCGTGTACCAGCACGAGCACGCGCAGAGGCTTCATACGCGTAGTTCTCCCGGTCGCGCAGCAGCATCTCGAGCATGATGCGCTCGTGCAGGGCAAGCACCTCACGCTTCGCGAGCCGATGGCCGCCCTTGACGCGCAGATCGAGCTCCGTCGCCCGCCGCAGCGCGATACGCATCACATGGTGGGCGACATACGGGTGCAGGCGCGCGCGGCGCACCAGCAGCCGCGCGAGCTGCGGCCGCATCTCGCGCAGCAGTCGGCTCGCGGCGACGCCGCGCGGACGTTCTTCGGGAGGCACGAACACCTTCAGCAGCGGCCTGTCGTAGGAGCGCCGCGTGTCGAACGCGTAGCGCGACTGCTTGCGGCGGTAATGCTCACGCAGCGTGCGGGTGTCCTCGGACAGCGGCTCGACGACGCGGCGATCGAGGTTGGCCGCGCGCTGTCCGCGCAGGTCCTTCATCGTGAGGTCCACGTACTCGAGCTTGGCGAGCGCCGGCCACTCGGCGTACTGGCGACGCCACTGCGAGCGGGGCTGAAGCCACACTGCGAAGGTCTCCGCGAAATCCTCGGTCGGGTGGCTCTGCGCATACCAGTGGCCGAGGTGCAGCACGTGCTTGCGGCTCGTGGGCCGCGGCGAATAGCGGTTCGGGTAGCGGTGCGACGCCTTGCCGAAGGTCTCGCGCCATGCCTTGCGACGCCTCAGCCCGAAGGCCGTGTCGATGGCATGACCGGTCTCGTGACGGAGGATTCGCATCAGCCACTTGGCGTTGCCGCCCTCCACCTCGTGCATGAAGTGACGCTCGAGGCGCGCCAGTCGCGGATGCGCGAGATAGAACGGAATCGCGATGCCGGGCACGCCGTCGGGCGAGAACCACTCCTCGGCCAGCCACACGTGCGGACGGAAGCGAATTCCCTTGCGGGCGAGCTCGCCGTACAGGCGCCGCACGCTGGCCTCGAGCGGCGAGTTGGCGAGGCTCAGCCGCAGGTCGCAGAAGCGCAGGTCGAGCAGCGACTCGTCGTCGAGACGGGTCCACGCCGGCTCGCGGCGGACCGCGCCACGAGATCGCTTGCGGCCAGCGGCCTGGCGCGTCATCGGAGGCTCCCGCCCACCGCCGCGAGCCGCGCCGCCACGTCCTCGAGGATCTCCGGTCTGGCGAGTGTGCCGGTCATTGCCGGCGTGATCGCCGCGGTCCCGAGGAACGCGCCCATCAGCGCGCCCGCGAGCGCACCAGCCAGCGCAGGCTCGCGGCTGGCGGCGACGGATCGCTCCACGGCCGACGTCAGGTCCCCAGCCTCCAGCACTGCAGCACGTGCCGAGAGGATTGCATCGATCACGTCGACGGCGCCGCGATGCTGCGCAACAGCCGTCGGCTCCTGAAGCCGGGTGACGAGTTCGGCGCGCAGTGGCCGCGCCGACCATAGTCCCGCTACCGGCTCGAAAAGACCGACGAGCACCGCATCTCGCGGGTTCCCGCTGATCGCGCCGAGCAACAGGGCGGCGAAATAGCGGCAGGCGTCGAGGACGACGGGCGATTGGTGAGTCGTGCGAGAGCACTCGCTCGCCAGCGCCACCGCCGCCGCCGGATCGTGCGCCGACCACGCAACCGCACNCACCACGCGCGACAGGCTCGACGCGGAGCGGTCGTTGGGATCGTGCGAGCCAGCCATCGGCTGGCCGCGCCACTGGTAGGTCGCCAGCGCACGTGCGACATCGGCGGTCGGACGTCCAGGTTCGCCGGTCGCCGAGAGATGCCCGTCGTGCTGCCAGCGCAGGTAGCGGGCCATCTGGTCACGCGGGTCGCAGTGCCCGACGGCCAGCAGACTCTCGGCAACGCACAGTGCGAGCGACGTGTGCTGGGTCCAGGCGCCGGTGGCCGGCCGCTTNTGCCCATGCGCCGCGCCCGCCGCGTCGCCGATCGCAAGCCCAAGCAGCATGGCGCGGATACGGGTCGCCTCGACGCCGAGTGCCTCGACATCGGCCGGGCCCAGGGGACGCGCTGCGCTGGCCGCAGGGGCCCAGTTGCGCACGAACTCCGCCTGCTCCGAGGTCTCCGGAACTGTCGGCCATACCTCCGACTGCGCCGACTGCTGCCACAGGTCCTGCAGCCGTTCAAGCGCGTCGCCGTTGACCTCGGGGCGGCTGGCGAGCCAGCAGCCCGCGGTCATCGCGCTGCGGCCGATGCCCGCCCGGCAGTGCAGGTACACCACGTGCCCGGCCTCGAGCGCCTGGTCCAGGCTGTCCAGGATCCGGGACATCACGTCCCTTGCGCCCGGCACGGAATGGTCGGGGATGGGTTCGCGCAGGTACTCGATGCGTCGGCCCGCGGGCGTCGCGAAAGGCAGCAAACCATCATAGCTCGGCAGTTCTCGCGGCTCGGTCAGGTCCACGAAGCACGTGACGCCGGCCCGCAGGAACCGGCGCAGGCGGTCCATGGTGTCGGCNCGCGACTGCGAACCCGGGTGCTCGCCGACCAGCAGCCGGCCGGGCACGACCCAGTAACTCCCTGGGACCGGGCGCGGAGGAGCCGAGCCAGTCGTGTCGGTGGCGGAGACCTGCATGTGCACATCATAAGGCAGGCAGGGACTGCGGTTCGCGCCCGGGCTGTGAGAGACTTCCGCGATAAGTAATAGGGGGGACAGCCTGTGCTGAAGCAACTCGTGGCCCGCAAGTCGGTCGCGACGATCAACCGCGAGATCGAGACCGGGCCACGCCTCAACCGTGTGCTCGGCGCCCGGACGCTCACCGCGATCGGGCTGGGCTCGATGATCGGCAGCGGCATCTTCGTGCTGACCGGCACGGTGGCCGCGAACCACACCGGCCCGGCCATCACGCTCGCTTTCCTGGTGGCCGCGATCGGCTGCGGCCTCGCCGCGATCTGCTACGCGGAGCTCGCCGCGCTCATCCCGGTGTCGGGCAGCGCCTACAGCTACACCTACGCGACCCTGGGCGAGGGCGTGGCCTGGTTCGTGGGATGGAACCTGGCGCTCGAGTACATGATGTCGGCCGCCACGGTCGCGGTCGGGTGGTCTGGCTACGTGGTGAACCTGTTCGAGGACTTTGGAGTGCACCTGCCGGCGGCGCTGACCAGCGCGCCGGTCGCGAAGGCGGCGGATCACTCGCTGCAGGCGACCGGCGCCATCGTCAACCTGCCCGCGGTCCTGATCGTGGCGGCCCTTACGTGGATCTGCTACCGGGGCATCCGCGAGTCGGCCTCGATGAACAACATCATGGTGATCATCAAGGTGGCGATCATCGTGCTGTTCATCGTGGCCGGGCTGTCGTACGTGGACACGGCGAACTGGCATCCGTACCTGCCGGAGAACACCGGCGAGTCCGGTCACTTCGGCGCAAGCGGCATCATGATGGGCGCGGCCATCATCTATTTCGCGTACATCGGCTTCGATACCGCGGCCACCACCGCGCAGGAGGCGCGCAACCCGCAGCGCGACGTGCCGGCTGGCATCCTCGGGGCACTCGTGATCTCGACGGTGCTCTACGTCGCCATGGCCGCGGTGATGACCGGCATGGTGAGCTATACGAAGCTCGACGTGGCCGCGCCGGTGGCCGTGGCGCTCGACGAGCATCCGTCGCTCTTCTGGCTCGGCCTGCCGGTGAAGATCGGCGCGATCGTCGGCATGACCTCGGTGATCCTGATGTCGATCCTCGGGCAGCCGCGCATCTTCATGGCGATGTCCCGCGACGGTCTGCTCCCGAAGCAACTGCAGAAGGTGCACCCGCGCCATCACACGCCGCACGTCGGAACGCTCGTGACCGGCCTGATTGCCGTGGCCTTCGCAGGGGCGTTCCCGATCGACATCCTGGGCGAGCTGGTCTCGATCGGCATCCTGCTCGCGTTCACCGCGGTCTGCGCGGGCGTGCTGATCCTGCGCTATACGATGCCGGAAGCCGCCCGCCCGTTCCGCGTCCCGTTCGCCCCGCTGGTGTGCACCGCCGGCGTGCTGATGTGCCTCGGCCTCACGCTGTTCCTGCCGCACGATACCTGGGTACGGCTCGCGATCTGGACCGGCATCGGTTTCGCCATCTATTTCGGATACGGGTACTGGAACAGCCGGCTGCGGAAGTCCGCGGTGCCTTAATCACCGCCGCCGTCCGCTTCACATCTTCAGCACGACCCGGAAGCGCGCCTTCCCGCTCATCATCCGCTCGTACGCCTCGCCGACCTGCGCCATCGGGTAGACCTCGTTCAGGGAGCGCACGCCGGAGAGCACGCTGAAATTCAGCGTGTCCTGCGAATCGATCGCGGTCCCGGAGTACCAGCCGCGCACCGACTGGTTGCCCCCGATCAGCTGGAACGGCGGGACCTCCAGCTTGGGCACCGCGCCGAGCAGCATGAAGGTGCCGCGCGGACCGAGTCCACCCATGCAGGCCTGCATCGCCTCCGCGCTGGTCGCCGTCGCGAGAATGACCTTTGCGCCGCCGAGCTCGCGCAGCGCCGCCGCCGGGTCCTGCGACTGGCTGTCGACGTAGTGATGCGCGCCGAGCCGGGCGGCGAACGCCGCCTTGTCCTGACCGCGCGCAATGCCGACCACGCGGAACCCCATCCGCGCGGCGTACTGCACCCCGAGATGTCCCAGTCCGCCGAGGCCCAGCACTGCGACCAGCTCGCCGGGGCGGGCGCCGCTGTTGCGCAAGGAGTTGAACGTCGTGACACCGGCGCACATCAGCGGTGCCGCTTCCTCGGCGGTGAGCCCGTCCGGGACCCGGGCGAGCGCGGACTTCGGGGCGAGCATGTATTCACCGTAGCCACCGTCCGCGGTGATGCCCGTGATGCGATGGAACGTCCGGCAGGCGAAGAAGTCGCCGCGACGACAGGGCTCGCAATCGCCGCACTGCCCACCGTGCCAGCCCACGCCCACGCGATCGCCCGCCGACCAGCCCTCGACGTCGGCGGCGACCGCATCGATGCGCCCGATGACCTCGTGGCCCGGCACCCGCGGCAGCTCGATCCCGGGGAACGCGGCCAGCTTCGTGAACGCGTCGCTGTGGCAGACCCCGCAGGCCTCGACCCTGATTCGGACCTCGCCAGGGCCGGGGTCGGGAATCGGGCGCTCGACGATCTCGAACGGACCGTCGGGACGGGTGACTTGTGCGACACGCATTTTGCTCATGAGCCCTCCTCCTCACCATGGCACGGCCGGCGCGCAGCCCCAGGGTTGCGCCGTCAGCGGCCCTCCTCCCAGGGTTCCCGATCGGAGTCTGCGGCACTGGCCGGCGAAGCGGCCTCGGCGCGCAGCCGATCGAGGCCGGCAAAGTCGAACGCCGACGGGTCCGCGAGCTGCGACAGGCTTACGTTACGCATCGCAGAGAAGATGGTCTCGGTGCGGCCGGGGAACTCCTGCTCCCACTCGGCGAGCATCCTCTTCACCGCGACGCGCTGCAGGTTGTCCTGCGAACCGCACAGCCGGCAGGGGATGATCGGGAATTCCCGGGCCCGGGCGTAGCGCTCGATCTCGCGCTCGGGGACATATGCGAGCGGACGGATCACGACGTGCCGCCCGTCCTCCGAAAGCAGCTTCGGTGGCATCGCCTTCATGCGGCCGCCGAAGAACAGGTTCAGGAACAGCGTCTCGACGATGTCGTCGCGGTGGTGGCCGAGCGCGATCTTGGTGATGCCGTTCTCGGCCGCGTAGCGGTAGAGGCGCCCGCGCCGCAGGCGCGAGCACAGGCCGCACATGGTGCGCCCTTCGGGGACGACGCGCTTCACGACGCTGTAGGTGTCCTGCTCCAGGATCTCNAAGGGCACGCCGAGCGCGGACAGGTACTGCGGCAGAATCTGCGCCGGGAACCCGGGTTGCTTCTGGTCCAGGTTGACCGCCACCAGCTCGAACCTGACGGGCGCGCTGCGCTGCAGGGTCAGCAGCACGTCGAGCAGCGTGTAGGAATCCTTGCCGCCGGAGAGGCAGACCATGACGCGGTCGCCGTCCGCAATCATCGCGTAGTCGTCGATCGCCTTGCCGACGAGGCCGCGCAGCCGCGCCTGCAGGCGCTTGAACGTCGCGGAGCTGCGCGCGGGCTGCATGACCATCACCGTGCTCATGCGTCAGCCGCCGTCCTCGAGGTACTTCGACTCCGCATAGCGCAGCCACGGCGAGGCTGACAGGGTCCGACCGGTCGCGTTCTTGATGAGTTCCTGTGAGCCCAGGCTCGCCCCTACGCTGTGCACGTTCTCGCGCAGCCAGCCGATCAGGCCCGCGAAGCGCCCGGCGGCGATCTGGTCGTCGAGATCCGGAAGGTCGTTGCGAAGCGCCTCGTTCAGCTGCGCCGCGATGAAGCCCCCGAGCGCATAGGACGGGAAGTATCCGAAGTTGCCCACCGCCCAGTGCACGTCCTGCAGGCATCCCTCGGCGTCGCTGGCGGGTCGCAGCCCGAGCCGAGCCTCGAGACCTTCGCTCCACGCGGCCGGCACGTCGCGCACCGGCAGGGTACCGTCGAGGATGTGCTTCTCGAGGTCGAAGCGCAGCATGATGTGGACCGGATAGGTCAGCTCGTCGGCGTCCACGCGTACCGCGCCGCGGCGCACGTGCGCCAGCGTGCGATAGAGATTCTCGATGTCCCACTCGGCGCCGGTCACGCCGAAGTGCTTCTCGAGCAGCGGCCTGAGATACCTGAGGAACGGCCGGCTGCGGCCGATGATCATCTCGAGCAGCAGCGACTGGCTCTCCTCGAGCGCCATGCCTCGGTCGCTGCCGACGGGCTGGTCGCGCCAGGCTTCGGGAAGCCCGAGGTCGTACAACGCCTGGCCGGTCTCGTGCAGTATGCCCATCAGTCCCGTGAACGGCTCCTGAGGCACCCAGCGCGTCGTGACGCGCACGTCGCCGCTCACGCCCTCGGTCTGGGGATGGTCACTCTCGTCGAGTCGGCCGCGGTCGAACGGGAAGCCGAGCGCGCGCATCACTTCGACGCCCAGCGAGCGCTGCTTGGAGCTGCTCACCTTGCCCGCGATGGGCAGCGGCGGCCGCTTCGCCTGCAGCTCGATCGCGTCACGGATCAGCCCGGGCAGACGCGGTGACACGGCCCGGAACAGCCGGTCGATCTCGGCAGTGCGGAAACCGGGACTGAAGCCGTCGATCAGCGCGTCGTAGGGCTCGAGGCCGAGCGCCTGCGACAGCACGCCGGCCTTGTCACGGGTGAGCGCCACCACCTCCTCGAGGTGCGGCGCGAACAGCGCAAAATTCGATTCCTGCTTTGCCTCGAGCCAGCGCACCTCGGCGACCGCCGTCGCCCGTGCGAGTCGAGTCACGAGCGCTACGGGCGTGGCAATGGCCCGGTCGCGCTCACGGCGCATCTCGCGCAGGTTCGCGAGCTGCCAGTCCTCGAGCTGCGACGCGCCGGCCTGCGCGCGCTCGAGGAGCCTCGACACGCGGGGCGAGGTGAGCAGCGTGTGGCACTCTGAGTCCAGCGCAGCGAGCTGCTCGCCGCGCACGCTCGCGCTGCCGCGCGGCATCATCACGGCCGCGTCCCAGCGCAGCAGGCTGGCCGCGCCGCGGAACGCATGCAGGCGGCGGAACTCCTGCTCCAGCTGCTGATAAGGCGAGGCGCTCATGGTGGTCCCGGGTCACTCGGCAGCGGCGGCCTTGCGCGACAAAGCGGCGCGCAGGCGTTCGAGTCGCTGGGAAACCGCCATCGGCGAGGAGGTATTGCGCGCGACGAGCGTGTAGACCGCCGGCACCACCGCCAGCGTCAGGAACACCGAGATGACGACGCCGTAGAACACCACCACCCCGATCGCCGCGCGTGCCTCCGCGCCCGCCCCGCTCGCGAGCATCAGCGGCAGGGCGCCGAAGGCCGTGCAGAGGCTCGTCATCAGGACCGGGCGCAGGCGGATCGAGGCCGCCTCGATCACGGCTTCACGGTGCTCGACGCCGCGGTCGCGCAGCTGGTTCGCGAATTCCACGATCAGGATGCCATTCTTGGCCGCCAGGCCCACCAGCATGATCGCCGCGATCTGGCTGAACACGTTGATCGACATCCCGTACATCCACAGCCCCACCAGTGCGCCGATCACCGCGAGCGGCACCGTCGTCATGATCACGAACGGATGCAGGAAGCTCTCGAACTGCGCCGCGAGCACCAGGAACACCACCACCAGCGCCAGCAGGAACATCCAGTAGAGCTGCCCGCCGGAGTTGCGGAACTCGCGGGACTCGCCGTCGTAGCTGAGCCGCGCGGCCGCCGGCAGTTCTTCCTCGACCACCCTGCCGACGAAATCGAGCGCATCCCCGAGCGGATAGCCCGGCGCGAGCGCCGCGCTGATCGTGATCGCGCGCAGACGGTCGAAGCGGTTGAGCCGCGTCGGTCCCGCGGTCTCGGTGAGCTTCACGAGGTTCGACAGCGGGATCAGCTCGCCGGTGCGGTCGGAGCGCACGTAGAGATTGTCGAGATCCGAGGGCGTCGCGCGATCCTCCGCGCGACCCTGCAGGATCACGTTGTACTCCCGGTCACGGTCCACGAACGTGGTCACGATGCGCGAGCCGAGCACCGTCTCGAGCGTGCGGCCCACGGTCTGCAGCGACACGCCGAGGTCGGCGGCGCGGTCGCGGTCCACGGCGACGCGCACCTCGGGCTTGCGCTCCTCGTAGTTCGACTGCACGTTGGTGAGGTTCGGGTTCTCCTGCATGCGCTGCATCAGCAGGTCGCGCCACTGGACGAGATCGGCGTAGTCGGTACCGCCGAGCACCACCTGCACCGGCGAGCCGCCACCGCGCACCCAGCCGCCCGGCGCGCCCACGAAGGCCCGCACACCCGGGATCTGGTTCAGCTGCATGCGAACGGACTGCGCGATCTGCTCGGCGCTGCGATCGCGCTCGCCCCAGGGTGCGAGCACCACGAAGCCGCGCGCCTGGTTGAGCTCGCTCGCGCCACCGAACCCGCCGGGGATGCGCAGGTTGGCGCGCACAACCTCCCCGCCTTCGATCTCTCGCATCAGGATGCCCTCGGCGATGCGCGCGTGCCGGTCCATGTAATCGAGCGAAGCGCCCTCCGGGCCGCTCAGGCCGAAGAACATCATGCCGCGGTCCTCCGGCGGTGTGAGTTCCGAAGGCAGCGCGCGGAACAGCAGCGCCGCGACCGCCATGGCGCACATCGTCGCACCGATCACCAGCCAGGGCCTGCGCATCAGACGACGCAGCAGCCGGTCGTAGCTGCTCGAGAGGCGATGGAAGAAGGCGTCCACGGAGTTCGACAGCCGCGAGCGCGTCGCGCCGCCGGCGAGCAGCTTCGAGCACATCATCGGCGTCAGCGTGAGGGCCACCAGCGAGGAGAACAGCACCGCCGCGGCGACCGTGATTCCGAACTCGCGGAACAGCTTGCCGACGTTGCCCTGCAGGAAGGAGATCGGGACGAACACCGCCACGAGCACGACGGTGGTGGCGATCACGGCGAAGCCGATCTCGCGGCTGCCGTCCACGGCGGCGATCAGCGGTGGTTCGCCCCCCTCCATGCGCCGGTAGATGTTCTCGAGCACGATGATCGAGTCGTCCACCACGAGGCCGATGGCGAGCACCAGGCCGAGCAGGGTCAGCACGTTGATCGAGAACCCGAACCAGGACATCACTATGAACGAGGCGATGATCGAAACCGGGATCGTGACCGCGGGGATGAGCGTCGCGCGCACGTTGCCGAGGAACAGGTAGATGACCGCCAGCACCAGCAGCATGGCGATCACCAGCGAATAGACGACCTCCTTCATCGACTCCTCGATGAACACCGAGCGGTCCATGTTCACCTCGAGCACCGTGCCCTCGGGCAGCTGCGGACGCAGCCGCTCGAGCTCGGCGCGCACGGCCGCCGCCACCTCGAGGGTGTTGGCCTTGGAGATCTGCTCGACGCCGACGCTGATGCCGGGCACGCCATTGGAGCGCGACAGGCTGCGCTCGTTCTCGGCGGCGAGCCGCACGTCGGCGACCTCGCCGAGCCGCACGAGGTAGCCGTCGGCGCCACGGCCGATGACGAGGTTGCGGAAGTCCTGCTCGGTGTCGAGCCCGGTCTCGGTGCGCAGCGTGAGCTCGCGCTGCGAGGACTCGAGGCGACCGGCCGGCAGCTGCACGTTTTCGCGGCGCAGCGCCGCCTCGACGTCGGCCACCGTGAGCTGGCGTGCGGCGAGCGCCTCGCGTTCGATCCACACCCGCATGGCGTAGCGCCGCGCGCCGCCGAGGCGCACGCGCGCCACGCCCGGCAGCACGCCGAGCCGCTCGGCGATGGTGCGCTCGGCGTAGTCGGTGAGCTCGAGCACGTTGAGCGTGCTGCTCGAGAGGTTGACCCAGATGACCGGTTCGGCGTTGAAGTCGACCTTGCCGATCTCCGGCGGGTCGGCTTCCGGCGGCAACTGCGCCGCGACGCGCGAGACGCGGTCCCGCACGTCGTTCGCCGCCTCGTCGACGTTGCGCTCGGGAGTGAACTCGAGGTTGATGCTGGAACGGCCGTCGACGCTCTGCGAGGTGATCTTGGTCACGCCCTCGATGCCGGAGACACGGTCCTCGATCACCTGCGTGATCTTGGTCTCGACGACGTCGGAGGCAGCGCCGCGGTAGGTCGTCTCGATCGAGACGACGGGCGACTCGACCTCGGGCAGCTCGCGGACCGAAAGCCGCGTGTAGGCGAGCAGACCCAGGATCACCAGCATCAGGCTCACGACGGTCGCGAACACGGGGCGGCGGACCGAAATCTCCGAGAGCTTCACGGCGTGTTCCCCTGTACGACGGCGCGCGCCGCTCCGTCCGCCGACTCGGGCAGACGCACCGGCGCGCCGTCACGCAACTTCTGAGTTCCCTCGGTGACGACGAGTTCGCCCGCGACCAGTCCCTCGACGACCTGCACGTCGCCCACCCGGCGCTCCCCGATGCGCACGCGCCGCTTCTCGGCGGAACCGTCGTTCACGACGAACACGAACACGTCGCCCTGTTCGGGCACCAGCGCGTGCTCGGGCACCAGCAGCGCGTCGACCGCGCCGCGCGACAGTCGTACCGTGAGGAACATTCCCGGCTTGAGCAGCCCCTCGGGGTTGGGCAGCAGGGCTCGCACGGTCACCGAGCGCGTCGCCGGATCCACGCGCGAGTCCACGCTCGCAACGCGACCGTCGAAGCGGGCCTCGGGATAGGCGACGCTGCCGGCGGTGATCTCGAGTCCGGGCGTGACGACCGCGAGGAACGTCTCGGGGATGGTGAAGTCGAGCTTGATCGTGCTCGTATCGTCGAGCGTGGTGATCACCGTGCCCGGGCTGATCAGGCTGCCGACGCTGACGCGGCGCAGCCCGGTGCGCCCGTCGAACGGGGCGCGGATCACCGTGTCGCTCACGCGCGAGCGGGCCGAGGCGACGCGCGCCTCGTTCGCCTTGAAGGTCGACTCGATCTGCTCGATCTGGGAGTCGGACAGCACCTTGGTCGAGTAGAGCTCGCGCGAGCGCTGGTACTGGCTGCGGCTCTCCGCGAGGACCGCCTCCGCCACGGCGAGGTCGGCGCGGGCCTGCACCCCGTCGAGTTCCACGAGCACCGCGCCGCGGCGTACCCGCTGGCCCTCCTCGAAGCGCACGGCGGTCACCTGGTTGGCCACCTTCGCGGTGATGTCCACCGACTCGTTGGCGCGCGCCGTGCCGAGCGCCTCGAGTTCGAAGGCGAGCCGCTCGGTGCGCACCGGCACCGCGACCACGCCCACAGGGGGCCCGCCGCCGGAGCCTGGAGGCCCACCCGCAGCGGGCACGCGCGCCGCGCCGGGCGCGCTTGGGGTCGGGCCGCCACCGGAGCGTACTCCCGCTGGCGGCCCGCCCTGCCCACTCCCGCCCAGCGCTGCGGGGTCGCGTTTCGCCCGCTCCCCGACGACATGCGAGTAGAACAGCACGAGAAGCGCACCGATGATGGCGCCGAGCAGCACCTTCTTGAGCGTGTCAGACATTCGTGTGGGCTGCGCCGCGGGACGCCGACGTGGCGAGTTGGGCCCAGATTATCCCACCCATTCGCGCAGGGCGGGCAACGGGATGCGACGGCGGAACCGGCGCGTCCCGGCCGACGGGGGCTCCGGCGCGCACAACGCCCTGTCAGGGCTCCGGGTCCGTGCCCTCCGGTATGCCCTCGAACAGTGCTGTCGAGAGGTATCGCTCCGCCGTGTCCGGCAGGATCGCAAGGATGACCGAGCCCTGCGCTGCTCCCTCGGCGACCTTGAGCGCCGCGGCGAAAGTGCCGCCCGAGGAGATGCCGCAGAAGATGCCTTCGCTGCGCGCGAGCGCCCGCGACGCCGCAATCGCCTCGTCGTCGGTGACCGGCACATTGCGATGCGGGACCGACCGATTCAGCACTTTCGGCACGAAGTCCGGCGTCCAGCCCTGGATCTTGTGGGGCTTGAACTCCGCACCCGCGAGCAGTGCCGCGCCGGACGGTTCCGTCACGACGATCTCAACCTCCGGGCGCGCGAGGCGGATCATTTCCCCGGCGCCGGTCAACGTACCGCCCGTGCCCCAGCCAGTGACGAAGAAGTCGAGCCTTCGTCCGGCGAAGTCGCTGAGGATCTCGGGGCCGGTCGTCTGTCGGTGATAGGCCGGATTCGCGGGATTCTCGAACTGCCGCGCGAGGAACCAGCCATGCTTCTTTCCCAGTTCCTCGGCCTTGCGCACCATGCCCGAGCCGCGTTCCGCCGCGGGCGTCAGGATCACCCTGGCGCCGAGCATGCGCATGATCTTGCGTCGCTCGATCGAAAAAGTCTCGACCATCACGGCGACGAACGGATAGCCCTTGGCCGCGCACACCATGGCGAGCGCGATGCCGGTGTTGCCCGAGGTCGCCTCGATCACCGTCTGTCCGGGCTTCAGTTCGCCGCGCCTCTCGGCGTCCTCGATGATCGCAATGGCCAGTCGGTCCTTCACCGACGAAAGCGGATTGAAGTACTCGCACTTGACATACATGTCGACATGGCTGGGCGCGAGGCGGTTGACGCGCACGATCGGCGTTCGACCGATGGTGTTCAGGATGCTGTCATAGATCATCTTGTTCTCCCCCGTGATGTCCGGCGCCGCGCGACGGACTATAGCGGAAGCATCTGCAGTGGCTCATGCCGGCGCGGAATGAACCAAGAAGCGCCTAGTCAGGATGAAGCGACCGGCCCCCGATTCGCAGTGCGTGGATTACGCTGCGGA
>Ga0031656_10000042_pt1 | contig 29933 bp, 17 predicted proteins | sample FrelakmetDIP11DI_FD_55080 | JGI IMG/M metagenome (GOLD analysis project Ga0031656, IMG submission 55080) | Freshwater lake sediment microbial communities from the University of Notre Dame, USA, for methane emissions studies - DIP11 DI | ecosystem: Environmental > Aquatic > Freshwater > Lake >... | reverse complement strand
TGAATGTCGACGATGCGGCTGCCCGGGAAGATCTCCTCGAACCGGTAGTCCTGCAGCTGGTCGTAGCAGGTGCCGCAGCTCACCACCACCGTGCGGATATCGAGGTAGTTGAGCGTGTTCGCCACGCGGTGGAACAGCACCCGGTTGTCGGTGATGATCTTTTTCGCCTGGTCGAACTGGCCCGAGCCGCGCTGCGGGTAGCCGCAGCACAGGTAGCCCGGCGGCAGCACGGTCTGCACGCCGGCGCGCCACAGCATCGCCTGCGTGGCGAGGCCCACCTGCGAGAACAGTCGCTCCGAACCGCAGCCGGGAAAGTAGAACACCGCCTCGGAGTCGCTGGTGGTGCCGGCCGGGTCGCGGATGATCGGCACGTAGTGGCGGTCTTCGATGTCGAGCAGCGCGCGCGCCGTGCGCTTCGGCAGGCCGCCCGGCATCTTCTTGTTGACGAAGTGGATCACCTGCTCGCGCACCGGCGGCAGGCCGCCCGTCGTGGCCGGCGGGCGCCTGGTCTGTGCCGCGCCGAGCTTGCCCAGCGTCCGGTGGCCCAGCCGCTGCGCCTTGTAGCCCCAGTCGATCATCAGCTTGCGCGTCAGCTTGATCGTGCCCGGGTCGTTCGTGCTAAGGAAGAACATCGCGGCCGACTTCGCCGGATTGCCGGCCTGGTTGCCGAGGCGGCGCAGCACGTCGCGCATCGCCATCGAGACATCGCCGAAATCGATGTCGACCGGGCAGGGCGTCTCGCACTTGTGGCAGACCGTGCAGTGGTCGGCGACGTCGCCGAACTCGTCCCAGTGCTGCAGCGACACGCCGCGCCGCGTCTGTTCCTCGTACAGGAATGCCTCGATCAGCATCGACGTCGCCAGGATCTTGTTGCGCGGCGAATAGAGCAGGTTGGCGCCGGGCACGTGCGTGCTGCAGACCGGCTTGCACTTGCCGCAGCGCAGGCAGTTCTTGATCGCGTCGCTGATCTGGGTGATGTCCGACTGCTGCATGATCAGCGACTCGTGGCCGAGCAGGTTGAAGCTCGGCGTGTACGCGTTGCGCAGGTCTGCGCCGGGCAGCAGCTTGCCGGCGTTGAAGTTGCCCTGCGGGTCGATGCGGCGCTTGTAGTCGCGGAAGTCGCGGGTCTCGTCCTCGGTCAGGAACTCGAGCTTGGTGATGCCGATGCCATGCTCGCCGGAAATCACTCCGCCCAGCTCGCGCGCGACGCGCATGATGCGCGCGACGGCGCGATTGGCCGCCTGCAGCATCGCGTAGTTGTCAGAGTTTACCGGGATGTTGGTGTGCACGTTGCCGTCGCCGGCGTGCATGTGCAGCGCGACGAAGACACGGCCCTGCAGCACGCGCCGGTGGATCGCCTCGAGGTCCGCCAGCAGCGGCACGAACGGGCCACCGGCGAACAGGCGGCGGAAGACAGCCTTCAGTTCCTGCTTCCAGGACACGCGCAGCGTACGGTCCTGCAGCAGGTCGAACACCTTCAGGCCCGGCTCGACCGCGAGGCGTGCTTCTGCCGCGGCGGCGACTTCGTCGAGGTCCAGTCCGCGCAGCGCGCCGGCCGATTCCGCGAGCGGACGGTCCAGGCTGGCTGCATACCACGACCAGCGCCGCCGGCACTGGGCCACGGCCTCGCGCGCCTGCTCGATCCGGCCGCCGAGGACCTCGGCGCGCGGCATGCGGTCGATGTCTGCATCACCGGTCTTGCCGAGCCTGGGCTCGCCGCCCAGGTAGGTGTCGAGCTCGTCGAGCAGTTCGAGCTTGTTGGCCAGCGAGTATTCGATGTTGATGCGCTCGATCGCGTCGGTGTACTCGCCGAGCCGCTCGAGCGGAATCACGACGTCCTCGTTGATCTTGAACGCGTTGGTGTGGCGGGCGATCGCCGCGGTCCGGGCGCGGTCACGCCAGAAGGCCTTGCGCGCCTCGGCGCCCACCGCCGTGAAGCCTTCGCCCGCGCGGGCATTGGCGACGCGCACGACGTCGGAGGCGCAGCGCGCAACCGCCGCCTCGTCTTCCCCCACGATGTCGCCGAGCAGCACCATCTTCGGCAGCGCTCCGCGCTTCGACTTGGTCGAGTAGCCGACTGCCTTGAGGTAGCGCTCGTCGAGGTGCTCGAGACCCGCGAGCTGCACGCCGGCCGTGCGGCCCTGGCGGCCGATCTCGTCGCGGATCTCGACGATGGCCGGGATCGCGTCGCGCGCCTGGCCGAAGAACTCGAGGCATACGGTGCGGATGTGCGCCGGCATGCGGTGCACGATCCAGCGGGCGGACGTGATGATGCCGTCGCAGCCTTCCTTCTGGATGCCCGGCAGGCCGCCCAGGAACTTGTCGGTAACGTCCTTGCCGAGGCCGCTCTTGCGGAACGTGGCGCCGGCGATCTCGAGTCGTTCCGTGCGCAGGGTTCTTGCGGTGTCGGGCGGCTGGCGGCCGTCCTTCCACGTCAGCTCGAACACCGCCGTGGGGACGTCGTGGATTTTCCCGAGGTTGTGGTCTAGGCGTGTGACCTCGAGCCAGTCGCCCTGCGTGTCGACCATGCGCCACCAGGCCAGGTTGTCGAGCGCCGTGCCCCACAGCACCGCCTTCTTGCCGCCCGCGTTCATGGCGATGTTGCCGCCCACGACCGAGGCATCGGCCGAAGTAGGATCGACCGCAAACACGAATCCGGCGCGATGGGCGGCTTCCTCCACCCTGCGCGTCACCACGCCGGCTTCCGTGAACAGCGTCGGCACCGGGCCACTCACGCCCGGTAGTGACCGCGGCTCGACCGGGTCGATGCGCTCGAGCTTCTCGACATTGATGACGGCGGCAAACGGCGTCAGCGGCACCGCGCTGCCCGTGTAGCCGGTGCCGCCGCCGCGCGGGATCACCGTGAGACCGGACTCGATGCAGGCGAGCACCAGGCCGGGGATCTCGGCCTCCGTGTCCGGCGTCAGCACGACGAACGGCGTCTCGACGCGCCAGTCCGTGGCATCGGTCGCATGCGATACCCGCGCGTAGGCATCGAAGCAGACGTTGTCGGCGCGCGTGTGCGCGGCAAAGGCCTTGCGTGCGCGGCGTCGCAGGGTCTCGCTGCGCTCGAAGGACGCGGCGAACTCCTGCACCGCGGCGCGTGCGAACCCGAGCAGGTTGCCGACCTTCTGGTCGCGTACCGAGTCGCTCGTATCGCGGCGCTTCTCGATGTCGGCCAGGCGATGGTGCAGTGCCTCGACCAGCAGTTCGCGGCGGCGCGGGTTGTCGAGCAGGTCCTGCTCGAGGTAGGGATTGCGCCGCACGACCCAGATGTCGCCCAGCACTTCGTACAGCATCCGCGCCGAGCGGCCGGTGCGGCGCTCGGTGCGCAGGTCGTCCAACAGGGCCCAGCCCTCCGCGCCGAGCAGCCGGATCACGATCTCGCGGTCGGAAAACGACGTGTAGTTGTACGGTATCTCGCGCAGCCGCGGCGGCGGGTCGAGTTCGTGCCCGGACGGCGCGGGGACGTGGGCAGCAGGAGGGTGCGGAACAGCGTTCACGGGGGCGAAATCCAGCCTGGGGACAGCCACATTCTCGCCCGAGCCGGTCGCTTTGGGTACCGGGAAAACCGTCAACGTGTACTTCGGGGTTCCGGCAGGGGCAAAGCGCGAGCGGACGGTGTGGCGATGCCCGCCTTCCAAATTGCGCTGGCAATCATGCATGATCGCGAAAAATACCCGCGCACCGCGGGGCTTGGTCAGCAGGGCAGGCAGGGTCGATGACCACCATTGAAGTGTTTCTGATCGCCGTCCTGATCGTTTTTACGGTCCCCTACCTGGTGTGGCGACTCGGCCGGACGGAGTACTACGCGCCGCTGGTGGTCGTGCAGATCGTCATTGGCATCCTGCTGGGCCCGGGCGTTCTCGGAGCGGTTTTCCCGGGCTACTACGCTTTCGTCTTCCAGGCGCCGGTGGTGCAGGCGCTGAACGGCATCGCGTGGTGGGCCGTGATGTGCTTCGTGTGGCTCGCCGGTATCGAACTGGATCTCCGCAGCGCATGGGCAGACCGCCGCGACAGCGGCATCACCGCCGGCCTGGCGCTCGGCATGCCGCTGCTCGCCGGCTGTGCGGTCGCTGCCGTGCTCGCGCTGTACGGAGGCTGGATCGGTCCACGCGCGTCGACCTGGCAGTTCATCTTCGCTGTCGGCATGTGCTGCGCGGTGACCGCGCTGCCCATCCTGGTGCTGTTCCTCGAAAAGCTCGAAATCCTGCGCGAGCCGCTCGGTCAGCGTGTCCTGCGCTATGCGAGCATGGACGACCTGGCGATCTGGGGCGTGCTGGCGCTGATCCTCGCCGACTGGGACCGCGTGGGTCGGCAGGCGGTGTTCCTGGTCGTGTTCGTCATCGCGGGCCTCGGCTTCCGCAGGCTGATGCGCCGGCTGCAGCAGCGCGATCGCTGGTACGTCGGCCTGATCTGGCTGGCGGCCTGCAGCCTGTGCGCGGACTGGGCGGGGCTGCACTTCATGGTCGGCGCGTTCCTCTCCGGCGCCGTGATGGATCGCGACTGGTTCGACCACGGCCGCGTGGATACCCTCCGGGACAGCGTACTGCTGGTCATGATGCCCGTGTTCTTCCTGAGCACGGGCCTGCGCACCGAATGGACGCTGGGAGGCGCACCGGTGTTTGTTGCCGCCGGTGCGCTGCTGGTGGCGGCAGTCGCCGGAAAACTGCTCGGCACGCGGCTGGCGGGTCGCATCCTGCGGTGGCCGCCGGGTGAGGCATCACTGGTGGGCTGGCTGCTTCAGACCAAGGCGCTGATCATGATCATCTTTGCGAACGTGCTGCTCGACAAGGGCGTCATCACCGCCAGCACCTTCACGGCACTGCTGCTGATGGCTGTCGCGAGCACCACGCTCACCGTGCCGATGGTCGCGCCCCGACTGGCACGGCTGCGCAGTCCGCGCAGCGGGAACCCGTGAAGCCCCCGCGGATCAGGTTGTTCCGCGCCTGGCCTCGAGTTCCAGCCGGACTTGATGTGCCCGTTCCTCGGTAATCGGGAACTTCGCAATGGCCCAGATCGCAAGGCCCGAGGCAACAAACGGCACCGCCGAGTCGAACAGCCGCATCAGGAAAATGGCCTGGGCCGACTGATTGCCAGCCAGGGCCACGTCGAAACCCGTCGCGTTCAGAAGGAAGCCGCCGCCGGCCAGGGCGGCGGCCATGCCTAGCTTGATGACCCACCAGAAGACGGCGCCGTACATCCCCTCCCGGCGTTCGCGGGTCTGCAGCTCATCCAGGTCGACGACGTCGGCGATCATCGACGGAATGAGCGTGAACAATCCGCCGAGACCGAATGCCAGGAACGGGGCCGGCAGCAGCAGGAGCCAGGGCAGCTCCGGGTCATAGCAAACCCACTTCATCGCATACCCCAGCATCGATATGCCGATGGCAACGTAGAAGGTTCGCTTTTTCCCGAGCCGCGTGCCCAGCCAGGTAACGATCACGATGACGCAGAATGACGCGATGGCCCCCGCGGTTCCGGCGTATCCGGCGAACTCCGCGCCGCGCACCATGTCGCCGCCGAAGACGTAGTAGATGATCACGTAGGACTGCAGCGACGAGATCAGGATGAATCCGTTGAACACGAGAAACGTCGCTGCGCACAGGTTCAGGAAAGGCCGGGACTTCAGCGTCACTTTGAAGCCATGCAGGAAGCCCGCGATGCTGCCCATCAGGCTCGATCCGCCGGCACGCTTCTCCGCAGCCACCGATTCGGTCGCCGCGACGACCGTGACCCGCTCCCTCAGGAAGATCGCAGGCAGGACTCCGATGGCCATCACGCAGATTCCGATCACGATGGCCAGGCCCGCGGCGCCATCGACCATGCCGTCGAAGAGCCGCTCGCTCTGCATGATCAGGAGGAACCAGGGCGCGATGACGTAGGCAAGCTGGCCGATGAAGTTCTGGACACCCATCAGTCGCGTACGTTCGTGGTAGTCGGGCGTCAGCTCGTAGCCCAGGCCGACCCACGGTGCCGCGAACACGGTGTACGCGAGATAGAAGAGCAGCGAACCAAGNAGGAAATACCAGAAGTAGAAGGACTCGCTCTTGCCGGGTGGCAGTTGCCAGAGCAGGGCGAAGACGATTCCAACCGCGATGGCCCCGACGAATATGTAAGGGCGGCGGCGGCCCCAGCGGGTCCGCGTATTGTCCGAGATGTAACCCATGACAGGATCGATGAAGGCATCCCAGAGTCGCGGCAGGGCGCCCAGCAGACCGACCAGCGCCGGATTCATGCCGAGGCCGAGATTCAGGACGATCATCATTCCGCCGCTGGCCGCGGCCAGCAGGTTGTTGACGAACGCGCCCAGGCCGTAAACGAGCTTGAGATGAAACGGGATCCGGTCCGCGGGCGCTGTCTGGTAATGGTTCATCGCGGATCATCGTCACTGATATTGACAGCGCTGTCAAACCAAGTTAGAAGGGCTTTCTTGCGAAAAAAAGCCCCTCCGGCACCCGCGGACCGGCGCACTTCAATCAAGCCGGCCGATCGAGATAAAGCAGACGCGCGATGGAAAAACCGACGGGGTTCATGACCAGGACCGCGCTGATCGTCGCGCTCGGCGGCTTCCTGATGGGTTTCGACGCATCCGTGATATCGGGCGTCGTCGGCTTCATCCAGGGCGAGTTCGCCCTCACGCCGATCGAACTGGGCTGGGCTGTCTCCTCGCTGGCGCTGACGGCGACGATCGGCATGATGTTCTCCGGGCCGCTGAGCGATCGCATCGGGCGCCGGCCGGTACTGAAGATTGCGGCGTTGCTGTTCGCTGTGTCGGCGATTGCGTGTGCCGTCGCCCCCGGGTTCGTGACGCTCGTGATCGCGCGCATGATCGGCGGCTTCGGGGTCGGGGCCGCGCTGGTCATCGCGCCCATGTACATCGCCGAGATGGCTCCCCCGGCGTCGCGCGGCCGCCTGGTCTCGTTCAACCAGCTGAATATCGTCGTCGGCATCTCTGCTGCTTTTTTCAGCAATTACCTCATCCTGACGCTCGGCGAATCGCCGGCCGCCTGGGCCGCGACGCTGCGCCTGGACGACTGGAACTGGCGCTGGATGCTCGGCATCGGGGCGCTTCCTGCCATCCTGTATTACCTTGCGCTGTTGTTCGTTCCCGAGAGCCCGCGCTGGCTCGCCATGCATGGTCGCGAGGACGAGGCGCGTCAGGTTCTGGGCCGCGTCAGCAATGCCGGCCAGGCAGATCGCGACCTGCGGGAGGTCAAGGACAGCATCGTGGCGGAGGCAAGACTCGGGCGGGTGTCCTGGCGCGCCCTGGGCCATCCGTCGCTGAGGCTGGTCATGACCATCGGCATCTCCGTCGGGATACTGCAGCAGATCACCGGGATCAACTCGGTGTTCTTCTACGCGCCGATGATCTTCGAGCAGTCCGGCATCGGAACCAACGCGGCGTTCATGCAGGCGGTCCTGGTCGGGCTGGTCAACGTGGTCTTTACCGTGGTCGCGATGTCGCTCATCGACCGCATCGGACGACGGCCGCTGCTTGGGTTCGGGCTCTCCGGAATCGCGGTCAGCATGCTGCTGCTCGCCTATGGGTTCGGGTCGGCAACCTACACGCTCGAACGGGAAGCGATCGAGGGGCTGCAGGCGGACGTCGATCGTCAGCAGCTTTCCGCGCTGGTCGACAGGACGTACCACAGCGATACCGCGTTCCGCGAGGCCGTATCCGCGGCGGTCGGTGCGGACGTCTACGAGAAATTCGAACCACAACTCGTCAGCAGCGCGATCGCGATGAATCCGACGCTCATTCTCTTCGCCATACTGGGTTTCGTCGCGAGCTTCGCTGTTTCGATCGGGCCGGTCATGTGGGTCCTGTTCTCCGAGTTGTTTCCCAACCGGGTCCGTGGCCTGGCCATATCCTTCGCCGGCCTGGTCAACTCCGCGGTCGCCTTCGTAGTGACGCTCGTTTTCCCGTGGCAGCTCGCGACACTGGGGAATTCCGCGACGTTCCTGATCTACGGCCTGTTCGCGCTGTTCGGGCTGTTCTTCGTCATGCGCATCCTGCCGGAAACGAAGGGTCGTTCGCTCGAGGAGCTCGAGTCGGTGCTCGTCAGGAGATGACACGGGCGCCGCCCGCCCTGGTCCAGTTCGTGGAGAGACGATGAATTTCGGTCGATTCCTGGCGCTCGCTCTTCTCGCCGCGGGCGCCGGCTGCTCCCAGGCGCCGGTTGCGCCCGATTCCCTGCGGCAGGGTCCCGGCGCACTGCTGGCCGGAGAGTCAATGGCTGTCAGCTATTCGGGGTTCCGCCTTGGCCAGCATCCGGACCGCGGCAGCGGAGCGGCAAATCCGAGCGCGGACGAGGTGCTCGAGGATCTCGAGATCCTGGTGCGGCACGGCTTCCGCCTGATTCGCCTGTATGACTCCGGCGACAACACGCGTGCCACGCTCGAACTGATTCGAGAGCACGACCTGCCGCTGAAGGTACTGCTCGGAGTCTGGCTTGACGCCGAGTTCAGCAATCACGAAGGCTGTCCCTGGCTCGAGCAACCCATCCCCGCCGCGACGCTCGCGGCCAACGCCGCCAGGAACGACGCCGAGCTCGAGCGCGGAATCGAGCTCGCCCGGCGTTTCGGCGACATCGTGGCGGCCGTCAACGTCGGCAACGAGGCGCTGGTCGACTGGAGCGACCACAAAGTGCCGCTCGACAGCGTCATCACATACGTGCGCCGCGTGCGGGCGGCCATCGAGCAGCCGGTGACGGTGGCCGATAACTATCTATGGTGGGCACAGCATGGCGCACCGCTGGCCGCGGAGGTCGACTTCCTGGGCGTGCACACCTATCCGGTCTGGGAGGGCAAGACCATCGACGAAGCAATGGCCTACACGGTGGCAAACATCGAGTCCGTGCGTGCCGCGCTGCCCGGCAGGCCGATCGCGGTGCTCGAGGCCGGGTGGCCGACGATTGCAAGCGAGTTTGGTGAACGGGCCAACGAAGCCAGCCAGGCGCGGCACTACGCAGAGCTGCGGCAGTGGGCCGCCTCGACGAACACGACCGTGTTCTGGTTCGCAGCGTTCGACGAGCCTTGGAAAGGCAACCCGGACGACCCGCTCGGTGCCGAAAAGCACTGGGGCCTGTTCAATGTTGATCGAACGCCCAAGGAAGCGAAGCGATGATGGCGAAAAAGTACCCAGGTAACGCTGGCGTGCGTTGCGCCTTGATCGCCCTGCTGGTGTTGCTGGCGTCCTGCAGCGGCGGCGGACAGTCGGATTCCAGCCCGCCACCCCCGCCACCCCCGCCGCCCCCGCCACCGTCGTCCGGCAACGTAAACATCGACAACCCGACGCTGACCGTGGCCAATAATTCCCCGGTGACACCAGGTGGCGCGTTGCGGCTGGTGTGGAGCGACGAGTTCAATGCCGTCAAGCTCGATCCGCAGGACTGGTACTTCGAGAGCGGTGATGGCAGCCAGTACGGCATCCCCGGCTGGGGCAACAACGAGCTGCAGTGGTACCTGCCCGACAGCGCGGAGTTGCGCGACGGCAGCCTGGTCATCACGGCCCGCAAGGAATCACAGAACGGCAAGAGCTACACGTCGGCCAGGATCAACACGCGTGATCGCTTTGCATTCCGCTACGGTCGCATCGAGGCGCGCATCAGGATGCCCAAGGGGCAGGGCCTGTGGCCTGCGTTCTGGCTGCTGCCTCAGGACAACGCCTACGGCACCTGGGCCGCCTCCGGAGAAATCGACATCGTCGAGGCGACGAATCCCGGGGCGACCGGCGGCAATACCATTTACGGGACGCTCCATTACGGCGGGCAATTTCCGAACAACGTCTTGAGTGGCGAACAGTACGGGGTGGCGACGGACGTCACCGCGGACTTCCACACCTACGTGCTCGAGTGGGACCAGGCCGAGATCCGCTGGTATGTGGACAGCATCCTGTTTGCGGTGCGGAACACGTGGTTTACGACCGCGGCGCCTTTTCCGGCTCCCTTCGACCAGCGGTTCTACATTCTTCTCAACCTTGCCGTCGGCGGCAATTTTCCAGGTCCGCCGGACGCCAGCACGGTGTTCCCGGTGACGATGGAGGTCGACTACGTGCGGGTCTACTCGGGCGGTCCCTGAGCTCGGGACCTTCGCGATCGCGTGCCCGCCGGCACCGGTCCGGTGGACTCACGGATCTCGATCTTGGCAGGCACGATCTCCGCTCCATGGAGCGGCGACTCCTCGTTGGCGTTACGGATCAGGACCTGCGCTGCACGCTCGGCCATGCTCGCCAGCGGTTGCCTGATCGTGGTGAGTGTCGGACACAGCTGGCGGGCGAGTGAAATGTCATCGCAACCCGCGATGGACAGTTGCCCGGGCACGTCGACTCCGAGCAGAGCGGCCGCCCGGATCACGCCGGCCGCCATGTCGTCGTTGGCCGCGAAGATCGCGGTCGGCGGGTCCTTGAGACGCAGGAGCCTTTCGCCCGCGGCCTCACCGGAGCCAAACGAGTTGTCGCCATCCTCGACGAGTGCTTCCGCAAAAGCCAGGCCACTCTGTTTCAGTCCATCCAGGTACCCGAGATACCGGTTGGCGACGGCCTTGTGGTTCGGATGTCCCTTGATGAAGGCGATCTTCCGATGTCCCAGGGACGCGAGGTAACGCGTCATCTCCGCGCTGATCTCGCGATCGTTGGTTGCCACAGAGTACTGCTTGCCGCCCTGTGTGCCCGGCGACAGGCGGACCATCGGTGTCCCGGTCGCGACGATTGCCTGCACGACCCGCGGAATGTTCGACAACGGCGCGGCCAGCACGATTCCCTGCGGCCGGGCGTGATCGATCATCGCCTTCAGTTCTGCACCGATGGTTTCCCGGCGATAGTCGCACGGGTTGATGACCAGCCTGTAGTCCGCGCTGCGGCATGCCGACAGGACGCCTGTCTGCATCCGAATGACGTAACCGGAGCTGGGAATCTCATAGGAGCTCGGGTCGTCGTAGATCAGCGCAATCAGCCGGGCACGCTGGCTCGCGAGATTGCGTGCCGACAGGTTGGGGTGGTAATCCAGCTTGGCGACCGCACGCTCGACCTTGGCCCGGGTTGCCTCGCGTACGTTGGGCTCCTTGTTGACGACGCGTGACACCGTCTTGATCGAGACTCCGGCGAGCTCGGCAACATCGTCTATGGTCGCTCTTGGCATCGGGTTCCGTTCTGCAGCCGTAAAAGATCCTGGAAGCAGCGCGCGACGCGAGGCAAATTACAGCCGCCGCGGGTTGCGCAGTCAAATTCCGAGCAGCGCCTCCTGCGGCACGTCCAGCACAACCTGGCGGATGCGGCCGGTGCGGCGGAAAATCCCGGAGCTCAGCTGCGGCGACAGCGACAACTGTCGGAGCGTCTGGGTACTGCCGTCCTGCAGCGTCACTGCCAATGCGGCGGGACCCTGGTCCCGCAGACGGTAAACGATCGGGACCTGGCACCAGGTGAAGGCCAGCGCCTGTGCCGGAACCGCCAGCTCCTGCCACTCGCCGTCCACGTCCAGGAAGCGGAACTGGCGCGTCGTGGATGGAAACTCGCAGCGACGCAGCAGCCGCGGCTCGAAGCGGATGGCGCCGTCGGCGACGCGCAGGCCCAGTTCGCCGAAACGTGACAAGACTTCTTCCTTGACCTGCCCGGTCATGCCGGGCTGCTGTGCCCCGCTGTGCCCGGGTGTATGCGAATAGGGGTCGGTCGGGAAGGCACCATACTCGGCCGGCGTCTTGTTGAAGCCAATGCCTTCGCGCACCCGGTAGTACAAGCGGCCGAGGTTCTGGCAGATGTCCGCCCCGGCATCGGCCTCGAGCGCCGCGAAGAAATTCTCCTGTACCGCGAGGAGCAGCTTCGACACCATGTGCCAGTAGATGCACCCGAGGCCTTCGAAGCCGAACATGCCGCCGGACCGACCGGTAAACTCGCGGTGCCTGAAAACCTGCTCATACAGGTCGCGCAACGGCTCGCGCGAGGCCTGCAGGTCGTCGCCGTAGAGTTCTGACAGGGCGTCGAGCCGGGCATCGAGGTCGCCGACGTTCCTGAAGTCGGCGTGGAAGCGATAGTCGCCGCCGGCGTCGCGCGAGACGATCCGATCGTCGCCTGCAGCGATCATGCGTCGCAGCAGGGCGATGTTCTCGACGCTGTCGGCAGGGACACGGTTCTTCTCGAGGAAGCCCGGCAGCGGACGGTCCGGATACAGCATGAAAGACCGCTGGTCGGCCCGGTAGATGTCGCTCTCGAACAGGCTTTCCACCAGGGCTGCAGCTGCGTGCGGCGCTATTTCGCCGGAACTCAGCGCGGCGACCTGCCCCTCGAGCATGAGATACAGCGAATCGATGCCGACCTCGTCCTTCCCGAAGTTCAGCAGGTTGTACGCGTTGTAAGTGCCGTTCTGCCGACGGTTGGTGTGAATGCTGTGATCGATCGCCGCGAGCGCGTGGCCGAGCAGGGTCGTGACCTGCTCGAGCGGCAGCTCCACCTTCCCCGTGAACGGCTGGTCGCGGTACACCGCAGCCCTGTAGCGGCCCGCCGCCAGGCCGAGTTCCTGCATCGAGCGCCAGCGCCGGTCCGGGCTGATCGGGTCGTTGCCGAGGAACGGACGGATGCTTGCGAGCGCGACGGAGGTGTCCGCCAGCCAGTCCCCGACTTCCGCGGAAAGCTGCACGGGTCCCGGCTCCCCGGCCAGCAAATCCTGCAGGAAGCGCACGTAGCGGCGCATGTAGTACAGGGTGACCATCGACACACCCTGGCCGACCAGCGCGTTGTTCGCGTCGTTCCACTCGGGCCGCTGCGTGTTGAGCCAGATCCCGCCATCGACGACGAGATTGCCGAGCTTGGCGAGCAGGGGCAGCAGCAGCTTCTCGAGCAGGTTGACCTGGTAGACGTCGCCGTCGGGTCCGAGGACGAGCTTGCCGTCGGCGCCGATCGCCGCGACACGATCGGCGATCCGCTCTGCGAGCGCGCAGTCGAAGTCCACCGTCTGCTTCGGGTCAGCGACGATGTCGGCGAAGCTCCTGATCCGGTACGGCACGTTTGCATAGCTGAATATGGGCCGGTGCAGCAGCTCGCTCAGGCGGGCCGGATGAAACTGCTGCGAGAGTTCCAGGAATTTCAGCAGGTAGATGATCTGGTGGTCACCCCAGTAACCGATGTGACTCCACGGATCGTCCGGGTCCTCGACTTCCCAGTCGATTCCTTCCCGGGTGATGCGATACGGGTTGTATCCATCCACGGTCGAAGCGTTGACGAACTTGGCGATCACGTGCTCGACGAAGCCGGGGAAGCTGAAGCTCAGCGCCTCCCAGTTCTGGAAGATGTCCCGCCAGTTGCCTTCATAGGACAGCAGCGGCTCGCCGCGCTCGTCCTTCAGCTTGATCGTGAACCTGTTCCACGGGCGGCTCGGATCGCCATGCCGGCGGCCGAACGTGATGGGAAGGTATTCGCAGCAGAGCCTTTCCAGCTGCGGGTCGCCGGTCTGCTTCACGGTCGACAGCAGGTCCTCCACTGCGAGCGTCCCGGGCAGGCCGTCCAGCAGCCCGCGGTGACGTTCGTGAACGCGCGCATTGAAATGGCGGACACCCCTGGCGAAATCGGCGCCGGGGACCCGGTACTGGTCATGGAAAATGCCGCCGCGCAGCACGTTGAACAGCGCGTTGGCGTAGTGATGCGCCGTCACGGCCTCCTCGGCCGCGGCCTGGAACCCGTCTGCGGCTGCCAGGATGCGCGCCAGTTCGTTGCCGCCCACGTCGACCGAACGCGCCACGGCCCTTGCGGCCCCGGTCGGGTCGGCGAGCTGACGGACCAGGTCGACGACCTGCGCCTGGGTGCGCTCGACGTCGGCGACGATCTGCCAGCGCTGCGTCTCGCGGCGCCGCAGGACGACGCTGGTCGAAAGCAGGTAGGCGCCGCGAATGCCGCGCTTGCGCGTCTCCTGCACCACGGACTTGCCCAGGCGAAAATCGTTGAGCTGCAGCGAGGAGAGCAGAACCGTCGGCGCGTCGAGGCCCAGGCCGTAAACGACATTCGCCCGCAGGGATTCAGCCGGTTCGGCGCGATCGGAGATTCGTGAATAGAGCGCGTACATCGCAAGCCCGGTGCCTGCGTCGAGCTCGGTCCACTTGTACGCGTCCACGAGGTTGCTCGAACTCGCCTGGACAGGCGCAGGCGTGCCCGCGGGCAGGAGGTTCTGCAGCCCGTCGACGAGGTCGACCGCCAGTGGCTCGTCGGCGAGGTTCTGCAGCTCGCACTGGCGCACGAAGCCATGACGGTCGCTCGTGGCCCAGGTGTAACGGAAGGCGAGGGCGAGGTCGTGATTGACCTCTTCGAAGCAGAGCTTGTGGCCGAGCACGCTCTTGTAGAGGTTGCGACTGGTCACGAAGCGGCCATCGTGTTCGCGGTTGAACGGCTCCCAGTTGACCTGTCGTCCCTGTGGGCCGACTCGCAGGATGGTCTTGCTGCCGGTATGGGGATGGCTCTCGTGAATCCGGTCGACGGGCAGGTAGGGAAACAGCGCGGCTTCCGGCGAAACACGGCCGGCGGTCAGGCCTCCGGACGAGGAAACGAACAGCCAGTGGTCGGCGCTGGAGATGACGCTGATGAAGAACGGCGGAATCCTGTCGACATTTCGAATGACGTAATAACGCTCGTCATCGACGTCGACGAATCCTCCCGCGACCGCATCCGGGCTCGCCATGCCAGCCGCATTCTTGTTTTGCTCAGGACTCATGGGGATGCTTCCAGCAGGAGTTTGCCGAATAGGCCGGCGTCGATCCATCCGCGATCCTTCTTGCCGAAGGGCACGGGCTCGGAGCCGACAAAGTTCTCACGGAGCGCGCTGCCGTCGTTGTCGCAATAAGCCAGCATGAGGCCGATGACCTTGCCGGCTGACAGCCGGACCGGCTGATTGACGGATGACCCGTCCTCGTACTGGTCCGAATGGATGTCGACGGCGAGTTCCCAGACGATCGTGTTGCCGTGCTGCTTCCAGCGGCTTTCGACATGGTCCGAGTAGTTGCGCGGCTGCCTGTCGGTGCCAATGTCGATCACCTGATTGTCGAGGGAAACGTGGTAGGCGAAGGCATTGTGGTTGTACTGGTGATCGCCGCCCGAGAAATCCTCGTCGACGAAGATCTCGAGACAGTCGTCGTCCCAGTACTGCACCAGCGGATCGCGGTGGCTGTCGAACAGGATGTCGTCGACGAGTTCGACCAGGAGGTAGATCCGCTCCGGTGTCCAGACGACCTTGAAACGCCCTTGAAAGTCGGAATCGGCGAATTCCGGTCCCAGCCATAGCTGGTCGATCTGCTGCCAGCGGGCAGCGTCCCAGGTCGCTTCCGCGGCGACGCCGTCGATGACCGGCGCCGACGGGGCGCGGGCGGCGCGATACTCCGTTCTACCTGCGACGTGGGATTCATCGGCAGACGCGCACGGCACCGTCGCAACCTGCGCGGCCATGGCGAGCAGGAGATTGCAGACAGCCAGCGCGGTGATCCCGGGGCGGCGTGCCCCGGACGTGCCTGGAGCTGCAGCGGCCGGACAGCGTTGTTCGTTCATGAAATCTTCCGGGCGACCGCGACGGTGCGTGCAACCACGTCGTCGAGCAGCAATTCCGACTGGCCGGCCAGGCCGACGGCGAGCCGGTCGTTCCACGGCCGGGTCCAGTGATCGGGAATCGCCAGGCCCATGAGTCCGCAGAGACCGCCCACGGTCGCGCCATTGCAGTCGGTATCCCAGCCGGCCGCGACGGCGTCGCCGATGGCTGCCGAAAAATCGCTGCCGCACGCACAGATTGCCCATACGACAAGGGCCAGGTTATTGAGCGCATGCACGGGCGAGAGGCTTTCATATTGCCGGTGAAGGCGGACCACGGCATCCGGTGATCCGGCAATCGAGCGGCCGAAACGCACGGCGGCGGCCGCCAGGCTGTCCGCCGGGATTTCTGCAAGTGCGCGGTCGATGGCTGCGTCGATGTCGCGTGCGGCGGGTATGGCCGCGGCCATGGCAGCGATGAAAGCGGCGGCGTGGACGCCCTCGCCGCGATGCGAAAGCGACGCGTCCCGGCGCGCGAGATCAGCGGCCAGTGCTGGCCGGCCCGGGCAGACCCAGCCGTACAGGTCACTGCGGATCTGCGCCCCGATCCACTCATTGAACTCGTTGCTGGAGCACTCGGCCAGGTCGAAGCCGGGGGCAGCCCCGTTGACGAACTGCTCCGCCATGTTGTCCAGGAGGACGCGGTACGCCTCACGCTCGGCGGTCCAGACCGTGCCTGCAGGCAACAGCCGCAACCACGCGCGCGCCACGTCGGCCGTCTCCAGGGCGGCGCCATGGGCTTCGAGCAGGATCAGCGCCAGCACGGTGTAATTGATGTCATCGTCGGGCTCGGCGCGGACGAATTGACCCAGGCAGCAGTTGCGGCCGGTNCGGGCCACGAGCGTCGCCTCGACCAGGGGCACATAGTCGCGCAGCGGCAGGGCTCCGGCNGTCCGCAGGTATTCTTCCACCCCGCGGANTCCTCGCTGAAACGAAAGCACTTCGAGCGGTTTGCCCAGCAGGCAGCCCGAGACGCGGCCCTGCCAGGCCGCGCGGACGCGCTCTGGATCAACCCGCATGGCCCCTCTGGCGTCGGCCGTCAAGACGGGCCTCCATTGTCATTCCCCCGGGCGCTTCAGTCATTCGCTCCCGACCGGTGCGGGCAGCGCGACCGGAGCGATTCTAAATTACGTCCGCGGCCGTTGACAGCGTTGTCATGTTTTATTATAAGCAAGTCTGACAGCGCTGTCAGTGCCGGGGCGGACCGCAGGGGATGGTGGCACGACAGCGGGACTGGCCGGGCGGGAACGACACTCGGCCGATCCGAGGCGGGGCAGCAGCAGGCCTCGAACGAAAACTTTGAAACTGGGGGATTTGATGTACAAGCCGACCGATTACCGGACTCCTCTGGCGCAGGCGATCGCATTGGCTCTCGGCATCGTTACGCTGACGCCAGCCTTTGCGCAGGGCACTGAAGCGCCGAGCACTGAAGCGCAGAGCACTGAAGCGCCAGCCGCAGAACTCGAAGAAATCGTCGTCACCGGTATCCGCGCCAGCCTGATTTCGGCGATGGACATACGGCGCGAATCGTCCGGCGTGGTCGACGCGATCACGGCCGAGGACATTGGCAAGTTCCCCGACCAGAACCTCGCCGAGTCACTATCGAGAATCCCAGGCGTATCGATCGACCGGTTCAACGGAGAAGGGTCCCGGATCACGGTTCGCGGCATGGGGCCCGAATTCAACCTGGTCACGCTGAACGGCAGGACGATGCCGACAGCCGGCGGCCGCTCCTTCGACTTCAACGACATCGCGTCGGAAGGCGTCAGTGCGGTCAAGGTCTTCAAGACCGGGAGAGCCGACCTGCCGACCGGCGGAATTGGCGCGACGGTCGACATCGGGACTGCTCGGCCGCTCGACAGCCCTGGCTTCCGTAGTGCGATCAGCGCCAAGGCGGTCCACGAGACTTCCTCGTCGGACTCCGACATCAGTGACCTCGATCAGGTCACCCCGGAGTTCGCCGGCATTTTCAGCAACACCTTCGCCGACGACACCATCGGCATCCTGCTCTCTGGCTCGTATCAGCAGCGCGACAATCGCGAGGAAAACGCCGCTGTCGACAACTGGGCGCCGAACGCGCAGCTGTCGGGCACCACGCCTGGCTGCGTTCCGCCGAACTGCGGGAAAGTCGAGAACAACAACGAGCGTGCAGACGGCACCTGGTGGCATCCGCAGAACGCCGGTTACGGCTGGTCGGATATCTCACGGGAGCGCATCAACGGCCAGGCCGTGTTGCAGTTCGCGCCCACCGACACGTTGAAGGCGACGCTCGACTACACCTACTCGCGGCTCGACTTTGAGAAGGACGCCAACAGCGTTGGCATCTGGTTCCAGAACCCCAACGTGGCGGCCACCATCAACAAGCGTGGCACGGTCGTGGATGTCACGCAGGCGGGCGGCGACTATGCCACCAACATCTCGCGCGACCACACGATCAAGGAGAACAACTCGATCGGCTTCAACTTGGCCTGGCAGGCCATGGAGGACCTCGAGCTGACGCTGGACGCGCACACGTCGTCCTCCGAGCTCCGCGGCGGCGGTATTGGCGGCGAGCCGGGCAGTTCGTCCAACCTGATCATCGGCAACACGTTCTGCGACTGGTGCGGCTCTGTCGACGGGGCTGGTCCGTACACGGCCGCCATCGGCGAGAAGCGCGCCACCTACGGGGCGAACGGCGTGCCGATCTTCAATCTCGATTTCCGCAGCACCGGCCCCAATGGTGCGCCGCAGGAATTCCTGCTGCCGCAGGACATCGGCTCTTTGTTTGGCCAGGCGTTCAACACCGAGCAGCAGAACGACATCGACCAGTTCCAGATCGGCGGCAAGTGGAAGAACGCCGACGAAGGCGCTGTCAGCCGTATCGATTTTGGCTACGGCTATACCAAGCAAGAGTTCGAAACGCGCAACGCCTATTCCGGTCAGCTGCCCGCCGGTTTCTGGCTGACGTCGGCGCAATACTGGCCGGACGACCAGTGGCAGACAGGCAATTTTGGCGGCCTGCTGAGCGGCTTTTCAAACGGGGGCAGCTTCCCTGAAAGTCGCTACTTCACCACCACGTTCGCGAACGCCGTCAACGGGTTCGAGACCGTAGGCGCGACGAACTTCCCTTGCTGCTACTGGCCGGACAAGGGCTTCTGGGGTCCGGACTTCCAGGACCCGTCGGGCACGCGCGGCCGGTTCTGGTCGGGACCGCTCGGCAACAACGGGTCGTCGACGGTCGAGGAGACGATCAACTCCTTGTACACCCAGGTGGTGATGCAGTCCGAGTTCAACGGCATGCCGATCAACGCGGTGGCCGGCCTGCGCTACGAAGACACGTCGATGACGTCCCGCGGCCTGGAGCGGCCCGCGACGGCGATCGTCTGGGTGAACGGCAACGAATTCACCTACGAATTCGCTCCCGAGCAGTCGTTCCGCGAGGGCGAGGGCAGCAACGAGTTCTGGCTGCCGAGTATCGACGTCGACATGGACGTGATCGACGACGTCAAGGCCCGCTTTTCGTACAGCCGCTCGATCGCCCGCCCGCCGATCGGCGCCCTGTCGCCGACCCGGACGTTTGTCGGCAACCCGAATGTCCGCAGCCGCAAAGTCGAGCAGGGTAACCCGGACCTGCTGCCTTACGTGTCCGACAATTTCGACCTGTCGGTCGAGTGGTATTACGCACCGGGCAGCTACACGTCACTCGGGTACTTCAAGAAGAAGGTGGACAACTTCCTGGTGACCACCATCAGGCAGCGGACCTTCGAGGGGCTGCCGGACCCGTACATCGGCGCAGACGCCGAGCTGGCCCGTGCCCAGCTCGCAGCCGAGAACGTGCAGGCCACCGACCAGGCCGTGTTCGCGCGGATCAACCAGAACTTGGGCAACCCCGCCGGCACCTTCGTCCGGGCCCGACCGACCGACCCGCTGGCCGTGTTTGACGTCACGACGACCGACAACGCGGAAGTCGGTAACCTGTACGGCTTCGAAGTGGCGGTGCAGCACATGTTCGGCGACTCGGGCTTCGGGGTCCAGGCCAACTATACGTACGTCGGCGGCGACGTAGACGCCGACCGTAACGCGATCAACCAGAGCTTCGCCCTGCCAGGGTTGAGCGATACGGCCAACCTGACTGGGTTCTACGAGAACGAGAAGGTATCGGTCCGCCTCGCCCTCAACTGGCGGGACGAGTTCCTGAGCGGCTTCGACCAGTACGGTTCACCGGTGTACAACGAGGCCTACCAGCAGCTGGACCTCAACGCCACCTGGTTCGCCACGGACAGCCTGGCGCTGTTCGTCGAGGGAATCAACCTCACGGAAGAGGTGCAGCGCACCTACGTCCGTTACGAGGAACAGTTCCTCCGCGGCAACCAGTACGGCGCCCGCTACAACATCGGTGCACGTTACAGGTTTTAATCGGTAAGCTTTGTCGTTACATTAAAGCCGCTGCTCCTGCAGCGGCTTTTTTTTGCATGACAGAATCGACCGAGACCCCGATGAACCGGATCGTGATCGTTGGCGGCGGCAGCGCCGGCTGGCTGACCGCGGGCCTGCTTGCGGCCGAGTGCAGCGGTGCCGGCGGGCAGGGCATCAGCATTACGGTCGTCGAGTCGCCCGACGTCAGGTCGATCGGCGTTGGCGAAGGGACCTGGCCAACGATGCGCGGCTCCCTGCAGAAAATCGGGATTTCCGAGACGCAATTCGTGCGGGAGTGCTCGGCGGCGTTCAAGCAGGGCACCCGGTTCGTCGGCTGGGTCACGGGAGGGGATGGCGACTACTACCATCACCCGTTCACGGCACCGGCGGGTTACACGGGCATCAACCTCGTCCCCTACTGGCAACCCGATAGGGGCCGGGTGACTTTCGTCGATGCAGTGAGCCCGCAGGGATACCTCTGCGACAAAGGGCTGGCGCCTAAGCAGGCGACGACGCCGGAATTCGCGGCGGTGGCCAACTATGGCTACCACCTCGATGCGGGCAAGTTCGCAGAACTGCTGCAGCGGCACTGCACGTCGGCCCTTGGCGTGCGGCACGTGCTCGATCATGTCACTGCGATCAATGGCGTGCCGGAAGAGGACATCGCTTCGCTCAGTACCGCAAAGAGCGGTGACATCGAGGGCGACCTGTTCATCGACTGCACCGGCTTCGCGGCAATGCTGATCGGCAAGCACTACGGCATCCCGTTCGTCGACAGGCGGCACGTCCTGTTCAACGATTCCGCGCTAGCGCTGCAGGTGCCATACGCTGCGGACGACAGCCCGATCGCTTCGCAGACCATCTCGACCGCGCGCGCGGCGGGCTGGATATGGGATATCGGCCTGACGACGAGGCGCGGCATCGGCTATACGTATTCAAGCCAGCACTCGACTGATGCGGAGGCGGAAGCTGTGCTGCGCGACTATGTCGCGCGCACAGCCGGGGCGGCCGCCAGTGCGCTCGAGCCGCGCAAGATATCGTTCCAGCCCGGCCACCGGAAGAAGTTCTGGCACCGGAACTGCGTGGCCGTCGGCATGTCGGCCGGCTTCCTCGAGCCGCTGGAGGCCAGCGCGCTGGTGATGATCGAGCTCGCCGGCAGTATGATCGGCGAGGAGTTGCCGGCCACCCGGGACGAGATGGATGTCGTCGCCCGGCGATACAACGAGAAGTTCCTCTACCGCTGGGACCGGATCATCGACTTTCTCAAGCTCCACTATGTGCTGAGCCGCCGCAAGGACAGCGATTACTGGAACGCGAATCGCATCCCGGAGAGCATTCCGGAGAGTCTGGGCGATCTGCTGCGGGTCTGGAAGCACCGCGTCCCTTGGCACAACGACTTCTCGCAGCGCGACGAGGTATTCTCCTCGGCCAGCTACCAGTATGTGCTCTACGGCATGGGTTTCGAAACGGAGGTCAGGAGCAGTTCGCGCCGGGCCGATGACCCGGCCAGGGCGCGCAGACTGTTTGAGGAGAACAGGAACCGGGCCGGCCAGTTCCTTCGTAACCTGCCGGACAATCGAGCCCTGCTGACGCACATCATGAAGCATGGGCTCCCGAGGGCGAACGTCGGAGAACTGGCGTCGCCGGCCAGCGAATGACCGGACGGGAAATGCCATGGCCAACTGCGTCCTGCTGGACAACGTCACGCACAAGAATCTCCGGATCTGCACAGTCATGGGGAAAGGGCGGGGCTATGACGTCAACGTGGTGCGCGTCTTCCCGTCGGAACTGCTGCACTTGCAGCGCGAGTACCCGTTGTTCTTCGTCAAGAATGCGGAGTCGGGCCACTTCGAGACGATCGCGCTGCTCGGCTTCAGCGACCGTGAGAACCTGTACCTGACCGGCACGGGTTGGGACGCGAAGCATGTTCCGCTGGCGGTGCAGCGACAGCCCTTCTTGATCGGCTTTCAGGAGCAGGTCGTGGACGGGGTCCCGCGGCAGGTTCCGGTGGTACACATTGACCTCGACCACCCCAGCATCGGCGACGTGACGGGGGAACCCGTCTTCCTCCCGCATGGTGGCGAGAGTCCCTACCTCCAGAGAATCAATTCGATCCTGGCCGCGATCCACCAAGGTCATGAAGCCAGCCGCATGTTGTCGCAGTTGCTGGTCGGCCTTGAACTGATCGAGTCCATCGCGGTAAACGTCGAGTTCGACGACGGTTCGAAGCAGGGCCTTGGAGGCCTGTTCACGATCAACGAAGACAAGCTGCGTGGACTCAGTGCCAATGGCCTGCAGGAACTTCACGGCAGGGGACACCTGCAGGACATCTACATGATGCTTGCGTCCCTCTTGAACGTGAGAGACCTGGTCGAGAAAAAGAACCGGCTTCTGTCGCTCAAGGGCGGCACGGCGTGATATGACCCCGGTCACCGCAAGAATCCCCGAGATCCGCGCTGTCGATGCCGGCCACGTCTTTGAGAGGGTTGCCGCGGAGACTGCTCCCGTGGTCATCCGCGGCCTGGCATCCTCGTGGCCGCTGGTCGAGAAGGGCCTGCAGTCCATCGCGGAGGCAAGCAGCTACCTGCTCGGTTTTTACCAGGACACTCCCGTCACGGCGTTCGTCAGTGAAACGGACATCGGGGGACGTATCTTCTACACCGACGAACTGGCCGACACCAACTTCAGACAGGCCAAGACCACGCTGGGCTGGGTGCTTGACCGGATACGGCAGTATGCAGTCGATCCCGCGCCACCGACCATCTACATGGGGTCGGCGGCGCTCGACCACTTCCTGCCCGGCCTGAGCGCCGGGAACAGCCTGCCGCTCGGCGGCATCAAGGCAACCGTGCGAATCTGGATCGGCAATCGGACCACGGTCGCGGCGCACTATGACGTCCTGGACAACATCGCGTGCGTGTGTGCGGGCCGTCGGCGTTTCACGCTGTTCCCGCCGGACCAGCTCGCCAATCTCTATGTGGGGCCCATCGATTTCACGCCGGCGGGGCAGTCGATCAGCCTGGTGGACCTGAACGAGCCAGACTTCGACAGGNATCCGCGCTTCGTCGAGGCGCTGAAGCATGCGCAGTCCGCCGTGCTCGAACCGGGGGATGCGATCTTCATCCCCAGCATGTGGTGGCATCATGTGCAGGGACTGGAGAGCCTGAACATACTGATCAACCACTGGTGGCGCGACGTGCCGGCTCACATGGGCGCTCCCGGCGATGCGTTGCTGCACGCGATCCTGAGTATCCGCGACTTGCCAGCGGCCCAGCGCAAGGCCTGGCAGGGGATCTTCAATCACTACGTCTTCGAGCCGGGCAACCAGGCGTCGGATCACATTCCGCGTCGGCGACTTGGCCCGCTCGGTGAGCTCGACGAAGACACGGCGCGCAGGATGCGCGCCGTGCTGCGCAACAACCTCAACCGGTGATGACCGTGTCCGAACTGGGGCAATCGTCGGATTCCGGGAGCACCGCGTCATGTCGCCAGTGAACCGGGTCGTCATCGTCGGCGGCGGCACGGCCGGCTGGATGGCCGCGTCCGCGCTCTCCAGGTCCTTTCCCGGCAACCTGCAGATCGACCTGATCGAGTCCGACGAGATCGGCACGGTCGGCGTCGGCGAGGCGACCATTCCGCCGATCAAGAACTTCCACCTGCTGCTCGGGCTCGGCGAGGCCGACTTCCTGCGGGCCGTGAACGGGACCTTCAAGCTGGGCATCGAATTCCAGAACTGGGGCAGCCTGGGCGAGCGCTACTTCCACCCGTTCGCGGCTCACGGGACGGACAGCTGGGCTGCGCAGTTCCATCACTACTGGGTGCGCGCGCGGCAGCAGGGAGAAGCCGCACCGCTCGATGACTTCAGCTTCGAAGCGGTCCTCGCACGCTCCGGGAGGTTCGGCCAGGAAGGAGAGCGCAAGGCGAATTACGCGTATCACTTCGACGCGGGGCTGTACGCCAGGCTGCTGCGGAGGATCAGCGAAACACAAGGGGTCCGCCGGACCGAGGGCAAGGTCGTCGACGTGCGACTGCAGGGCGACAGCGGCTTCATCGAGTCGGTCGTGCTGGACTCGGGCCAGGTCATTCACGGTGACCTGTTCATCGACTGCAGCGGCTTTCGCGGGCTATTGATCGAACAGGCGTTGCAGACCGGATGGGAGGACTGGGGACACTGGCTGCGCAGCGACAGGGCCGTCGCCCTGCAGACCGAACCGGTCGCCCCGCCGCCGCCTTATACGCGTGCCACGGCCCGCAGTTGCGGATGGCAATGGCAGATCCCGCTGCAGAACCGCGTCGGCAACGGGCTGGTCTACAGCAGCGGTTACATGTCCGACGAGGCGGCCCGGAAGGTGCTGATGGACAACGTCGCGGGTAAGCCGATCACCGAGCCGAGAACGATAAAGTTCAGGACCGGTCGGCGGCTGCAGCAATGGAACAGGAACTGCGTTGCCCTGGGCCTGGCGAGCGGATTCCTGGAACCGCTCGAATCGACCAGCATCCACCTGATCCAGAACAGCATCATCAGGCTGGTCAAGTTGTTCCCGTCAAGCGGGGTTTACCAGCCGGAGATCGACCAGTTCAACCGTGAGGTGAAGACGGAGATCGAGTACATCCGCGACTTCATCATCCTGCACTATCACCTGACCCGGAGGGCCGACACGTCGTACTGGAACGAATGCCGCGAGATGCGTGTCCCCGATACCTTGGCGCACAAGCTGAGTCTGTTCGAGTCCGGCGGCAAGATCTTTCGCGACAGCAACGAACTGTTCTCGGAGCCGTCGTGGATCGCCGTGATGGTGGGGCAGGGCGTCGTGCCGGGGACCTACCACCCGTTTGTCGACAACATGAGCGACGGCGAGCTGAAAGACCTGATGGCCAGGGTCCGGGCAGGCATCGCGCAGCTGGTTGCGCGGCAACCCGTGCATCGCGACTACATCGACCGTCTTGCCAAGGCCGCCAGGGACTACCAGGCGTAGGCCCACGGCGCTTCGCCGCCGGGGCCGGGGAAGATCTCGTCGAGTCGCTTGAGGGTGTCCGCGCTCAGTACGATTTCCGTGGCGCGTACTGCGTCTTCAAGCTGCTCCATGGTCCGGGGGCCGATGATCGGTGCCGTGACCGCAGGATTGTGCAGCAGCCAGGCCAGCGCCACGGCGCCAGGCTCCTCGCCCAGTTCCTGGCAGAGCGCTTCGTAGCGCTCGAGCTTGGAGCGGTTCTTTTCCACTTGCTTGCCGAAATCGGCATCCATGCGCCGTCCAGCCTGCGCCTTGCCCAACGCGCCGCCCAACAGGCCGCCGGCCAGCGGGCTCCATGGGATCAGGCCCAGTCCGTAATGACCACAGGCAGGGACCACCTCGAGCTCGACCATGCGGTTGTTGAGGTTGTAAATGCTCTGCTCGCTCACCAGGCCGGTCATCCCGCGCCTCGATGCCTCCTGGCAGGCCGTGGCAATGTCCCAGCCGGCGAAGTTGCTCGACCCCACGTAGACGATCTTGCCCTGCTGCACCAGGCTGCCGAAGGCCTGCAACGCTTCGTCCCACGGGCACGAGCGATCGACGTGGTGCATCTGATAGAGGTCGATCCAGTCGGTCTGCAGGCGTCGCAGGCTGCCTTCGCAATGCTTCCTGATCTTGACNGCCGAGAGGCTGCGGCCATCGGCATTGGGCTCGGGCCGGTTGCCCTTGCGCGTCACCGGGTTGTAGACCTTGGTGGCAAGAATCACCGCGTCGCGACGGCCACCGCCCTGCGCGAACCAGCGGCCGATGATCTCCTCGGTCGTGCCGTGCTCCACCGTCCAGCCGTAGACGTCGGCGGTGTCGAAGAAGTTGATGCCCAGCTCCAGGGCACGATCCATGATCCTGAAGCAGTCCGCTTCGCTGGTGACCCAGCCGAAGTTCATGGTGCCCAGGCACAGGTTGCTCACCAGTGCGCCGTGCGCGCCGAGACGTCTGTGTTGCATTGGAATCCAGCCGCTTCCTCAGCGGGTCCGCACCAGGGACCGCGGCGCGACCTCGACGGACTTACCCGTGCTGAACTTCACCTGGATCGGCGTGCTGCGGGCGTTGTATGCCAGGTAGGTCCGCGCGCCGCTCTTGTCCTTGAACACCGCGTACAACGGCGTGTCGGCCGTGACCGAGAGGTCCGGCGTGCCCATTTCCTTCAGGCTCGCAAGCCAGTAGGCCGTGTGCGAGCGGGTATGGCCGGACTCGACGCTGCCCTTGCGGTTCCAGAGCGCGGCACCGGCCTCGGGATCGCCGAGCGCCGCGTACGAGGCAATGACGTCCTGCCAGATGTCCACGGGCGTGCCATCGTCCCCGCCGCGTGCATTGTAGGCCTTGACTGCGGCGGGCAGCGCCGCGACCAGGCTGGTCACGTACTTCGGGTCGGCCCCGAGGTAGGTCGAGGCCGTCGTCATCGGCAGCATGTTGATGCCGAAGATCTGGCGCGGCTCCTGCGTCCACCAGGTGTTGTAGGCGTACTTGCCGCCGAACACCATGCTGGCGAACGGCTTGCCGTACTCCGGCGCCAGCACCTGCCGGTCGAGGTCGAACCAGTACTGGTTGACGGACGCGACCTCGGACGTGAGCAGGAACATGCCGAGGTCGCGCAGCCTGCGGTCGCCGGTCGCCTCGCCCCACAGCACCAGGCCGGCCCAGGCGTTGACCGCCTCGGACGAGGACTCCTGGTTGTTGCCGGCATCGAAGTTCGCGTCACCCGAGGCCCATGAGTGCCCCTCGTACACATCGAAGTTGCGCAGGAAGGGGAAGTCCTTGCGGCCGCGCTCGTCGTTCGCGATGTCGGCGATGACCTTGCCGACCATGCCGCCCCAGTTCTGCTGCGACGCCCATGCGGGATCCCGGAGCGCGACGTGCGCGGCGGCCATCACCCAGTAACCGTAATGGAAGTGATGGTCGTTCATCGCCTTGATGCTGCCGTACTCCTCGGGCACGCCGACGAAGGTTCCGAGCGTGGAGTCCTGGGCGAAGTAGGTGGAATGCTCCCCGTCGAACCAGGATTCCAGGCGCTCCTTGAGTTGCTCGAGGAGCTGGTCGCGCATCTTGGTCTTGCCTTCGACCTCGGCCACGCTCATCAGCTGCGCGTTTGCGCCCAGGCCCTTGCCTATCCAGTAGGTGCCCCGGCCCATCTTGTTGTACATCTGCGGCGCCTTGGCCATGTCGCCAACGAGCAGGCTGCCGACGCTCTCCTTGTTGGCCGGATCCTGCAGGCCAGCCCACATCGGGACGAAGCCGTTGTAGGTGCGCTCGAGCGTGAAGCTGTTGCCCGGCACGAGGCGAATGCGGCCGCGCACCGAGTCGTAGCCGTACTTGGACGGATGGTCGGACACGACGGCCGACCAGTGGTGCGGATACAGGCCCATCAGCGTCGCCTGGTTGTCGCCTTCCTTCGCCACAGTTTGCACGCGGTAGACCGAGCGCACCTTGCTCGCGGCCTCGTCGTAGGACCATTCGACGCGGGTGTCCGTCGGAAAGGCGTAGGCGACGGCGTGGAAATCCTTCAGCGTCGATTCACTCGCNTCCGGCAGTCCGGCCACGGAAAAATACCGCGCATTTTCCGGCAGCCGCAGCACCAGCTCGGTTGGCTGCTTCCACTCCCAGCTCGAGCCNNTGGGGGCGAAGATCGCGTANGANTTGCCGGCGATCGTGACCGCCGCGACGCGCGGATCGCGCCCTGCCTGAGTCGGATCGGCGATCACGCCATCGCGGGCCGCCAGGCGGAAGCGCACGTCGCCCTTGCTGAGCTCGAAAAAGCTGAAGGGGCTGCCGTGCAGCACCGTGGCGGTCAGCGCTTCATCCGGGCCCGCGGCCATGCTGACCTGCGCCAGCCAGTCGGAGAACTTCGACAGCCGCGCATCCTTCGGCGTGAATCCCAACGGCGAGACGACGATGGCGGGCACGTGCGGATAGCTCAGCTCCAGGCTGCCGCCGATGTCCGCAAAACGCTTGCTCGGCAGTCCCAGCTCGAAGCCCTGCTCGGTCGCGCGGTAGGTCATCGGGTGCGCATGCAGCGGCTGCGACCAGCGCTGGAACATTACCGACGAGTACCACTGGTTGGTGGGCGCGGCCTTGCCGGCGGCCTCGCCGGTCACGAACTCGGCGACGGGCAGGGGGCCGTCGCCGCCCTTGAGCCGGCTGTAGTAACCGCCCAGACCCAGCTTGACGTCCGGTGTCGCGGCCGTGGCGGCGCCGGCGCCCGCCAGCAGCGCCATGCACAACGCGGCGGCCCGCGCCGTCCTGCCGTACGTGCGGATCTGCAGGTCCCGCGGCGTCGCGTCGCTCGTGCGCATGGCGTTCGTCCTCAGAAGTTGAGATTCGCCCCGAGGGTGAAGGTGTTGCCCGACTCGCTGGTGCGCGGGTCGACGCCGCCGAAGGCGATGTTGCTCGGCATGCTGATCGGCGCCGGCCCCTGACGGCCGAACATGATCCGGCCGATGCCGGCGTAGGCTTCGACCTTGAACAGCCCGCCGACGGAGAGCTCGGTCATNTGGCGGTAAATGCCCAGGTTCAGGAATACCGCATTGTTGTCCTGGCCCCACTCGACCGGATTGTCGGTGCTCGCCTTGTTCAGGAACACGCCGCCCGCCGTGTACGTCCACTTGCCGCGGCTGTAGCCGGCGCCGAGCATGACGTCCCACGAGACCGCGTCGTACATCCTGTCGATCTCGTCCGAGTAGTTGAAACCGCCCTGGTCCCAGAAGCACACGCTCTGGACCGTCGACACCGGGCCGTAGTCGCACTGCTGGGCCTGGCCTGACCACTCGCTGCGCTTGATGCCGTAGGTGAACTTCCAGCGCTCGTTCATCCAGTAGTTGCCCTGCAGGATCAGCACGTTCTCGGACGGGTGGTCGTACTGCGGCGAGGAGACCGGGCCGTTGGTGTTGCCCTGCGCCCCGTAGAACGCTCCCTTGGAGAACGAACTCTGCCGTCCGCCCTCGCTGCTCTGGTAGATCAGCTCGACCAGGTTCTTCTCGTTCGAGTACTGGATGAAGATCTCGTACAGCCACGGATCGGGCGGCTCGGCCACGAGCGAGGCGCGGTTGAGCGGGTAGCGCGTGTCCGCCTCCGCGTAGGTTCCCTCGAAGCGGATCTTGCCGACGGGGATCTCGAATTCGCGGGTCGCGTAGCGCAGCGCCTCGGGATAGATGCCGTAGCCGGCGCCCGATTCCGCCCAGGGGCTCGACAGGCCGATGGGATAGGCGAACGAGTCTGAACGCGTCCACGATCGCGAGGCGAACTTGCCCGCCTGCAGCGAGCCGTAGGTGGGATGCGACACGCCGGCGTAGAGGTCGGTCATCCAGTTGCCATAGATGTCCGCCGCCGTGTTGCGCATGCGCCCGCTGGTCTTCGCCTCGATCTTGAACGCGTTGTCGAACTCGTGGGACAGGCCGAGCGTCAGCTGCGCGAGGAACAGGTTGCGTCCGGTGCCTTCCGAGTCGCCGCCCTGGTTCACCATCGGCACCGGCGGCGAGAGCACGCCGCGCGGGTCGTAGGCGGTCCGGTTCACCAGCCCGGCCGAGCAGTTGTCGCAGAGGCTGTACTCGTTCTTCAGGAACCCGACGATTTCTAACGGGCCGTACTGCTCGGCGAGCGCCGGGGCGGCGAGCAGTACCGCGGCGACCGCCAGGGATCGACTGACAGCATTGGTATTCACGGCGGTCTCCCGAGACATCTGGTTGGAGTCCTTGACGTGCGGCATGGCCCGGCTCACTCGAACGAGACGGAGCCGCGGGTGAAGCCGGTCGGATACTCCGTGCCCGCGCCGTTCTTCACCGTGGTGTTGACCTGCGGGAAAATCGCTTGCACGTGGACCTCCCCGATCGGCTTGGCCAGGGCCTGCGCCAGCGTGGTCACCCCCGAGTTGAAGCCGCCGCCGTTGCAGCCCTGGGCGAGGTTCATCGAGCTGAGCTGAATCGTGTAGGCGGTCAGGTCGGCCGTGGTCGGCGTAACGGGCTTCTCCACCAGGATCT